>Ga0210405_10006789_pt1 | contig 10156 bp, 10 predicted proteins | sample IncBWH11MmetaG_FD_155492 | JGI IMG/M metagenome (GOLD analysis project Ga0210405, IMG submission 155492) | Forest soil microbial communities from Barre Woods Harvard Forest LTER site, Petersham, Massachusetts, United States - Inc-BW-H-11-M | ecosystem: Environmental > Terrestrial > Soil >... | reverse complement strand
GACCAGGAAGAACCAGTTGCCGCCCCAGGCGACATCGCCCGTCACGGTACCGATGCCGGGAACCTCGACCCGCACGGCGCGCGCCTCGCGGCGGCTCGGCACGTTCGTCACCGACACCGAGAGGTCCGCATGCAGGATCGCGGTCACCACCCCCACGGGCGTTTCGATGCGATGCACGCCGGGTGCGATGCGGCCGAGGTAGGCGAGCGTGACCGCGAGCCCGATCGCGCCGTGGCCGCACATGCCGAGGTAGTCCGCGTTGTTGAAGAAGATCACGCCGGCCGCGCAGGACGGATCCGTCGGCGGCATGAGCCAGGCGCCGACGATGGCATCCGAGCCGCGCGGCTCGTTGACCACCGCCGAGCGGAACTGGTCGTACACATCGCGCAGCAGCTCGAGCCGCTCGCTCAGCGGGCCTCGACCCAGATCCGGACCGCCCTCGACGATCACGCGCGTCGGCTCGCCGCCGGTGTGCGAGTCGACGATGCGGATGCGCCTCATGCCGGGCGCGTGGCGCGCGCCTCCTCGACCAGGGCGGTGACCTGCGCGCGGCGCTCGCCGGCGAGCGGCAGCCGCGGCGGGCGCACCCGCTCGGAGCCGCGCCCGAGGATCTGCTCGGCAAGCTTGATCGACTGCACCAGGTCGTGCTCCGCGTCGAGGTGCAGGAGCGGCATGAACCAGCGGTAGATGCGGCGCGCGCGCTCGAGATCGGAGGCAGCGAGCGCGGCGAACAGCGCGAGCGACTCGGCGGGAAAGACGTTGCTGAGCCCCGAGACCCAGCCGCGCGCCCCGAGCGTCACCGCTTCGAACACCACGTCGTCGAGGCCCGCGAACAGCACGAAGCGCTCGCCGAAGGCATTGAAGAGATCGGTGAAGCGCCGCGGATCGGGCGCCGATTCCTTGATCGAGACGATGTTGGGCACGTCGGCGAGGCGCGCGAGCGTCGCGATCTCGATGTTGACGCGATAGGACGGCGGATTGTTGTAGAGCATGATGGGGAGCCCGGTCGCGCCCGCCACCGTGCGGAAGTGCTGCTCGAGCTCGGCCGCCGTCGGCACGTACACCATGCCTGGCAGCACCATGAAGCCGCTCGCGCCGATGCGCTCGGCATCGCGCACGAAGCTGACCGCGGTGGCGGTGGTGAACTCCGACACCCCGACGATGATCGGCACGCGGCCCTCGGTCACCTCGACCGCGCCCTTCAGCACCGCGCGCTTCTCGGCGGCCGATAGCGAATTGCCCTCACCAACCGTGCCCATGAGCACGAGCCCGTGCACCCCGTCGCGCAGCAGCGCGGCTTGCACGGACTGCGTGGCCCGGAGGTCGAGCTCGAGCCCGGTATCGAATTGGGTGGTAGCCGCCGGGTACACCCCGGACCAGTCACAGGCGAGGTGAGCTGACATGCAGCCGATCGTATACGATCGGCGAATCCGCAGAAAGGTTGCTCAGGTGACGCTCACTCCATTTCATGTCGCCCTGCAGGTGCGGGACATTGCCGAGGCCCGCCGCTTCTACGGCGGAGTGCTCGGGTGCCCCGAGGGACGCAGCGACAGTGACTGGGTCGACTTCGACCTCTATGGTCATCAGCTCGTGTGCCACCTGAATTCGCAGCTCGGATCCCGGGGGCGCATCAGCTCGCTCTTCAACCCGGTGGACGGTCATGGCGTGCCGGTCCCGCACTGCGGCGTGGTGCTCGAGAGCGCGCAATGGCAGGAGCTCGCCGCCCGGCTCCGGCAGCACGAGGTCGAATGGGTCGTCGAGCCTCATACGCGCTTCGCCGGTGCGCCCGGGGAACAGTCGACGCTCTTCATCCTCGACCCGTCCGGCAACGCGCTCGAGTTCAAGTCCTTCCGCGACCTCGGTCAGCTCTTCGCCCGTTAGCTTCGCGAGCTCAGCTGCCTTGCAGCAGCGCGGTGGCCTGATCGAGCGCATCGCAGTAGCGCGCGAGCACCGCCGCGGTGATCGGCAGATACGCGGCGGCCTCCTCCCAGCGGTTCGCGTCGACCGCCTCGCGCACGCCCGGCAGCGTCTTGACGCCGTAGCCGGTGAGCGCGCCCGGCGCATAGACGAAGTGCCGGTACCAGAGGCGCCCGGGCAGCCCGCGCTCATCCGTGAGCTTCTGCTCCATGCTCTGCAGCAGCGCGTTCAGCCGCGCGCGCTTTGCGGCCTCGAGCCTGAGGGTTCCGGCGAGCAGCCGCGCGTAGGCCTCGTCATAGGCGCGCGCGCTCGCCTTGAGCCGCGCCACCACGCCGTCGAGCGGCGCGAAGTCGAGCTGCGGTACCGGCGGCTCGCGCGCCGGCGGCCCCACCACCCGCGTCGGGTCCGCGGCCAGCCCGAAGGCGTTCTCATCGAGAAGGCGCGCGAGCTCGGCGCTCTTCTTGCGCTTCTCGTCCGTCAGCTTGTGCAGCTCCTCGGCGTAGGCGCCGATCGTGTTCGCGAAGCCCGTGAACTCGAACGGCAGCACGTCCGCATCCGCCATGCGCAGCACGACGTGCCCGGCGGTCTCGGCTTCGGCGACGCCATAGGCAAAGGTCGGATCGCCGAAGCGCACGTAGTGATCGAAGGAGTCGTAGCTCGAGTGGTAGACGCCGGCCTGGTCTTCCTCGCCGTGGTATTCGATGCTGAGTGCGGTGAGACCGAGGTGTTGCAGGAAGGGCGTGTAGTCCGACCCTGAGCCGAGCGCGCGGATCGGCAGATCGCCGCCGGCCTCGGCGAGGCGTGCTTCGCGCCGCACCTCCTCCGGTTCCTCTTCCTCGTCCGACTCGCGCGCGTAGCCCTGCGCGAGCATGTGTGCACGCAGCCGCGCCTGCGTGCTCACCCCGGTCTCCGGGTCCCGGATGCCGGAGGCGACCTCGTTCACCAGGTGCTGCAGCGAGTGGCTGCCGCCGGCGCCGAGAAAGCCGCGCGAATTGGTGTCGGAGTTGAGGTAGAGCACGGCGTCGCGGCGCAGCTCCGCGGCGTGCGTCTCGGCCCACTCGGTGGAGCCGAGGAGACCTGGCTCCTCGCCGTCCCAGCTGGCGTACACCAGGGTGCGCTTCGGCCGCCAGCCGCTCTTCACGAGGGCGCCGATCGCTTTTGCTTCGGCGAGCATCGCCACCTGCCCGGACAACGGGTCCCAGGCGCCGAACACCCAGCCGTCACGGTGATTGCCGCGCACCACCCAGGCATCCGGGCTTTCGTGGCCGGGGATCTTCGCGATGACGTCGTACACCGGCTTCAGGCTCCAGTCCGAGCGGATCACGAGATGCACCCTGGCGGGGCCGGGCCCGAGGTGGTAGGTGATCGGCAGCGCGCCGCGCCACTTTGGCGGCGCAACGGGACCGGAGAGTACTGCGAGCAGCGGCTCCGCGTCCGCGTAGGAGATCGGCATCACCGGGATCTTGAGAATCGTCCTGGCATCGGCGAGCGCGAGGCGCTTGGCGTCTTTGGTCGCTCCGACGCCCGGTGTGAGCGGATCGCCGCTATAGAGCGTCAGGTCGAGCACCGAGCCGCGCTGCACGCCCGCGGGCGGGCGCCAGCCGCCCTGCGGATACACCTCGCCCTGGGCGTAGCCATCCTCGTGCGGATCTGAATAGATGATGCAGGCGATCGCGCCGTGCTCCTGCGCGAGCTTGGGTTTCAGTCCGCGCCAGCCCGAGCCGTAGCGCGTGATGACGATCTTTCCCCTGACATCGATGCCGCGGCGCGCGAGCTCCTGATAGTCCTTCGCCATCCCGTAGTTGAGGTAGACGAGCTCGCCGGTGACGTCGCCGTCGGCGCCGTAGACGTTGTAGGGCGGCATGATGCCGGCGACGCCCGAAGTCGCATCTCCCGCGACCGGCGGCTCGGTGAGGCTCGCGGTGAACCGGGTCGGCGCCACGAGCTCCAGGCTGTGCTCCTTGAGGGTCGGATAGAGCACCTCGAACACCTCGATCTGCGCCTGCCAGCCCCACTGCCTGAAGAGGTCGCGGACGAATTCGGCGTTGGCCCGATCGTGGGGCGAGCCGACGTGGTTCGGAGCGGAGGCGAGGTTCTTCAGCCACTCGCGCAGCTCCGCGGGATTGAGATCGGCGTCGAAGCGCTGCTCGAGCGAGCGCTGCGCTGCACCCTCCTGCGCCGTGAAGCCGAAAAGCGGCGGCGCGCCCTCGCCCGCGGCCGAGTTTGCAGCGAGTGGCAGCATTGCGGACAGCAGCAGCATCCACCCGCTCGCGCCGCGGAGCTCGCGCCGGCGGCTCGTGATCCTGGAGTCTGGGGCTGGCATCGGGTTCCGGTCCTCTTGGGGTGACGAGGTTCGCGATCATACCGGGCGCCGTGGCTCGGTGGGCCCCGGCGTGCCGGCGCCGGCCATGTAATGGCTTAGAATTCTGCGAGGACGCCTCGCGGAGACCTGAGCTAAGTGAATCGGAAAATTCTTTCGCGCCGGCAGGTAGTGCGCGGTCTGGCCGCTACGCTGCCGCTGGCTGCCTTCGGCTGCAGCCGAACGGACCCCAACTCGCTCACGGTGGGCGGGCTCGCCGTCACCTGCAACCTCACCCTGCCGGTCGCGTGCCTGGGGAAAAGCGAGGCCAACCGATCCGCGCCGCCCGGCGCTCCCCGCTTCCACTACGAGTACGCCAAATTCAACGGCTGGCCGGAGATCAAGGAATCGCTCATGGCGGGCCGCATCCAGGCCGGCTACATGCTGGCGCCGCTCGTGATGGACCTTGCGGACCAGGGCATCCCTATGAAGATCGTCTCGCTGGGACACCGCTCCGGTGCGGTGATCATGGTACGCACGGAGTCGCCCTATCAGCACTTCCGGCAGCTCGCAGGCAAACGCATCGCCGTTCCCAGCCGCTTCGCCGTGGACTTCCTGTTTCTGCGTCGCATGCTGGCGCAGGAGAACATGCGCGTCGAGGACGTCGAGGTCGTCGAGATGGCGCCGGCGGACATGCCGGCCGCGTTGTATGCAAACGCCGTGGACGCATATTGCACCGGCGAGCCCTTCGGAGCAGCCGCGCAGGTCGCAGGCTACGCGCGACCGTTGCGTATGACGCGCGATGAGTGGCCGAAGTACATCTGCTGCGTCCTGACCGTGCGCGAGGAGCTGATCGCCGCGAACGCGCCGATGGTGCAGGACCTGGTGAACCAGATTCTGGGCGCAGGCCTGTGGCTGGATCAGGGACCCGCCCACCGCGAGAAGGCCGTGCAGATTGCCGCGGGCCCGAAGTTCTTCAACCAGGATCCCAAAATCATCCGCTTCGTGATGCGCAACCCGAGCGACCGCGTGACCTACGGCGATCTGCGCATGATCCGCTCGGAATTCGACGAACTGATGCGGCTGTCCCTGGAAGCGGGAACGATCAAGCACCCCATCCCGTACGAGAAGTACGTGGACGAGCGGTTCGCGCGCGACTCGCGCCCTGCAGATATCCGACTATGAACGACGCCTGGCCAACGAGCGGGTCGATCGCACGTCGCGGCCTGGCGCCAGCGCTCCTGTCGCTGCTACTGCTCGAAGCTTCCGCAGCCGCTGCGCCGGCCGCATTCAAGGCCGGAACGTTCGACCCACCGCGTCCAGCGCCGGATTTCTCCCTGCAGGGGTCCGACGGACAGGAGCTGCGCATCGGTCGCTTCCGTGGCAAGGTCGTGCTGCTCGCCTTCGGGTACTCCTCGTGCACGGCAGTATGCCCGGTAACGCTGGCGACGTTCGCCGCCGCCCGCCGCAAGCTCGGGGCTTCCGCAGCCGACATTCAGGTTATCTACGTGACAGTTGATCCGCAGCGTGACGTGCCCGAGCGCCTGAAGAGGTTCCTGGGAACTTTCGACCACACCTTCATCGGCGGCACCGGGAGCGAAGCGCAGCTCGCGGCGGTGCGCGAGGCATACGGGGTGACCGCAAAGAAGATCCCCTACGAGAACAGCTACACCTACGCGCACTCCTCCTTCACCTACCTGATCGATCGCCGAGGCCGGATTCGGGCGCTGATGCCCTACGGACACAGCCCCGATGACTACGCGAACGATCTGACCATCCTGTTGCAGGAGTGACCGTGCCCGCGCGCTCACTCGTGTCGGCGGCAGTGGCGGGAAGCGCGCTCGCGGTCCTCGCCTGGAGCGCACTGGCGCCGGTCAGCAGCGCCTCGCGGGATCAGATCTTCGAGATCCCCAATGGCACCTGGGCGCGCCGCATGTCCGGGGATAAGGTCGAGATCCTGCCGGACCACATTCGCCTGACGCTCGGCGTGCGCGACACCCTGGTCCTGCTCAACCACGACGCCGTCCCGCAGATCTTCGGGCCGACGCTGATGATGCCGGGACAGAGCTTTCGGCTGCCGTTTGAGCAAGCGGCCGTTTACACCTTCACCTGCAGCGCGCACGCGAGCGGTCAGATGATCATCAGCGTCTTTCCCTTTCCGGCGACGCCCTGGGCGAAACTCGCCTGGCGGGCGCACGAACTGTACTGGCGCGTGCGCCTGCAAGCGGTGCATATCTGGTACCGTTACCGTCTCTGATGCGCACCGATCCGTGATCATGTATCGCCTCAAGGCATCCCTGCCGTCGCTGGCAGTCATCGTCGCGCTCATCGCCCTTTGGTGGGCAGCGGTAATCGTCACGGGCAGCCTCATTTTCCCGACGCCATGGGCGGTCGTCAGCGGAACCTGGGAGCTGATCGAGAACGGCACGCTCTGGCAACACATCAGCGCATCGCTCCTGCGGGTCGGCATCGGCTTCGGGCTTGCCGCGTGTGTTGCCATTCCACTGGGCCTGTGGACGGGCTGGGTGCGCAGCGCCTACCGGATGCTGAATCCCCTCTTCCAGATCCTCCGGCCCATCTCCCCGATCGCGTGGATTCCGATCGCGATTCTCTGGTTTGGCGTCGGTGATGCCTCGCCCATCTATCTGATCTTCATCTCGTCGGTGTTTCCCATGGTCGTGCAGACCACCGTCGGCGTGCACACCATCGAGAAGCGCTATCTGCGCGCTGCCGAGAATTTCGGCGTCTCACGCCGCACCCTGTTCACGCGCGTCGTGATCCCGGCAGTGCTGCCGCAAGTTGTCGTCGGCATGCGCATCGGACTCGGTGTTGCCTGGCTGGTCGTCGTGGCTGCGGAGATGATCGCCCTGCACTCGGGACTCGGGTACATGATCATGGACTCCCGCAATGCCGGGAACCGCTACGATCTGGTGGTCGCCGGCATGATCATCATCGGCCTGATAGGGCTCTCGCTCGACGGCCTGATGCGCCTGCTGGAGGGTATGCGGTGGGTCAGGTGGCGCTATGCGCACTAAGATCGAGGTCCGCGAGGTCACCAAAGGATTCGCCTCTGACAAGGGGCGCCTGGACGTCATCGACAGTGTCAGCTTCAGCGTGCGTGAGGGTGAATTCGTCGCCATCGTGGGGCCTTCCGGCTGCGGCAAGACGACGCTCCTCAACCTGATGGCCGGATTCATCCGCCCCGATGCCGGCGCGGTCGTGATCGACGGTACACGGCACTCCAAGCCCGACCCTCGCGGGATCCTCATCACGCAACAGGGCTCGGTATTTCCCTGGCTCACGGTGCGCGAGAATCTGCTGTTCGGACTCAACGGCCATGCCCCGCCGGACCACGCCGACATCGCGGACCATTACGCCGATATCGTCGGGCTCAAGGGCTTCGAGGACAGCTACCCGCACGAGCTGTCCGGGGGCATGCTGAAGCGCGCCGAGCTCGCGCGTGCGCTGGTGGTCAAGCCAGAGACTCTCTATATGGACGAGCCGTTCTCGGCGCTCGACGCACTGATGCGCCTGCGCATGCGCAACGAGCTGCTGCGAATCCTGGCGAAGGAACGCCACACGGTGATACTGATCACCCACGATGTCGAAGAGGCCATCCATTTGGCCGACCGCATACTGGTACTGTCTTCGCGGCCCGCCCGCATCCAGGCGAGCTTCGATGTGCCGTTCTCTCACCCGCGGAGACTCTCGAGCGCCGCCGCTCAGGAACTACGGATCGCGATCCTGTGGGAGCTGGGCCTCGATGAGGCTGCCAATCTGGATGATGCCGCTGACGATGAGCGACGGTGAGGATGCATCCGAGTGAGACGCACTCGCCCTGACAATCGGCTCAATCCACCACCGACGACTGGATCCTGATCCCGGCGCGCAGCACGCCGGTCACCGGTGTCGCCTCGGCCACCTCGAGGAGCCGCGCCTTCTGTGCGGAGCTGAGCGGCTTGGTGAAGGAGAGGCGCCGCTCGATGTGATCGCGACCCTCGGCGTCGCGCGACCAGCGTACGCCGACGGTGATCTTGCCCAGCGTCCAGTCGTTCTGTGCCGCGTGCTTGCGCAGCGCCACCGCAGTGCAGGTGCCCAGGCTCGCGAGCAGCAGCTCCCGCGGCGCAAAACCGGCGTCGCTCCCGCCGGCGGCGACCGCCTCGTCGGCCGTCAGGTGGTGATGGCCGGAGACGACCTGCTGCACGTGCTGGTGCTCATTGATTATCGTGACGTAGGCCATGGGCTGCCCCTCCGTTGCCCGCGCGCCGCCGTCCGTGCGCGCCGAGCGGACGCGCCGCGCGGCTCAGCATACTCCTCGCGATGCTCGCCACACTCATACCCGTGACGTCGTCGAGGCGGTAGGCAGCGCCCTCCAGAATCGCCGCGGCGGCGCGCAGGCCGCTGCGGATCGCCGGTCCGATCCCCTCGCCCAGATCGCGGCTCGCGAGCCCGGCCGCATCGCCGGTGATGAAGGCGTTGTCGCGGCGCACCACGTCGACACGTCCGCGCAGGAAGTAGCTGTAGCCGGACGGATCATAGTGCGCGCCGCGCGTCAGCCCGCCGTCGAGCTTCGCGGCGAACTGCGCCCAGTGCGCCTTGATGTCCTGACCGGCGCTCTTGATGCGCTCGGCAAAGCCGCCGATGCCGACGTTGAGCCAGCCGCTCTCCTTCGGCACGTACCACGAGTATCCCGGTAGCCCCTGCTCGCAGAACCACAGGTGGCAGTCGCCGTCCTGCCAGTCGTACTCGATCTCGTGCTCGAGTGTCACGATCTGCAGCTCGTGCGCACGCGGGTTCAGCTCGCGGAACAGGTTGCGGTACACCGGGCAGCGCGTACCGCCGGCGCCGATAAGATAGCGGCAGCGATAGGCACCGTCGATGACGTAGTCGGCGCCGTCGGCGACGATGTCACGCACGTTGTGCTGCTCGACCGGCGCAGCCGCGCGCTCGAGCAGCCACGCGTCCCATTCGAAGCGGCGGATCGAATGCTGCACGCACGGCACCGGCAGGCTCCAGCGCCCGTAGTGCACCCGCAGGCGCGGGAAGGTGAGCAGCCGATGCGGATAGTCGTCGAGATCCATGCCGAGCTCGCGCACCACCTCGGGGGTGATCCAGCCCGCACACAGCTTCAGACGCGGAAAGCGCTCGCGATCGAGCACCAGCACCTCGGCACCTGCGCGCTGCAGACGCCACGCCGCGCTCGAGCCCGCGGGCCCGCCGCCGACGATGATGACCTCGCATGAGCGCATAGGATCAGGTGTACAGGTGCGCGCGCGTCCAGGGAACGTCGTTGTTGTCGGCGGTCGCAAACACCACCTGGAACAGCTGCAGCGTGCCCGTGGAGAACGCCGCGATCGAGCCGGCGAGGTACAGCCGCCACATGCGCACGAACTTCTCGTCGAACATCGCCCGCACGCGCTCGCCTGCCGCTTCGTACAGGCCGAGCCAGTGACGCAGCGTCTGTGCGTAGTGCAGGCGCAGATTCTCGACGTCGAGCACCGAGAGGTCCGAGGGCTCGAAGATCTGCGACATCTCGCTGAGCGCCGGCGGGTAGGCGCCCGGAAAGATACGCTTCTCGATCCACGGCTGCATCCGCGCCGGGTGGTTGCGGCCGATCGAATGAATGAGGCCGCGTCCGTTGCTCCCGAGGCAGCGCCGCGCGATGCGCCCGAGCATCGGGTAGTTCTTGGCGCCGACGTGCTCGAGCATGCCGACCGAGACGAACGCGTCGTAGTGACCGGAGATGTTGCGGTAGTCGTCCTCGACGTATTCGACCTGGCCCGCGAGCCCTTCGCGCACGGCCCGCTCGCGCGCGTACGCCACCTGCTCGCGCGAGATGTTGAAGGCACGCACGCGCACGCCGTAGTGGCGTGCCATGTGCAGCGCCAGGGTCCCCCAGCCACAGCCCGCCTCGACCACGCTCTCGCCGCTCCTGAGGCG
>Ga0210405_10006788_pt1 | contig 10156 bp, 8 predicted proteins | sample IncBWH11MmetaG_FD_155492 | JGI IMG/M metagenome (GOLD analysis project Ga0210405, IMG submission 155492) | Forest soil microbial communities from Barre Woods Harvard Forest LTER site, Petersham, Massachusetts, United States - Inc-BW-H-11-M | ecosystem: Environmental > Terrestrial > Soil >... | reverse complement strand
GTGACGGGGACGAGCAACTTGCCCGCCATCGTCGCGGCGGGCCCAACCGGAACCGAAGGCCCAGCGGCCCCAATGGAAAAGCGGTAGGTCAGCGTTGCCCCGTCGAAGACCATCACCTTGTCGCCGGTCCACCACGTCACCAGGTTGCCGGGCCGCGACACCACGCTCGACGTCGACGGCGGCTTGGGCAGCAGCGTGCTGGCCACAGTCACCCCGGAGTCGTCGACCACATCGACTCTGGGCTGCGGCGCTGGCAGGTAGATGAGGGTCTTGGTCTCGGCCACCGTCAGCACCCGGGCGCCGGAACCCACGCCGATCCCCGGCTCGGGCACGTCGCGCAGCTCCGGCTCGTCTTCTTCCTTGCTGGGGCGCAGCAGGGTGAGCCGCAGATCCGCCTGGCTGCCGCACGCACCGAGCACAGATACCGCGGACGAGCTGGCCGCCGCCGAAACCAAGCGGCATCCGGTGTGCAGTCCCTTCGAGGAGGGCTTCACGCGGGCGTCGATCTCGCCGTAGGAGAGCATCCGGACCATGTCGGAACGCCACAGTTCCAGCCTGGTGTCCCCGGCCGACAACACCGTCATGCCGTCGGAGGACAGGTTGACACTATGGTCGGCGTAGCTGCTTCGGGCGGGTCCGCGGCTACCGGTCGATCCGTCGATCGTGCTGACCTGACCGCAGCCCCGGTCGTCTCGGTAGACCGCGACCGCGTAGCGGTAGACCCCGGCAACCCCGCACAGATCGCTGCCGCGCGAGTAGCTCCACCGCACCTGGCCGGTGACCGGATCACGCCCTTGGACGGCACGCCCGTCGGCGGTGACGACGGTTCCGGCGACCGCGACAGGCTGGTCGGTCGGCGCGTTGGGGGCGGTCCAGAGCTGCTTGAGCGAGGCCGGCACCTCGTGGGCCGACCTCGGGCTGGGCAAGGGCCCTGCCGCGGGCCGGCTGATCGTGGCCCGGGCATCGCTGGTCCACCAGATCAACGCCGCCGCCACGGCGACCACCACCGCGATCGTTGCCGCGGCCAACACATCGGCCTTGGTGCGGCGTTCCGGTTTGACCATCAGGGGGCAGGCGACACCGGTTCAGTTGGCATTCGCGGTCACGCCCGCTGACTTGCGGGGGCGCCGACGGCGGCGGCGCCCGTTGTGAGCGCCGTCGCCGGAGTTCGCGGTCGCGGTGCCCGCTGATGGGGTAGCCGACGTCGGAGCTTCCGCATCGCCGTTGGTGGCACTGGCCGCAACGGGGTGGCCGGTTGCCGATTTGCCTCCGCGGGTGCGCTGGCGTTGCCGGCTGCCCTTGGGCGACCGCGGCTCGGATCGGTCGCCGTCACGCTGACCCGATGTGGCGCGTTTGGCCTGCGATTTGCGCGGCGTACCCACGGTGCCGCCAGCGTCGGCCGGGATGTCGAGTTCGGCGTACAGATGCGGCGAACTGGAGTAGGTCTCGGCGGGATCCGGGCAGCCCAGGCCGAGGGCCTTGTCGATCATCGTCCAGCGGGCCAGCTCGTCCCAGTCCACCAGCGTGACCGCGACACCGGTCTTGCCGGCGCGGCCGGTCCGCCCGATCCGGTGCACGTAGGCCAGTTCGTCCTCGGGGATCTGGTAGTTGATGACGTGGGTGACGTCGTCGACGTCGATCCCACGGGCGGCCACATCGGTGGCGACCAGAACGTCGATACCGCCGCTGCGGAACGCTTTGAGCGCCTTCTCACGGGCTATCTGCCCCAGGTCGCCGTGCACGGCGCCCACTGCGAAACCGCGTTCGGCCAACTCGTCAGCGACCTTCTGGGCGGTGCGCTTGGTGCGGGTGAAGATCATGGTCGCGCCGCGTCCGCGGGCCTGCAGGATTCGGCTGACCAGCTCGACCTTGTCCAGCGCGTGTGCGCGGTAGCTGTACTGCTTGGTGAGGTCGTGGACCGCGGAAGAGTGCGGCGCCTCAGCCCGGATGTGGGTGGGCTGGTTCATGAACGTGCGGGCCAGCGTGATGATCGGATCCGGCATCGTCGCCGAGAACAGCATCGACTGCCGCTCGTCGGGGATTTGGCGCAAGATGCGTTCGATGTCGGGCAGGAAGCCGAGGTCGAGCATCTCGTCGGCCTCGTCCAGGATCAGCACCGACAGACCACCCAGCTGCAGATGCCCCTGCTGGGCCAGGTCAAGCAACCGGCCGGGGGTGCCCACCACCACGTCGGCGCCGGCGCGCAGCGCCTCGATCTGCGGCTCGTAGGGCCGGCCACCGTAGATGGAGACCACCGACAGCCGTCGGTCGTCGTCGGTGGTCAGGTACTTGGCGGCGGTCGCTAGGTCGCCGGAGACCTGCAGGCACAGTTCGCGGGTGGGCACGACGATCAGCGCGCGCGGGATGCCGGTGAGGGGGCGCTCGGCGCCTGAGGTGGTGATCCGCTGCAGCAGCGGCACCCCGAACGCGAAGGTCTTGCCCATTCCGGTGCGGGCTTGGCCGATCAGGTCGTCGCCGGCTAGTGCGAGCGGCAGGGTGAGCTCTTGGATGGCAAACGGATGGTTGATGCCTTCTTCGGTCAGTGCCTGCACTATTTCATCGCGGACGCCGAGGTCGGCAAAGGTGGATTCGGATGTGGCTCGGGTGGGTGTGATTAATGGGGTCATGCGTAAGACGCGATGCCTTTCGGTGTCGTATTCGGTTAGTCACTCGTTGCGGTCACGCGCGCACCAGTTGACTGTCGAATACGTTGCCGATTCGCGGGCCCTGCGCTCTCTAGGCGGGCCAACTGCTTGCACGCACATTTCGCCGGTAGCGGCAGTAAGGATCTACAGCCAATACCTGTATCAATCATAGCTGGTGGGCTGTGAGGGCCGGGGATCGCGGTCCGGGCGGCCATTCGCGTGGCGATCGCCAGGGCGGCGACGCCGGGCGCAGCGGGTCGCCACGGACGCCTCGTGGCGATCGCCAGGGCGGCGACACCGGGCGCAGCGGGTCGCCAAGGACGCCTCGTGGCGATCGCCAGGGCGGCGACGCCGGGCGCAGCGGGTCGCCACGGACGCCTAGAGTGTTGCCATGACCTCGCTTTCGGGCGCCGACAAGCTGCCCGATCCGCCCCCGTCACGGGTGCCGGCCGATCATCCCGGCGTCAACGAATTGTTCGCGGTATTGGCCTACGGCGAGGTCGCGGCCTTCTACCGGCTCACCGACGAGGCGAAGATGGCGCCGGATCTGCGCGGGCGGATTTCGATGGCCAGCATGGCGGCGGCCGAAATGGGCCACTACGAGCTGCTGCGCGACGCCCTGGAGAGCCGCGGCGTCGACGTGGTGCCGACGATTTCCAAGTACGCCTCCGCGCTCGACGGCTATCACCGGCTGACCACGCCGAGCACCTGGCTGGAGGCGCTGGTCAAGGCCTATGTCGGCGATGCGATGGCCGCCGACTTCTATCTGCAGATCGCCGACGAGTTGCCCGACGAGGTTGCCGACGTTGTGCGCGCGACGATGTCGCAGACCGGGCACTCCCAGTTCGTCGTCGCCGAGGTGCGCGCCGCGGTGACCAAGAGCGGCAGACAGCGCAGCCGGCTGGCGTTGTGGTCGCGTCGGCTGCTCGGCGAGGCGATCACGCAGGCCCAGTACGTGCTGGCCGAGCACGATGAGCTGGTCGACCTGGTGGTGTCCAGGACGGAGGGCCTGACGCAGCTAGCGGGGTTCTTCGACCGGCTGCAGCGCACACACGACGAGCGGATGCGCGATCTGGGCCTCGCCTAGCGGGTGCAGGTCGCGATCATTGCGCTGCTGGTCGACATCGCGACCGGCTGACCCGCACCGTCAGTGATCGAGCAGTTGAGATGACCGGTCAGGCTTGTCGCGACGACGGACCTGAGCTGCACCCCCGGGTTCATCACCACGCTCCTCGACCATGGCAGTGACACGTTGAAGTCGGTCTGCGGCGCGCCCTGCGCATCGGTGTAGACGACGGTGACCAGATCGAGAAGCCCTTTGGTACCGGTCACCCGGTAGACGAAGGTCCGGGCGGCCACGTCCGGTGGTACGGAGGGGACAGCCGTCGGCGGCGGGATCACTGTCGGCGCGTTAGTGGGACCTGCGGTCGGCGTTGGGCTGGGTTTTTTCGGAGGCGGTGTCACAGTCGTGACCGTCTCGGGAGGCAGCGGAGGGACGAGCCGCGGCGAGGCGGTCACGCCGCGCGACGGCGGCACCACCGTCGTCGAGGCGCTGTCGCCGCCATTGACGATCACCACCGTGGCGATCACCGCCAGGACGAAGACGATACCGGCGATCACTGCGACCGGACGCCACCGTTCGTCGATGGGCGCAATCAAGTCATCGTCGTCGGCGTAGATGTCGTCGACGTCGTCATCTGGGTAGTCCTGGATATCGCTATCCAAGTAATTCATGGTGCTGATGGTGCAGATGTTATTGATGTGGGGATTGTCACAGGCCGCGGCGCGCGGGCGTGTCAGGTCACGATTTGCCAACGGCGGCCGGGTTTACCCGCATACGGAATCCTTGGTGCCGACCGGGTTTCGGCACCAGGCAAGGGTGTCCACTAGCCTGCTTGCTGGAGAACGATTTCCAACGACTACCAGGGAAAGAACGGGAAGGGGCCGACGTGGAGGTCAAGATCGGTATCACGGACAGCCCGCGCGAGTTGGTCTTCAGCAGTCCGCAAACGCCCGGCGAAGTCGAAGAGCTAGTCAACACCGCGCTGGGCAAGGATTCCGACGTGCTGAGCCTGACCGACGAAAAGGGCCGCCGCTTCCTGGTCAACGCCGCCAAGATCGCCTACGTCGAAATCGGCGTCGCGGACTCGCGCCGGGTGGGTTTCGGAATCGGAAGCAGCGCGGCTAGGAACGGGTGAGCGGCACGTGTGACAGCCCGCCCCAGGCGAACTGCACGGTGCCGTCGACCGCATCTTCCTTCGTAATCGGCCGATCGGTGTCCAACCAATACCGGGCGCAGTCGACGCTGAGTGCGACCAGGGCCACGGCGACCATCCGGGCGCGATGTGGATCCAACCCCGAGTCAGCGCTGATCAGATCGAAGACCGCGTCGATGCACGACTCGGTGGCCACCCGCACCTGCGCGGCGACCTGGGGCTCGGTGACATAGTCGTTCTCGAAGATCAACCGGTAACCCTGGCCGTCGTGCTCGATGAAATCGAAGAACGCCTGGACCGCCGAGCGCAACCGCAGCCGGTTGTCAGTGGTAGTGCGCAGCGCCTGCCGCACGCCGGACACCAGATTCTCGACGTGCCGCTGCAGGACCGCCAGGTACAACTCCAGCTTGCTGGAAAAGTGCTGGTAAAGAACGGGCTTGCTGACTCCGGCCCGTTCGGCGATCTCGTCCATGCCGGCGGCGTGGTAGCCGCGGTCCACGAAAATCTCGCTTGCTGCGATGAGCAGTTGGCCGCGACGCTCGTCCCGAGGCAGCCGGTTGCCCCGCCGAGCGGGTGTGCGATTGCTACCGCCTAGTTTGACCGCACCCCTGTCGGCGGCGTTGGCGAGATCGCTCATCAAGTCCTCAATCTGATTGTTGTACCGCCGGTGCAGCGTTGCGGGGCCTAATCGCAACGACACTACTACCGTCTCGCTTTTGGCATCGCCATCCACACCCCGAAGGTCGGCAGAACCACGTCGCACCGTTACCTGCGGGCGCGCCGAGAGTCGCAGCTAGCGACGGTTGTGCCATCCTTGGCAAGTGACCTACGACCCGGATCGGAGCGGGGGCAACCGGGTACCGGTGCTGCGCGACGACTGGCGGGAACCGCTGCGCGCGCAGCGGGATCCTCTCGCATGGGGCTCGGGGCGGGTCCGGTCCAATCGGGATAGCGGCCGCTGGCGCAAACAGAGCTGGCTAGGGCGCTTTGTGTCCACCTACGGCTGGCGCGCCTACGCGCTGCCGGCACTGATTGCCGTCACCGCGGTGGTGGTCTACCAGACCGTGACAGGGACCAGCGTGCCCGCACCGGCCTCGGGAGAGCCCGTCCAGGGCCCGCCGAAAATCGGCGCGGTGGGCACGTCGATCATCGACGCACCGCCCCGGGGTCTGACTCAGTTCGACGCCAACCTGCCCACCGGGATGCTGCCCAACGGTGGTCCATTCACCGAAGCCGGCGACAAAACCTGGCACAGCGTCCCGGGTGGCACGCCTCAGATCGGCCAGGGCACCGTCAAAGTCTTCAAGTACACCGTCGAAGTCGAAAACGGCATCGATCCCACCGCGTTCGGCGGTGACGACGCGCTCGCCGGGATGGTCGACCAGACGCTGGCCAACCCCAAGAGCTGGACACACAACCCGCAGTTCGCTTTTGTCAGGATCGACGGGGCCGACAAGAGCAAACCCGATATCCGAATCTCGCTGAGCTCCCCGATGACGGTGCGAGACGGCTGCGGCTACGAATTCCCGCTGGAGACGTCCTGCTATAACCCGTCCTACGGCGCCGAGGTGCAACCCCGGGTCTTCATCAACGAGGCACGCTGGGTGCGCGGTGCGGTGTCTTTTGAGGGCGATGTCGGCTCGTACCGTCAATACCTGATCAACCACGAGGTTGGCCACGCCATCGGGTATCTGCGCCACGAGGCTTGCGATAAGCAGGGCAGTTTGGCGCCGATCATGATGCAGCAGACCTTTTCGACATCCAATGACGACGCCGCGAAGTTCGACCCGGAATGGGTCAAACCCGACGGCAAGACCTGCCGATTCAATCCCTGGCCTTACCCGATCGCCTAGCTGGGTAGCCGGGCCCGGGAAGCTCCGGCAGCTGTTTGCCGTTGTTGCCCATAGCTGCTGTGATGGATGTGGTTGACGCGCGCGCAATGCCAACTTCAGTGACGAATCGAGGCGATATCGGTGTCGACGTCGTTGCCACCGCTTGTTGAGCCGGCTGCCGAGCTGACGCGAGATGAGGTCGCGCGCTATAGCCGGCATTTGATCATTCCCGACCTGGGTGTCGACGGCCAGAAGCGGCTCAAAAACGCGCGAGTGCTGGTGATAGGCGCCGGGGGGCTTGGCGCACCGACGCTGCTTTACCTGGCCGCGGCGGGGGTGGGGACGATCGGCATCGTCGACTTCGACGTCGTCGACGAGTCCAACCTGCAACGCCAGATCATCCACGGGGTGTCCGACATCGGCCGATCCAAAGCGCAGTCGGCGCGCGACTCGATCGCCGAGGTCAACCCGCTGGTAAACGTCCGCGTGCACGAGGTGCGGCTGGAACCGGACAACGCCGTCGACCTGTTCAAGCAATACGACCTGATCCTCGACGGCACCGACAACTTCGCCACCCGGTATCTGGTCAACGACGCCGCTGCGCTGGCACGCAAGCCCTACGTCTGGGGGTCGATCTACCGGTTCGAAGGCCAGGTCTCGGTGTTCTGGGAGGACGCCCCCGACGGTCGCGGCCTCAATTACCGTGACCTGTACCCGGAGGCGCCCCCGCCGGGCATGGTGCCGTCCTGCGCCGAAGGCGGGGTGCTGGGCGTTCTGTGTGCGTCGATCGCGTCCGTGATGGGCACCGAGGCGATCAAGCTGGTCACCGGCATCGGCGAGCCGCTGCTCGGCCGGCTGATGGTCTACGACGCGCTGGAGATGAGTTATCGCACCATCACGATCCGCAAGGACCCGTCCACGCGCAAGATCACCGAACTGATCGACTACGAGGAATTCTGCGGGTTGGTGTCCGAGGACGCCGCCGGGGCGGCCGCCGGCTCCACGATCACCCCGCGCGAGCTGCGGGAGTTGTTGGACTCCGGCAAAAAGGTGGCGCTTATCGACGTGCGCGAGCCGGTGGAGTGGGACATCAACCATATCGACGGCGCGCAGCTGATTCCGAAGTCGTCGATCAACTCCGGTGAAGGCTTGGCCAAGCTACCGCAGGACCGGATACCGGTGCTGTATTGCAAGACGGGTGTGCGCTCAGCAGAGGCCTTGGCCGTGGTGAAGAAAGCCGGGTTTGCCGACGCGGTGCACCTGCAGGGCGGGATCGTGGCATGGGCCAAACAGATGCAGCCCGACATGGTGATGTACTGACTCGGTGATGACGCTGGCTGTCCCCGGGCGGCATGGGGCAGGTCCGGTCGGAGCGGGCGACCGAATTTGGGCGTATCCGGCTCATCGTGTCTAGTCCCGACAGTTCGCTGGCCCCGATTAGGCTGATCGCGTGACTGTCGAGCCGCCGCCCGAGCACGTGCTGGCGGCGTTCGGTTTAAGTGGTGTACAGCCCATCCCGTTGGGAGCCAGCTGGGAAGGCGGCTGGCGGTGCGGCGAAGTGGTGCTGTCGATGGTCGCCGACAACGCCCGCGCTTCCTGGTCCGCGCGGGTGCGCGAGACGCTGTTCGTCGACGGCGTGCGGTTGGCCCGGCCGGTCCGGTCGACCGACGGGCGTTACGTGGTTTCCGGCTGGCGAGCAGACACCTTTGTGGCCGGTGAGCCCGAGCCGCGACACGACGAGGTGGTGTCGGCGGCGGTACGGCTGCACGAGGCCACCGGCAAACTGGAGCGGCCCCGGTTCCTTACCCAGGGGCCCACCGCACCCTGGGCCGACGTCGACGTCTTTATCGCCGCTGACCGCGCCGCGTGGGAGGAACGGCCGCTGCAGTCGGTGCCCGCGGCGGCACGGGCGGCGTCGCCCACTGCGGACGGGCAGCGGTCGGTCGAGCTGATCAACCAGCTTGCCGGACTGCGGCGGCCAACCAAGAGCCCTAATCAGCTGGTGGACGGCGATCTCTACGGAACCGTGCTGTTCGCGGGTGCCGCCGCCCCCGGGATAACCGACATCACGCCGTACTGGCGGCCGCCGTCGTGGGCGGCGGGAGTGGTCGTCGTCGACGCATTGTCCTGGGGCGAGGCCGACGAAGGACTCATCGAACGTTGGAACGCCCTACCGGAATGGCCGCAGATGTTGTTGCGCGCGTTGATGTTCCGGCTCGCTGTGCATGCGCTGCACCCGCGTTCGACAGCGGCCGCCTTCCCGGGTCTGGCCCGCACGGCTGCGCTGGTGCGTCTGATCCTCTAGGCCCTAAAACTCGTGACGGATCTCGCCCAGTGGGACCCTGCCGTCGACGGCGAGAACCCCTTCTGCCCGAAGCAGTTCCAACTGCCGGGTGGTCAAATGCCTTGCGGGACGGCCAGATGCCGTGATCACCCGGTGCCAGGGCAGGTCCGAGGAGTCCGTGCGCATGATCCAGCCGACAATACGCGGGCTGGAAAGCCTTGCGGCAGCAGCGATATCACCGTACGTAGCGACTCTTCCGGCCGGTATCGAGGCAACCAGCGCGCGCACCCGCTCGACCTGCTCGTCGGTCACTGGCGCCACGATCAGGACATCCGCTCTCGGATCAGCGCGGCGACCTCGGCGGGCTTGATCTCCGCGACCATGTGGTCGCATTCGAAAGTGAGCAGCCGAAGATCGGCGCCCAGTCGCTCGTGCAGGCCGGCGATGAGCTGGTCGGTTACATACGGCGGCGACGTCCACGCTGCCCGCACCAACGTCGTCGCGATCCCGTTGGGCGGCAATACGATTTCGCGGGCCAACTGACTCCAATAGGACATCATCGCGGGCAGGCTGACCCGCCAACCATATCGCCCGCCCGGCAGCGCGACGAGGTGGTCGTCGATTTCGGCGTCGAGCACGGCCGGATCCACCTCCGCCCAGGAACCGGTGGCCTTCTCAGCGCGGGCTTCCGCGGCGTCGGGGTAGTCGGGGGAGGCCAGCATGGCGTCCGCGATCTCACACATCCACCCGCCGTCCAGACCGATCGCCGGGTCAAGCAGCACCAGTGCTGCCACCCGGTCGGGATGTGCGGCGGCCAGGTGCAGCGCGACCGCGCTGCCGAAGGAATGCGCAACCACCACGACCGGGCCTTCGGCCTCACGCTCAAGCAGCGCGGCCATCGCGGCGACATTGGCCTCGATGGTCCACGGTGCCACCCACGACGACCTGCCGTGCCCAATCAGATCGGGTGCGGCAACGGTGATCTCGGCCAGGTGCTGAGTCGCCAGCGGTTGCCAGCGTTTTCCGTGTCCGGTCAGCCCGTGGATCGCCAGTAGTCGCACGGGCCCCGAGGGGCCGTAGCGGTGCACGTGCAGCCGGGTCACGCGTTGATGGTGCCAGTTGGGCGGCCCCGCATCGCCGGCCGGGCGGACTTGTCGGACCCCCGTGGTGTCATGCCGC
>Ga0210405_10006786_pt1 | contig 10157 bp, 8 predicted proteins | sample IncBWH11MmetaG_FD_155492 | JGI IMG/M metagenome (GOLD analysis project Ga0210405, IMG submission 155492) | Forest soil microbial communities from Barre Woods Harvard Forest LTER site, Petersham, Massachusetts, United States - Inc-BW-H-11-M | ecosystem: Environmental > Terrestrial > Soil >... | reverse complement strand
CGCGCTCCCGCGACCGGTTTCCCTGCGGCATCTCGCAATTTCACAGAAAGCACGACAGGGCCAATCCGAACAGGCTGAGGACTGATCGAGTACTCGATCGCCACAGCGGCCTGCTGCTCAATCGGCCTGCGACATCCGGACGCAAACAAAACGGCAACGCACGCGAACCCCGCAAGAATTCTGGTCCTTCGCGCCCGCGAAATTCCCAGCGCGATAGCGCTTCGCACGCGTCGCTGCGATCCATTAGCTCCAGGCGGCCACGAAAATAATCGAAGTTTCCGAATCACGCCGCCTGGGCTTCAGCTTTTTTCGAACTCTTGTTCCAGGCGCACGTGCACGTATCGTGATTCACTTCGCTCTCGGGCGGAAACATGTGGTAGTACGTCCCGATCATCATCGGAATAAACACGATCGAGTTATAAAAGAGATGCAATTCCACGCGCGGGAAAAAGAATTGCAGCACGCTCATCGGCACCGGCCGCCCGCCCAAATTGTGGTGCAACGTCGCCTGCGTAATCAGCAGCAAATGCTCAATGTGGTGCCAAAATTGAATCACCAGCGCAATCAACCACCAGGTGTGCGCTCTTCCGGTGAAGCCCTTCAGCAGCACCCAAAGCCCGATCAGCATGAACAACGCATAGCCATAGTGCAGCACTTCAGACTTGATCAGCCACGGGTACCACAGGCCCAGGATGCCGTTCGCCATGGGTCGCGGCCATCCCATCACCCAAATCTGATAAGCCTGCACGAGGTGCTCAGCCCAATGCGCTAGCACAACCACCATGAAGATTTGCAACGCGCGCTCGTGCCACACCGAATTCAGCTTGTCGTAGAAACTGGCACCTGTGGTTGCCGCAAAATGAGCACTCTGGATGCTCGGGCTCGAAACCGCCATAACCAACGCCTCCCAAGAACCAACGTTGAACCAACGTTACAGACCCACTCACAAACAAACACGTATGGCGGACACTCACACACCCACCGCCCGCGTTCAATAATGGAATTATACTAGACGGTCGGAGATGTTGCGGCGCGACGGACCCATTCCCGCTTCGGGAAGCCGCAGCAGCTATCCCATCACGAAAGGGGCGCGCTAGTTGGGTGATGTATCTAGCTGAAAAAACGCCACATGCCGATACAGAAGCCGTCTCGACTGCTCTGGTATCGTGGAGTCATCAATCGGGGAAGCTCGAAGCCCCAGTCACCCTGGTCGCCGGCGAGCCGCCGACCGGTGAACTTAATCATCCGCACCGGCAACCGGAACAGGAAGCGGAGCAGCGTCAGGCGCGCCCTCCAGCGCTTGGCGTAGTTCCGCAAGCGTCGTAAACGCACGCGCTCCTTCGCTCAGTCCTAGCCGCCGGCTAACTTTCGTCGGATCATCCGTAGAATTCCACAATCCTACGACGATCCGTAATTTCGAATCCTGCGCCCGCAATTTTGCGTACAGCGCTCGCGCGTGAGGTATCGCAAACGGCGGCAGCGCCGATATGCAAACCACATCCGGCCTCTCGTCCTTTACTTGCGCCAACATTTCAGCGGCGGTGCCCAACGGAATGCACAGCGCTTGATGCCCGGCTGTTTCCAGAACCTGCGCCAGCATGATCGCCACGATTTCATCGGCTTCGTCTCGCGCCGCCACGCACAGTACCTTGTGCGACGGCCCACCGCGCGCCGCTGCGGCGATAGATAGACCTCCGCGGTCAACACCCACAGCACGCTCCTCGCTCCGCGGCTCCCAGAATTCGTCAATCAATTCCCGCGTGCTCTGGCAAATGAATTTCTGGTTGGCATCTTCCAGCAGATTCTGATGGCGGTCTTGCTCCGCCAGGCTCAACGCCGGAATCAGCACGGAATCGTAAAGTTCCTCCAGCGTCTTTCCTTCCAGATCATTTTCCAGCACCTGCCGCGCCTCCTCGTGATCCATCGCCAGCAGCCGCTGATAAAAACGGGATTCTGGCGTCAAGGCCGGCTCGTCACCCAGCAATATTTGCAGAAATCTCAGCCGCGGAACGTGGCGGCCTACCACCAGCACGCATACCGTCAAAGGCGTTGAAAGCACCAGCCCGATCGGTCCCCAGATCGCCGTCCAGAAAATCGCAGCCACCAGAATCGCCAGCGAAGATATCCCCGTATGAATTCCATACAGAAACGGCTCGACCAGATTCGACACGATCAATTCCGTAAACACAAAAAGGCCCAGCACGATCAACGGACGCGTCCAACCACCGAAAACCGCCAGCGAAAGCAGCAGCGGCATAATTCCGCCTAGCGGCGGTCCGATGTAAGGCAGAAAGCGAAGCGTGCCCACGATCACGCCCCACAGCAAAGCGCCCGGCAATCCGATGAAATGAAGGCATGTACCGATAAAAATCCCGTAGCAGGTATTCACCACGAACTGCAGCAGCAAATATCTGCTCACGCGCGCGCTGGCATCGTCAAGCGTTTGGGTTACCAGGCGCAGGTTTCCGTCGCCAGCCAACGAAATCAACCGATTCCGCAAGTCCTCCCGCCGAATCAGCATGAAAATCGTAAACACCAGCACGATCAGCGCGCTCGCCAGCAGCTCTAGCACATTCTGCATGGATTCCAGCGGCAGGGCCGGTGATTTGACTACCTCGACGGGGATCGGCTTTGCCTCCGGCGTGGGTCGCATCATCGTGGGACGCGTGAGCGTTGCATCACCTGAGCGCTGTCCGGTCGGAGCCGTTGCAAGATCTTTGCTGATTTCCGTCATCGTCTGCGAAGCGTTGTCCAGCGCGTGGGGGCTTTTCCAATGTAACGACGTCAGCTTCGTTCTGATGTTGGCTTTGTAGTCCGGGAGTTGATTCACTACCTGGCTGAACTGCTTTGCCACTGTCCAGCCCACCACGCCGCAAGCCCCCAAGGACAGCAGCACCACCAGAATCGCCGATGGAATCCTCCCAAAATGTATGCGCTCCAGGAGTTTGACGACGGGCGTGAGAATGAAAGTGAAGAGCAGCGCGAGCGCGAAGGGGATCAGCACGATTCGCGCAAAATAAAGCGTAACGATTGCCACCACCGCCACGACTACAGCGAGTAGATGAAACAAATCTTTCGATGCGTTCGGCCGCGACACCATGGGTTGGCCTGCTTCCGGTAGTGTCACGCCCGTGTGAGTAATCCCACAACGAGCGAGATGGCAAACAATACCAAAAACAAGTAGAACAACAGCTTAGCAATTCCCGCCGCCGCTACCATGATTCCAGCGAAACCCAGCACCCCGGCGAGGATCGCAACCATCAAAAAGATTAAAGCCCAGCGCAGCATGATGCCTCCTCACCAGAAATTTTAGGAACGCAGGAAACCCGGGAATCCAGAATCCTCAGGCTTCCCGCGACTCTATCCGAGAAAATCGTGCTCGACCGCATGGTACGTCCTTGTCCTTCAATCACATGGGGTACTATCCGAGCGTACCCTCAAACTAACAAAACTCCCTGGGTCATTCCCTGTAGATTCGGCTATTTTTACCAGTACGATGGTAGGAGAAATCGACGCAGTGTGGCTGTTCACATTGACACACTTTTCCCTAACTCAGACGCTTCGCTCGCAGGATCGCGCCGCCGCGCTGTATCATGCCAAGATCAGTATCTAACTGGGAGAGGAAGTATTGTCGGCTTCAGGTTTCGGGAATTGGGGCCAATTTGAACGGAGCGTCGTGAAAAAAACTGCGGCCTTCACGGAATTCCGCCCATGGCACCTTTTACTTCTGCTTGCGTGCGCGCTCGGTTGTCCGGCGGCGTTCGCTCAGGGAGGCCCGCCGTACTACACCAACGATCCCGGCACTCCGGGCAACCACAACTGGGAAATCAATCTGGGCTACATGCCTTTCTTGTTCACCGGCCAGTCCATCACCCACACGCCCGATGTGGATATCAACTTCGGCCTCGGCGATCGCATTCAGCTCACCTTCGAAAATGCCTGGCTGCGCGTGGTAAATCCTTCTAGCACTCCAAAATACGGCCTTGGGCAGGATCAGCTCGGCGTGAAATGGCGATTCTACGACAACCAAGAATCCGGATTCGCTATCTCTGTTTTTCCCCAGCTGTCTATCAACAATCCAGATAACTCCGTCGCACGCGGAATCACTCCACGCAGCGCCAGCCTGATTCTCCCCCTGGAATTTTCAAAAAAGCTCGGCCCGATCAATTTGAATTGGGAAGTCGGCTACAACTACGTCCACACCGGAGCCAATGGATGGCTCGCCGGCGTAGTTGTGGGGCGTGACCTGACGGAGAATCTCGAAATCGACGCTGAATTCTACGGCCTAGGGACCTTTAATCCCTCGAACGGCCAGCAAACTATCGAAGGTGGCCTGCGCTACAAAATCCATCCTCCCTTTATTTTGTTGCTGATGGCAGGCCGCAGCGTTCAACCCTCCAGCAATGTGCAGCCTCACTTCGTAGGTTACTTCGGAATGCAGTTCCTGCTCCCGCCCAAGCCTTTCGCAAAGGACTGACCAAGAGGCCATTACGACTTGGGAAGCAAGCGCATGAACATTTTCCAATATGAAATCGGCGCCAGCCGCTCCAGGAGCGCCAGGAACTTCGCGTCGTTGCCCACCAGCACACGCTCGGAGCGGCGTTCGATGCCCTTTACGATAATTTCGCCCGCGGCTGCGGGCGGCATCGTCAGTGCCTTTTTCGCGAGTGCTCTGCGCCGAGCGATTTCTTGAGGAGGCATGTCCTTGGGCACTCGAGCGTTATCGGCAATCGAAGTTGCGATGCCGCCCGGATGCACCACCGTAACCCCGACGTTCGAACCTGCAAGTTCGTGCCGTAGTGAATTCGAAAATCCCCGCACGGCGAACTTGCTTGCCGAGTAAGACGTTTCACCGGGCGGCGAGATGATCCCGTATATGCTTGAAAGGTTCACCACGCGTGCGTCATCGCTTTTTCGCAATAGCGGCAGAAACGCTCGAGTCATCCGCACCACGCCCCAAAAGTTGATTTCAAACAGCCACTCGAAATCTTCTTCGCTGACTGCCTCGAACGTTCCGCCGACGGCCACGCCGGCGTTGTTTACCAGGATGTCCACCCCGGGATGCGCGGCAATCACCGCCTGTGGAAACGCCGCCACGGCGCCTCGGTCCGTAACGTCAAGATGGTGTTGGCTGATGCGCAGCGCACTCCGCGGAGCGGAGCGGTTCGCCGGATCCGTTTGAGCTGGCCGCGCCATGCGCGCTGTTTCTGATAGTCCAGCGTCATTCACATCAGCGAGCGCAAGGTTGCAGCCACGTCGCGCGAGAGATACGGCTATGGCACGGCCGATGCCGCTTGCAGCGCCGGTGATCACCGCCGTGCGGTTCTCAAAATTCATTGTGCTCGTCATAGTCGCAAATCAGACGGTCGCCCTGGAGTGAACGTCACTTACGCGGCTGCCATCGTCAGCCTCCGACGTTCGAAAAAAATTCATGGTCCCGTCGCTTACCGATCCAAACGTAAAAGCGGCCAGGTCTTTCACATAATTCTGGGGGACTCTCCACGGCGCTCTCTGCCCCTGTCTGGGCAGCACTCCGTCGGCGCGGCGCACGTACCCTGAACTAAAATCGAGCAAAGGCTCGGGTTGAACCGATTCATTCGGAAGATTCGGCACACATACCGACCATCCCTTGCGATCCATGTATCTAAGTAACCGGCACACAAAGCGTGCCGTAATATCACATCGCAGCGTCCACGAATTATTCGTATAGCCAAACGCAAGAGCGAAATTCGGAATACCGCTGAACATTGCGCCTTTGTAAACCAGCTTCTCGGAAAATGTGGTCGCCACGCCATCAACGAGGATTTCAGCGCCGCCCATCAGTTTCACCACAAGACCCGTCGCCGAAACGATGATATCCGCCGGCAATGTTGTTCCGGAGCTTAAGCGGATGCCCGAGTCCACAACTTCCTCAATCGTATCGGTGACGATCTCCACTCGGCCGGAACGAATCGCTGCAAACAAATCGCCATCGGGTACCAGGCATATACGCTGATCCCATGGGTTATAGCGCGGCGTAAAGTGCCGCTCGACGTCGTAATCGGGACGAAGCTGTTGCTTGATCCCCTTGATGATCAAGCCCTTCATCATCTCTGGCTTGGTGCGAGCCAGGTGAAACATAGTGATGCTATACAGCACGTTCTTCCATTTTGTTAGTTTCGCCGCAAGCCCCTTTGGCAAATGCCGATTCATCCAGTTCGCCATTGAGTCCTTGCTCGGACGCGCAACCACATAACTGGGAGAGCGCTGCAGCATCGTCACATGCGCGGCACTCTTGGCCAGCGCCGGAACCAGCGTTACCGCCGTAGCCCCGCTTCCAATGACTACGATTCGCTTTCCCGCATAATCTAGGGCCTCGGGCCACTCCTGTGGATGCAAGAACCGCCCCTGAAACTGATTCGCTCCCGGAAACTCCGGGCTGTAACCTTTTTCGTAACTATAGTAACCGCTGCACATATAAAGAAATTTGCAGAACAGTCGCACGATCCGCCCATCTTTCGTTTGCGCCTCTACCGTCCAGCGCGCGTCGGATGAAGACCAGGAAGCTCGGATCATCCGGTGTCCCAGTCGGATGTGCCGGTCAATGCCATAGTGTTCCGCGGTCTCGCGGATGTAATTCCAGATGGCGCGCCCGCCTGCGATCGCCTCGTCCTCCTGCCACGGCCGAAAAGGAAATCCCAGCGTGTGCATTTCAGAATCGGACCGGACGCCTGGATAGCGGAACAGATCCCAAGTTCCGCCGATCGCGTCGCGGCCCTCCAGAATCGCGTATGTTTTTTTGGGGAGTGCGGTTTGCAAATGGTAAGCGGCGTCAATACCAGATATGCCGGCGCCTACGATTAAAATGTCGAATTGTTCCTGCGATTCCGTCGGCATGTTTGGGTTGTTATCGTATCCTGCGCGGCGTTGTGGCACGAAGCGGCGCCAGTGCGAGCTAAATTAGTGCTTCTCCAACAGCGATGAAACTATTCGAGCAGGTCAGGTTCGTCTCGGATGATACGCGCGAGCAGCGGCTGAAACTGAAACCATCCCGCGTGGTGATTTCCCACCTGATCTCTCGTTGTAATCGCCGTCGCATGCTCGATCTTTACCGGCACGCCAGCCGCCTCCGCAAGCAATTGCGCCTGGCAACTGCGATCCATGGTGATGAACCACCAAGCCGCTTCCTCGACGCAATGGCCCACGGTAAGCAATCCGTGGTTGCGCAGAATTGCAGCCTTGCGTTGTCCCAGGGCCTGCGCAATTCGCTCGCCCTCTGACGATTCATACACCACGCCGGTGAAGTCCGCAAAGAGTCCGTGGTCCTCATAAAACGCGCAGGCATCCTGCGTGATCGGGTCCAGCAGCCGCCCCAGCGACGCCCACGATTTGCCGTACATCGAATGTGCATGCGCCGCCGCAATCACGTCCGGACGCGCCGCGTGTACTTGGGAGTGGATGGCAAAGGCCGCTGCATTCACTGGATAATTTCCTTCCACCACTTCGCCGCGATGATTCACCAGAATCAAGTCGGACGCTCGAATTTGGCTGAAGTGCATCCCGAATGGGTTCACCCAGAAGTGGTCGAGTTGCTCCGGATCGCGTGCGGTGATATGTCCCGCCACTCCTTCATCGAATCCGAAACGCGAAAAAAGACGGAATGCGGCAGCCAGCATGCGTTTCCGATGCAAGCGCTCTTCGCCCGCGGTGGCAAACACAGGCGGCCGCGGAATGTTCAATGCATTTGCAGATGTTCCGGCCATTTGGACCTCCCAACCTCGTGAATCCCTTCACTTGGCACTGTGCCGCCGATTATATACAATGCCCGTCGCGTTAGTCACCGTCATCTGTAAGCGACTATCAGCAGTCCGTTAGCTTGCGGAGCTGCCCCGAACTTCACGACCAGAGGGATTACCCATGAGCGAATTGAATCACAAATTCGAACTAGCTGCGCGGCCCGTCGGTATGCCCAAGCGAACCGATTGGACATACAAGGAAGAGCCGGTTCGCGAACCCGGTGAAGGTGAGCTGCTGATAAAGATTCTGTATATCTCGCTCGATCCTGCTATGCGCGGCTGGATGAACGAAGGGAAATCGTACATTCCCCCAGTAGAAATCGGAGCGGTGATGAGGGCCGGTGGGCTGGGGCGCGTCACGGCCTCGAGAAATCCCAAGTTTGCCGTCGGCGATTATGTTTATGGCGCTTTCGGCGTTCAGGAATTCGCAATTTCCAATGGCCAAGGCATTGCGAAGATAAACGCGGGGGCAATTCCGTTGCCCGTTTTTCTCGGCACTCTTGGTGCCCCGGGAATGACCGCGTATTTTGGCTTGCTGGATGTCGGCCAGCCAAAGTCCGGCGAGACCGTGGTTGTCTCCGGCGCAGCTGGAGCGGTTGGAATGGTCGTCGGACAGATCGCCAAAATAAAAGGCTGCAAAGTCGTAGGCATCGCCGGCGGGGCAGAGAAGTGCAGCTACATTGTGAAAGAGCTCGGTTTCGACGCCGCCATTGACTACAAGTCGGAGGATGTCCGCAAATCTCTGCGGCAGCATTGCCCGAATGGCATTGACGTTTATTTCGACAACGTCGGAGGCGACATTCTTGACGCTGCGCTTGCGAACCTCGCGCGCGGCGCGCGAGTGGTCATCTGCGGCGCCATTTCGCAATACTGCAACACGACGCCAATCAAAGGGCCCTCGAACTATCTCTCGCTTCTCGTAAACCGTGCCAGCATGAAAGGCATGGTCGTATTTGACTATGCGGATCGTTACCCTGAAGCCGGACGGGAGATGGCGGCGTGGATGGCGGCCGGCAAACTCAAATCGCGCGAGCACATCGTAGAGGGCCTCGAAACCTTCCCCGATCAGTTGCTGAAGCTCTTCAAGGGCGAGAATACGGGAAAACTCATTCTCAAAGTAGCCACCGCGTAAAGATTGGCGTTGGCGACGATTGTAAAACCTTTGGCATTTTCGAAATCAAAAACAGAATCTCGGGTAGAATTGCCCTCGCGCGCCGAGCAACGCCAGCGAATCACGCGTGCTACTCGCTTCTCAGAAGCAAGGTCGCGCCCAAGCGGAGCCTGACTATGCCTCCCACGGAAAAACTCGACACTCACCATAAAGCCCTCACCCTGAATCTCGATGCAACCGCCTTCGGCTCTTTCGCCGAAATCGGTGCCGGACAGGAAGTCTCGCACTGGTTCTTTGTAGTTGGCGGCGCCTCCGCTACCGTCGCCAAAACTGTTTCCGCCTACGACAAGGAAGTCAGCGACGATCTTTACGGCTCCGGATCGCGTTATGTATCCAGGCAGCGGCTCGAAGCCATGCTGGACAAGGAATGGTCCCAGCTTCTCGCGCAGTTGAACAATACACGTGCCCCGCATACGCGTTTTTTCTCCTTCGTTGATACCGTCTCCGCACGTAATTTCGCCGGGACGAACGACGCGCACGGCTGGGTCGGCCTCCGGTTTCAATCGCAGCCCGGTGGCCCGGCAGACGACATCCTGCTGCACATCAACATGCGCGATTCTTCGAACGTCCTCCAGCAGGAAGCCATCGGTATTCTGGGCGTCAATCTCATTTACACCGCGTTCTATGAATTGCAAACCCAGGAATCATTTCTGGCGGGCTTGGCAGAAGACGTCGTCATGGAGCGGATCGAGATCGATTACATCGATCTTCGCGGGCCAGCATTCGAAGGCTGGGATCGCCGTAGCCTGCTAGCCAACTTGGTAAGTAAAGGATTCGCCGAGGCTGTGTTCTTCCAATCTCAAAACCCCACAGTTCCTCCCACCGAGCCTCTCTACAAGAAAGCCGTGGTGCTTGCCCCAGGATACTTTGGCCACGGGGATCCAATTCACTCGCAAGTTCACATGCGATTGTTGGCCGCCGCTATTCAGGAGCTTCAGAAGGAGCTGGGCGAATCCAGGGTGACGCCCGCCGGCTTTTTTTGCCTGACGGCCGCTCCGATTACGCGGGACGAACCTGTGCCGGATGTCCCCGACTTGCTTCGCCGCATCAATGCGCTTCTCGCTGCTGGCGGCGATGTGCTGCTGTTTCGCCAAAGCGAGCTTTACAATATGAAGACTCTCGTAAGCCGCTACACGAAGGCGCCTGTGCGCTTTGTCGTCGGTATTTCCTTGATGATTCAAGCACTTGAGGGCATTTACGGCAATCTCGAA
>Ga0210405_10006785_pt1 | contig 10158 bp, 10 predicted proteins | sample IncBWH11MmetaG_FD_155492 | JGI IMG/M metagenome (GOLD analysis project Ga0210405, IMG submission 155492) | Forest soil microbial communities from Barre Woods Harvard Forest LTER site, Petersham, Massachusetts, United States - Inc-BW-H-11-M | ecosystem: Environmental > Terrestrial > Soil >... | reverse complement strand
CAGCACTTGGCGCCAGCGTGCCGCGCGCACCGCGCACTCGGTCAAAGCTGTCACGGCGAAGGCCCGGTCCTGGGTGGATTTCGCCTGTTCGGCCACGGCACGCCAGGCCACCGCGTCGTCGCTTTCCATCCTGACGGCGAGCGTCGCTGCGTCGGTGCCGCCCTTGACCGCCATCGGAAGCTGGTAGCCGACGGCGGCGATCGGTGGGATCACCGACCGGGACTCGAGCATCGAGTTTGCAGCATCGCGCCTCGCCCGGTGTTCCGCGAGGGAATCCGAAACCAGATCGTTGACGTCGGGCGTCGTGTGCGCCGACACGAAGCCGTAGCCGTAGACAGTGGCATGCTCGGAAGCGATCGCGTTGGCCCAAGCCTTTTCCTCGGGCGAGTCGGGCTGCTTGGTCGGGGTCGGCTGCGGCGACGTCATCGCGTCGGCTCCTTCATTGCCAGCGGGACGGTTACCGATGCGGTGCAGGATGCGGCGATGGAGCCGAGCAGCCCGGCCCGATAGCCGGAGAGATTCGCGGCCAGTTTCGCCGCACTGTCGGCCGATTCGCGTAGTGCTGCCATGACGTCTGTTCGCGACGGAGGCGGTGCCGCGGAGCCGGATGTGGTCGGGGCGGCGGCCTGCGACGACGTCGTGGTCTCGCCCGCCGCGCGGGCGATCTCTTGCGACAGCGCCTTCGCATGGGCGGCGCGTTCGTCGGCGACGACGTTGAGCAGCGGAGCGTAAAACGGCCCGGCGGCTGTTGCTGCGGCGCTGGCCATCTGGCTGTCGCGCCGCGCGAGGTCGAGTTGGGGCTCCAGTTCTTCGGGCTGTGGCGGCGCGGGGGAGCCGCAGGCGGACGCGGCCGCGCCGATCGCGGACAGAGCGGCTGCGGCGATGAGCACGCGGCGCCGGCTGATCGGACGGACGGCGCCGGGCATGGCGACATCCTGCCATCCGTCGTGCGGCGAGTCCGCTAATAGCCGACGGAACCGCCGAGGCCGATTCGTCGGTGTCAACGCGCCCGGTCGTCGGTGCCAACGCGCCCGGTCGTCGGTGCCAACGCGCCCGGTCGATTGGGACGGCACGCACCCGTTCTGGCGTATCGTTATGGCTGGTTCCGCGGTTGCGGAGCCTGGACCGGACAACTCAAGATGAGGAGCTCGCCGTGGCCACGGGGCTGCCGTCGCAGGAACAGGTGATCGAGCTACTCGATAACGAGTTCGCGCGCGCCGGCTACGAGATCGAGACCGTGGTCGTCGACGCCAAGGCCCGTCCGCCCCGCATCACCGTGATCGCCGACGGCGATGATCCGCTGGACCTGGACGCCATCGCTTCGCTCTCACAGCGCGCTTCGGCATTGCTCGACGACCTGGACGACGCTGCCGCCGGCTCGACCAGTTACGTGCTCGAGGTCAGCTCGCCCGGAGTGGACCGGCCGTTGACCACCGAAAAGCATTTCCGGCGCGCCCGTGGCCGTAAGGCCGAGCTGACGCTTTCCGATGGGTCCTCCGTCATCGGGCGCCTCGGCGGTACCGATAACGGGGTGCTCCGCCTGGTGGTTCGGTCAAACAGCCGCAGTTGGACAGTCCGCGAGATTGCACTCGATGACATCGTCAAAGCGATCGTCCATGTGGAGTTTTCACCCCCAAACCCACACGAGCTCGAACTCGGCGGGCTCGGCTCTGGAGAGACCGGGCCATGAACATCGACATGGCCGCGCTGCACGCGATCGAGGTCGACAGGGGAATGTCTGTCGGCGAGTTGCTCGAGACCATCAAGTCAGCCCTGCTGACTGCGTACCGGCACACGCAAGGGCACCAGCCCGACGCCCGCATCGAGATCGACCGCAAGACCGGTGAGGTCACGGTCATCGCGCGGGAGACCGACGAGGACGGCAACGTCATCAGCGAATGGGACGACACTCCCGAAGGATTCGGCCGCGTCGCCGCCACCACCGCACGCCAGGTGATGCTGCAGCGGCTTCGCGATGCCGAGAACGAGAAGACGTACGGGGAGTTCTCGGCCCGCGAAGGCGACATCGTCGCCGGTGTCATCCAGCGCGACGCCCGCGCCAACGCCCGCGGGCTGGTCGTCGTCCGGCTGGGCAGCGAGATCAAGGGCTCCGAGGGCGTGATCCCGGCCGCCGAGCAGGTCCCAGGCGAACGCTACGAGCACGGCGACCGGCTCCGTTGCTACGTGGTTGGCGTCAGCCGCGGCTCCCGCGAGCCGCTGATCACGCTGTCGCGGACCCATCCCAACCTTGTGCGCAAGCTGTTCGCCCTTGAGGTTCCCGAGATCGCCGACGCCTCCGTCGAGATCGTCGCGGTCGCCCGCGAGGCCGGCCACCGCTCCAAGATCGCCGTGCGGTCGCGGGTTCCCGGCCTCAACGCGAAGGGCGCGTGCATCGGCCCGATGGGTCAGCGAGTGCGCAACGTGATGAGCGAGCTCTCCGGCGAGAAGATCGACATCATCGACTACGACGAGGATCCGGCGCGTTTCGTGGCCAACGCGCTGTCGCCCGCGAAGGTCGTGTCCGTGGCAGTGGTCGACCCCGATGCGCGCGCCGCACGCGTGGTCGTCCCGGATTTCCAGCTGTCGCTCGCTATTGGCAAAGAGGGGCAAAACGCCAGGTTGGCGGCCCGCCTGACGGGCTGGCGCATCGACATCCGCAGCGACAACGAGGCACCGCAGGGTCAGCCAACGCCCTAGCAGTGGCCGACGAGCCGCTGTGCGCGTGCAGCAGCAGACACTGTGGTTCGACCGTCGAAGTGATGACGGTAGACTGAGCCGTGATCCAGCGCGAGACTTCGACCTCCGATGCAGGACCCGTGCGGACCTGTATCGGATGCCGTAGACGAGAGCTGGCCGTCGAACTGCTTCGCGTGGTTGCGGTGTCGACTGGGAACGGCGAGTATGCCGTGACCGTTGATACTGCAGGTAATCTGCCGGGGCGGGGTGCCTGGCTGCATCCCAGCCCGCAGTGTCTACGCGCAGCGATCCGGCGGCGAGCCTTCGGCCGAGCGTTGCGCATCACCGGTACACCGGACACATCCGCGGCCGTCGAGCACTTCACCACGCTCGATGCCCCCGGCAACAGAACAGGCAGCGAAGAACATGAGCACACCGTGAAGTCCAGATGACCATGTGTCATAGCTAAACCCGGGGCGCCGGCCTACCACAGCTGTCGCCTCGAGAGATGGAGAGGTAGTGGCAGGTAAGGCCCGTGTGCACGAGTTGGCGAAGGAACTCGGTGTCACCAGTAAAGAAGTTCTCGCTCGGCTGAGCGAACAAGGCGAATTCGTCAAGTCGGCCTCATCGACGGTGGAGGCGCCGGTCGCACGGCGGCTGCGCGAGTCATTTGGTGGCGGTAAGCCCGCGCAAGCCGGCAACGGCGCGGTCGTCAAGAAGTCCGCCGCCAGCGCGCCCGCAAAGGCGACAACGGCAAAGGCCGCTGCCACCGCGACGGCCGCGCCGCCTGCGGCTCCTGCCGCGCCGGCGGCGCCCATCCCGGAGCCTGCGCGCCCGGCGGCCCCGGCCGCCAGTGCGCCGGCACCCAGCCCGGCGGCGCCTCCCGGACCCACCGGCAGCCCGCGTCCCGGCCCCAGTCCCAAGCCCGCTCCGCGCACGCCGCGCGTTGGCAACAACCCGTTCTCCTCGGCGCAGCCGGTCGACCGGCCGATCCCGCGCCCGCAGGCCCCCCGACCCGGTGCGCCGCGTCCCGGTGGTGCGCGCCCGGGCGTGTCGCCCGGCAACATGCCGCCGCGGCCCGGTGGCGGCACGCCGGGCCGTGCGCCGCGGCCCGGCGCAGCCCGTACCGGCCCAGGTGGCCGCGGCCCCGGTGCTCCTTCGGGAGGCGGACGTCCTGGCGGCGGCGGCGGCGGTAACAACTACCGCGGTGGCGGTCCCGGCAGCGCGCCTGCCAGCACTGGCTTTCGCGGTCGTCCCGGTGGCGGCGGCCGGCCAGGTCAGCGCGGCGGGGCTGCCGGCGCGTTCGGACGGCCCGGCGGTGCGCCGAAACGCGGTCGTAAGTCGAAGCGCCAGAAGCGGCAGGAATACGACTCGATGCAGGCGCCGGTTGTCGGTGGCGTGCGGTTGCCGCATGGCAACGGCGAGACCATCCGGCTGGCCCGCGGCGCGTCGCTGTCCGACTTCGCGGAGAAGATCGACGCGAACCCGGCTGCCCTCGTGCAGGCGCTGTTCAACCTCGGCGAGATGGTCACCGCGACCCAGTCCGTTGGCGACGAGACGCTCGAGCTGCTCGGCAGCGAGATGAACTACAACGTCCAGGTCGTCAGCCCCGAGGACGAGGACCGCGAGCTGCTGGAGTCCTTCGATCTGTCCTACGGCGAGGACGAGGGCGACGAGTCGGATCTGCGGACCCGGCCGCCGGTGGTCACCGTGATGGGTCACGTCGACCACGGCAAGACCCGACTTCTGGACACCATCCGCCAGGCCAACGTCCGCGAGGCCGAGGCCGGCGGCATCACCCAGCACATCGGCGCCTATCAGGTCCAGGTCGACCTCGACGGGGTCCCCCGCCCGATCACGTTCATCGACACCCCGGGCCACGAAGCGTTCACCGCGATGCGTGCCCGCGGCGCGAAAGCCACCGACATCGCGATCCTCGTGGTGGCCGCCGACGACGGTGTGATGCCGCAGACGGTGGAAGCCGTCAACCACGCCCAGGCGGCGGACGTGCCGATCGTGGTGGCGGTCAACAAGATTGACAAGGAGGGCGCCGACCCTGGCAAGATCCGCGGTCAGCTGACCGAATATGGCTTGGTCCCAGAGGAGTTCGGCGGCGACACCATGTTCGTGGACATCTCGGCCAAGCAGGGCACCAACATCGAGCAGCTGCTCGAAGCGGTGCTGCTGACTGCCGACGCCGCACTGAACCTGCAGGCCAACCCCGACATGGAGGCACAGGGCGTGGCGATCGAGGCGCACCTGGACCGCGGCCGCGGACCCGTGGCCACCGTGCTGGTCCAGCGCGGCACGCTGCACGTCGGCGACTCGGTGGTGGCCGGCGACGCGTACGGCCGCGTTCGCCGGATGGTCGACGAGCACGGCGAGGACGTCGACGAGGCGCTGCCGTCACGGCCGGTGCAGGTCATCGGCTTCACGTCGGTGCCCGGTGCTGGCGACAACTTGCTGGTCGTCGACGAGGACCGCATCGCCCGCCAGATCGCCGACCGGCGCAGCGCGCGCAAGCGCAACGCAATGGCCGCCAGGGCCCGCAAGCGGATCAGCCTGGAAGACCTGGATTCGGCGCTGAAGGAAACCAGCCAGCTGAACCTGATCCTCAAGGGCGACAATGCCGGCACCGTCGAGGCGCTGGAAGAGGCCTTGCTCGGCATCCAGATCGACGACGAGGTGGAGCTACGCGTGATCGACCGTGGGGTCGGCGGCATCACCGAGACCAACGTCAACCTGGCGTCGGCGTCGGACGCGATCATCATCGGGTTCAACGTGCGCGCCGAGGGCAAGGCCACCGAGCTGGCCAACCGCGAGGGTGTGGAGATCCGCTACTACACGGTGATCTACCAGGCGATCGACGACATCGAGAACGCGCTCAAGGGCATGCTCAAGCCGGTCTACGAGGAGCGCGAGCTGGGCCGTGCCGAGGTGCGGGCGCTGTTCCGCTCGTCGAAGGTCGGCCTCATCGCCGGCTGCCTCGTCACGTCGGGCATCATCCGTCGCAACGCCAAGGCCAGGCTGCTGCGCGACAGCGTCGTGGTGGCGGAGAACCTCACCGTGCAGTCGCTGCGGCGGGAGAAGGACGACGTCACCGAGGTCCGCGACGGCTACGAGTGCGGTCTCACGCTGAGCTACTCCGACCTCAAGGAAGGCGACGTGATCGAGACGTACGAGCTTGTGGAGAAGGAGCGTGCGTGATGAGCGGCTTGCGCGAAGAACAGAATGGCTGATCGCGCTCGCGCACGCAGGCTGGCCAAGCGCATCTCCACGATCGTCGCGTCGGCGATCGAGTACGAGATCAAGGATCCCCGGCTGGCCGGCGTGACGATCACCGACGCCAAGGTGACGGCTGACCTGCACGATGCGACGCTGTACTACACGGTGCTGGGCCGCACCCTCGACGACGAGCCGGACTACGCTGGCGCCGCTATGGCGCTGGAGCGGGCCAACGGTGTGCTTCGCACGAAGGTCGGCGCGGGCACCGGTGTCAAGTTCACGCCGACGCTGACGTTCGTTCGGGACACCGTGCCCGATGTGGCGCACCGGATGGAGGAATTGCTCGCACGGGCCCGACAGGCCGACGCCGATCTGGCGAGGGTCAGGCAGGGCGCCAAGCCTGCGGGCGACGCGCAGCCGTACCGTGTGGTAGGAGATAACGGGGACACTTCCCTTACCCACGAGCTGGGCGCCACCAATACCGACGAGCAGGACAGCGGTGACCGCGATAGAGACGACTGAGGCCACGATCGGCACCTGCGTTGATGCGCGGGGAGCGGCGGCGGCCCTGGCCGATGCTCAGACCGTCAGCATCATCTGCCATGTTCACCCCGACGCCGACAGCGTTGGCGCGGGCCTGGCGTTGGCGCTGGTACTGGACCGTGATGGCGCGGACGTTCAGGTGAGCTTCGCGGCGCCGTCGACCCTGCCCGAATCGCTGCGGGCGCTGCCGGGTTCGCGTTTGATGGTCCCGCCCGCGAACATGCGCCGGGACGCCGATCTGGTGATCACCGTGGACGCGCCCAGCGAGAAGCGGCTCGGAGCGCTGGCGGACCTCGCCGCACCGGGGAACGCCGTTCTGGTGATCGACCACCACAAGTCGAACCGTCTGTTCGGCAGCCTGAATTTCGTTGACGTATCGGCCGATTCGACGACCGTGCTGGTCGCTGAGGTGCTTGACGCCTGGGGCAAGACGATTGACAGCGATGTGGCCACCTGTCTCTACGCGGGATTGACAACCGACACCGGCTCGTTCCGGTGGGCCACCCCGAGAGCACTGCGACTGGCGGCGCGGCTGGTCGACGCGGGCGCAGACAATGCCGCGATCTCCCGCGAGCTGCTCGACACTCACCCATTCGCGTGGCTGCCGATGCTGTCGCGGGTGCTGGAGACCGCTCGCCTGGTGCCGGACGCCGTCGGCGGGCAGGGGCTGGTCTACGTGGTCGTCGGCCACAGCGAATGCGCGGCCAGTCGGTCCGAAGAAGTCGAAAGCATCGTTGACATCGTCCGCACCACCGAGCAGGCCGAGGTCGCCGTGGTGTTCAAGGAGATAGAACCGCAGCACTGGTCGGTATCCATGCGGGCCAAGTCATTCGATCTCGCTTCTGTCGCAACGCAATTCGGCGGCGGTGGCCATCAGCTCGCCGCCGGCTATTCGGCGTCCGGGCCGATCGATGATGTGGTTGCGGCGCTGCAGCGCGTGCTTGGCTGACTCCCCACACACCGTCGGCACCACCCGTCGGAAGCGCGACCGTGATCAGCGCGCTGGCCGGCTTCCTGCCGCTGATCTGGCTGTCGCTGGCGTTCGACTGGGGCCTAGCCGGGATCTGGTCGGGCCTGTCCACATTCATTGTGTTGCGGCTGGTGTTCGTCGGCTGGCGTGCGTTCTCCGGGCAGTGGGCCGTACCGGGCACCGGTCAGTGAATCTGAGCCCGTCCCCGCTTGATCACCGCATCGCGATTGGCGGCGATGTCGGCGCTGCTGGCGTTGGAGCGTATCCACTCCGCCGCGGACAGCTGCTCGATCCTGAAGCTCGCCTGGGTCTGCGCGTCGTCGATGCGGTGATAGGACGCGAGCAGGGCGCGCACCGCGGCGCGGTTGTTGCCGACGATCGACGCGGCGACGGATCTGGCCGTGTCGAGCAGCTCGTCGTGCAGCACCACCTCGGTGACCAGCCCGACCCGCAATGCGTCGGAGGCGCCAAGGTAGTCGCCGGTGAGGCTCATTCGGTATGCGAGCCCGCGGCCCACGGCCTGCGGCAGCCGCACGGACATGCCCCAGCTCGGCAGCAACCCGACGCGGGCGTGCGTGTCGGCGAAGCGGGCGTTCTCCGATGCGATCAGGATGTCGCAGCACAGCGCAATCTCGAATCCGCCTGTCACGGCGACCCCGTTGATCGCGCCGATCACCGGCTTGGACATCGGCGGCCACGCCGGCGACAGGTCGGGGATACCCGCAGAGCCTTGGAGTCCGCCGGCGATTTCCTTGAGGTCGACGCCTGCACAGAACGCAGGATCGGTTCCGGTCAGGATCACCACATCGACGTCGTCGTCGGCGTCGGCGTCGCGCAGCGCGGGAAACAACCGGTCCCGCAACTCCATCGACAGGGCGTTGCGCACGTGCGGGCGGTTGAGTGTGAGAGTCCGGATCCGGTCGGCGGTTTCGATCAGCAGCACATCGTCGTCAGCCACCCGTTGAGCCTATCGTCGGGTAGCCCGGCCTGAACGCTGTGCGCACTGACGTTTGAACTGGCTGTTCACGAACGTGATGCGCTGCAATATCCTTGCCCAGCACCTGGCTGAGCAAACATCAGTCTGGGAGAGCGGTCGTTTCCCCCGACGCCTACCTGTCGGTGGACGCGTCGTTTCTTCGTCGCGTTTGCTGTTCCCGCCCAGCCCACGTTTGCTGCCGATACCGTGTGCACTAAGGGCGGTCCCGGAGCATCGCCCGCGTGTTCGGCAACCTGTGCAGCGCACAGGCCACCGCGTAACTGTGAAAGGCAAAGTCATGTCCGCACGTGTTCGTGTCGTTGCGATTTGGTTGGTTGTCGTGTCGCTACCCATGGTGGTGAGCTGTTCCAATCTCCTCGGCGGCCACCTGGGCTCCAGCTCGACTCCGCCGACTGCGACTACGACGTCGAACGCGTCGATGACGGAGCGGTGGACGTCCGACGCACTGACCAAGGCGTTCGCCGCGATCAATGACAAGATCGGCGCCAACCCCGCCGACTACGTCGAGCTCCTCATCACCCAGTACGCCGTTGAAATAAAGGCGATCAATCCGCAAAACCGGCAAAACGTTGATGACTACAGGTATGACGGGTCAAACGTGAAGGTTGCACCTGTGGATGTCAGCAGCAACGAGCCCGGGGTCATCGAGGAGAGCGCCTTCAAGAGCGACACCGTCAAGCCGTCAATACTGGCCACAGTGATGAACTCCGCGGCCAAGGATAGCGGCTTCCAGGACGTCACTGTCCAATCCGTCACAGTGAAGAAGTGGAACGCCGACGACCCTGAACCCCACCTTCAAGCCTTCGTGATGGGCCCCCGCGCCTCGAAGGCCGTCGAGTACGACCTAGCAACGGGCCAGTTCCAGAAAGTCGGCTGATTGATTGCCATTCAAACGGCGGGGTCTAAGGGAAGATACGTTCGGGGTATGTGCAGAAACATCACCGAGCTTCGCGGGCTGCAGCCTGCCGCCACCGACGAGGAGATCGAGGCGGCCGCACGCCAGTACATCCGCAAAGTCAGCGGTATCGCGAGGCCGTCAGCGGCCAATGTCGACGCGTTCGAGGCCGCCGTCGCCGAAGTCACCGCGACCACAACGCGCCTGCTGTCCGAGTTGCCGCAGCGCAAACAGCCGCCCAAGACGGTGCCGCCGTTGCGTCGTCCGGAAGTGCGGGCCCGGTTGGGAGCATGACCACCGCCACGCGTAGCCGGCCCGCGCTGAAGGAGTGGAGCGCGGCGGTGCACGCACTGCTCGATGGCAGGCAGACGGTACTGCTCCGCAAGGGCGGCATCGGCGAGAAGCGCTTCGAGGTCGCCGCCGAGCGGTTCCTGTTGTTCCCGACGGTCGCGCACAGCCACGCCGACCGGGTGCGGCCCGAGCACCAGGACCTGCTGGCGCCGGCGGCGGCGGACAGCGACACCGATCATGTGGTGCTGCGCGCCGGAGCCAATGTTGTTGCCGCCGTTGCTGTTTCAAATCCAGATGGACTGGCCGACGTCGAACCGCTGCACATCTGGACGGGAAAGTCGGTGCGCGAGGACCGTCTGGACTTTCGTCCCCGGCATCGGCTGATCGTACTCGTCGTTCAGGCCTGCCCGCTTGTCGAGCCGGTCCGCCTCAGTCGGACACCGGACCACGCCGGGTGCACCAGTTGGGTGGACTTGCCGGTGTTGCCGGAATGGGCCGCCCCGGTCCACGACGACGTGGCGCTACAGCGGATCGCCGACAGGGTCCGCAGCGCGGTCGGCT
>Ga0210405_10006783_pt1 | contig 10162 bp, 8 predicted proteins | sample IncBWH11MmetaG_FD_155492 | JGI IMG/M metagenome (GOLD analysis project Ga0210405, IMG submission 155492) | Forest soil microbial communities from Barre Woods Harvard Forest LTER site, Petersham, Massachusetts, United States - Inc-BW-H-11-M | ecosystem: Environmental > Terrestrial > Soil >... | reverse complement strand
CCGGGTAAGCGTTTTCGACACCCGCTCATCGTGATACTCCCGGGTCTTCAGCGCCAGATCGAGCAGCCGCGCGTGAATAACCTGTTCGGCGTCACTGCGGGGTGTTGCTTCCACCACGGTATTCAAGAAGCGGGAGAAGAGTTGATCGGCTTGTTCGTCCCGCTCGCCGTCCCCCAGACTCCGCCACTCGTACTGCAGGACCTGATGCGCATAGGCTGCCATCGACCTCCGTATCGAGGCGCGATCGTCGGCATTGAGATAAGCGCCCAAGCGGAGCAGGTCGGCCAATGAATCGCCCTCCCGGATCACGCAATTCTCCACCTCGGTGAACTGGCCCCAGATGACGAAAATCGCAAACGCCAGCAGAACGGCGTAGATGCCGCCGACAAGCTGAATCAAGACGTTTAATCCTTCGGCTTCGCGGGCAGTGAAGTTGTAGAAGCCGGCCTGGCGGAGAATTCCATAAACCGCTAACGCCGCCGCGAGCCGGCTGGCGGGCTTGATGATCTTCTCGGAAGGGATCGTCCAGATCATTCCAAATGCGAACCACTATTGTAAATGAGGTAAAATGAGGTTTCGGAAGGGTGGCCGAGCGGTTGATGGCAGCGGTCTTGAAAACCGCCAACGGTGAAAGCCGTTCGTGGGTTCAAATCCCACCCCTTCCGCCAGCTCTTGCTAGGCGGGAAAAGCGTCTGCCACGCGAAATTCCGAGCGAGGCGCAGCAAGCGGAGCGACCCTTTCATGCTCGCTATACGCGATGATGGACGCGTATCCGCCGGCCTTTTCATCCCGATGGACAATCAGTCGCCGGCCCGTCACATCGAGAACCCAATACTCAATGATGCCCGCTCGAGCGTAAAGCGCCGCTTTCGTCGTGAGGTCGAAGTTCAGGCTCGAATCGGCGACCTCGACTACCAGGCGCAAGTCCTCGGGGCGAGGGTTTGATCGGAAGCACAAGCTTTGTCGCGTTAGAACGATGAGATCGGGCTCAGGTTCGTTCGTGGGATTGTCTTCCGGCGCGACATCGATCGGCGCTGCCTGGTTCACAAATCGAAATCCAAAGATCTGCGCCAACCCAGCCGCGACCAAACACAGCGAATTTACATGCGGCCGTTTCTTCCCCATCTTGCTGATCAGTTCCCCATCGACCAATTCCAGCCGTTCCTGTTCGAACAGCCCCGACGCTTCGAGAACCTCGCACTCCGCTCGCGTCCAACGTTTTCGTGGAGGGTCCAGGGGAACAGGCCGGGGCGGTATTTCGGTTAAGGCAGTGGGCATAACACCTCACTATAATTCTAATCCCCGAGTTCGCTACAATGGAGTGTTGTGAGTAAAGAAAAAACTACTGCCACCGCGGAAGCCGAGGATACGGCCAAGCCTGCTAAGTCCGACATCCCCCGCGGCGTTATCGCCGAATGGACCGTCACCATTCTGCTGCTGCTGTTCGGAACCACCACACTGGTTCAGGCTTTCGTCATCCCGACCGGATCGATGGAGGACACGCTGCTCATCGGCGACCATCTGCTGGTGGATAAGCTAGCCTACGCCCCGGGTGGGCCGATCAGCAAGTACATCCTGCCGTACGAAGAGCCCAAGCGCGGCGATATCATCGTGTTCCGCTACCCGGTCGACATCAAGCAGACCTTCGTGAAGCGTGTGATGGGTGTTCCCGGGGATCACCTGCGGCTTGAGAATAAGAACGTCTATCTCAATGGCCACAAGCTGGATGAGCCGTACAAGATTCACAAGACCGAGTACATCGATTCCTACCGCGACAATTTCCCCAGCCAGCCGAATTTCCCACAATATGAGCCCGGGCAGGCCATGCTCGAGAACAATGTGAAGGGCGGCGAAGTGATCGTGCCGCCAGGCCACTACTTCGCCATGGGCGACAATCGCGACTCTTCTCTAGACAGCCGTTACTGGGGTTTCGTACCGCGCGAGAATATCATTGGGAAGCCGCTGATTATCTACTGGTCCTACGATGCGCCAACTTCCGCGCTGGCTAATCCCACGATCGGGCTAGATCACATCATCGACCTTGCAGAACACTTCTTCACCAAAACGCGCTGGAGCCGCACGTTTCGGTTGATTCACGGCTATCCCGTCCAGTAGGTTCGTGCCTTTATGATCTTTCTTCCGGTTTAGATCCAGGATGCTAAAATAACATAGCATGGATACGGAAAAAAACACCTCAAGGGTGCAGTCCAAGGAGAAAGCCAAACCTGCCAGGTCCGATATTCCCCGCGGCTTCGTCTCGGAATGGACTATCACGATTCTCCTGCTCTTGTTCGGAACCACGACGGTGGTTCAGGCGTTCGTTATCCCGAGCGGATCAATGGAGGACACGCTGCTGATTGGCGATCATCTGCTGGTAGACAAGTTGGCCTATGCGCCCTCGGGTCCGATCAGCAAGTACATCCTTCCGTATGAAGACGTCAAGCGTGGCGACATCATCGTCTTCCGCTATCCAGTCGATATCAAGCAGACTTATGTGAAGCGTGCCATGGGTGTGCCCGGGGATCACATCCACTTGGAGAACAAGAACGTCTATCTCAACGGGCACAAGCTGAACGAACCGTATACGATTCACAACAGCGAGTACATTGACTCCTACCGTGACAATTTTCCCAGTCAGCCCAACTTTCCTCAGTATGAGCGAGGGCAGGCCATGCTCGAGAATAATGTCAAGAACGGCGAGCTGATTGTTCCTGAAGGGAGCTATTTCGCCATGGGTGATAACCGCGACTCATCTTCCGATAGCCGCTACTGGGGTTTCGTGCCGCGCGAGAATATCATTGGGAAGCCGCTGATTATCTACTGGTCCTACGATGCCCCGACTTCTGCGCTGGCTAATCCCACGATCGGGCTAGATCACATCATCGACCTTGCAGAACACTTCTTCACCAAAACGCGCTGGAGCCGCACGTTCCGGTTGATTCACGGCTATCCGGTCCAGTGAAACAACGCCATTACGGCCTGATTCTGGCCGGTGGTAGAGGCACTCGCTTCTGGCCGCTTAGCCGCCGCAACCGGGCCAAGCAGGTGCTGAGCGTAGTAGGCGAATCGACGTTGATCCAAGCTACCGTCGAGCGCCTGAGTCCGCTGATTCCGCCTGAGCGCTTGTGGGTGCTCACCAATTCTCATTTACGCGACGAGATCGTCCGGCAATTGCCGCAAGTTCCCAAGCGCCAGATCCTGGCCGAGCCCGAGCAGCGGAATACCGCGCCGGCGATCGGGTTGGCGGCGCACATTCTACAGTCCATCGATCCTGATTCGGTGATGGGTGTATTCCCGTCGGACCACGTGATCGCCAAACCGCGCCGGTATTTGCAGTTTGTGCGTGCCGCGTTCGGCGCCGCCGGGCAGGGTAAGATCGCGGTGCTGGGGATTGCTCCGCGCCGGCCCGATACCGGCTACGGTTACATCGAATTCCCCGCGGGCGCGAAATCCGGCTCACTCGAGCCCATCCCGATCGTGAAATTTCGGGAGAAGCCCGACCTCGCCACAGCCAGGCGTTTCGTGAAGGCCGGCAGGTTCCATTGGAACGCCGGCATGTTCTTCTGGCGAACCGACGTGCTGCTGGATGCGCTGCGCCGGCACTTGCCCAAGACGGCGACGATTCTGTCCTCACTGCCGGCGTTCCCGGACCGGCGCTTTTCTTCAAAACTGAAGCAGGCTTTTCCGCTTTGCGAGAACATTTCGATCGACTACGCGGTGCTCGAGCGCGCCGGCAACGTAGTGGGGCTGGCGTGCGACGACATCGGATGGAGCGACGTGGGTAGCTGGGACGCCGTCCACGAGTTGCTGGCGCTCGATGAAAATGGCAACGCCTCGCGTTCCGAGGCGCTGTACGAAGCCAGCTCGGGCAATTATGTGGATGCGCGCGGTAAGCTGGTCGCTCTGCTTGGGGTCGACGATCTGATCGTGGTCGACACACCCGACGCGCTGCTTGTGGCGGATCGGAAGAAGGCTCAGCAGGTCGGGAATCTGGTCAAGCTGCTCGAGCAGATGGGCCGGCGCGACCTGCTGTAGTCGATGCGGTATTACTGCACAGTCACCCACATCGGGCTTGTCCACACTACCTGCCCAGGATCGGTGGATCCATCGGCCTGCGGCAACCCCTGCTGCAGTCCGCGGACGTAATAGTAGCTCTGCTTGCCGGGCTGCACGTTGGTATCCTGCCACGAGAACGTAATCGCTTTCAGCCCATTGGTCGGATACGAATACACGATGGCGCCGTCTTTCACCACCTTCACCTCGGCGAACGCATTCGTGCCCTGCAGATTCACCGACAGCGTCGGCGCTCCGGTCATCGTAAACACTTCACCCATGAAGTGAGTTCCGATGCGCACATCGGCGAGGATCAGATCGGTGGCCGCATAGACACGGCGCTTGGAGAGCGCATCGAGGATCCCCTGCCGCGAAGTATCGCTTACCCACACGTTGGCGTAGGACAGGTGACTCGATCGATGATCGCTCGACGATTCGAAGCCAAGCTGGTAGCCCTTCGCAAGCGCATTGGAGACGTAGCCCAAGTTCTCAAAGCCCGCGATTGAATCGTCCTTTGAGTTGGTGCGCGGCCCATCGGCCATCTCGTAACTCTGCCTGGAGCCCTGGTAAATCTCGACCGACGTCTCCACTTGCGGGTCGTTATTGCGCCAGTCCGTGCCCTGGTCGGTGGCGCTGGTGTGCGCCGCGTCCAGCCCGCCGAAAAAGCGCAGGTACCTGTAGAACAGGCTGGTATCAGGCGCGCCACCGGGCGGCGCCGGCTGACCCGATATTGGGAGACGCGGCAGTGGCCGCACGCCTCGCCGCGCGAAGACAGCGTTGCGGTGGCCTTCCGGATAGGCGACGCTGCGCTCGTAGTTGAACATGGGCGTGTATCGCCCGCCCAGCAGATAGGCCTCGGTATACTTCTGAAGAATCCACCAACTGTACTCGCGGGAGCCGCCATTGTCGTGGTCGCAGCAGCCGCCCCATCCGAGCGGACCCGCGTCAATCATGTAGCGATAGGCGTCGGCGAGCGAGCCATCCGAGCCGCCGTCGAAAGAAAGCTCCGTATGCCGATGGAAATCGCCGCGCAACACCTGGTAGCTCTGTCCGGCCGCCTGCGCCCGATAGTTCGACATTGTAGCGGCCTGCGCCGCTTCATCCAACTCATCCTGCGACGCTGGAGCGACGACAGCCGGGCTCGGCGTCAACTGTGCAGCCTGCTGATTGCGCTGTACCGTGAGCTCGGCCGCATAGATGTCGAAGTTTACCGTGTCCTTAGCCAATGTGCTGCCGGGCGGCGGCGACAACCGATGATCGGTGGCCTGCGCGAACAGCAAGTGGCCACCTTCAAGCGGCACAATCACCGGCCGGCTGTCCAACAACCCGTCGGATTGCGCAATCACACCCGGCCCGCTCCACTTTGCGCCATCGAAGTAAACCATCTGCTCGAGCCAGATCGAGCCGACGGAGCTGCCAGTTGTGCTATCGGTCGAAAGCGAGCCGCCGGCTTTGGTACGGAACGCAAGATAAACCGTTCCATCCGGATCGATGGCCAGCCGCGGCACGCTGTTATTCGGCAGCGGAGGCACAGACGGCTCCCCGCCTGGCGTGCGGGCGTCTGCCAAACTCTCATCCGGAAGCGAGCCCAGCGCTTTAACCGGCTTGGCAGTGAATAACTGAGCGTTAGGCGGTCCAGGCAGCGTCTGGATCAGAGGGTCACTGGTCGCAAATTGCGCGGCGCCGTCGAGACAGCGCACAGCGATGTTGTGATTCATGTAAAGACCGACACCTGCCGTGTCGAGCGATCCGTAATCCTTGCCCCATCTCTGCGGCGCCGTCTCGTAGGCGATCCAAAGGCGGTTTTGCGGATCATAGGCGATCGAGCTACGCGCCTCGAATTGAAGCGATGCAGCCACCGGCTGCGCGGCGGCGAGCACCACGCCGGGGACCAACTGGTTCACGCTTACTCGGCGCACATACACGTCATAGTCCCCTTTGTCGTAGGTGTCCCAGGAGATGGCCACTTCACCGTTGGCGCTGGCGGCGATCGCCGGATCCCAATCGCTCTTCGCCGACGTGGATACTATGCGCTCCGGCGTGAAGGCGTCCCCCTGCTGCACCGCGGCGAGGATTTCCAGGTTCCCATTGCGGAAGGCCTGCCAGGCCACCCACACGCGGCCTGAGGCATCGGTGGTCGCCACCGGATTCAGGTCGGTACCGGGAAGAGTAGTCAGCTGCAGCTCGGAGGAAACGGTTCCGGCTGAGGTTATCGACTTGGCGTATAAGTCGAAATTGCCGGCGCGCTGTGTGGAATAGAAAACCCAAGCTCGCTTCTGCCCATCCACCGCCACAGCCGTCCGGACGACGTCCTCAGTGGCGGCCGTGATCGGGTATGGTCCAGTCCAAATGCGGCTGGAAACCGAGTAGTGCATCGCCAATACTTGATCCATGCCGGTCGGCCGGGCGAGAAACGCGAAATCGTTGTTGGTGACCCACGCAGGAGTTGGTTCCTTGATAGATCCCGATAGCTGCAGCGAGCGGTCCCCGTGCACGAATCGAACGTAGGCAAGCCATACATCATCGCCAGACCGCGCCATGGATGGAAAATCCTCCTCTTCAATGGAAGAGGTCAATTGCAGTGGCGACGGGGTCCGAGCCACGTAGACGCGACCGCCCAGGAACCGCTGCGGCGTCCCAAAGGGCAACTGCGTCGAATGGAAGGTGAACTTTTCCGGCATACCGTTCGCCCCGTGTGTGATTGTTACGTCAAAGGCGATATCGGTGGACTGCGGTGTGACAGTGACGACCAATCCGTTTTCGGGCAAAGTCGGCTTACCTAGCGGCCCGCTGGACACTCTTCGCGTCCGCAGCTTCCAGGTATTTCCCGCCGCGGCGTCCGGGCAGGGAGTCGCGGTGATGGCGTCGCCCGGCCCCTGACGCCACACGCTCGTTCCGATCACATCCGAGCCGGTGACTGTAACGCAGCCGTCCCAGATGGTGGGGTTCGTATCCTGAGCGCCGAGAACGATTAAATAAGACTCCGCGGGCGGCGATGAGATTTGCGCTGGCTGTGGTATCTGCGAGTATAGGTAAATACCGGCTCCGGCTGCGGCCAGAAGCAGCGCCAATGAGACCCTGGCCCATTGGAAAATCCAAGTCCATGACTTCATGGTTAAGGTCATGAGTGGCCCTTTAGAGAACACCGTTGCCGAGGTAAAGTTTCATCGAAGCGCCTTGCTACTGCAATTTCGCAGTACCGTTAAGGATCATGTCGGTATCATAGTCGGTCATCACGACGTCCCTGCCTCCATTGGCGATAACCATATCCATATTGGTGATAGGGATATTCGTTGCGTCTTTTAGATTCATGGTCCCGGTGCAATCGGCGTTGACGGTATAGGTTCCGGTGAACTGCCGGCCGCGCGTCGGAGAGCCATCCACGTTTACGGTATCGGCGCCGGTGATCCCGCCGTTCCCGTCCGCGAGGGCAAGGCCGACCGAAGAGTAAACGCCCTGACTGCCCTCATTGTCGTAAAAGAAGCCGTTGACTGCGAGTCCATATGCGCCCTTTAGATTGGCGACCGTGCATCCACCCTGAGCGCGGGCCACGGGTTGGGCAGTGAATCTCCCAATCAACAGGCCAAGCGTCACTAACGCCAATATTGCGAACCTTGTCTTGATTGACATAAATTTTCTCCTGTCTGTTCCAGCTTTATCATTGTTTATCATGGATTCCAAAAAAGATGTCAAGAAATTTTCACTCCTAGTCTAGTCTCAGACCTCCTGAGGTCACTGGGCATTTCCGAATCGTTGTGGAAACTGTAAGAGCCGGAGTGTAGGGCAGGATAGAATCCTGCGGACGATTGCCAATCGGCCTTCTTAGGTTGCACTCCATGGCAAGAGGCCGATTGCCAATCGGCCGCAGGATTCCATCCTGCCCCACAAGCTCAGCCGAATTCCTCGACCCTAGCGGAAGTCGGGCAAGCGCACGATCTCCCCGCAACGCATGGCCGATTCATGGGCGCAGATTCCGGCGCAGGTCCAGTTGACCGGCCGATCGCGCACTTTGAACAGGGCGCTCTCCACGGCAAAAGGAGAGCCATACTTGGCGATCAGCGCATCCGCGATGCGTCCGGAGCCGAAGCAGGAAACATAGTCCGCTTCCCCTCTGACCAGCGCCAGGCAAGGGCTCACGGCGTGCGTTGCGTAGTGCATCGGCGGCAGCCCTTCCCAATAGCCGGGCCAGCCCGCCATCTCCTGTTGATGGCAGCCGCGCATGAATTGGATACGGCCCAGCTTGCCGGTGTCTCGCAATTCGCGAATGTAGAGGAACTCGCGCGTGTAGATGGCAGTCTCCATCATCATATAGCTCTTGCGCGACTTCACCGCCGCCTTCACGATCTGGCAGCATTCGTCGACCGTAGGCCGCAGGCACGGATGCTTGCCCGCCTTCAGGGCCGCGACGGCTTGCGGCGCGTGCATGTGAATCGGGGAGTTGATGTGCACGGCGTCGACTTGCGGGTCCTCGATCAGTTCTTCAAAGGCTGTGTACTGCTTCTCGATGCTATACAGCGCGCCGACTTCGTCGAGCTTCTCCTGGGTTCTTTGGCAGATGGCGTACACGTTCGTGTTCGGGTGACGCTGATAGATGGGAATGAATTCTTTCCCAAACCCGAGTCCGACGATCGCAACGTTGACTTTATTATTCATAATGGCACTCGAGCAGCACGCAACTCCGGCGTCGGAATAGCCGACGCTCTTCGCAGCGCCATCCGCGGTTCGCCGTAGGAGCATTCGCTTCGGAGCGCTAAACATCGAGACGAGTCTCGATACGGCAGCCTGAAGGCCGCGCAACGGTCGGATCGCCGATCGGAAGGCCTGGTTAACGCTTATGTACGGGTACCGGGGCAGCTCCGCCTTCTGCCGTAAGCGGCGGAAAGAAGGAGGAACCAGTCTTCTTCGAACGAATGAACGCATCCAGCGCCTCGAAGCGCGAGTCGCCGAATTCAGCCTTTAGCTTTTGAATATGATCCTGGACCATCTCGTCGCGCTGGCTGTCCAAATTCTTTCGCTGCTGAGGTCGCCTTTCTGACGCGCCTTCTGACGCTATGGCAAGAAGACGGGCTTCAAGAGTCGAGCGCCGTATGCCGTCATCGAACTTGCGGCTCTTCAATTCACAATCGGCGGCTAGTGCATTCAGCATCTGCGCCTCTTCTTCGGTTAGGCCAAGGGCCTCCTGGATCGTGGGCCGCCGTAAGATGCTGGTTTGGCCATTTACCAATACAGGATCCGGCGCCTGTTTCAACCACGCAACTTCCCTGAAGAAAGACAGATAAACTGCCGGATCGGGAAGGTTCCGTTGTGGTGGTTGCGAAAGCCCGGTCTGACAGAGCTCAGGACAAATGCACCACGTCAGCCAGCACGCTGTCGCAACGGCTCGACTGCCCATCTACCCTCCTTAAGCGGATTATGGCCGTATTCCGATCCGTCGTCAACCCACTTATTCACTTGAACCTCTTCTTATAAAAGAAATCCAATCCAAACAGTCCGTTCTCATCCCGCACCGCGACGGCGGACCAGTTCTTATTCAGGGCCCACTCGATGCGCACGATCACCTGGTTGGCGGTGGCAATGTTGGTGATGTAAGTGAACGTCACGTTCTTGTTCACCTGCTGCTCGAGCGTGAGGCGCGCCTGCGGATTGTTCTCCACGCCTGTCAATTGCGGATCGATCTTGAGCCTGCTCACTCCAAAAAATCGCTGCAGTTGGCTCGAGACGGGATTCGCCACCACCTGGCCGATCAGAGCGCTGGCGCCCACTTGGGTGAAGCTCTGCGGCGCATTTTGCCGGGCCGCCGATAGCGTTGGATCTGACGACGGAGCCGAGCCGGTCGCCAGCAGCGCCAGCACATCGGAATATTGCATCGGCGGATCAGAGCGCGGTGTGACGTTCAGTTTAGTGATCGGCCCGGTAACCGACAGAGTCACGTCGATACCCTGCACCTTCGTCTCCAGGTCGATATTCAGCACTGGCTCCAGCGTCACCGGGTTGGCGAACGTGATCGATCCCTGGTTGATGGTGTACTTGGTGCCAAAGAAATTGATATCACCTTCGGTGATGTTGATCCGTCCGAGCAGGACGGGATTGTTCGGCGTCCCTTGCAATC
>Ga0210405_10006782_pt1 | contig 10163 bp, 5 predicted proteins | sample IncBWH11MmetaG_FD_155492 | JGI IMG/M metagenome (GOLD analysis project Ga0210405, IMG submission 155492) | Forest soil microbial communities from Barre Woods Harvard Forest LTER site, Petersham, Massachusetts, United States - Inc-BW-H-11-M | ecosystem: Environmental > Terrestrial > Soil >... | reverse complement strand
GCCAGGAATCCGACGCGAAATGATTGGACCGTCCAGGCGCTGATCGAGCGGCTTTGGCGCGACGACGTGCCGGCTTTCACGCTGCTATGGATGAACGAGCCCGACTCCTCACAGCACAAATTCGGCCTCGGTTCGCCGCAAGCCCTGGCGGCACTGAAAAACGTGGATGACAACCTCGGCCGGGTCATGGCCGCACTCCAGGGCAAAGGCATCTTGGATGGCACTGACATACTCCTGGTCTCGGACCACGGGTTTTCCACCATCTCACAGCGGGTGGACATTGCGGAATCGTTGCGCAAAGGCGGATTCGACGCCGCCGACAAGGGATCGCAAGGCGGCAAAGGCCACATCATCGTGGTCAGCAACGGAGGCGGCTGCCTGTTTTACGTTGGCGACCACGATGCAGCGACCATTCAACGCCTTGTCGATTATTTGCAAGGGCAGGATTATTCCGGCGTGATCTTCACCCGCGACCGGATGGAGGGCACATTTACCTTGGCGCAAGGCAAGCTGGATTCGCCGTACGCGCCGGACGTCGTTCTATCCATGGCCTGGAATTCGGACAAAAACACCAACGGAGTTCCGGGCATGGTTGCTTCCGGGGTCTATGATTACGGGGAATTGGGCATGCACGTCAGCCTGTCGCATTACGACATGCACAACACGCTGGTCGCCGGCGGCCCGGATTTCCGGAAAGGCGTTGTGGACCACTTGCCCACGGGAAACACGGACATTGCCCCGACCGTTCTTTGGCTGCTCGGAATCAAGCCTCCCAAATCAATGGACGGCCGCACGCTCTCCGAGGCTCTCGATATCAAAGCGCCCAGGTTGATGTCCTACGAACCGCGCCGCATCGAGGCCTCGCGAAACTCCGGCGGCAAGGTTTGGAAGCAATACCTCATGATCAGTGAGGTGAACGGCGTGAAATATTTTGACGAAGGCAATTCCCGGACGGAATAAGGTGGTACTTGCTCCGGGGCCCGTCTTCACTCATAACTGGCTTACAGCAGTGTAACTGTAGCGCCGTCCAGCATGTTTGTGAGCCCGTTCAGGGCAAATACTACAAAACTTGGACCCGTTCCCAGCAACGCGCTGGCCTGACAAAGAGACTGTCAGCGATGCATCGCAAGGTGCTCGATTGTCGAGCCTTCGTGAAAAGGCCAAGACGATTGCGGAGAATCTCGCCGTTTTTCCGCGCATTGATCAAAAAGTTCGAGCCCTTTTAGCCACTTCGTTGCGAATTCTCGCTTTTCTCACTGACGCATCAACACGAACAACCGAAACAAGAATATGAAAAAGCATTTTTTCACCTTCGCTGCTGCCGGAAGCGCGACGCTGATGAAAATCTGTTTCGCCTGCCACGTGCCGGCCAAAAATCACGATTTCGTTTTCACCCGTTACTCACCTTAGCATCGAAACCCGAATCAATAAAACCAAAGGAAATCCAAATATGAATACGACGGAAATATCCGAAAAAACCAGGATGACTGAAGAAGCGGGCTATAGTCGCCGGCGATTTTTGCAAAATGCGGCGATGGCTGTCGGCGCCGCTCAACTGGGCATAACGGGCCTTGCCGAAGCACAGTCCGGCCCGGGACCAGCAACGGCCACCACGGGAGGGCCCAACGGCATCCGGCCGTTCCACATCAACATCCCTGATGCGGACCTTGCCGAATTACGGCGGCGGGTATTGGCGACACGGTGGCCGGAACGGGAAACAGTTATGGATGCCTCGCAAGGCGTGCAACTCGCGACGGTTCAGGCACTCATTAGCTATTGGGGTGGCGATTACGATTGGCGCAAGTGCGAAGCGAGGATGAATTCCCTGCCGCAGTTCACCACCGAGATTGATGGGCTCGGCATTCATTTTATCCACGTTCGTTCGAAACATGACAACGCCTTGCCGATGATCGTCACGCATGGATGGCCCGGCTCGATCATCGAGCAGTTGAAGATCATCGAGCCACTGACCAATCCCACGGCCCATGGAGCGAGTGCAGCGGATGCCTTCCACCTGGTGATTCCGTCGCTGCCGGGCTACGGCTTCTCCGGGAAGCCGGTGGCGACCGGATGGAATCCCGTTCGCATCGCCCGTGCATGGGCAACGCTGATGCAACGCCTCGGCTACATGCAATACGTGGCGCAGGGTGGCGACTGGGGGAATGCCGTGTCGGAGTTGATGGCCCTGCAGCAGCCGCCGGGATTACTCGGCATCCACACCAACATGGCGGCCACGGTTCCGCCTGATGTGTCCAGGGCGCTTTCAACCGGCGGCCCGCCGCCCGCGGGTCTGTCGTCCGACGAGCAGCACGCCTGGGATCAGCTCGATTTCTTCTACAAGAAGGGGCTAGGCTACGCCATCGAGATGAACAACCGGTCGCAGACGCTGTACGGACTCGTCGATTCACCAGTCGGTCTCGCGGCCTGGATGCTCGACCACGACGCGCGCAGCCAGGAGCTGATCGCCCGTGTCTTCGACGGCAAGACGGAGGGACTGACGCGGGACGATGTCCTCGATAACGTCACTCTCTATTGGTTGACGAACACCGCGATCTCCTCAGCGCGGCTCTACTGGGACACCGCGCAGCTTCCGATTAGCGGAGGTTTCTTCGATGTGAGGGGCGTTAAGATTCCGGTCGCCGTCAGTGCCTTCCCGGATGAGATCTATGCAGCCCCGCGGAGTTGGGCCGAGCGCGCGTATCCCAAGCTCATCCATTACAACAAGCTCCCGAAAGGTGGGCACTTCGCGGCCTGGGAACAGCCGCAACTCTTTTGTCAAGAGATTCGCGAGTCGTTTAAGTCACTTCGCTCTTAAACACTCGCCGCCTCGAACCCCTGGCGTTCTTAAACATCCAGCTCAGTTGGGTGCTGGGCAACGGCCCGAACGTCGGCTTCAAGTTCGTTCACTAACACTGGCATGCACCTGAAAAGATTAAAAATATGAAAAATCCCATTTTAATCACCGGCGCGGCAGGCCGCGTTGGCGCAGTAGGCCGCACCATTACCAAACTTCTGTTGCAGCAAGGCAAAACGGTCCGTGCAATGGTGCGAAATGAAGACGAACGCGCGCAGGCGCTGCGCGACATGGGTGCGGAGATCGTGGTCGGCGATCTGCTCGATCTCGATTCGATGCACAGGGCAATCGCCGGCTGCGAGACCATGTACTTCAGCATGTCGGTTTCTGATGCCTATCTGGCCGCGACGGTCAATACAGCGGCGGTGGCCAGACATCATGGTGTGAAGGCGTTCATCAATATGTCGCAAATGACGCTCGAACGAATGAATATCACTGAGACCACTGCGAGTCCGCAGCATAAATTGCAGTGGCTTTCAGAGCAGGCGCTGAACTGGTCCGGTTTGCCGGTCGTGCACGTGCGGCCGACAGTGTTTCTCGAAGGCTTCTTCCTGACTCTCACTCCGGATTCGGTCAGGCAATCAAATCAGATCAGATTACCGTTCGGCAAGGGCAAGACTTCGCCGATCGCAGCGGAAGACGTTGCACGTGTGGTTGCCACGCTGCTCGAGAACCCGCAACCGCACATTGGCAAGATCTATCATCTGACCGGTCCGCAGTCCGAGAACATGCATTTCTTTGCACAGGAGTATTCGAAGGCGCTTGGCCGCACGATCACCTTTCAGGATGTTCCAGTCGAGCCGTGGCGGGATGCGCTGCGCGAGCGCGGCTTTCCGGTTCACGTCGTGGACCACCTCACGACGCTGGCCGATTTGCATCGCGCGGGACGGTTCGACCGAATGTCGGACGAAGTCCTGATGCTAACGGGGCAACGGCCGCTGAGCGTGCAGGATTTTGTCAGGAAGAATGCGGCGGCGTTCACCGCGCCGGCAAAACACAGTCTTGTCAACGAGTAGGAGGGGTGAATATGGCAGATCTGAAATGGAAGTTGCTGACCAGGAAGCGCGCGAGTTCCACACAGGGCGTTCCGCCCGTCAGAGCGATGCCGTCCTGGCAGATACGTTTCTATCCGAGCACTCGTTCCTCGCTTCAGTTCCCGCAGACAGGTGCCGGATTCAAGGCGATTCGCTGGGATTCCTTGTATTCTCGTGCTCGTCGTCGTCCTCGTCGTCGCTTGCCGCACCGAAGCTTTTGAGCGAAGGCGGGTCCTCGATTTTCGATATTCGCTGGATCAGAATTTCGCAATTCACAAATCGCATCCTCCGGTCCCAGGAGTTGGCTTGTCGGGGCTCGGAGCCGGCCAGGGTCGAAAAATGTTAATAATGTTTGACCCCTTGTATTTCTCATTCATAAGGTTCAATTCATTTCGCCGCGTGGCCAGTTGAGGCCAGTTTTGTCAATGTCGATTCCACCTCACTCAGCCGTGTTGAGAGCAAAGCGTTCTCTTGTTTCAAATCTTGAATTTCTGCATCCTTTGCGTCCAGCTTCTGATTCAACCCCTGGATCGCCGCCAGCGCCACGCCTTCCTCGTCCACGGTGGCGATATGCTTATCGTCCGCACCCACTTCAAAGGCGGCGTGGAAATCCTGAGCGGTGGGTCCAATGTGCCGCGTGGCCCGATCCAGCTTAAAGCTCCACTTGGTGATCGGCAGACCCGCCACGCGGGCCAGCACGGCCTGCGGATCCACCGGGGTGAAATTCTCTTTCATGTTCCGGTCGCTGGTCGTCGAGTAGCTGACCGCCGTAATATTGCCGTTGGTGCCGTTGAGCACGATGGTCTGCCCGCCGGTGAGGTTCCGAACGTCCAAATAGCCCCCCGCCGTTGCGCCATCGTTGGGCCAGATTTCCAGCGCGTTGCGCAGCCGCATGTGGCCGGACACTGAACCGCCGCTGACATCCAGGGTCGGCACGAGCTGTCCCTCAAACACCATCGTCCCGGCGCCCGTATTGACGGTCAATCCGCCTGCGAAGACATCGTCGCCGGTGAATGTCTGACTGGCGGCGAGTTGCGCCACCGAGTTCAGGCCGCTGCCGTTGCCGGAAAAAGAGCCGGAAAAAGAGCCGGAAAAAGTGCCGTTGAGGGTTACCCCGCTCTCGCCATTCGTGACCACGGCGCTCGGCAACCGCGCCAGGGGAACTGTGCCCGAGGCCAATTTCGACGCATTGAGGTCGATCAGACCGCTGCCATCCGCAAGCCTGCCGAACTCAAGGACTGATCGATATGTCAGCACCTCTGAGAGCGTGCTGCCCCCGTAGTTGGCGCTGATCAAATCCGGCGTGCCATCGCCGTCGAGATCGGCCGCCACGACCTGCCATGGGGCGGACGCCGTGTTGAGCGTCGCATTAAAACCAAAAACTCCGCTGCCGTTGTTCGTCAGCACCGTCAACGTGGTGGAACCGGCATTGGCGGTAATCAAATCCGGGAAGCCATCCCCGTTGAGATCGGCGACCGCTATCGACTGAGGGTGATTTCCCACGTTGACCGTGGCATTCGAACCAAAAACGCCGCTGCCGTTATTGGTGAACACGACCAGGGTGTTGGAGATAACATCCGAGCAAATCACATCCGGCAGGCCGCCGCCGCCGTGGATATTCGTAGCCACAACCGAAACCGCGCCGCCGTCAGAGTCCACGTTGATCGTGGCATTCGAGCCAAAAATGCCGTGGCCATTGTTGGTCAGCACCGTCAATGTGCCGGAGCCGTAATTGGCGCATATCAAATCCGGGCTGCCGTCGCCATTGATGTCGGCCACCGCAACTTGATTCGGTTCGTGTCCCACGATCAACATCGCATTGGAACCGAAGACGCCGCTGCCGTTGTTGGTGAACACGGTCAGGGTGTTGTCAGCGAATGTATCCGAAGCGATCAAGTCCGGTTTGCCATCCCCGTTGATGTCGGCTGCCGTGACATAGTAGGGCCCGGCTCCGGGGCTCAGCGGCAGCGTGGCGCTGAGGACAAAGCCGCCGCTTCCATTGTTGGTCAGCACCGTCAACGTGCTGGCGCTGTTGTTGGCGGTGATCAAGTCCGGTTTGCCATCCCCGTTGACGTCCGCCGCTACAACCGAGAACGGGCCCGCCCCGACCGTGATCGTGGAACTGAAGCCAAAGCCGCCATTGCCGTTGTTGGTCAGCACGGTCAACGTGGTGCCGCTGGAATTGGCGCTTACCAAATCCAGTTTGCCGTCCCCGTTGACGTCCACCGCCACCACCGAATACGGAGCGCTTCCCACGTTGAGCGTCACCGCCGGGGCAAAGAAGGGCGTTATCACACTGAACAGACCCGGGGGGTTGACCGACGAGAGGCTGATGTTGGTGACGCCGGCACCGCTGCCGGCGAACGTGCCGGTGAGCGTCACGTTGGCCGCGCCGTTGGTCAGCACCGAGCCGGGCAGCAGCGTCGCCGCGATCATTCCAGTCAACTGTCCCGCCGGCAGCGTGCCCAGCAAATTGCTCGCCGTATTGGCCATGTCCGCATAGGGCGTTGCCGTGAGTGGCTGCGGCGGCATGAGCTGGGCGAAACCGTTCACGCCGTCATTGAACCAAAGCAGCAACTCGAGATTGGGTTGGATGAAAAGCGAAGCGGCAATCGCCTGCATGTTGGGCAGGTTCGTGTCGCCAAGGCGCACGATAAACAGGCCGTTGCTCACACCCACACTCACCGCCGAGCTCGGTTCGCTGCCGCCGCTGCTGGTGCCGTCGTTGCTCCAGTAGGTGGTGTAGGAAATGTCCGGTGGCGGCGGGGTAATCGTCACCGTCGGCGCGCTGGTGTAACCGGAACCGGCGCCGACCGGCGTCAGGCTGGTCACCATGCCCCCGCTGATGTTAGCGGTCGCCGTTGCATTTGAACCGCCGCCCCCGCTGATCGTGACCGTGGGGGCCACGGTGTAGCCGTTTCCGCCAGACGTGACCGTGTAACCGATCACAAACGGGGGACTCACCGTGGCCGTGACGGTGGCCGTGGCGCTCGTGTTCGTGCCGGTCACCAGCGCGAATTTAAACTGTCCGGTGCCGGCGAAGTTGGTGCCGCTGTCCGTGATCCGCCCCTGATACGTGAACACCGCGCTCTGCGCCTGCGCGCTCGAAAGTTCAACGCTTACGGTTAAGAGCCCGGTCAGCGCGCATCTCGCCAGTCCGAGTCTCAGATTTCTTGTTTTCATGAAGTTCCTCCGTGGTTTTGGGATGTGATTCATGTGCTAAGCCCCGAAAGGGAAGGTTTCTCGGGTACCCTTCGAATACCCGTTTTAAGCCGCGCTGACAAGCACAGAATCAAGGTCGTGTTCGACAAAGTGGACGACCCGCCTCGCTCACAAGCAACCGGTCAGAATCCCCAGGCCCATTGGCCTGGGGATATGGAGACAAAGCGATAACTTCATCGGTTTTCCCCGCCGACCGCACAACACCGTTACACGGCGCGAGGACCGCGTCAGATTTGCGAGTGCTGGGTGTAGGCCCCATTGTGCGTCCGTATGCCGTGAACGAGATTCGGGCTCATGTATTCGCGTTCGAGGACTGCCCCGGGCGGCGGAGTCGCGATTCTCCTGCTAGGCTGGTTGTCAATTTGGAAGTTAATCTTCGGGCCCACGCCCGCGGAGGCAATTGAAGGGACTTGGGAATATGCCGTTCAAGTCAGCGCCACGGTACAGGCTTCCCCACCCCAAGTCGCACTGACTTGGGCGTACGATATCCTGTTCGATCCAGTCAACAGTTACGTCGTCTATCGGAAAACCCTGACAGCCACGAACTGGGCCGCTGGAACGGTTCTGGCGGGATCGGCCACAGGCTACACAGATACGAATGTCGTAAATGGCGGCGCATACGAATATCAGATTGTTAGAATGACCCAAAATTACAACGGCTATGGTTACATTTACGCTGGCATCAACGCGCCCCTTACCGAGTTTCCCGGTAAGGTCATCCTGGTGGTGGACAATACTTACGCCTCCGCATTGGCTTACGAACTCGATCGCTTGCAGCAGGATCTTGTCGGGGATGGCTGGACCGTCTTGCGCGTCAATGTGAATCGCACCGATTCCGTCACCAATGTCAAGGCACTCATCAAATCGCTTTATGAAGCCGACACAAATGGCGTCAACACGGTCTTCCTCTTCGGCCATGTGCCGGTCCCTTATTCTGGCGACATTGTTCCCGACGGCCACAATCCGCAGCACAAGGGCGCCTGGCCTGCGGACGTTTATTACGCAGACATGGAGGGAATCTGGACGGACACGACTGTGGATGACTCCAACGCCAGCGACCCGCGTAATCGCAACGTTCCTGGGGATGGAAAATTTGACCAATCCGACGTCCCCGGACCAGTGCAGTTGATGGTGGGACGCGTGGATTTGGCCAATTTGCCAGGCGCGACTCCCATCAATTCCGCGCCGACCATCCCGAACGAATTGGAATTACTTCGCAATTACCTGAACAAAGACCACGCGTTTCGTTTCAATAGGTTGAATCTGCCCCGGCGCGGCGTGGTGGGTGATTACTTTGGGATTGACCGCGGGTACGCCTACGCTGCGAGCGGTTGGCGAAATTTCGCGCCGTTCTTCGGCGCGACAAACATCGATACTCTGCCTGATCTCGGAACGTGGATTCCGACTCTGACCACGAACGGTTATTTGTGGGCTTATTGCTGCGGTGGCGGCGATTGGAACAGCATTAGTGGCATCGGCAACCAGGGACAGTATTACGATGGCACCAGCGCCGACGTCGTCAGTTCGAATATTCAGGCAACCTTCGTGTTTGCGTTCGGCAGTTGGCTTGGGGATTTCGATTCGGACGACGACCTCATGCGCGCCTTTCTGGCTACGCCGACTTACGGGCTGACGTGCGCGTGGAGCGGGTGTCCGCATTGGTTTTGTCATCACATGGCATTGGGCCAAACGATTGGCTACGGCGCGCGCCTGACACAAAACAATGGCACGAACGGCCTGTATCAGACCGCAACAAACCGTGCGGCCGGCGAGGTCCACGTGGCGCTCATGGGCGATCCCACGCTGCGGATGCATGTAGTCGGTCCTCCTTCCAGCCTCTTTTTGTCGGCCAACGCCGGCGGGATCAGTCTAAGTTGGACCGCCTCAAATGACGCAGTCCTGGATTATTATGTGTATCGTGCGACCAACGCCGCCGGACCTTTTGTTCGTCTGGGCGGATCATCGACCGATGCCGACAGCTTCATCGATTTGGGTCTTGCGGCGGGAACGTACACCTACATGGTCCGCGCGATCAAACTCGAGACGAGCGGCAGCGGGACTTATACCAATGCCAGCCAGGGAATCTTTGCGACGGAAACGCTCCCCGCCGTGAGTTCACCCAGCGTAAGCCTGACTGCAACGACCCCAATCGCAAATGCCGCCGACGGAGCGCCAGGAGTGTTTAACATTACACGCAGCAATACCAACGGCGATCTGGCGGTTCATTTTCTTCCAGGGGGGACGGCAGCCTTGGGAAACAATTATGGCCTTTCACCGACACCGGTTGCGAACACAATCGTGATTCCCGCGGGTCTCTCTTCCATAAATCTGTTCATTTATCCTCCCATCCTCAGACCGGTTGCAAACGGATCGACCGTATCGATATCCCTCCAGAACGACCCGGCCTATAGTGTCGGAAAACCGGCCAACGATACTGTCAACATTATCGGAAACGACATCCAGGGCATTTCGCTTCAACCAGATCCAACCGGAATGAGGCTTGCCTGGCCCAGTGCGGACGGATTGAATTATCACGTGGCCTACAAGAACAATGTCACGGACCCAACCTGGATTGATTTCGGAACCACTGATGTTGCGGACGAATCCTCCACAACCTGGTTGGACACCTCTACCAACGGCGCGCCGCAAAGATTTTACAGCGTCTTCCAGGTTCCATGACGTGAGTTGAGGCGTCGTCCTCGTCGTCGTTTGCCGCACCGATGCTTTTGAGCGAAGGCGGGTCCTTGATTTTCGATATTTGCTGGGCGGGATCGACGACGAGGACGATTGGGAGTGGGTTAACCTAGTAAAACGCCCTTCCCCGGAGTGCGCCCGTCTCGGGCGCAGAGATGACCGAACATTCGGGCGGCTTGGCCAGGTCCACACCGCTCGTTGTGCGCCGCTCTCTGCGCCCGAGACGGGCGCAGTCCGTTACCGCGATAGGGATGGCAGACGCTATCCCGCAGACAAGCGCCGGATTCAAGGCGTTTCGCTGGATCTGACTCGCAACTTACTGATTCACTGATTCATCCGTTTCTCCCGATTCGACTTCT
>Ga0210405_10006780_pt1 | contig 10163 bp, 7 predicted proteins | sample IncBWH11MmetaG_FD_155492 | JGI IMG/M metagenome (GOLD analysis project Ga0210405, IMG submission 155492) | Forest soil microbial communities from Barre Woods Harvard Forest LTER site, Petersham, Massachusetts, United States - Inc-BW-H-11-M | ecosystem: Environmental > Terrestrial > Soil >... | reverse complement strand
CGCCCCTGGCAGCGAGTTGAGCCCACGACAATCGGATGCCCACGTAAGGTTCACGCTCGAATATTAAGGCAGGCTCATCTGGGCGCTCGCGTGCGAGCGCTGTATAGATGTTGAGAAGGTTCATCATATTTGCGTATGCGCTTCCTCGCTGTATGGTGGTTCGGCCACAGTAACGGGCGACTCGGTTCGCATGCCACGGCAAAAGGAAGCGATATCCCGAAGAGATAAGGTTCGATCAATCGGCCAAGACAACTGAGGTTGGCGAAGCCGGGTCCATGAACAAGACCTGCCAACGCCGGCAGATAATGTGAGGCGTAAAACCGCAACGCTAACGTCGCGTCCAGGCCTCGAATAACTGAAAGCTCGTCATTCAAGCAATGCCTACCGATTAATCTGGCATCAGCCGTCTGTCTCCTATCAAATTACATCCAAGTCTGGGCTGCCTTGCTTTGGCAGCAACGTGCTTTCGCCTGCTTACTGGCAGAACGACAGTGAGCAACAAGTCCTCTTCGTTGCTTGCCAGAACTAGGCGCGGCGACCCGCATTACTAAACTAATAGGTACAACATACTCTGAGTGTAAAGGCGAGATCGACTACCCGGCCAAGAATTGTTGAGTTTGTTCTGAAAACCGAACAAAACTGAAAGCCAGTCGAAATGCTCTGCCGGCGCAGCTTTAGAAAGTTGAGGCGACCCGTCATAAATACCTCACGACACTAGTGGCCTTCGGCAACATTTACGCTTACACACTTAGGAAGACTGTCTTGTCCTGGGCTATGCATGTCCATCTTGTCGCCGGTCTAGAGCTGGCCAGAATGAATCGCAGAACTTGTTTTCTGCACAAGTTCGTGCAGGCGGTCCTAGTTATGGCAGCACTCTTAGAGCCCGAGCACCTCCAGTTCCTACTCGGAGATATAAGTTGCACCAAGAGGCATCAAGAGGGCCCTCTGCGACATTTTCCGGGAAACGCAGGCTCGACTAGAAAAGGCAGACATGCAACACCGACTCTGCTCTATGGCTGGAGTAGTAGTCATGACGAAACCGGGGGATTGGCTTCGAGGACTTCGGGAAGAACTTCACCTCACGCGTGTCGCTGTTGAGCGTTTTACCAGTGAGGCGGCGAGCAAAGCCAACAATGTGCGTTATCGAATTCGGCGGGGACGGCTCTCGAAGATTGAAGAAGGCAAGGCTGTGCCGGATATTTTTGAAGTCGAGAGCTTGTGCGAATGTTACAAAGTAACCTATGAAGCGGTGCTGCACGTCTTCGGTACGAGACTGGAAAAGTCCCAAGACGTGCCGCAGGGTTCGACAGAATCTGGCGCGGCCGCTAAACCGAGGTCTTTCACCAATATGGATCGACCGTTTTCCCCGACATTTCAAGCAAAATCAGCTTCGATACAACCTGCCTGGTGACCGAGAGTGCAGAAGAGCTGGGAGTGCCTGCAGTTGTCCGTCAGCACCTGGATGCGAGTCAGTTTCGATTGGGCATCATCGCCTTAACTGACGACACGATGGACGATCTGATCCCAGGCGGCTCCGTGGTAGTGATCGACAAATCGTATAACGCAGTGGAGATGGGTAACTGGAAAACCATCCAAGAATGGCCGATCTACTTTGTGTGGCACGAGAAAGGCTACCGGTGCTCTTGGTGTCATCTCGTACATGACACGCTGTTGATTGTGCCTCATCCGACTTCGCGACAGCCGGCTATGATTTTCAAAATGCCCCGCGCTGCGACCATTATCGGTCGAATTGTCCACGTGTGGCCTCCTCTGATCCTCCCTAAGCACGCCGCGTAGGGTGCCCGGAAGGCGGGTCGCCTTTTTATAATGCGTCAGTCCCGTAAAACGGCGACAGTAGTGTCATTGCCGAACTCGGGTTTTAAGGTGCCGGCAAAAGTCAAATCGCGATGGCCGAATCCCTGGCCTTTGATCGTGTTGCATTCGCCTTGGCCCTCCTTAAAACCGGACTGTGCATGTGCCCTCCAGAGAAAAACTAAGACAACTGCGCTATCCCATTCCAGCAGTCGCAGACCACCGCTTGCGCTATTCGTTCATGATCCCCGAGGCTGCCAAGGCCGAGGCTTATTGAGTTGCCGAAGAAATATCGCACCTACTTCAATCGCAAGCGAGAGTGGCCGCAAATCTGGTCGATTGATCTGCCCCATCTTGCCTGCAATTACAAACTAGTTCTCACGCACACTCTTCAGCCCCTAAGGCACGCCTCATTGCTTCAATCTCGCCTGCTCCTCCGGTGCCAACAACTCTACCCTCGGCTCCCACACGGTTCCCGTGATGCTGTAAACCGACGCGCCCGCCGACTTCCCTTCACCACTGTTCAGCTTAAAGTCGAGCGCGCGCCCCAACGATGCACTCCCGCTAATTTCATACGCACCCGCGGAAGAAATCAGTTTCCCCTTGTCGAGATCGATTTCCCCTTCATGCAGCCGCGCGCGTCCCTGCCAGTGCGCCACTCGCAGCGGCCCCTCATCGTCCTTCAACGTGACATGCGGCAACACCCCGTCTCGCAAATCGAATTGCAGTTCGCCTTCTGCCGATTGCCAGAATTCCCGGGAGTTCGCACCCGTTCCGCTGAGCCGGTAAGTACCTCCCGCGGTACCGGACACCCACGAATCATGCATCGCATCGGCCGCCTGCTGCAGCGACATTGCCGTGAACGTTCCACTTCCCGTATAGACGGGAGGGCTCACCGTGAAATCGGCTTGCCACTCGCCATGATGTTTCCCGCCCATAAGATCGGCGCGTAAGTCAGATATCCTCAGCTTCCCGTGGTCCAGGTCGAGCGCGGCCGTAACCCGCTCCGCACTTATGTTTCGAATTTGCAAACGCGCAACGGTCACTTTGCCGGATGCGCGAAGGTCCTGTAGAAATGACGGCGCCGTAGGCCCCACCGAACTCAGCACCTGGTACCAGCGCCGTTCGCTCGGCTGCGAACCCACCCACGCGCGAAGATTGCTTAGCCCGACACTCTCCGTATTCAAATTGAAGTGGATAACGCACGCCCCCGGCATCCCGCAACCGCGGGGCAAGCTCACTGACCCCGTCCAGCGCGCATCCGCCGCCCGCGCGCTTAGCTTGTCCACGCGCGCCTCGTCCGGTAAAAGATGCACCACTGCCGAGGAAATTTCCAGCGACCCATTCACTCCTCGCACCGTGGCACGCACATTGTTCAGTTGCACGTCTCCCGTTACTTTCGGTGATGAAAATCCTGAGGCACCGGAAACATTTCCCGTCCACGATCCTGCGATCTCCACATTCATTTGGGCTGCACCCTCGACCGTGGCCTTCAACGCCGGCAGTCCCAACAAGCTAGCTAGTCGCAATGTTCGCGACACCTGCCCATCTCCGCGGATTACCATGCTGTACCCCGACCGCCCGATCCAGCCTCGCGCCTGTGCTGGCGCACTCTGTCCCAGCGCCAGTGGGAACGGTCCGTACTCCACACGCAGTCCGTTCGCAGCCGAGAAAACTTCAGGCAGAAAAGCTTTAGCATTCGATTTTTTTCCGTTCTTCGCTGTGCGACCATTCGCATCATCCGAGGTCAACACAAACGGCAAGTTTCCCGGAGACACATCCACTTTATTGCTCGCAGACTGTAATCGAAGATCGGCAATCTCTCCCTTGCCCCAGAACTCCAGCCCGCGCGTTGATGCTCCCAACTCCCGAACCGTGAAATTCCCTTGCACGCTTCCTGTGGAGATAAGATCCGCCGGCAGGTTTTTCTTCGCACGCCGTGCCAACTGCACCACTCCAGTCATCGGGACGCCTTCCACATTCAGCGTCAGATCGACTGTGTGAACTCCGGGCAGTCCGGCATCGCCGTGCAGCGTGATCGAGCCGTCGCCCACGGGCGCACTGCAAAAGATCTCATGCACCACGCCTTCCGCCGAGTTATAACTGCCATCGCAGTGTGCCGCCAGCCGCAGCCCTTCGCTGCTCGCGATGTCGTACCGTCGAAAGTCCTCTATCGACGCATCGGTGGCAACCTGCATCGCCGCCGGAGTTCCACCAAGTGTTGCCGAAAGGTGAACTCCCCCACGCCAGCCCTTGTCGTTACCCGACACGAGTTTGGTCATTTGCCCCAGTTGCGCACGATCCCAATCCAGGCCGAACTGCAGCGGAGTCTCGCGCAGGCTTCCGGCGCGCTGCCATACTCCATTCATTCGCAGCAGGCCCGTGTCGCTTAAGTTCATGTCGGTGCGCAGCGGCTCTGCTTTCAGCCGCACTCCCCACGCATTTTCCGACTCCTGCCATAACGCAAAATCCGCATTCAGCAACGCATATGGTTTCTTCTCCTGCCCCGCTTTGAAATTGATGCGGCCGGAATTGGCCTCGATGTATGGGAACCCCGGCCGCGCTTCCGACTTCGGCTTCGCCGTCGGCGCCAGCGGAGTGCGCGCCGTTCGCTCCAGCAAACTTTCCCAATTCCATCGCCCGTCTTCTCGGCGCACCAGATTCAAGCTGGGTTCGCTCAATTCCAGCCGCGAGATCTCCAATCGCCCGCGCATCAGCGAAGTCAGCCGCACCACCGCCGTAACCTCCGGCGCGCGCAGCATGGGCTCTGCGCCGAATGCCGGATCTTCATAGATGACTAAGTTGCTGAGGTCGAACCCCGGCTGCGGCAGGAATCGAAGATGAACCGACCCAATATCGGCAGGACGCGCCACCGCGCGGCTGATGGAATTCGTAATCCGCGTTTTCAGCCGGGACACACCCGGGCGCAGAAGAAAAAGGCCCAGCAGAATTACCACTGCCGCGGCCACAACTCGCCGCTTGAAAGAAGAAAGTTTCACCGCACCACTCGCAGCGTCCGCCTCCACCGCGTCTCATCGAAGAAGTGCAACACCACGTGCGCCAGAAAACCAATGCGGTCGCCGATCTCGGTCTTGCGGTATTGATCGCCCGGAGTTTCAAACGACCAATAGATAAACATCGGACGTCCAATGATATTTTCCTGCGGTATAAATCCCCAGTATCGGCTGTCGAGGCTCACATCGCGGTTGTCGCCCATCGCGAAAAAACGGCCGGGCGGCACAACCAGATCGTCCCCTTGAATGTGCGCCGGCAGCTCCGGCTCCCAGCACGGATACACGTTCGAACTCTCCGAAGGCGGCACCGCGGGAAAGTCATCGCGATAGGGATTATGAACCGAATCGGGCGCGTGAACAACGTAAGGCTCCGTCAATGCTTCGCCATTGCGGTAGACCACGCCATTGCGCAGGTGGATTCGATCTCCCGGCACGCCCATGATCCGCTTCACCACATACAGCCCCGGTTCGCACGGCGCCAGGAATACCACAATATCGCCTCGCCGCACGCCACGATAGGGAAGCAGCGGCCCCATCCACGAAGTCTGCGGCGCAAACTGAATCCGGTTCACGAAGACGTGATCGCCAATCAGCAGCGTGTTTTCCATCGAACTCGATGGAATCTCGAACGCCTGTACTACAAATGTGATGATGAATAGTCCCGTCACCAGCACCGCGGCCAGCGACGACAGAAACTCGACGGTCGTCTCGCGCGGTTTCTCTTCGACTTCGTCCTGCGTCTTAATTTCTTTCGTTCTAACGTCTTTCTTAGCCAATGGTTTTCATCCAGCCTTGGATTCATTTCTTAATTTGAAATCGAGTAAATTGAAACCCGAAACGAGCGTGGCGTATGATTTACAGAATTACCCAATTACAAAATCTCTTCAATTCACCAGCCGCAGCGTCCGATTCCACCGCGTGATCTGGAAGATATGCGTAATCGCGTACGCAAAGTGATATAGTTTACCACCCATCGAAGACGGCGCAATCGCTTCGCCCTCGCTCCCTTTCACCGACCAGTAAATCAACAGCGGCCTTCCAATAATGTTCGCTTGCGGCACAAACCCCCAGTACCGGCTGTCGTAACTGTCGTCCCGGTTATCTCCCATCACAAAATAATTTCCCTGCGGAACGATCAGCTGTCCGTTTTCGACAAGTTTTCTCATCTGGACCCACCACTCAGGAGTCACCCCCGGCGCAATATCCAGCTTCGGAAAACTGTCGCGGAACGCGTCGTTCGCTGGCCGCGTCAACTGTATGTAGGGTTCCTTCAGCGGCGTTCCATTCACGTAAACCTGCTTGTTGATCAGGCGAATCCGGTCCCCGGGCACACCGATCACGCGCTTTACAAAATGCAGCGCCGGCGTCACCGGATAGTGAAACACCACAATATCCCCGCGCCGCACGGCTCGGTAAGGCATCACGTAATCAGCGATGCCGCCTCCGCCATAGCAAAGTTTATTCACCAGCAGATAATCGCCGATCAACAGCGTCTTCTCCATCGATGGCGACGGAATCTGAAATGCCTGCACGATGAATGTAATCACGAACACCGCAATCACAACCGTCCCCAGCAAAGACTGCAACGAGCCGGTCAAATCGCCGCCCGCCGCAACAGCTCTTCGCTCCGCAGGACGACGGGCGGGCAAAGGATAATCCGGCAGACTCACGTCTGGCACCGGCACATCTGCGGCGGATTCCGGAACCGACACGTTCGGCACAGGCACGTCCATCGACCGCTCGTTCGGCGGTCGCCCGTCTGCCAAGTTTTCGCTCGCGAAATTCATCGACTCCAGTCCCAGCTCCCGTGCCCAGCTCCACTGCCCGAGCCACCTTATTTCTCTACCGGTCGTGCTCCCCGCGCCACTCGATCCGGCTGCGGCCGCGAAGCCAGATACGACAACAACTGCCGCGCCGCATCCTGCTCCGCCATCTTCTTCGTGGAACCCTGTGCCCTTCCCGCGAATTCCACTTTGCCTTCGCCGTTCTTTCCGTTCAGACGCACTTCCACGGTAAACGTTTTTCGATGATCCGGCCCGGCCTCTTGCACCAGTACGTACGACGGTTGCGGCATGCCCAGACCTTGCAGTGTTTCCTGCAGCGCCGACTTGAAATCCGACATCGGCAACGTGCCGCCTTCGCGCTCCATGCGCTCCAGCTCCGGCCCCAGAATTTCCCGCAAGATGAATTCGCGGGCCGGTTCCATTCCACCATCCAAGTAGATCGCCGCCAGCACCGCCTCCAGCGCGTCGACCATCACCGCGGTCTTGCTTCGCCCGCCGCTCTTCTCTTCGCCGCGACCCAGGCGCAGATAGTGCCCGAGTTCCAATTGTTGCGCTACTCGAATCAGATGACGTTCGCTCACCAGATGAGCCCGAAGTTTGGAGAGTTCGCCTTCCCGAAACTGCGGGAATCGCTGGAACAATTCTTCGCTGGTCACCAGCGCGAGAACGGCGTCGCCCAGAAACTCCAGTTGTTCGTTGTCGTTGACCGTATATTTTCTGTCGCCGCTTTGCCCCTGCGCTTCCAACTCCCGCGCCTGTGAGCTGTGGGTCAGCGCCTGCTCGATCACCGCCCGGCGCCGAAAGTGGTAGCCCAACGCCGTCTCCAGCGCGGTGATTTCCCGTTCCTTCATGATTTTCACCGCAACGACGAACCACTGTGCCAGCCGAGACCCTTGGCTGTAATCCGGTTCGTTCTTCATTTCGGTTTGCGTTCGGCGTCATCCTGAGCGTAGCCGTTTTTCAGGCGGAGCGAAGGATCTCCCGCTCCACCGGCTCGGCGCGTGAGCCAAAGTGCACCAGCACCGAAATTCAAAACCCTAGGAAATTCAAAACCCTAGGAAATTCAAAACCCTAGGAAACCCCAACCTAGATGGCTTCTTCCACTCGGCTGAAAATACTCAATTCTTCGCCGGAACCGCCCCGCCCGTCAGCTGCGTCAAACGGTCCCTTTCCTTGCGCGCAGCGTCCCCACTGGCCGTTCCTTCTTTCGTCAAATCGACGGCCTGGTTGGCATACTTCAGCGCCTCCGGATATTTGTTCTCCTGATCCAGCGTCAGTGACAGCCGCAGAACCCCAACCGGATCTAATTGCTGCGGGAATGCATCGATCGACTTTCGCAAATTTCCTTCCGCATCCGCCCACGCCTTGGCGTTGTAATCCATCGTCCCTAAAATTTCGTACGCCTCGGACCGTAGAAAGTTCTTAAACGCAGCCAGTTGTTCTGGCGGATACCCCGAACTTGGCACGTCTGTATCCACGGTCACCAGCGCGCGCTGCGCATCTTTCTTGGCTTCGCCTAGCCGCTGATCCTTATCCAGGTCGGTCTCGCGCGTCCGCTCCGCCAGCACCTGCGCCACCGAAACCAGCGCCTCCGGATCGTCCGCATCGAAGCTCAAAACCTTCTGCGCCATTTCCAACATCTTTTCGGCGTTGTTGGCCTGTTGGTATTCGTGCATTACCGATTTGTAGAGCAATGGCCGCAGTTCGCTGTCAGGAAACTTCGTGGCGAACTCGCCCACCGCTTTCTCCTGTGCCGCCGGATCGGTCAGTGCCGCCGCCGCTTTATAGGCATCGAACTCGGGTTGCGTCTTAGCCTGGGGCGGTCGCTTTCCCGCCGGCGTCGTCGTTTGTCCCGCTGGCGGCGTCTGCGCCGCTCCAGCCTTGTTCTGCGCAAAACTCCAGCTTGATATTCCCAGCATCGCGATACTGACACCGATCATAATCGCCGCTCGCTTCATGCTCTCTCCTTAGAACGCATTTGGTAATTTTGTAATTTAGAAATTGAGTAATTCAAGAACGCTCAACCCCGCATTCCAATTGCCCGATTACCAAATCGCAAAATTACAAAATTGCCAATCGCTAATTGCCAAATTACAATTCCCGCCCCTCGAATTGTAACCGCGCCGTCCTCTACTGCGGCTTCGCGGGAGGTTCATACGCTCGCTCCAGTCCACGTTCCGCCGCTGCCTTGATCTCCGGCAGGCCTCCGCCACTGTTCAACGCCGCTCGATACTCCTCAATCGCTGCCGTCCGGTCTTCTTTCATATCCAGAATCCGCCCCAGATATACATGCGACCATCCCACCACCTTCGGATCCTTCGACGATTCAATCGCTTTTTGAAAATTGTCCTGCGCTCCATCGCGATTCTTATTAGCGACAGCCACTTCCGCCAGAATGAACAGCGCCCGTCCCTGGTCTCCGATTTTTTTATCCAGCGCCTGCTGCGCCAGTTCTTGCGCGCCCTTGGGATCGCCCGCCGCCAGCCGCTTCTCCGCCGTCACCAGCATCCGCCGCTCTTCCGGACGCGAAAACTGCACCAGCTCCGGAGACGTCGCACTCGCAAACTGTACTTCCGCGGCCGCTTTCTCTTCTCTCTTTAGATCCACACCCTCGATCATGCCGCCGTACGTTGCTCGAATCCCCGCCGGATCTTTTTCGAACGCCACCACCTGATCGTAAAAATACCGCGTCAGAATATAGCCCTGCTTCACCGCATCGTCCACCGCCTGCGTCCGCATCGCTTCCACAGTCTGCTTGTTTCCGCTCGTCCGGATTTCAATTGCCCTCACCATGCATTCCGTCACCAGCAGCGAGATGTCGCTCTTAAAGCTCTCTTCCAGCGGCGCGCGCTTTACCGACTGCAGCAGCGGTTCCAGCCGCTTAATCGCCGTAAAGTGTTTGGACGCCAGCGGGTCCATCTCGTAATGCAAAAATGTGTGGCGTATCTGCTCCATCTTCATCACTGAGGCCTGCACCGGTTCTCTCGGTGCGCTCGGCGCTGGGAACACCACCACGTAATAATCCGCTCCGTAATTTCGCGCGTCCGTCTCGTTCGGCGAACCCATAAAATCCAGATAAATGGTGAACCTTCGCCCCAAATACTGCGCCGAAGGCTGCTTCAAATAAATTTCCGTATCGAACACCATCTTGGCCAGCGCTTCGTGATAGCGCTGCATCAACGCCCCGTAATCATTGCGATGCCGTTCCCATATCCCGTGTATCCCGGCCTTGTCATAAAATTTTTCCAGCAGCGCGCCAAACCCCGCAATCATCGACGCATCTGGCGGCAACTCCTCTTCTTTCACTCGCGGCACAAAATGCGGGGGACCATCCATGTACAGCGCCAGCGAAATATACGGCGACAAGCTGCGTGTCGTGTTCCTCTCCACCGTGCGCCCCTGGTAGAAGTCGCACAGATTCGTGAGCGCTTCTTGCCCTTCCGTCGAACTCCGCAGATTCCTCGCCACCTCCGCTCGCACATTCAGCCGCGTCGCATCCGAGATATTCAAGTCCTGGTCGTAGCCGCACGCGTTCAGCGCCGCCAACACGGCA
>Ga0210405_10006776_pt1 | contig 10167 bp, 7 predicted proteins | sample IncBWH11MmetaG_FD_155492 | JGI IMG/M metagenome (GOLD analysis project Ga0210405, IMG submission 155492) | Forest soil microbial communities from Barre Woods Harvard Forest LTER site, Petersham, Massachusetts, United States - Inc-BW-H-11-M | ecosystem: Environmental > Terrestrial > Soil >... | reverse complement strand
CGTTATCTCGATTCCGTGGACATGGAAATGCGGAGCAAAATGTGCGTGATTACGCCGCAGCTCGCGAAGAGGCTTTTCGGACAGGATAATCCCGTGGGCCGCGATTTGCACGTGGGTGAGCTGATCTTCACGATCATCGGGGTCTTCAAGGAGCGGGTGGAAACGTTCGGACTCTCGGATATTCAGGCGGAATCGGTTCTGATTCCTTTTGGACTGATCAAATACTATACAGGCGTGAATACATTGAAGGTGCTGGATGTGCAGGCGGCGACACCGGAGGATGTGCCGAGCGTGGAGAAGCAAGTGACGCGGTTGCTGCATAGCCGGCACCCGAGCACGGCCGAGTATAACGTGCAGACGCTGACGGCGATTCTGAAAGCGGCAAGAGATATTTCGCTGGCGTTGACCATTGTGCTGATCGTGATTGCGTTCATCGCGCTGCTGATCAGCGGAGTGGGGATCATGAACATCATGCTGGTGACGGTGACGGAGCGGACGCGGGAGATTGGGATTCGAAAGGCGATTGGAGCGGCGCGCAAGGAGATCATGTATCAGTTTTTGACGGAGGCGTTTTTGATCAGCGGGGGCGGTGCGGTGCTGGGGATTTTGATCGGGTTACTGGTGCCGGTGATCGCCCAGTTTTTCTTGCCGGGGAATTTGCGGGTGCCGGTGTCGACGATGAGCGTGGTGCTAGCGTTTGTGGTGTCGTGCTCGACGGGATTGTTTTTTGGATATTTGCCGGCGAACCAGGCGGCGAAGCTGCAGCCGATTGAGTCGCTGCGGCATGAGTAACGCCAGCTTGTGTGCGTTTTAGCAAAATTCGGACGGAGCCCACGGGCCGGCCGGGCGGGGCCCTTAGAGGGTAAACAAGCCCCGCCCCTACAGATTAGGTCGAGCAGGTGGCGGAGAAGGAGTCGGGGAATGAGAAAGACAATTACAGTCGCTGGCGGCGCGGCGTTGTTGTTGATATTTGGAGCGAACGTGCAGGGGCAGAGTGTAGCTGCGGTGCAAGCGCATGGTGGACAATCAGCGGCGCAACCTGTGGGGACGGCGGCGGGAGAGCAGCAGGGCGCTCCTGTGGCGTTGACGCTCAAGAGCGCCATCGAGATGGCGCTGAGGAACAGCAAGGACATTCAAGTCGCGAAATTGCAAGCTAGTCTTGCGACGCACGCATCCCAGGTGAGCAAAGCGCAATTTTTGCCCAATCTGTATGCTGGGTCGGGCGCGGGCTACACCTATGGAATTCCCGAGACTCCGGGAGGGCGGGCGCCTTCGATCTTCAGCTTTACGTACACGGAACAGGTTTTTAACGAGCCGCTGCGGGGACAGGGTAAAGAACTGGAGGAGCAGGCGCGTTCGCAGAAGATTGTGCTGGAAGATGTGAAGAACAGCGTCATCGCGCGGACGGCCATGGCTTATTTGGAGCTGGGCAAGGTACGGCACTCGCTGGAGCTGCTGCGCGGTGAGCAGGAGAGCGCGGACAAGATTTTGCAAGTGACGCAAGAGCGGCAGGGAGAAGGGTACGAATTGCCCCTCGAAGTGACGAAGGCGCAGCTGACGAAAGCACAAGTGACGCAGAGAATTTTGCAGCTGGAAGGGCGTGAAGACGAGCTGGTCGTTTTTTTGCAGGGACAGCTTGGGCTGGGGCAAGAGCAGGCCATCGAGGTCACACCCGAAGAATTGCCAGGGGAAGCGGAACAGGAGGGCGCAAATCTGGTGGCAATGGCGATGCAGAACAATGCAGGGCTATTGCTTGCGGAATCGGACGTGCGGGCGAAAGAGTTTCGGTTGAAAGGCGAGAAGCGCGGAGTTTTGCCGACGCTGGAGCTGGTGAGCACGTACAGCATGCTGGCCAATTTCAACAATTACAGCGACTTTTATAAAAAGTTTCAGAGAAACAATTTCAACGCGGGCGTGCAGGTGCAGGTGCCGCTGTTCAGCGCGAAAACGAGAGAGGACATCGGGCTGGCGAAGATCAATCTGGAGACCTCGCAGGCGACCCTGGCGAGCAAGAAGACACAGGTGAGCGCCGAAGTGCGGCAGAGAACACGGCATCTGCGGGAACGAGACGCGGCGAAGGAAGTGGCGCGGCTGGAACTGCAACTGGCACAGCAAAACATCGGCGTGCTGCAGACCCAGTACAGCGAGGGGAAAGTGAATCTGCGCGAAGTGGAGAGAGCGCGGCTGGACGAGAATGAAAAATGGATGGGGTACTTGGATGCGAATTTCCAGAGGCAGCAGGCGCAGCTGGATTTGCTGAAGACCGCGGGGCAGTTGGATAAAGTTTGGCAATAAGACGTAATGATGTAAGGAAGTAATGACGTAAAGAAAAAAGTGAGCGGGTGAGTAGTTGCTTGTGATTGGTGATTCGTGCAACTCGAACAGAAAAGCCTGGAGGCATTCCTCGAGGCGGTGAAAAAGCTCGATGCGGGCTTTTCGGAGTTGCCTGCGTTTGAATCGATGGCGCCGGGCATTGCGCGGATTGCCGAGGCGTTGGCAGCGACCGCCGGGCGGCTGCACGATAATTACCCTTACTTCCATCCTTTGTATGCGGGGCAGATGCTTAAGCCACCGCATCCCGTAGCGCGGCTGGCTTATGCGCTGGCGATGTGGATCAATCCCAACAATCACGCGCTCGATGGAGGGCGCGCGACTTCCGAGATGGAGAAGGAAGCGGTTGGCGAAATTGCGGCGATGTTTGGATGGAAAGAGGTTCTCGGCCACCTGTGCGGTGGTGGGACGATGGCGAATCTCGAGGCGCTTTGGGTGGCTTCGCAGGTGCACCCAGGAAAGAAAATTGTGGCCAGCGAGCAGGCGCACTACACGCACAAGCGGATCAGCGCGGTGTTGCAATTGCCCTTTGAAAGCGTGGCCTGTGATGCGCGAGGGCGGATGGACATGAACGCGCTGGCAAAGCGCGTGGCGGGCGGTGAGGTGGGGACGGTGGTGGCAACGATGGGGACAACGGCAACCGGGTCCGTCGATCCACTTCCAGAGATACTTGCTTTGCGTACGAAGCACGGATTTCGCGTTCATGCGGATGCGGCTTATGGCGGTTATTTTGGGCTGGCGAGAAATTTAGGGCAAGACGCCGCGCGGAGCTTTGAGCGGATCGGAGAGGCGGACTCGATCGTTATCGATCCTCACAAGCATGGATTGCAACCGTACGGTTGCGGGTGCGTTTTGTTTCGCGACCCGTCGGCCGGGCGCTTTTATAAGCACGATTCTCCCTACACCTATTTCAGCTCGGCGGAGCTGCATTTGGGCGAGATAAGTTTGGAGTGCTCGAGACCGGGCGCCTCGGCGGCGGCGTTGTGGACAACGCAAAAGCTTTTGCCGCTGGCGCGGGACGGGGAATTCGCGCGCGGATTGGAGCGCGGCAGAGAGGCGGCGCTGGCTTTTTACGAGAGGCTCCGGAGGGACGAGCGATTTGCGGCGGCTTTTGCTCCGCAGTTGGATATTGTGATCTTTGCTCCGCAGGCAAGGAGTGTCAGCGAGGCATCCACACTTTCCCGCCGAATTTTCGATGCCGCCGCGAAGCGGAATCTGCACCTTGCCGTAGCGGAACTGCCTGCGGTCTTTTGGGGCGAGAACCTGGGCGCGATGCAGCGCGATCGCGGAATGATGACTTGTTTGCGCTCCGTGCTGATGAAACCGGAGCATCTCGAGTGGATACCGCGAATCTGGGAGGAGCTTTCGGCGGCGACATCGGAAGTACTTGGCGCGGAAGGCGCGGCCCGCTAGGAGTTCGCCAGGTTACGTGTGAGCAGCGAGCAGCGTGTTGATGCGGCTGAGCAGGGTCGTTTTGCTAAACGGCCTGGGAAGCATGGAAGAGACCGCTTCGGCAGGATCAGGGATTTCCAAGACGGCTAATGGATTTGCGGAACTGTAAAGGACGCTCATTTCCGGAGAACGCATACGGAGACGAAAAGCCAAGTCTGGTCCGGGCATGCCACCGGGGTGCATGGTGGTGATTAAGAGATGGATGGGGCCCGCGCAGGATTGAGCCAGTTCCAGGGCCTGGTCGGCGTTTGCCGCGGCAAGGACTAGAAAGTTGGCGTCCTCGAGGATTTGTTCCATGGTCTGCCGAAGCGGTTCCAGGTCTTCTACGACGAGAATGACGGGGTGGTAGGCCGCTGGAGATTGCCTTGCTCGCATCTCAACCTCAGTTCTCCTGGAAGGTCGCGGAAAGGTTCCGACGCCAGGCTAATTATATTACGAAACGGTAAACAATTCAGCTGAATTTCATTCATGAAAACGAGTCCATTGGGATGCTTGGGCAGGGGCGGGAAAAGGACGGTTGGAGGGTGAGGGGGAAATCAGGGGTTTTTGCGCATCGGTGTGGCGAGTTGAGCGCTGGATCATAGGAGAACCTCGCCAAAGGGTTCGCCAAGCCCCCGCAATTCCAAGCGAAACAGCGGATTTGGGAAAAGCCGTTTCATGCCGAAGTTAGAGTTTCGAAGCAGTAAAGGCCAACTGGCAGAAAGAATTGAGCGTATGCAACCAAGTCAGGTAAACTGTTATCTAGATATGGGGGCTATCCGTGGGAGAGTCGCAAGGGCGGCCCCGGATGTAGCCGCCAGGGCGCAAAGCGGAAAAATCTTGTTTTTTGGAAGTCGTATCTGAAACTGAGGGTGAAGAATGCCGGATGTAATGAAAACGCTGTTGATGAACCCGCCGAGTTTTGAGAATTTTGATGGCGGAGCCAGTTCGCGGTGGCCTGCGACGCGAGAGATTGAATCGTACTGGTACCCAGTGTGGCTGAGCTATCCCGCCGGACTGATTCCGGGAAGCCGCCTGCTGGACGCTTCTCCGCATAAGGTGAATTGGCAGCAAACCATTGAAATCTGCAAGGACTATGAGTTTCTGGTGCTGTACACGTCGACCGTTGGGTTCCATAGCGACGTCAAGCTGATTCGCAAGATCAAGGAAAGCAATCCAGGACTGAAAATTGCGTTCGTGGGTCCGCACGGACACATTAAACCGGACGAGACGCTGATGGCGAGCGAGGACATTGAATTTGTAACGCGCGGAGAATTTGATCACTCGGTGGCAGAGTACGCGCACGGGAAACCGATCGAACAAATCATGGGTGTGAGCTACCGCAAGGAAGGCAAGGTCGTTCATAACGCACCGCGGCCGCAGCTTCACACCGCGGAATTGGATGCGTTGCCGTTTGCGACGGACACTTACAAGCGCGATTTGCAGATTGAGCGGTACAACGTACCGTTTTTGCTGCATCCATTCGTGTCGTTCTATACGACGCGAGGCTGCCCGGCGCTGTGCACGTTCTGCATGTGGCCGCAGACGGTTTCTGGTCACGCGTGGCGGACGAGATCCGTGGATAACGTCGTCCAGGAAGTGAAAAACACGATCGAATATTTTCCGAAGATGAAAGAGATTTTCTTCGACGACGACACGTTCAATATTCGAAAAGACCGAGCGATCGAGCTGAGCGAAAAATTCAAGCCGCTGAAATTCCGGTGGTCTTGCACGGCGCGTTGCCACAGCAAGTATGAAGAGTTGAAGGCCATGGCGGACGGGGGAGCGCGGCTGTTCATCGTGGGATTCGAATCCGGGGATCCTCAGATTCTGAAGAACATCAAAAAGGGCGCGACCGTGGAGATGGCGCGCGAGTTCATGAAAAACACCAAAAAGGTGGGAATCAAGGTCCACGGCGATTTTATTATCGGACTGCCGGGCGAGACGAAAGAGACCATCAACAAGACGATAGATTTTGCAAAGGAATTGGATTGCGAGACGATCCAGGTTTCGCTGGCACATGCTATGCCTGGGACGGAGCTGCACGATTCGATGGCCAAGGAGGGTTTCCTGAAGGTGGAGGCCTTGGCGGATTCCGGCGGGCACCAGTTGCCGCACATCGAGTATCCGCATCTTTCGAAGGCCGAGATGATGGGCGGAGTGAACCGATTCTATGATGAATACTACTTCCGGCCGCGAGTGGTTTGGCGGATTGTGAAGGAAGCGTTGTGGGACGGGCACGAGCGCAAGAGGCTGTATGAGGAAGCGACGAGCTTCCTGAAGCTGCGCGCCGAGCGCTGGAAGTGGGTGCGGCAGGGCGGCGACGCGCCGAAGCCCATGATTTCCGTGCCGGAGACGCCGTCGGCGTCCGGGAACGATTAATCCTTTAGACAAAATGGCAACTGATGGACGGCTGCGGGTAAAGACGCTGGTCATGGTGTGCGCGATGGTGGTTTGCGCAAACGCCGGAGACTTGCTGTTGAAACGCGCCATGCTCGAGATTGGGGCGGTGGAGTTGACCGCGCCGGGGCTGGCGCACGCGTTTCGCATGACGGTTACCAGCGGGACATTGTGGGCCGGCATATTTTTCCTTTGCGGATTCATGCTCAGCTACATGACGGTCTTGAGCTGGGCAGACTACAGTTACGTGATGCCTGCAGGGGCGTTTGGCTACGCCTTACTCACTTTTTTTGCGGTGGTGTTTCTGCACGAAGCGGTTTCGCCGCGCCGGTGGGTTGGAGTGGTCTTGATTTGCGTGGGAGTGCTGCTCGTTGGACAGACGAAACCGCGCACAACCTCGGTGACTCGAGAGGCGCTGGCATGACGCACGTGGCCGTGTTTCTTGCCTTCCTCATATTTGGGAGCACCGGCGGAGAGATCGCCATCACGCGCGGGATGAAGGCGACGGGCGAGCCGGAGCGGTTGCGGCCGAAGGAACTTTTGCGATTTCTCGGCAGGGCATTGTGCAACGGCTGGTTCTGGGCCGGCGTGCCGCTGATGGCACTGTCGTTCTACGCGCTGCTGGTGCTGTTGTCGTGGGAGCCGATCAGTTTTGTGATTCCGGCGTCGGCTTTGAGCTATGTGGTCGGGACGTTTGGCGCGAAATATCTTTTGGGTGAAGAGGTGAGCGTAGCGCGCTGGACGGGCGTAGTGCTAGTTTGTGCAGGAGTGGTGCTGGTTGCATTGGGATAGGCGATGTATTCTGCCATAGCACGGTTCGACGAGACGAACCACTTGGGAAGTCGTGGATAAAGCGCCGGCAGATTCTGCCGTCGGGCGAAAGGTGCGCGAATTTGTGCGGGATAGCCGGCTTTACACATAAAAATTGGGCGCCTGAACCTGAGCGCATTGAACGCGCCACGGCTACGCTCGGTCATCGCGGACCGGATCAGCGTGGAGTGTTTCGCTCCAGCATCCTTTCGATGGGCGCGACGCGCCTGAAAATTATTGATCTTCAGGGGGGAGACCAGCCCATCGTTACCGGCGATGGCGACACCGCGATTGTCTTCAACGGGGAAATTTACAATCATCTGGAAGTGCGCGGCGAACTCGAGAAGTTGGGGCACCGGTTTCACTCGCACTCTGACACAGAGACTGTTCTGCAAGCATTTGTGCAGTGGGACACCGGATGCTTTTCGCGTTTGCGGGGCATGTTTGCGATTGCGCTTTGGACCAAATCGAAACGCCGGCTCATTTTGGCGCGCGACCGCGTGGGCATCAAGCCGCTTTACATCGCGCGGCGGGGGGAAGATCTTTTCTTTGGTTCAGAACTCAAAACCATTTTTATTCATCCGGAATTTGAACGGCGATTGAGTCTCGAGGGGCTGGATTGCTACCTCTCGCTTAATTACGTCCCTTCTCCGTGGACGCTCGTGGAGGGAGTCGAGAAGCTGGCGCCCGGGCAGTGGCTCGAATGGCTGGATGGAAAGACGCGCATTGAGACTTACTGGAGATTGCCGGCAGGGCTGATTCGAGAACGTTCGCTCGATGCGGCGTGCGAGGAGCTGGATTCGCTTTTGAAGCGATCCGTCCACGAGCATTTGCTTTCGGACGTGCCGCTCGGGCTCTGGTTGAGCGGCGGCATTGATTCATCGACGGTGCTGCACTATGCCGCGACTGCCACGTCGAGGCCCATAAAAACGCTTTCCGTTTCCTTTCTCGGAAGAAGCTTTGACGAAACGGCGTACATCCGTAGCGCGGCGAAGCAGTACGGCACGGATCATCAAGAATTCGATCTGAATCCAGGGGCAGATTTGCGCGGAGCGATTGAGGAGTTTGCATATTACTCCGACGAACCGAGTTCGGACGCGGGCGCTTTGCCGGTTTGGTTTCTCTCGAAGATGAGCCGGACAGAGGTGACGGTCGCCCTGAGCGGGGAAGGGGCGGATGAACTTTTTGGCGGGTATCTGACGTATCGCGCGAATCAGTTGGCGCGGCCGATGCGGTGGTTGCCGAAGTGGGCGGTTGGCGCGGGGCTTGGGCTCGCCCGGCTTTGGCCGGTTTCCGACGACAAGATCAGCCGCGAATATATGGTAAAGCGCTTTTTAGCAGGAAGCCTCATGTCACCGGAACGGGCGCACGTTTATTGGAACGGAACTTTTTCTGATGCCGAGGCGCGTTCTCTTTCGACGATTCCATTGCCAAATTCTCTCGGTAAGGTGCTTGGCGAGTTGCGCGATTCTCCAGCGGCCAAGGATGGGGTGTCCCCGTACCTCTGGTGGGACCAAAAATATTTTCTCCCGGACGACATTTTGAATAAAGTGGACCGCATGAGCATGGCGCATTCGCTGGAAGTGCGGCCGCCGTTTCTTGATCACCGCATCGTGGAATTCGCCGCGAGTTTGCCGCCTTCTTTGAAGATGCAGGGCTCGCGCCAGAAGATTGTTCTGAAACAACTGATGAAAAGCCGGCTTCCGGAGATGATCCTGCGACGCAAGAAGGTGGGGTTCGACATTCCGGCGCACGAATGGCTTCGCGGGCCGCTGCGCGAGCTTTTGCTCGATACGATGCAAGAAGGGCTCGCGGAATACAAATCACTTTTCCGGCCGGGCGTGATTCAAGAGCTGGTGCGCCTGCACCTGGAGCGTCGCGTAAACGCCGGTTACCACTTGTGGGGTCTGCTGCTGCTTTTCCTATGGATGAAAAAATGGCGAATTCAGGCGGGGCCCTCAGAGGCTCGAGCTTCCTGGATACAGGAAAAAACAGGTATATCTACTTAGCGGTCCTGCTTTTTGCGGGAGCCATTTATCTTGGCTGCATCGTTTCTCCGCCGTCGCTGATGGACGATTCGGATGCGGTGCTGGCGCAGGCTGCCAGAACGATGCTGGTCACCGGCGATTGGGTGACGCCGCGGCTGGATGGCGTCGCCTACCTCGAGAAGCCGCCGTTGTATTACTGGCCGATGATGATTTCCTACAAGGTTTTCGGTGTGCACGACTGGGCGGCGCGCATTCCGTTTGCGGTGTGCGCCATGGCGCTGGCATGGCTGACGGCGGCCATGGGAGTCTGGGCGTTCGGCAAGCGCGCGGGATTTTATGCCGGCTTGTGCTTGGCGACGTGCATTGGATTGTTTCTCTTTACGCGCATTTTGATACCCGACGTGATGCTGGTTTTTACCGTCACAGTTGCCATGTGGGCGCTGCTCCGAGCTCTTGACGAGGAAGAAAAGCAGCCGCGCCTTTGGGCGGGCGTTTTCGCTGCGAGCCTGGGGGCGGGACTGTTGATCAAAAGTCTTATCGGCGTGGTTTTTCCGCTGGCTTCGGGTGTTATCTACCTGTTGCTCACGCACCAGTTATTTTCTGCAAGAACATGGAAGCGGCTTCGTCCATTCAGCGGTGCGTTGATTGTTCTCCTGATCGCGGCGCCCTGGCACATTCTCGCAGCGCTCGGCAACCCGCCCTACTTTTATTTCAGCTTTCACAGTGGTCCTGGGCAATACCATGGGTTTCTCTGGTTTTTCTTCATCAATGAGCAGCTTCTCCGCTTCTTGAACCTGCGCTATCCGCGCGACTACGACACGGTTCCGAGGCTTTACTTCTGGCTCTTCCATCTATTGTGGCTTTTTCCTTGGAGCGTATACTTCCCGGCGATTGCCAAACTTTCCTTTAAGCCGCTCGACCGCGCGGGCAAAATGCGTCTGCTGGCGCTTTGCTGGACGGGATTTCTTCTGATCTTTTTCACATTTTCGACGACGCAGGAGTATTACTCGATGCCGTGTTATCCCGCGCTGGCATTGCTCCTCGGTTCCGCGATGGCTACAGAAGGAAAATGGATACGCCGCGGAACGTATGTCCTCTGCGGAGTTGCGGCAGCGGCCGCGATCGTCACGCTGACTCTGTTTTTTCTTGTGCGCCATGTGCCTGCTCTGGGAGATATCTCGACGGCGCTCAGCTCCCATCCCGGAGC
>Ga0210405_10006773_pt1 | contig 10168 bp, 8 predicted proteins | sample IncBWH11MmetaG_FD_155492 | JGI IMG/M metagenome (GOLD analysis project Ga0210405, IMG submission 155492) | Forest soil microbial communities from Barre Woods Harvard Forest LTER site, Petersham, Massachusetts, United States - Inc-BW-H-11-M | ecosystem: Environmental > Terrestrial > Soil >... | reverse complement strand
GCCGGAGTTCGTGTTGCGATTGCTTCTACCACGGACCGCATTCACGCGCGGGCGCGGGAACTCGATCCAGCCGGCAACCGCGTACTTTCGTTCGTCGCCGATCTGACGGAGGAAGCGGAAGTCCAGCGCCTTGTCGATTCCGTTCTTGCGCAAACGCGGGGCATAGATATTTTGGTGAACAACGCCGGCATGACTCAGACCGGCCGGCCCACGACCAGCAAAACCCTCGCGGATTCCACCTACGGGGAGTGGCAGAATCAGATTGCCATCACGCTGCACACCGCGTTCCTCGTGACGCGCGCGGTCCTGCCGGGCATGATGCAAGGAAAATACGGCCGCATCGTAAATGTCAGCTCGGTCACCGGACCGCTGGTCAGCAATCCTGGTTCAGCAGCATACGGAGCAGCTAAGGGGGCGCTGGACGGAATGATGCGCGCCGTGGCCCTCGAGACAGGGGGAGTGGGTATCACAATTAATGCCGTCGCTCCCGGCTGGATCGCGACGGCTTCCTCGACGGAATCTGAGCTCATCGCCGGCATGCATACGCCGCTAGGCCGCGCGGGCACACCGGATGAAGTTGCCGCCGCCATTTGTTTCCTTGCTTCGCCCGAGGCTTCTTACATCACCGGCCAAGTACTCGTCGTGGATGGCGGCAACATTCTTCAAGAAAAAAAGTCGTCGTGACTTTCAAACGGTGATGCGAATAACTTGAAGATTCTTGCTCGCTCCACATTTTCAGAGTTGATTCGAATCACTTGAAGATCCCGGCTAAAGATTCTAAGGGCCCTGCCGGAAACCATTAAAGATTCCCGCTTGTTCGAATCAGCAGGCTCGTACAAACTCGGAATCGCTCCCAGCATCGATCTTTATGGAAACCACGCCGAGGAGACGCTCATGCTGCGCGTTCATTCCTGTTTACTACTGTTCCTAATTCCCCTCTCAGTTGTCGCGCAGGACTTCGCGCCCCCAAGCGCCGCGCCCGCTTCGCATGCGCCGCGCGCTACGTCAGCGGCGAGCGCAGCAAGTTTTGCAACAGCGGCGACTCCACAGGGAAGCCCGAACGGGCGGCCGCGGATTGGCGTGGCTCTGGAGGGTGGCGGGGCGCTGGGACTGGCGCACATCGGCGTGCTCGAATGGTTTGAGGAGCACCACATTCCCGTCGACTACGTCGCGGGAACCAGCATGGGCGGTCTTGTGGGAGGCTTCTATGCCACGGGGATGAGCCCGGCGGAATTAAAAAAATTGATCGAGGGAGTGGACTGGAAGGAAGTGCTCACCGATTCGACACCGTTCGAAGATCTTTCCTACCGGAGAAAAGAAGATCAACGAGCATATCCGAACGCTTTCATTCTTGGGCTGCGAAATGGCCTTTCGCTTCCCGCCGGATTGAATGCCGGCCACGAGATCGGTCTGTTAATTGACCGGATTACATTGCCCTACTATCGCTCGGAATCGTTCGAGACGCTGCCAACGCCCTTTCGCTGCGTGGCGACGGACCTTGTGAGCGGGAAGGAAGTCGTGTTCGAGCAAGGATCGCTAGCCGAAGCCTTGCGCTCGACGATGTCGATTCCAGGGGCATTCGCGCCAGTCCGCGACAAAGACCGCGTGCTGGTGGACGGCGGGCTGGTAAACAACCTGCCGACGGACGTTGTAAAGCAGATGGGCGCGGACATCGTGATCGCCGTGCACTTGGAAAGACAACCCATGGAAGCAAAGGACATCAGGTCTCTTTTCAGCGTGCTGGATCAATCCATTCGTGTGGTTATCGCCGAAAGCGAAGTGCGCGGGCTGGCGCGAGCCGACGCTGTGGTCACAGTTTCGCTTGGAGCATTCAGGACGACGGATTACAAAAAGCACGACCCAATCATGCAGAAGGGCTATGAGGCCGCGAAGGAGAAATCACGGCTGCTCGAAAAGTTCGCGCTCAACGACGCCGAATGGCAAGACTACATGCGGCGTCGCGAGGGGCGGAAAAAGATCGTTGCGCCAGTGCCGCAATTCATAAAGGTGGAAGGGGCGGACACGGCACAGCAGACCGAGAACGTCGAGCATTATCTAGCGACGCTGACCGGCAAACCGCTGGACAAAGAGAAGCTGGATCGCGCGCTAACGCGCCTCACGGGATTGGGCCGCTATGACATGGTGGGCTACCAAATGATGGAGCGCGATGGAAAACAGGGACTTCTGATTCAGGTGAACGAGAAAAACTATGCGCCGCCCACGATCCAGCCGGGGTTTGAGGTGGATGGCGCTGAGAGTGAAGAAGTGGGATTTACACTGGGCACGCGGTTGACATTTGTGGACGTTGCGGGATTCCGCTCCGAATGGCGGACCGATTTTCTGTTTGGAAACACTTACGGGCTGGGAAGCGAGTTGTACCGCCCGTTCACTCCGGTGAGCAAATGGTTTTTCGCGCCGCATGGCGTAGCCACCACGCGTGTATTCAAAATCTATGAAAAGGGCAGTCCGCTAGCTGACTACAAGCTGGGGCAAGCCGAGATCGGAATGGACGTTGGCTATGGATTCAACAGCTTCAGTGAGTTGCGATTCGGGTACGAGGTGGGCTATCTCGATGCAAAGCTGCGCTTGGGCACACCTGTGTTCAATTCCCTAAGCGGACGCGTGGGCGACGCGAGACTGCACTACCTTTTCGATCACACGGATGACCCGGTGATTCCACGGAGCGGCGTACGCTCCGAAACGACGTTCCGGTGGTTTGACACCAGTCCCGGCGCGGCGAGCGCATTTCCGTCCTGGCAGGCGAAACTCGAGTATTTTCAACCCGTTTCGGCGTTAGGTTCCGTGTTTGTGAATGGGGAGGGCGGGACAACGTTTGGGTTTAACAACACAGGGATTCCGCAATTCTTTTTGGGTGGGCCGCTGACTCTTAGCGCCTACGGATTGAACGAGCTGCAAGGAAATAAGTATTATTTGTTCCGCGCCGGCTATTTGCACGATCTGTGGACCCTTCCCCCGCTGGCCGGAAAAAGAGTCTTCGTGATCGGCTCCTACGAATTCGCAAAAATGTACGGTGCGCCAAACGAAAGCAAATTTCCCAATGATTTCGCCGCCGGCGTCCTGGCGGAAACGATAATCGGTCCGCTCTTTGTGGGAGGCAGCGTAGGCGATACCGGCCACCACAAATGGTTCTTTCAGCTGGGTCGCGTGTTCTAGGTCGTTGGATGCTCCCTAATGCACCGCGTCCTCGGCGGCGACTCCACGCGAGTTGCCAATAGCGGACCACACAATGCGTTCTGTTTCGGCAGAATCTGGCGGGCACGCGATATAGTCGAAGGCTCCAGCGCGAAGCGCGACAAGGTAGCGATCCCATTCGGCGAAACGCGATAGCACGACGACTGGGATCGGTTTCGCTGCCGAGACGACGCCACGAAAATCGCCATCGGGCAGAGTTTCATGGCAGAAAACTACTTCGAACTTCTCTTTGTCCATGAACATTCGCGCTTCGGCGAATTTCATGCAGCAGATCGAGAGCACGCCGCAATGATTCATCGCCGCGGTTATTTTTTCATGATGTTCTTTTTCGGGAGATATTACCAATACTTGATTGACACCGGCCATATCTTCTACCTTTCGTTCTGAGGTTTCGAAGAAAACGGGCCGCAATCCGTGCGGCCTCCTGCTATGTCGTTCTCCTAAGTTCTTTCCGCTCCGCGCGGATGCGGCTGCGCACGAGAAGCCAATCGCCACCGATCGAATGGGCGGACTGCTCGATGGGAGGGCCACACTATCAAAGGGAATTTCGCCCGACTGTGCAAAATTGAACAGCAGGTACGTTTATGAACCCATAAAGTACCGTCCCGTACGGCGAGATAAAGAGATATTAGCCGGAAAGCAGGGCTGGGCCGGGAGGTATTTCTAGTCTCGCCGTTCTCCTAAACTTGACTGGCGGAAGCGGTCTTCTATTCCAAAGTGACTGAGAAAAGGAATTTTTGAATCCGTCTAAAAATGTTCGTGGGTGGAGACTCTGCGCCTCACTGCCGGGAAGAAGAAATCGGCTGTGACGATTGACGAGAACCGCGAAAACAAAAAATCAAAACAATGACCCGGAGTCTTCGTGCAATTGGCGGGGCCGGCCAGGGCACATTGTAAAGGACAACGCGATTCGCCAGCGCCAGGGCAACACGATCTTCGATTCCGCCAAGTGTATTTGTCACCGTCGGAAGTCGCTCAGCAACGCTGATGCAAAACTTTGCACATCCCTCTCAAACAGCAGTGCATCGGGGCTGTCTTCGATGAGGACCATCCTTGCCGCGTCATTGTGTTTCCTGCTGTTCGCCGCTCATGTTTCCGCGCAATCGCCTCTGGCACCCGCCGCGGGCAAAACGATTGACGTAGGTCTGGGATATTCGTATGTGCAAGGGGGACAGAGTGTTTCCAGCCCGGCGAGCCAGACCGGCGGGGATGCCAGCATCGCGATCGGTTATTCCCGCTTCGAATTAAAGGTTGATTTAGGTTATGTGCGGGGCCCCACCTTTGGCGGCACAGGTCACCACAATGAAGTTCTGAGTTACCTTGCAGGCCCGGTATTCCATCCGATGATCCATCGCAATTTTGAAACCTACGTGCAAGTGCTGGCGGGGGGTGCCAGGATCAGTGGCCCAGTACCGCTTGGAGGAGGCTCCTACCTTCTCGGGGGATGGGCGTACAGCATGGCTTGGGCTGTTGGCGGGGGAGTCGAATATCGGTTGACGGATGCGATCGCCATTCGTTCTGGTGTGGACTATATGAGAACCTCCTATTTCGACCCTACCCTCACGCTCCGCGGCCAGGGCAATATTAGGAGTACGGCGACGATCGTCTATTCTTTCGTGAGGCGCTCGCGGAAACGACGCTTGGGCTGACCGAAAGAAATCTGCTGGAAACTCCGCGAGTGTGCAAAATGGGGCTGAATGGCTCCCATCATGAGGTGATGATGGGTGGATGCTGCCTAAGAAATCCAAGAGAGCCGGCAAGGACCCTGGTGACGCGCTGCGTGCCAGCGTCAAGAAGGAAATGGCCAGGCCGCGTATGGCTAAATCCGTAAGAATACTGCAACGCAACCTGGATACAGGCCGTATTGCAGAACGGCCAAGCACTACCATGCCCGGAACCGTCGACAAAATCATCCCGTCACGGCGCCCGAGACAACCGGAAAAGGCCCAGATTGCTGTGCATGGAGCCGCCCGTCGGCATCGAAACATTCGCATTGAGAATTCGCTAACGGACCAGCACGGTGACGAAATGAAGCTCAAAAAAGGTGCTCACGTTGAGGTAACCGTCGCCGCCGAACCCAGGACGGCAATCGCCAAAAACTAAAAAGAAAGCTAATCGGCTCGACGCGAGAGATCTGGACCGGGCGAATGTGTCTGCAATTTGCAGGGCCTTGAGCAGCCGGTCGGGGAGCGGCGAGGTTCTCAGGCCAAAGATCTGGCTGTCCCCATCCAGTCCGCGGCGTTGGCTCGGGCGTGCGTCGAGGAACAAGCGGCTGGCGGGAATCCATTACCAAAGCGGAATGACTACCCGCTGACCGAACCGCACACCTTCTGCACGTTGACTTCTAGTTTCTGATCCGCAATTTGTGACACCGCACGACGTATACTTGTGCGGCACGTCCGGGCCTCATTTGAGGAGGTATGACAATGCCTGATGAAGAGTGGATCAAAACGCTTGCGGACGGCAGAAAAGTGAAATTCATTTACCAAGAACTGCCGGAAGACGGGGCATTCATCACCGCGCAGATTGCAGGCAGTGAAGTGGTCTATTCGATCGTATTGACCAAAGCAAGAAACCCGCTGAGCCGGGAAGATGTTGAAAACCGTTTCAAGGGCGAACTCTCGAAGAATTAGCGACATTCCATTGGCGATCGAAATTGGCGAAGCAACCGAGTCCAGCCGGAGCAGCGGCAAGCCAGAAAAAACTTCTTGACTAGAACACGATGATTGCGCTAAATGTACACAGGTGATGTCTGTATGCGGGCATCCAAAACTTCCCGGAAGAGCAAATCCAATCCAAAACTGAGGGAGAAGCATGCTTTCGACGCCCAGGCTTTTCTCGATTCCGCCGGCGTGGCGAGAAAAGTTAAGCAGGTTAAGCGGGCAGAGCTCGTTTACGCTCAAGGTGCTCCCGCCGAGAGCATAATTTATTTACAAAGCGGCGGTGTAAAGCTGACGGTCGTCAATGAAGTCGGCAAAGAGGCGGTCGTGGCCATTCTGGGACCGGGCGACTTCTTTGGTGAAGGCTGTCTGGCGGGTCAGTCCGTTCGCATAGGAACGGCTACCGCAATTACCTCCAGCACTATGCTCATCATTGAGAAGAACGAAATGTTGAAGCTGCTCCACGAGGAGCATGCGCTCTCCGACCGGTTCATCAAGTTCATGCTGGAACGGAACATTCGAATCGAGGAGGACTTGATCGATCAGCTGTTCAATTCGAGCGAGAAGCGGCTCGCTCGCACACTTCTCTTGCTTGCCCGTTATGGCAAAGAAGACCAACCCCACGGAGTTCTCCCCAAAATGTCGCAAGAAACGCTGGCGGAGATGGTTGGCACAACGCGCTCACGCGTCAATTTCTTCATGAACAAGTTCAGGAAATTGGGCTTCATCAAATACAACGGCGGTCTGCAGATCAACACTTCCCTCCTGAGCGTGGTGCTGCACGAGTAAGCACGCTCACAGCCAGGCGTGGCTGTGCAACCACGGAGAGAATTTTCCTAAGCTCAATCTACGCGCGCGATTCGGGGCACATAATCTCCACTACGGCCACCACCAATGGTTCTTCCAGCTCGGGCGGGTGTTGTAGCGCGGCAGAACGGCGGAAAGGTGTGCCCCGGCCAATGACGCGATTTCTTGTGGCGGACCTGGGAATTCTCTTAGAATCAAAGCGTGTGGGCGTCCCGTTCGGATATGCCCACTGCCATCATGCCCGAGGAAGGTTATGCTGAGACACATGACTGCTTTCATTACGTCTGGCGCTATCGTGCTAGGAACCCTCAATACGCCCGCCACGGCGATCGATGCGAAGTTCGGTCCGTCGAACCCGTTCTATGCGCCGAGTACCCTGCCGTTCCACGCGCCGCCCTTCGACAAGATCAAGGATGAGGACTATCAGCCAGCCATCGAGGCGGGTATGGCCGAGCGGCTCTCGGAGATGCAGGCGATTGCGGACAATCCGTCGGCGCCGACCTTCGAGAATACGCTCGTGTCCATGGAAAAGACCGGGCAACTGTTTCAGCGGGCGCTGGCGGCGTTCGGCGCAGTAACCGGGGCGAATACCAATCCGGCCTTGGAAAAAGTGCAAGCTGAGGAGGCACCGAAGCTGGCGGCGCACCAAGACGCCATCAGCCTGAACGCGAAGCTTTTTGCCCGCGTGGCGGCCGTCTACCAGCAACGCGATTCGCTTAAACTCGATGCGGAGTCTCTGCGGCTGCTCGAAGTCACCTACGACGCGTTCGTGCGCTCAGGAGCGAACCTCTCCGAAGCTGACAAAACCGAGTTGAAGAAGCTGAACGAGGAACTCGCCACGCTTTCAAATACCTTTAGATCAAAACTGCTGGAAGCCACGAAAGCCGGGGCCTACGTAACTAAGGACAAGAGTGCTCTTGCCGGCTTGAGCGACGCGCAGATTGCCGCAGCAGCGGAGGCCGCCCAGAACCGCAAGCAGGAAGGCTATGTGATTCCGCTGCAGAACACGACCCAGCAGCCGGACCTTGCCTCGCTCAGCGTGCGCGTGACCCGCCAAGCCATCTTCGAGAACTCGTGGAACCGCGCCGAGCGCGGCGATGCCAATGAGACGCGAGACGTCATCTCGCGCCTGGCGCAACTGCGAGCACGGCGCGCGCAACTGCTCGGCTATCCGAACCACGCGGCCTGGAAGCTGGGAGACCAGATGGCGAAAACACCGGAAGCCGCCTTAAAGTTCATGGATGCACTGGTGCCCGGAGCGACCGCAAAGGCAGGGATCGAAGGCAAAGATATCCAGAAGGTCATCGACGCGCAAAAGGGTGGCTTCACTCTGCAACCCTGGGACTGGGACTTCTACTCCGAGCAGGTGCGCAAGGCGAAATACGATCTGAACGACGCCGAGGTTAAACCGTACTTCGAACTGAACAATGTGCTCGAAAACGGCGTCTTCTATGCGGCCCATCAGCTTTACGGAATTACCTTCAAAGAGCGCAAGGACATCCCTGTTTATCAGGCGGATGTTCGCGTCTTCGAAGTATCGGATACGGATGGCAAGCCACTGGCGCTCTTCTATTGCGACTATTTCAAACGCGATAACAAGAACGGTGGCGCGTGGATGGATAGCCTCGTGGCGCAGTCAAAGCTTCTGGGGACGCTCCCCGTGGTTTTCAACGTCGCGAATCTGCCGAAGCCTGCTCCGGGCGAGCCGGCGCTCATCAGCTTCACCGACGTGACCACCATGTTTCACGAGTTCGGCCATGCTTTGCACGGCATGCTCGCGAACACCCAGTATCCGAGCTTGTCGGGTACCGCAACGGCGCGGGACTTCGTGGAGTTTCCATCACAATTTAACGAGCACTGGGCGCTGTATCCCGCCGTTTTCAATAATTACGCCAAGCATTACAAGACAGGCGTTGCCATGCCGGCCGAACTGGTAGCCAAGATCAGGAAAGCGGCGACCTTTAACCAGGGATACAAGCTGACGGAGTTGGTCGCGGCCGCCGAGCTCGACATGCAGTGGCACACACTTCCGGCCAGCGCACCGCTACAGCAACCGGATGCGTTCGAGAAGCAAGCGCTTGAGAAGACGCATCTGCTGCTTAACGCAGTGCCGCCGCGCTACCGCTCCAGCTATTTCAGCCACATCTGGAGCAACGACTATTCCGCTGGCTATTTCGCTTATCTGTGGGCGGAGATGCTCGATGACGATGCCTACCAATGGTTTGAGGACCACAGTGGTCTCACGCGTGCCAACGGCGACCGCTTCCGGCAGATGGTGCTGTCGCGCGGCAATACCGAGGACTTGGAAAAGATGTACGAAGCGTGGCGCGGTAAAGCACCGAGCGTCGAGCCGATGTTGAAGTACCGTGGCTTGCTGGAGCCCGCGCGCTAATTCGTTTCGCAATATGGCGGCCGTCCGTGTTGGGTGTAAACTGGTGCTGTTTTTGAGGAAAAAAGGAAGCCCAAATGAAACGGATTGCAGTTTTCACACTTCTGGCGGCCCTGAACGTTGCTTGGGCGATACCGGCCAAGGCTCAAAGTCCCGGTGTCGCGGAATATGCCCGCAATTCAGGCAAGGAGTCCCGGAAGGCTGCCAAGCAGCAAAATAGGATGTTGAAGAAAGCCTCCAGGAAACAGCAAAAAGCAATGAGGAAATACGCGAAGCAACAGCGGAGGGCAGCGAAGAAAGCAAATCGCCGCGCTCGGTAGCCTTTCGCGTTTCGGCCTCAGATTTTGCGTTGGCGCAGTTGCCAGAGAGAGTTTCCCCAAGCACAGTCTACGGGCGCGATTCGAGGCCTATAATCCCTAAGCTGAGAATGCCCGGAACCGTCGCAGCTCGATTCGCGGCAATGTGCTGAATGGTTTCCGCGGAGGAATTATGAATGCAAGCACGGCTCGCGCCGAGGGGGACTTCTGGCCCGAGCTTCCTCTGGAAGCCTGGAAGGACACTTACGCGACACTCCACATGTGGACGCAAATTGCGGGTAAAGTGCGGCTGGCGCTGAGCCCGAATATCAATCATTGGTGGGGAGTGCCGCTTTACGTGAATGCTTCGGGGCTAACCACCTCGGCCATTCACTATGCCGGAGGAAATTTCGAAATCCAGTTCGATTTCATCCATCACAAGCTCATCATCCGAACCAGTAACGACGCCACTGTGGCGCTCGCGCTGGCGCCGCGAACGGTGGCCGATTTTTATCACGATTTCATGGGAACGCTGGAGTCGCTTGGCATTGCCGTGAAAATCTGGAAGATGCCGGTCGAAATCCCTAGCCCCATTCCGTTCGATCAGGACACCGAGCACGCTTCGTACGATCCCGAGTACGTCAACCGCTTTTGGCGGATCCTCGTGAGCTGCGACGAAGTGTTCAAAGAGTTTCGCGCGGGCTTCATCGGAAAGGCCAGCCCCGTGCATTTTTTCTGGGGCAGTTTCGATTTGGCGGTGACGCGCTTCTCGGGGCGGCGCGCTCCAGAGCGGCAAGGAGCCG
>Ga0210405_10006772_pt1 | contig 10168 bp, 9 predicted proteins | sample IncBWH11MmetaG_FD_155492 | JGI IMG/M metagenome (GOLD analysis project Ga0210405, IMG submission 155492) | Forest soil microbial communities from Barre Woods Harvard Forest LTER site, Petersham, Massachusetts, United States - Inc-BW-H-11-M | ecosystem: Environmental > Terrestrial > Soil >... | reverse complement strand
TAGGCCTGTGGGGTTGCTGGGCTAGCTGGGTATTGCGGTGCGTTCGTGTAGCCGTGAACAGTCGTGGCTCCCTGGGTGATTTGAAAAAGCTCACCCGGTTTTGCTGTGAAGTAGTCCATGCCGGCCGCTGAGAAGGTTTTCTGATAGGCTGTGGCCGCAGCTCCTGGGTTAATCCAAGTCAAAGTGGCTTTCGAAAACAGCCACAGAGTCACAGTACAAGCACCGTCGACTTCGATTGTCACAATCCCATCCCAGGGAACGTAACCTTGACACTGGAGTGTGCCGTTTTTGAAAGAGCCCTGGCTGCCGGTTTGTATCCCAGTCGTGAGGGGAAGGGTTGATGCCCCAATCTGCCTTGTCGCAGTCCCTGCCGCCGTAAAGGTCGGTATGGGGTCGTGGATATTGTTGATTGCGGTCATGCTTGTCCTTCGGCGCTATTGGCGCCATCCGCCCACTGTCATGATGCTTTGGATGCCGACTAAATCAATTCCGTTGTGGGTTGCGTCGGTCTGGCCGGTGATGCCGAGCGCCCAATAGCGCCCAGATCCGCGGGAATCAAAGTCGAAAAGTTTGGGGGCAGTTGTGGTTGTGCCGGTTGCCCAGGTACTGAGGTCTGTGACGGATGGCGGGGTTCCGGTGGCGAAGATCTTAGAATCTTGCGGCAAGAGCTGTAGGGAGTTGTCCCCCATCTTGGTCATTGTGTAGGCTGTGGTGGTGAAATTCTGATCGGGGCCTTCGGTCATGATGACAAACTTGCGGTTGGACATTTCCTGGGCTGGGGAATTGGCGGGGATGAGGGCTGAGCAGAAGTGGAAGGGGATAGCGGTTCCTTCGTAGGTATTCCCACTGTATGAAATAGCCACTCCTTGGGCACTAGTTCCAGAAGGGTGGTCTCCCAGGAAGAGTTGCCCACTGTTGAATAACCCTGCGCTAAAACCAGGAGCGGTGCGGGTAGAGATAATGGGTGTTGTCTGGACGGAGCCCCCGGGATCATTTGGGTCTGGTCCGTTGAAATTAAACACCAAGGCATGCTCACAGCGAGTATCCGACGTATAAGCCAACCAAAATATGAGTTCACGAGTGGGAGGGTTCCACACTGCGAAATCGGCTTTAATGAGAGCGGGGTTCAATTGGGTGGTCAGATTTTGCACAAGCTGTGTTTGAGAGCCGGAAGTCAAGAATGAGAAATCATTGGCTGAAAACTTTCTAATTCCGTCTGTAGCCAGGAAGAAAAGGTCCGTTCCCACCTGCTGCCAACAATTATTATTCGGTATGCCGTATTGGTTGGTGAGAGCTATTGCCTGGAAGTTGGTTTCATCTGTGCCCGTGACTGCCGCAACACCATTTTCACACCCAACAATCAGAACCTGGGCGCCTGATGTTAGTGTAAATGGACACATAGCCGTCACTGTACCCAAGTTTAGTGGCATTGCAATATAACCACCATCCGTAGCCACTGGCGGCGCAGAAGTTGAGAAAGTGTTGTATAAGAGGAAATTAGAAATTAAAATATAATTTTGGTTCTGGAAAGACCCATGCGGTTGTGTAAACCCTCCATATATGCACCTACCAGAGTAATTACATACGAGAGTGGGTTCACCAAATGTTCTACCACCTGAGATTGGCGTTGCGGGAAGACCAGATCCGGTTTCCTTGAAGGTTGTACCAATACCAGGATCCAGACTCTGCCAGGTAAATGGTTCCTGGGTTGTAATAACCGATGGAAGCGCATTGGCAATATCGGCCGGCGATGGTTGCCATGATGGACACAAAACAACAAAATTAGGAGCGAAGACGGCAAATTCCGGCGGTTGGCCGTTGGGATTCTGATTCAGCCATACGTCCGATCCTCCGGAATTCTCGATACTGCCCACTACGGAATCAAGGAAGGTGCCATCCTGATTGATAAGTTGCCATGCAACAAAAGTGGCACCATCACTTATTTGACTGTGATTCACTACAAGGTTGCACGCTTTAGGGGGCGGCGAAACCCCAGAAAAATTGAATAAGCCGCCCGTTGTCGTATTTGCTACGAAACAATTGTAAGCCGCGAATGCTGTCGGATACATGCCAGTCAAATTATCATTAGTTCGTAGTGGCGTAGCCCAGAGGCTAGTTCCAAGCCCATTGGTAGTCCAAACCCCACGCTTAATTTGCTGGAAGTTATCGAGAGTCTTGGCGTATCCTGGATCCCGTAAAAGATCCGACACATTCGGCGCCGCCCCTTTGGTCGGACTGAGAATGTCCACCTTGAGAGAAACGCCCTGTTTGGATAATTCCGTTTGAGCTGCCGGTGCCACAGTCGCTTGAGACAGCGCTGGAAGGCTCAGGAAGGCCGCTAAAAATAATGCGACGATAGAGGATAAGGCGCGAGCCATGAAATCGCTCCTAGAGGATAGGAGAGTACGCATATTGACCATTCCGCTTCCGGAGCCCGAGTTGGCGCATCTGGAATGTGACCTTAGGGGGTCTGGAAGGGTCGCCTGTGTTGCCTTGGCGCAATTCTTCAAACAGCATTTCCATTGCAACGGCAAAGTCGGGGGCTTTCCCCTCGGACTTGGATACCTCGACCCACATTTGACAGTGGTCGAGCAGGATGTAGAGATCACGGGTGCGGACCTGGACGAGATCGGTCGAATTGACGAGCTGGACGGGGGGCACGTCGTACTCCATCTGGATTGTGAAAACACCAGAGGGAGGGGGCGAGAAGCCGAGCGTATCGGCATCCGAGCCGCCGGCGGGATAAAGGAAATATCGAACCGGGACGCCCTGGGCGACTTCTCCGTTCGGAAATTGAGACAGCCAATCGTCGTAGTCGATAGGGACGATGTAACCGCCGCCAAAGCCCGACGTCGTGTTAAACATCGACTTGGGTCGAATGTCTTCGGCGTTGAAGCCTGTCAGGTTATAAACGTTCGAGGCGTTGGAGGTCGTGATGGTGAAGGGCTTGCGCAGATAGCGGAAATGGCCACGCTGCATAATGCGGGCGTGGGCCTTGGCCATGAATGACTTTGCTTGGCCCTGGAGCTTTCCATATCCAGAAGCGGCACCGTCAAATTGACCTGTCGAGGTAAAAGGGTCCTCCCCGGCGTTGAGGAGGACCGTATTCACACAATTCCAATAAGCGGCGAAGGCCAAAGGAAACTCCTACAGAGTTGTAGTGTTGCCAGTACCTGCGGAAGCGTACAGACCGCGCCAATCGGTTACACCGGCGGAAAGCCGCATGTACAGACGGAACAGGTGGTCGCCAGAGGCTTCTTCGAAAATCAGCTCTTTCTCGGGGCGGACTCTCCAGTAAACCTTGTTCTGGGCTTCTTCGTCGTCGCGAAGGATCCAAGCAGTCGTGGCGTTGGTTGGGTTTTCACCCAAGAAGTCCATGACTGTGACTTTCTTGATCTTTGGACCGGTCGTGTTCTTGTCGTTCACGGCGCCGTAAGCGGTTGCACCCGAGTTACCGTACAAGCCGGGTTTCAGGGTGGACTGCATGATGGCTTCGCCTTCATCTTCCAAGTCGGGCGGCACGATCAAGTGCTGACCCATTCTCGGGCTGATGGAGCCATGCTCGTCAACGGTCTTGCGCATCGCGGCACGCATCTGGCGGACATTCATGACGCTCAAAGCGCCCTGGGTTGCGGCCAGGTTGGATGCAGTCGAAGCAGCACCGTTAAAAGGATTGGAAATGACGTGAGAGGCCGAGAATACGGCGACTCCGTCAGCGGCCAATTCAGAGCCGTTCAGACCGTTGATGAATACGCCAGCGGCGATTCTCTCGATGGTTCTGTTACCGGCCTTCGCAAGTTTGGCAACTGCGTCGGTGATTTGCTTGTACTTCAAGTCGGCGAGTGCTTCTTTAGTGATGCGCACTTCGGCTTTGTAGATCAAGTGAGTGTAGCGTTTCTGCCGGGTGTTCTCAATCTCGACACGCTCGTAGACCGAACCTTCACCAGCAGCCGGGATAGAATCCGGGCCTTGGATTTGGAGTTCGTCCTCGTAGGCATCCTGCGAGTCGTCAATCATGAACGTCTCGGTATACTGAGTTGGGCGGTCCCAAGTGACCTCGAAGACGTCATGAAGAACGGGCTTCAGCGCGGTCGGGAAATCTGTAGTTTTCGTTGACATTTTGTCTTCCTAGATCGGGAAAAAGTTATCTAGAAAGCAGCTCCCCAGCTTCTGTCATCAATTAAAGGAATCGGACAAGGACATATTGCGATTTGAGGGCGATTTTCAAGACTTCCACGGGGCCGCCGGACTTGTTGGCCACGGTGCAGTCGAGGGTATTCTTGGTCAGCAATTTGGGCGATCCGCCAAAACCGAACGGCACAACAGTGGCGAGGTCGCCAGCGGAAGGTGCAGCGGGGAATGGAGAGAGCACGGTGAAAGCGATGTTGTTACCCGAAGCGGCGCCAGAAGCAGTGATGGACTGCTCATATGCACCACCCTGGGAATTAACGTAAATCATTCCACCGCGGTAATCGTTGGCGCTAGCGCTCGCAAAAGACGCATTAGCAGCCGTCACAACAGTGGTCGTGGCGCCCGCCTGGACGGTTCCAATCAAAGGTATGATCGGAATCTTGAACAAAAGGGCGTTGTCATGGGCTTTGTAGCACTTTGGTTTCGGAATGACGGTAGTGGTCGTTCCGCCGGGAGTCGTCGGTAACACGAGGGCATTTGCGGTCTGGAAGCCGGTCGAGCTGGTCGCCATGGTTTCCGCGGCCACGAAGTCTACCTGGGCATCAGCCGAGGTGGCCACGCGCAGTTTATTACCGTTTGCAGCCGAGTCGAGAACGAGGCAATCGCCCTCATTAATAGTTTGTGAAGCACCCAGCTCTACATCGACCGACATTTGGTCTTTGGCGCCGCCAGCGAGCGATCTATCAGGTCTAAATCCAGCCATTTACTTTTTCTTTCCTTAGTCGGGGTTTTCTTTGTTTTCGATCAGAGCCAGCTTGCGGGCTTCTGTTTCGGATTTGCCGAGCTTTTTCTGCATGTTGTAGATGAAATAAGCCGATCTACTCAGTTTCTGGTCGGGGGCCGATTCGGCATCTGCCTTCTTGGGCTTCGAACTTTCTACATTCACAGGGCCCGTGGGGCGAGTCAAGCCAGCTTCTTTGCAGTACGCATCCAAAACTTCGGCACTGGCTTCCTTTAGGCGTCTTGTGGACGGATATTCTCCAGCCTGCAAGCGGCTGAGAACATCGGAATATTTGGGACTGTGAATGAACAGATTGGCGACCCTATTGCGAAGGTCGATACGTAGGCCATCTCCGCCGGCTTTATAGGCCGATATGACGACACCCAGTTCATCGAGTGCTTCTTCGGTCTTATCATTGCATGCTTTGACAAATGCACGCTGGACCTGTTCTACAGTTTGTGTGTGGCCCTGGCTTTCTCTGTCGGCGATGATTGCAGCGGCAATGCGAGCCGAGTTTTCGATGGCTTCGCGAGGAACACCATCCTTTTCGAGCTGGGCTAAAGTCTGATTGTAGCGAGATACTTGAGGTGTTGGCGCCTGGACATACTGAACTTGCGGGGCCTGCCTAGGGAGTTTCGCAAGAGCTTCTTGGACACCTTTATCCACTAATGCGGCGACTTCTTCCGGGCCAAACTTGGCTTCGGTCTTTTCTTCTAATGCGTTTTCTATAGCCATTCTTTTCCTTCTTTACTCCACCTGGGCGACTTCTCGTTCGTCTGCTGTTGCGGCTCGTGCGAGGATGCCCTTAAAGATCTCGTCTTTCACGTCCCTCACGATCCCGGACATGATTGAACTAATCAAGTCTTTTGGTTCCAGGGAAAGTGGGTGCATGTGCTTCGAGACTGAATCATCAATCACAGTACAAAGAGCGGCCCAGGTTTCAGACTCGACTAGCCTGCGCAAAAGCACAGCATCCGTCTTGAGTTCGGGCCGGTAGTTGACCTTGGTGGCTTTGGGGTTATTCCACTGGCTGAGCCGGCGGAGGGGTACATATTCGTCGCTCAATCCCATATCTCCCAAAAATAGTTATTTGCCATTTCGGGGACAATCCCCATCAGTAGGCGCTCGAAAAGCTTGTAGTCAAAGGGTTTTCGGTTTATGAGTTCTGAAAGTTCCATGCAGTAGAGTCGTGTTCGGTTGTTCATCCCTGGTCCTCTCCGGGCGGTACAGCCCAGCTTTCGGGTGGTTTCGGTACAAGTGGATTGGTCTTTGGACTTTGCATCGAGCCGTTTGGCTGGTAGCCGGGCGGTTTCTGCGGTTGTGGAGGTTTGGGTGCCGAACCACCTTGAGACGGCGCTGGACCCGGAGGTTGCGGCGGCGCCTGGCCTTGGGCCATCGCTTGCTGTTGTTGCATTTGCATCTGTTGAACTTGGGCCGCCAACTGAAGGATAGCCTGGGCGTCCTGTGGATTTTGTAGCACTTTGTTCATCAGGAATGGATTCTGAAGCATCATACTGATGGGGTCCTGCTCGTATTGTTCGAGGTTCCGGATACCGATTCGGCCTAGGAGCTTGAACAGTGTTTCCTGCATGACAGGAGCCAATTGAGGCGCCACTTCCAGTGCATTGCCTTGAACCATGACTTCCAGAGCATCTTTCATCATCTGGATTTCTTGGGCCTTGTTCACGAGACCGTGGTAGCCAGTTAACAGGACCTTGCGGTCTTTATCGATATCTTGCGGTGTGACTTGGCCCATCTTGGAGCTGTTTTGGCTGGCTTTCTCAAAATGGATGATGGGGTCGTCTAAGTTCTGCCTAGCAGCATCGTAGATGTCCTGCATGAGTGGCTCGATAGAGCAGATTGTCATCTTTTCCAGGTAGGAGTCCCGGATGATAGACCCTGATGTCGTTTCGGTGTTGATCTGGGTGGCAGTCTTGCTGGACTTGATGGATTTGACAGGGTCCTGGGCGACCATGGCGCCCGAGGCCTGCATCTGCCCGAGGATTTTCTGTGCGTACCACTGTTCGATTTTCTGACCGACTTCTATGGCGTTGATCGGCACAGGAAGCGGTTGAACATAGTTTAAGCCGATGCCTGGCATGTTTTTGATGATGGTCAGTGAACCGGGCGTCAAGCCGAGTTCCTGGTCGTCCTGCATCACGCCGCCAATGACGGAGTAAGCCGGAAAGACACTGGCGACCTGGGCATTCAATCCAAGCGCTGAGATGACACACTTGTAGGACCATGCATTGAGAGACTTTTCAACGGCGCCGATACCATAACCACCCGAGAGGTAGTCAACATAGGTGTCTACGAATATTCCGCGAGAACCGCTGTTGTTCGGATTTTCCTCAATGCGGATCATCCGGTAGCCAAGCTTATCATCACACTCCGCCACATAGAAGAAAACGTCTGTGTAGCGATCATTTGGATGGCTATCAAACGTTCTAACCATCTTGTGGAACATGTAAATGGGAACAAGTTTGACCGCTTGGTTATCGGCTGCAAGTGGGTTGATACCCAGTTCGCGGACGATCATCGTGCGCTGTGGGTCCTTATTATATATCTGTTCGAGGGTCTTGGGTTCAATGCCGTCGAGGTTGTCGTATTTCGGCTTGCCATCTTCGTCGAGGGCATCTTTGAGGTCCTGGACAGTCAGATAGAATCGGACGATGATGGGGTAGTTGGTTCCACCGACGAGGGATGCCGCGGGGTCCAGCCAGAAGTCGTACATATCGATTGTCTGCACGAGTGGTCCGTTGAAGACTGGCGTGGGGAATCGAAACTTCTTGTAATCTTGATGGAAGGTGTCAGGATTGATATGGTCCTGTCCGCCGGCTTCCAGGAGCCGTCTGTGGGTTTCCGCAATTCCATACCGGCGCATGGCGAAGATCTTCTGCCAGTTCCAGCGGATTGCCGAAGTACCCAGAAGGAGGGTCTGTTTGACGTGGTTGCCATATTGCCCCCGGATGTTTGACTTGCGAAAAAGGGACATCATCAAGTCGCGGACGTCGTTCAGGCTTGCCTGTTCTTCGTCTTCGTAGGGGATGAGTTCGAGATAGGACTGGTCACGCGGGAATTGGGCATTCATGATCGAATCGGTCAGGAAGTTGATCCCGTCCCAGATATCGGTCTCGCCCAGGTCTGAGCCGTCCAGGAATTCCATGGCGTTGGCTCTCGGCAATTCCCTCCGACACATGTAAGCGCGAATGCAAGCCGGCCAGAGGTTTTGGCGCAGCTCGCGGGAAGATTCGTTGAAATACCGCCATTCCTGCATCAACTCTTCGGTTGGCTTGTCCCAATAGTCACTCGTTGCCGGTGGCATATTGTTGGTGACGTACTGAAAGGCGGTGAATGTCATACGATCCCTTTAAGTACTCCCTGGCGGTATTTGTTCCATTTAACGACGTTGCTCTGGACTTTGGTAACTCGACCAGATGTTTTGCTGGTGGCGCCGAGGCCGAGTTCTGCGATAATTCCGTAAGAGAGACAGTCCACGGCGTCTACATATGGGTGGACATCGTGTATCACTCCCGTCTGGACCTGCTTGGTGTTTTTGTCGACTTTCCAGCGATACCCCTCAACGAGGGCACGATCAAGACTCGGGCACTTCGCCCTATCAATCAATAAGCCCATTGTCCCTTGTGTCAGGAAGCTTTCATTGAGCTTGCCATGAATGACAGCATGCTTGTGCTCTTCCCACATTGTGGTCGGGGTTTGCCCCCAGAAGGAGGTGTTGACGTAGATCTGGTAGTCATCTCGGAGGGTGATGAATTCCGGATGGTCCTGGCCAGAGTTATTCACCCGGCCGCCGGCAACGTCGCCGACATCGATAAACGAATAACCCGGAAACTCTTTCTCCGAGATGTTCTTGACCACTTGGGCCATATTGTGGATTCGAGCGTCGGTGGCGTAGTGCTCTCGCAGGCAAAGGACGCGGCCATGAGAATCGACTTGTATCCACAGGACGAAGAAACAGTCCACGCCCGGATCCCAGATGCGGATAATGTATTTTCGAGGGTCTGGCTTGAGGCCGGTGCAAGAATGTATCTCACGGCGGTATTCCGTGAAGACGAGACCCTTCATGGACCGCTCGTAGCCAATATCCAGCTCTCGGGCTATTTCATCTGCGGTACATCCCTTACAGGCTTGCTCGTACCACGGAGAAGTCCACTTTCCTTGAGCATCTTGGTGTTGACCTGCGCCCTTAATCGGATGGTCCCGCCAATGAGTTCGAATTCGTATTTCACACGGGGGTAGATAGTCGGCGTCCGTTTCGGCCAGCGTAGAGTGGCCGGCGTACTGCGCGAAGCGCCCAAACGGCCCGTTCGGCGTCGATATGAAAGCGCGAATTTTGAAGGTTCTTGAACAGGCAGTGCAGGAGGCGGCGTCATAAGGCCAGTGCGCGATCTCATCCAACCATCCAAAAAGTTTTCTGTCGCCTCGTCCAAAGTTGGTAGAAGCAGCATCAGCAGCGATAACCGCGGCACCTTTACCGTGCCTGAGTAAGCATTCTCCAAGATCATCCCTCTCATGGAAGTGTACGGGAAGCATCCAGTCTGGCATCTCCCGGATGATATACCGGCACTTTTCCAGGATGGATTTCATATCGCCGAGCTTGTCGGCAACGAGCATGGTGCGGGAACCAAACAGAGATGAGCGACCCTTGAAGGCCCATTCCCATACAGAAAGAACACAGCAAAGCCATGTCCACCCCATTTCACGGGATTTTTCTATGAGGACATCAAACTGTTTCGTTGAATTTTCAACTTGAGCAGCAAGATCAAAGAAGGTGCGACACGCATCCATTTGATATGGGTAGAGAAGCATGGGGATTTTGGGTTTAACGTTGAAAGGGTCTTCAATCCAGACGTAATTCTCCACCCAATAGAAGAAGTCCCTCTCACACCGAGATAGCTCTGCCCCAATGAGGATATTAGAATCCTCGGACGTATCGATGATTTGTATGAGCTGAGCGCGGGCAATTCTCGCGGCTTCTTGAGCACGAAATTCTGCCTTGATGGCTTCATCGGCAATGGCCTGATAGTCAGGCTCACTCTGATTTGAGATTGGCGAGTCCGCTACGGTCAATTTTCACCTGATCCCGTAAGGGCTGTTCCGATGGCCAGAAATCGTTTACGCCAAGACCGATGCGAACACTGGGTTCCCAGGCTGGTCGGCCGAGAGTCGATTTCATCGTGTAAGTGACAGCAAAAGAGCCATCGTGGTTGAAACCCACAACCTGTGCCACGGCGA
>Ga0210405_10006771_pt1 | contig 10168 bp, 11 predicted proteins | sample IncBWH11MmetaG_FD_155492 | JGI IMG/M metagenome (GOLD analysis project Ga0210405, IMG submission 155492) | Forest soil microbial communities from Barre Woods Harvard Forest LTER site, Petersham, Massachusetts, United States - Inc-BW-H-11-M | ecosystem: Environmental > Terrestrial > Soil >... | reverse complement strand
TGAAAGTAAACTGGTACGGCTGCGACTGAAATGGGATGTGAAGGTTCCAGAAAAAGATCGACGTAGTCACGGATGGCGCAAGAAATCCCACAAAGCGCAAGAGGCCTGCAGCGATCACTGCAGCCGAACACGGCCTCATAATCATGGAACTGGTCCAGCCAAAAAGAAATCCCCACAGTGGGCCAATTCCGCGACCCAAGTAAATGTAGTCGCCACCCGCTTCCGGCAGGGCAGCGCCCAATTCGGCATAGCAAAGGGCTCCGAAAAGCACGATCGCTCCGCCGACGATCCAAACCACCAGAACCTTCCACATCGAACTGACTTCACGGGACATATCGCTAGCAACCAGAAAGACCGACTGTCCAATCATGGACCCAATCACAATCGCCGTGGCTGCCCACAGGCCAAGACCGCGGATCAAACCGGAATCTTTACATGCATCGCTCGGCAGCATTAGAAAACCTACTCCAGTCTTACAACTACAATCAATTCATGAAAACTCGCCTTTCGCTCTCCTTGTCTTCGCCAACGACGCCGCTTCTATGTGCTCATCGCTTTGCGCGACCATACGCCCACCATCGGCACGAAACTGACGACCGTGTTTGACGCAACAACCTCAGCCTGGATCCGATCTGAAAGCGTATCGAGATTGCCCAGGGCCTCAGGCGAAACATTGTGCTGCTGGATCAACGGACGGATGCTGCCAAAAAGGTCACAGATCAAGCTCGAAAATTCGCATCGCTTCCCAAGGGTGTCTCTGTATGCATTGCCGGTGCAGGTAGACCGACTTCCTGAAAGACCTGGTAGAGATCTGGCCCCATCTCCGGGTTTACGCCGGAGCGCAAGAAAGTTTCGTGGATCGCGTGAAGAAGTTTGGACCAGAGGGGAAGCCGCGCACCGAAGGCCAGCAGAGGAATCCAGGTCGGCTCCTGAAAGGCGAGGACACCGCCGGGTCGGACCAACCGAGTCAAAGAGCGCAGCACTGAAGCTGGATCGGGAAGAAACATCAGGATGAAACGACCGACAGCGGCGTCGAAGAGTTGGTCACTCACGATCTGGTTCACGTCGGCTTCGGTGAAGCTAATGTTCCGCAAACCAGCCTCCGCTACGCGGGCGTTGGCCCGTGCAATTGAGTAGGCGTCCCGCTCGATGCCCACGACTTCGCCCGAGGGACCAACGATTCGGGCAAGCAGCATGGACACGTCGCCTACACCGGAGCCGAGATCCAGGACACGCTGTCCCGGACCAATGCCCGCCTCACGGAATAGTCGCTCGGTGTATGGGGCGATTCGCGCGGCTTGCCTGATCAAGCGCTCGTGCTCGGAGTTCGTATACCCCAGCGCGTAGTCGTGGCTGGAATTGGCTGTTGTCACGTTCGTTGGTGTAGTTGTCACTCGCTTGATCTCCTCTCGGGCGTTAGTTTGATTGCTCGGTCCTCGCAGTAAAACGGCATTCGAGCCGCGCATCTTGGAGTCTCACGCTGGCTCAACTCTAGCCTTGCCCAAGGCAACCGAAGTTCGTCGCGTCCAGATGATCGGCTCCACGGGGCATACGAGGAACAACCACGTCAGCACGCCGACGATACAGAGTGCGGCGGCGACCGCGAAGGCCCAGAAAAACTCGCCAGTCCGGTCTAGTATGAAACCGGTGACAGCAGAGGCAAGAGCACCGGAGGTGTTGCCAAAGGCGCACTGCAGTCCAGTCCATCGTCCCGAGGCGCGAGGGCCCGCTAGGGTCTGGCTTATCGGCCAAGTACTCGCCAAGGTTGACCCTAGCGACGCACCCACCAGCAGCAACAGCCCCACTGACAGTGTGGGACCGACGAGCGAACTGGCCAGGAGGCATCCGCCCGTGCCAAGCAATCCTGCAGTCATGAACGTCATGTGCACTCTGGTTCGAGTGCCCCCGGCGGCGATCCAACGATCACCGATTCGCCCGCAAATGGTCGAAGACAAGGCTTGCGTGAGGAACACAGCGCCGCCAATTTTCGCCATTGTGTCCATCGAGAAATGCCTCTCGCGGACCAGGTAAAACGGAAGCCATGCGGTCAGGAAGTAGAGTGAGTAGGCGTTGCAGAACAGGCCGAGGAATGTTCCCCAAGCCGAGCGCTGCTTCAAGATTTCTAAAGTGGTCGGCTCGGGCCCTACTTGCATCTCTGCAGCGATTCCCGGTCCACGCGGCATCCATCGAAACCACGGCAAAAGCCAGACCAGGCTGATGGCACCGAGGACTACAAAGAATGATCGCCAACCAAACCGGGACATTAGCACGCCGCCCAGCAACATGCCGAAAGCGGGGCCGCAGGCCAGCCCCGAGGCGATGATTGAATTCGCGGAAGCACGTTGGAAGGCCGGGAAATACTTCGCCAGTATTTTCGAGTACGCGGGATAAGCGACCGACTCGCCGATGCCGAGGACAAGCCGTACCACCATTAAGGCGGTGAATCCATGCAAGAATCCGGTGGCGCTCGTAGCGGCTGACCAGAGAAAAAAACCAATGGCCATCACCCAGCTCACCCTCACTCGGTCGACAAGCCACCCCGAGAGAATAAGGAAGAGCGAGTAAGTCCAGAAAAAAGACGAGAGGAGAACGCCGAGTTGGGAGGCGGACATCCCCAGCTCATCTTTCAACATGGGCGCGGCGATCGAGAGGTTACCGCGATCGATGTAGTTGATGAAGACGGAGAATGCGAGCAGGGCGAGTACGTACCGCAGCGCTCTCGGCAACTTCTTGGCGTTTGTCCCGGAGTCTGTAGTCATAAGCACGCCCCTAGGACTCGATCGATCTGTTGGTTGACTGGTTATCCAACCGGGAATTTCGTCTCCGGCTAGCGATCTTCATTGGTATTTTTTTTGGTTGGGTTCGGAAACCTCGCCCGTTATCCGAACCCCCGCGTACTGGGCTCACCAGACTCCCTGCGGAGGAGGTGAGCGAATCCCGCAAGTGAGTGCGATCATGCTCCCGATCTCTGAAAACGTCCATGGAGTCAGTCTGAAGCAGTCTGAACTGATCTGAAGAAATTCACCGTCGCCCGCATCTGGCGAGCCTTGCCGACGTGGAGGTGCTCTCACTTGACGCTATCAAGCCATTACACTCAAAACCCCCGGTTCCGGGTCAGGGAGTGTAACCGAGATTTTACGCCAACAACCTTTGAGCCGCTGACAACTCCACGGCTTTCATTGACTTGCCCTTGCATTCCCGCCCACGACGGCAACTATTTGCAAATTGACAGGGCAATAACCGCCGCACAGTGTAGGTAATGTTCTTCGGTCGCCCCTAGACGTGCGATCCCGGCGGTTGATACGCTCACATCGGATGGCGATGAAATTTCTTCTCAAAGTCGAGGACGTGTTCGATATATCAGGGCGAGGTTGGGTGATTGCCCCAGCAATCCCCGATGACTTGAAGTTTAAGGTAGGCATAAAAGATCAGATTCGACTTCGCACTCCCGACGAGCGGATACTTGAAACCCATATTGCTTCTTTCAGTTTTGGAAGGCCCGTAGGTGGCGGTCGCTGTCTCGTGAATATCGAACTTCCACGCGATTTAGCAAAGCAGGATGTTCCTATCGGAACCGAAGTTTGGCTGTTGTAGAGGGAACGATACACCTTAGTTGAATCAGTCGGGGCATTTCACTCAAAACCCCCTTCGCAGGACTCACGATCTGGCGGCGGAAGGGGACCTGAAGATGAGCAGGATGACAAAAGTCCCCCGGTTTCGACACACTACTGTACTGCGTTTAGCTTCTGATAGATCAACATCGCCACGAGCACCAGCAGAAATACCCCAGACCCGATGCTAAACACCCGCAGCGGGATGGTAAGCCGGTTGACCTTGGCCAAAAGTTCCGTCTGCTCTTCGTGCATGTGCGAACTCGCGTCATCCAGAAACAACTGGTCATCCCTGTGCATTGTGAGTGTGCTCTTGTAGATCAGGAGGACAATCAGACCAATTGCGAAAACTCCGAAGATCACCGCCACGACAGTTAGCGTCATAAGCCACCTCGGGATCCAGCAGATAGCGCGGCACGAGAACCCATTCTTTATGGCACAATCTGGGTTAGAAAACTACACTTTTCTAACGCTGACAGGGGAGAGATTTGAAACCAATGTTTATGCAGGTCCGAGGAGCTCGATTTTGCGAGGGTTTTCTAACAAGCTGATGGAATCATCGAAATTGTGCTATTTGGGTATGGACCCGTTGCTTGAGACGGTACCATCCCCAACTCTGACGGCTCTGGACCTTCGGGTTTACACTCGGATGCGGGTGCCTAATGTGAGATAATCCAAGCTTCTTCCCCTATCTGCTGCAAGGACTTGTGCCGGGCGGGCCTTTCATCCCGCTGTGGACAAGCGCCTTTCACGGCGCACTGTATTGGCCTGGTTACATCAACTATCCCCATCCGGCTTGTTATAAAGCCAGTTTTCGTCCAATGCCCATTACTTCCCGTTTGCCCGTCACCCGACCGGAAGGGCATTCAAAGGAATTATAAGGAACTGCAAAGCCCAAGGTAGGCAATAGGTGGCCAGAAGGCGGGGGTAGTTTAACGTGGCCAGAACGCTCGTCTGTCACGCAGGAAACCGAAAGTTCGGCTCCCGTCGCTTCCGCGATCGCTTCGCAATACTGTAGACTTCTAGCCTGAAAGAAGAGCAACATCGAACAAACCGGAAGCTAACCAGAGAGATTCTGCACGACCGACCGGCCAAATGACCTTAGGAGAGAACATGCGACAGCTTATTCTGCGCTTCATCGCGGCAAGTATCCTGTGTTGCCTGGCTGTGCCGGGTGCAACGCAGGCCCAGTCCGATCCCGCCAAAATTTACACGACGAACTGCACCTTGTGCCACGGGGCCGATGGCAGCGGCGACACCGGACCCGGCAAGGCATTCCATGCGAAGGATCTGCGATCCGACGAAGTTCGGAATCAAAGCGACGCGGCGCTTAGTGAAGTGATCACCAAGGGCAGAGGCAAGATGCCGGCGTTTGGTGCGAAGATCAAACCCGACGCAGTACAGAAGCTGGTGGCTTACATCCGAAGCCTGCCGCTCAAGAAATGACACCTTGCGGGGCTAATGGTTTTGAAGAGGACTGAAGGGCTAACTCGAAGCGATTGAGGCGTTGCATGTCCAAAGGCAGATTCAGAACCCACGACGCTCAAGCTTCACCATCCGGACCGCCTCTTGAAAGCAGGCGCTCGTTTCTCGGAGTGTTGCTGGGACTCGGCTCGTTCTTTGTAGGTGCACTGCTTTCGGTGCCGCTTATTCGTTTTGCGCTGTTCCCGTTGATACGCCGGACCACTGAACTTAAGAGTTCATCGGTGGGAGAACTCAGCGAGTTTTGGTCCTTGACCGAACCCGTGATGCGCACCATTCAGATTGAACAAGTGGATGGCTGGCGCAAAGCGATATCGGAAAAAGCAATCTATGTGACAAAGAACAGCCAGGGCCAGCTTCGCGTTCTCACCTCCATCTGTCCTCACCTGGGTTGCACAGTCCCCTGGAGCAAAGAAAGGAACCAGTTTGTCTGCCCATGCCACGGGGCCACTTACGCCGCAGACGGAACTCGCGTCAGCGGGCCCTCGCTGCGGGGGATGGATGCGCTGGAAACATCGGTTCAGGACGGCCAACTGCTGGTGCGATTCCAATATTTCCGGCAACTCGTTCCTGACAAGGAAGTCATAGGTTGAGAGGGAATGCATTCGACAATAACGGCGAAAGAAGCCCTGCTCCACGACGCGAGTCGGGAGTATGGGTTTGGCTGAACCACCGCACTGGCCTGGATGATTTGCTTCGGACTGCTCTCGACGAACCCATTCCTGGCGGCGCACGTTTCGCGTACATATTTGGCTCCGGGCTGCTGTTCATTTTTATTTCGCAAGTGATCACTGGAATATTTCTCGCGCTGTACTACGTTCCCTCGGCCGATCACGCGCACACAACCGTCGCTTACATAACGAAGGCGGTCACGGCTGGATCGTTTCTCCGCAGCCTCCACGCTTACGGCGCCAGCGCGATGGTCGTCGTCTTGTTCCTGCACCTATCGCAAACGTACATCTACGGATCTTACAAAGGGCGGCGCGAGCTTCTCTGGCTCTCTGGATGCGTGCTCTTCGGTCTGATCTTGGCAATGGCGTTCACCGGTTACCTGCTCCCGTGGGACCAGAGAGCTTATTTTGCCACCGCTGTAGGAACCAACGCCATTAGCGAAGTTCCCGGAATTGGTGAGTACACTAAGCGCCTAATCCGCGGTGGTACGGAGATGGGCACGCTTACAATCTCACGGTTTTTCGTAGCCCATGTTTTTCTGATTCCTGCCTTTATCTTCGCACTTGTGGCCTCCCATATTCTTCTATTTCGCAAAGCCGGAGCAGCCGGGCCGGTCAACGAACATCCTTACCATCCAAAACAGGAGGCGGAACTCTTCTACCCCCGCCAAGTCCTGATGGATTTGTCGCTGACGGCGCTGCTGATTGCGGGACTCGGCTTGCTGTGCTTTTTGGTCCCGATGCCACTGGGGCCGCCAGCCAACCCAGCGGATGCGCAGTACGTACCGCGGCCAGAATGGTATTACTTGCCCATATTTCAGTGGCTGAAATACTGGCATGGGTCGGTCGCGATCGTCGGCGTGCTGGTAATTCCAACGCTCCTGGTCCTGGCCATCCTTGCGCTTCCTTTTCTGGATCGTAACGTCGAACGCCGTCCGTGGAAGCGGCCTGTAGCGATGGGAGCGTATGCAATCGTGGTGTTCTCGCTTGTGAACCTCGGTCTCCGCAGCGAGTATTTGGATCGGCAAGACCCTGGAGTGGCCCGGCAACTTGCGAAGCAGAAGGCCGAAGAAGACGATTACGCGCGCAAGCCATTCGAGCCAGAGCTTTCTTCCGTATCCCTTGCTGCAGCAAATGTGACGCTCGCGGACCCGCTAGCCGCGAAAGGGAAAACCATCTTCGAAGGGCATTCGTGCAATGCCTGCCATGGTGATGGCGGGGTGGGTACGGCCGCAGCCCCAGCGCTTGTTGGCATAAAAGCAAAATTCTCGCCTGACCAGCTGGCCGAACTTTTCAAACATCCCACGGCGAAAATGAACGCTGGCGGCATGCCACCCATCGATCTTCCGCCGGATGATTTGAAGGCGTTGATCTCCTACGTGGAGAGTCTCAAATAACTTACGACGGCACTTTCCCCTTTAACAATCGAACGGATGGCATAACTGTCGTAATATATATCGCTCATTGAGGGGGAGGCCGGAGACGCTAGGAGGCGCTTAGAGGATCTGGCTTGAGAAAAATCCCCCCCACCCAGAAGGGATAGCGGCGGGGACGGGTCAAACTGACTTAGGCGTTCGGAGAGGACATGAGGCTAATCTACTCCGAAAGTCCCACGCAACTGGAAGAACGCTAGTCCTGCCAGCACCTGGAGTCAATTCAGCAAAAATAGGCCCACATTTCTCAGGCCTGCTTCGTCGCTGCAAGAAAAGCCGGAGCAGCACGGCTGCTCCGGCCGGATCCTTCTGGCCTATGCTTCAGGCCGTCAGGGCCTCCACGAAGTGCTCACAAAGCGAGGTTTCCAGGTTGTAGTACTTGAAGCAGACTGGGGTGGTCAGATACGGCTTGAGAATTCCTTCCACCTTGGGATACATCTCGCGCTCATACCGCTCGGCATCCCGCTTCTCCGCCCAGAGGCTGATGGTGATCATCTTCTCTGTTTTGGTCTCCGGGAAAAAGGGCAGGATCTCCAGAAATCCCGTTTGCTTTTTCAGGATCGGCAGTACCTCGTTGTGCAGAACCTTCACAAACTGCTCTTTCTGTTCCAACTTCGGGATAAATTCAACAATGCGGGCAAACATGATAGTTTTCCTTTCCTTTTGAGGATTGGTGCGACCCGCAAGCTGACCCACCCTGGGAGCGGATTGTTTGCGAGTCAACACCATCAAACAAGATGAGAATAGGTCATAAGAAATCAGAAGTCAGTGACCGGGCGCATGGCAGGCTGTGATTCCAAGCACAATTGACCTGCGCGGGGATGACTGTTCAGGAGTTGAGCATTTTCTCCAGGATGGTTGTCGCAAAATCGCGATTACGCTCATTGAGGGGTTTTGAGCGCTATGGCCTGTAACAACACTTAACTTCCGGTTTCCCGTCAGACAAGCGCATGTTTCGACGACTGCCTTCGGCATCAGAGATTCCAGGTAGCGTTCTCATATTACTGTGCAGCACGTGGTTTCCTAAGATTAGGGGTTTCCTAGACTGATTTCAGATTCGCGATACACTGACTGCAAAAGGATCCTGATTTCTTACGATCACTGCTACGGCTACGCTAACATTAAAGATGTTATAAGGTGCGACAACGAAGGAGGAACCAATGACACCTTGGGAGATCAAGGCCAAGGAGTTTGCCAACTGCAATTGCTCATACGGGTGCCCGTGCCAGTTCAACGCTCTACCGACCCACGGTTTTTGCGAGGCCGCGGTCGCGCTGGAGATCGAGGAAGGCCACTACGGCGCGGTAAAACTCAATGGCCTTCGCATGGGCGGAATCTTTCAGTGGCCGGGTCCGGTGCACGAAGGCCGCGGCAAGTGTCAGCCTTTTGTTGACGAGCGAGCGGACGGCGAGCAGCGTGAGGCGCTGCTTAAAATCATGTCGGGTCAGGACACAGAGCCGATGGCCACCATGTTCGCCGTTTTCTCTTCCACGCTAGAGAAGGTCTATGATCCGATCTTTGCCAAGATAGATTTTGACGTGGACGTGGAAGGCCGGAGGGGACGATACACGATCGCTGGTTTGATTGAGAGCGCGGGCGAACCCATCAAGAATCCAGTAACCGGGGCGGAGACCAGGGCGCGTATCGACTTGCCAAACGGCTTCGAATACGAGATCGCCGAGATTGGAAGCGGTACCACCAAGACACACGGAAATGTCCAACTCGACTTGAAGGCGAGCTATGGTCAGTTCGCCCATCTTCACCTCAATAACAAGGGCGTGGTGCGGCATCGGACGGTTTGAAATGAGCGGCGAGGAAACGTCGCTGACCGAACGTCTGCTGCGGCGCGACCGTTGGATTGTGCTCAGCGGTCTAGCAGCAATCACCCTCCTTTCATGGACCTACATCCTGACCGGCGCCAGCACCGGAATGTCGGCCAGGAGTATGACCCAGGCCTGGTTGTTTCCTCATCGCATGGCCGGAATGCCATTCCATCCTATGGGATGGACTTCATCATATTGGATGATCATCCTGCTCATGTGGTGGGTGATGATGATTGCGATGATGACCCCGAGCGCCGCGCCCATGATCCTGCTCTATGCACGGGCGACGCGATATGCTCAAGGCACAGGTCAACTTGGGAAAGGCATTGTACCGGCGGCTGCCTTTGCTGGTGGTTATTTGCTGACGTGGTTCGGCTTCTCCTTTTTTGCAACCCTACTGCAAAGAGAGCTCGAAGCAGCCGGCGGCATATCCGCCATGTGGATGGCGTCGAAAAACGCAGGTTTATCCGCAGCAATTCTGATCCTCGCGGGACTCTACCAACTGTCTCCCTGGAAGCATCGATGTCTAAGCCATTGCCGCAATCCTGCAGAATTTCTTTCTCAACATAGGAGATCCGGAAGGCTGGGGGCCGTGCGCATGGGGATGGAGCATGGAGCTTTCTGCGTAGGCTGTTGTTGGGTGTTGATGGCTCTGTTATTCGTTGGCGGCATCATGAATGTGCTTTGGATCGCGGTTCTCGCGACTATCGTGCTCTTGGAGAAACTCGCCACGCATGGTCCGTGGTTTGCGCGCGTCACGGGTGTCGTTCTTCTTGCCTGGGGCACGGCAACGCTCGCTGCCTAAAGAGTTTTGCTCGTTCGAGCGGAGTTTTGCTCACCAAGATGAGGAACAACGGTCCGCGAATAAGCCATGCGACAGCTTACATCGCTGAACGCCGTGAACTGCTCGATTTCGCGCTGCCTAGCCGGGGGATTTGAGGTGAAGTCGAGGGGTGGCGCGACGGTGTAGGTGCGGCCTAGCCGAGACCGGCCCTTTCGTTTGCCGGTGCCTCATTATCCTCACCATGCCTCGTTTCCACACCCCGCTTATCGAACTGGACAGGCGCAGTTGGCGCATCCAGCTCTCGGAGAAAGTGTCACGCTGTCGCCCACGGAAAACTGGCGGTCCGCGCAGTAAGTCGAACCAG
>Ga0210405_10006770_pt1 | contig 10169 bp, 8 predicted proteins | sample IncBWH11MmetaG_FD_155492 | JGI IMG/M metagenome (GOLD analysis project Ga0210405, IMG submission 155492) | Forest soil microbial communities from Barre Woods Harvard Forest LTER site, Petersham, Massachusetts, United States - Inc-BW-H-11-M | ecosystem: Environmental > Terrestrial > Soil >... | reverse complement strand
AAATTTCCTTCCCCAATCGGCTCCCCTCATCCACCTCCAGCAAATAAACCGAAACGTGTTCCGGCTCCAGCCTCCCCAACTCCTCGAGCGACTCCTTCCAACTCTCCTTCGTCTGAAACGGCAATCCGGCAATCAAATCAAAACTAATATTCCGAATCCCCGCCTCCCGCAAAATCGCCGCCGCCCTATAAATATCCGCCCTGCGATGCATCCGCCCGCCCGCCACCAATTCCCTATCCGAAAACGACTGCACGCCAAAGCTAACCCTATTAATCCCCGCCCGCACCCAAGCCGCCGCCTTCCCCGCCTCCACCGTTTCCGGATCAGCCTCCAGCGTCGCTTCCATCGCCGCAACTTCCCTTTGCCCGACGGTAGGGGAGGGGCTTGCCCCTCCCTTTCTCGCTGTATCATCCAACTGTTCGTTATTCGATATACGCTCGGTCGTCGCAAAGGTCCCACGAATAGCCCCAATCATACGGTTCAGCAACTCCGGCTCCAGCAAACTAGGCGTCCCTCCACCGATATAAATCGTATCCACCGCTGTCTTCTCGAATCCCTCCGGCAACGCCACCCCAGCCGCCCGATACAGGTCCCGGCGCCCCCGAATCTCCTGACACACTGCCTCCACATACGGCGAAAACCGCGCCGAAGACACCACGCCCGTGTGAAAATTGCAATACGTACATTTCGTCTGGCAAAACGGAACCTGCACGTAAATCCCCAGTCGCGCGCTCATGCAAAAACTCTAGCACACCCGCGCCAACGTCCGCGCAAACTCAATTCTCCTTCTCCAGATAAATTCGCCGGTACGCGGTTCCGTCCGCAAGACGCAACGCGCCTTCCATTTTCTTTCCATCAATCGCCAATCGGATGGGCGGTTTTTCCGATTCCACAACCTTCTTCTTCTCGTCGTAAACCCATTTCCCGCTGCCCATCAGAATCTCCTTGCCGTCAACAACCTTGCTCGCCGTTACAGAAAACTCATTCTGTTGTCCTTCGACTCTCGAAAAGCGATAGACGTTCATCTCGTCATGGCAAGGGCTATTCTTGTCCACGCAAACGGAGTGCCCCCGCCACACACCCTCGATGGCCGATCGCACATCTTCGGCCTCAGTCTTAGACCCCGTGTCTTGCACGATGCGTCCCCAACCGCCAGCCAAAGTCAGCAAGAATATGCATGCAAACTTCGTAAGCGTCACTATTCCCCCCCCAGCCTCAGCTCGGATTGCCAATCACTTTCACCCAAATCCTTCTTTCCCTGGGCCCATCAAACTCACAAAAAAACACTCCCTGCCACTGCCCCAGCGCCAACTTCCCACCCTCAACAAAAATCATCTGGCTGGTCCCCGTCAAACCAGCCTTGGCATGTGAGTCCGAATTTCCCTCTGCGTGCCGGTAAGGCCCAGATCGCGGCACCAGCCGCTCAAACACTCCCTCCAAATCCGTCGCCACGTCGGCGTCAAAATGCTCGTTGATCATCACTCCCGCTGTCGTATGCGGCACATACACATAGCACACCCCTGAGTCCACGCCAGCCGCGGCCACGGCCCGCTCCACCTGTTCTGTCACATCCACCAGCTGTGTTCGCCGTCCCGTCTTCACTCGCAAAACTTCCATTGTCGCTCCCTTCCCTGGTACCCCAGCAGCACCACTGGCCCTCTCGGCGCGCCAAGTGAGCTGCTTTCCCTCGATTTCCCGAATTACCCAAGTATGCCAGCTAGAGACCACCTTCGTGGCAAACCAGCTCCCATCGGCAGCTCCTCTGGCCGAACTGTCCTTTGGCCCAGCCCTCGGGTCGCTTTGGTTAAAGCTGCGCCGCGCCCGCGTGCCAAGTCACCTCCCGTCCATCCCTAGTTCACCTCCCGTGCATTGTCCGTCTTCCTGATTTGACCGAAAGTGCACATCGTCATCCGACACCACCTTACTTGGCCCACCACTAAGTAAGCAGAACGACGGCCCTGGCTCTCGTCCCACGCTGGGGCCGCCGTTCAAATAAATCAGGAGGCCCCCGTGCAAAGCAAGCGCAAGGACACTGGACGCATCTGGCTGTGGGGATTCTTGGCAGTCATCGCTCTCGCGCAGCTCTACGTTGTGCGCGAACTCTTGGCCGCCTTCATTATCTTCGCCCTCGGTTTTGCAGCGCTAGCCTTCGTGGTCGCAAGTCTCTACATGCTGCAAAAGTCCTGGGAACTCGCAGTGGCGCGCCTTGCCGCCCTTCGCCAGCCCGTCATGAACATAGCCAGCGTCGGCCGCGAGAATCAGAAAGCCGCTTAAACCGTCGTGGCCACGAAACGTTTACGCGCAATTGTGCACTACAGCTCAAGCGCAGCTGTTTTTAGTCTGCGCGTGCGGCAAATTTAACGAATTTAAGTCGTAATAGAAATTTCTAGCTGTGAAATTAGGAGCGCACCAGCACCTCAGGTGGGTCGGCCGCCCAGCCTCTCCCTCTCAACAACGTGCCGCCGCTCCAGGGAGTCTCTCATGCATCAGAAACCATCCTACTCCCGCCGCGCCTTATCCCGCCTTCCGGCCTCTGACGACATCTGGGTCTGCTGGCGATGCAATGGCATCGACGATGTCTCTCGCGTCCTGGACATCAGCATCGAAGGCCTCTTCATCCAGACGCCACACCTCAAAGTCAAAGAAGGCATGCCCGCCAAACTCGACTTCCTCGTGCAAGAAGGCCGACTAAAGGCTGACGCAGTCATTCGCCACGTAAAAAGCGGTAACGGCCTCGGCTTAAGATTCATCGCCGTTAGCGACGACGATCGCCAACGCCTCAAAGCCTTGCTCTCCAGGCTCCGCGCTCATCACAACCGCCCCCTCTCTCAACTCTTCCGCCCCCTCGAACAAGAGTGAGATCTCAGCGCAGGCACGGCCATAGCGCCCTCCGATCAACCTTCTGCCACTCCCCGTGCGCACCCCGATCAATTCTCACTCTTCACCAAGCGAACGTTGTAGCTGAATGGCCGCTCGATAACTTCTTCCACTCTCCATCCTCCCCGTTCGCAGAGCGATCGGAATCCCTCGATCGTTCGTGGCCTCGTTAAGACCCGGCTGGCAATCAGGGAAGCCCGCACCGGCCCGCCCTCCCGCGTCACCGATCCCACGACAATTGCGTCCCGGGGTGTTCCTGCGCCCAGCGCCGTCAGATTCGAGACAATCTCCTCATCGGAGCCATACTCAAACAATCCACCCTCCGACGAAATCGCACAAGCCGCATGCCTAACGTCCAATTCGTCCAGCAACTCCGGAAGTCGCCAAGCCTCCGACCAGTCATACCTGTATCTCCGAAATCCGATGTTCAGCCGCCCAAGTGGTCCTGCAGGCCCGCGCAAGCATTCAATTGCACACCCGCCGAACTCAGGCCCCCGCCCATCGAGATCCATCAAAGCAATCACGATCTCCCGCCCCGCCAAGTCCCGCTGCTCCACAGGAGGTCCCGTATGAATCCCCTTTTGAAGAAGAATCAATGCATTCCATGAATCAGACCCTGTCCCACCCCCAATATTCACCAGACACATGCGCCGTCGCGTCTCAACAGGAGCGATACGCGCCAGGCCGTCGGCTAGCAATCTCGCCATGTCCTGTAAACGCAGCCTCGCCGCAAACGCCGGAAACGACGCCGCAATCCTCCGGTCGATCGGACTGGCCTCCGCCCCCAAATTTTCCGGCCCCAGCTTCAAAAGATACGTACTCATCCCATCCAAATATGTCCCCGACGCAGCCATCAAGCCACGCCCCAGCATTGAACTTAGCAAAGCCTCCCGCAGCGCCTCCGGAATTTCGCGCTGCTGCGCCGCTTCCCGAATATACTGCTCACTCATAGCCGCCAACTCCGCGTCCGTCGCGCTCACCGCAAACACTGGGGTGGTCACGTCTATTACGGCAAGGCTCACGCCATCCTCCGTCTTCGCGTAAAGAATCTCTGTCCTCATGCACCCCTCCCTAATTAAAGTCCGACCCAACAGCGCGGAACTTTGTCGATACCTAACAAACTCCCTTTAACTATTCTATCACATTATCCGCCTTTGGTCAAGGGAAAACCGACTTTTGGGCGTACGTCCCCAGAGTTCAGGGTGGAGTTAGATAAGGTGTGGTGGGGTTTCTTCCTTGGTCTGACAGCGTATTATGTTGGCAGACAGGAGGCACCCGATGACCATTCGGTCTTAGGGCTCATAAACTTCCTTCAGTTTTCGAGTGTTGAGCATGCCGGCCTGCAGGAAACACAACAATTTCCACAAGGGTTATTAGGCCGATGGGTGCGATTCCCTTTTTCCCGAATTCTCCTGGAGCGAGGACTACGGTCGATTCTAGTCGATTTACATAATTTGTTATAAGACCTTAATTATTTATAACGAATATTGAACTATTTAGTATAAGTAAAAACATTCAACGAGGAACCCATGTGGGGCTGTGGGTGAAGAGACCGTTGACGAAGCCCATTTGGTACACAAGGAACAGGCCAAAAACGAGACTGACCAGCCCGGAAACGAGTCCCAGACCGCGATGGAGCCGCGCGAAGCGGTTTTCGGAAAACGTAAAAGGGACGGCGATCGCGGCGGTGATGAGCATCATGCCGGCCACGGTGCCTATGCCGAAAACGAGAAGATACAAGACCGCCCAGAATGGAACACGGATTGCGGTGAGCACGAGTAAGGCGATGGCGGCTGAACCGGCCAGACCGTGCACAACACCAACTGCCAATGGCCTGAGGACTTGATAGAAGCCCATCCGTCCGAAGTTGCGATCCATCCAACTCACAGGGGTGGCATCCTCGGAATGGCCGTGCTTTTCGGGACTGTGCCCGTGCGGATGGCTGTGGATGTAGTCGCCGTGATCATGGGGATGCGAGTGATGACCGAGTCGCAAGGGCGCGAGACTTTCCGTAATCCGACGCATAATTCCCGAGAGATTCAAAATTCCGAGAAGAATCAGCATGAGACCAACCGACAGTTCCATAGTGAGGCCAACTCTCGTTGGAATCACGATGCCAAACACAATGATTGCCGTGCCGACAACCAGAATCGTAATGGTGTGACCGAGCCCCCAGAGGGCGCCGATCAAGGCGGCATGGCGGATGCTGCGCTGCCGGCTAACGATCGTGCTGACCGCGATCACGTGGTCAGGATCAGTGGCGTGGCGCATGCCGAGGAAGAAGCCCAGAGTGATGATGGAGAGGAGAGTGAGCATTTATTCTTGGCGGCAGCAGCGCGCGAACGCAAGCGCCGAATTTCTAAAAATTCAGGTAGTTGCTTTCGCCTTCCTCCGTTTTGGCCGATATTCTGCAAACGACCATTCCCGCCGAACTGCATGGACGTTTCGTCTGGCAGCAGATTCGTCAAATTCTACAACATCCGCGAGATCTCATTTCCTAAAAATGGCCACATCCGCGCTGTTGAATATGGTTTGGATACTTAGTTCCCGTCCTTCCGGGCATTTCCGGACTTGGCATACCGCACGCCGCGCAACCCGCCGACTGAATCGATTTCGCTTGACATAATTTTACCTTAAGCGTGTAGATAGCTTTAGGCAACATTGCGCTCAGCACTCCTCTACGCCAGCATATCTTGCTGGCATTTTTGTTTCCGGAGTCTGTCCTTACAGCCTGACTCTTGCCCTTGCAACAGTCGGTTTGGGGGCCTGCTCAGAGTTTACTTACGTTACGGCCTGCAGGCTCGCCAAGTCGCCTAGCGACTCTCTGCACCAGAGGCTTCAGCAGTCTCGTTGCCTAAACTGCTGCTCTGATTGCTACCGGGTGGAGCGAACCAGTTCCCGGGCGGGTTTTACCCCCGCTGTGGACCACCACCCTTCACGGCGCATCCGGTTTGCCGGCCACTAGCGAAGAACTCGCCTTCCCATTCCGCATCGCCCCACTGTACGCGGAGGGTCTTGACAAGATAATCCGATACGAGTGGCCGGGAAGGGCGAGCCGAAGGGCCTTCATATTCTTCAGGACAGGATATGCATCCAACTTGCTGGCATATACTGAGCCCAGATGAGGCATTAAGTGGTTAAGACGAACGCAGCACGAGTTCTGGATAGACTTGAGATCAAGTACGAGTTGCGCGAGTACCAGGTAGACCCCGACGATTTGTCTGCGAAATCGGTGGCAACAAAGGTCGGCTTACCGCCAGAACAGCTCTTCAAGACGCTTGCTGTGCGAGGGGACCGGAATGGAATCTGTTTAGCCGTAATTCCCGCGAACGAAGAGTTGGACTTCAAGGCACTCGCCCACCGGACAGGGGACCGGAAGATCGACATGGTCCCTTTGAAAGAAGTGCAAGCCGCCACCGGTTACATTCGCGGCGGAGTTACCGCTCTTGCGTGCAAGAAAGATTATCCCGTATACATCGACGAGCTTGCACAAATCTGCGACGTAATCTCGGTATCTGCAGGGATTCGGGGGCTGCAGATTTTGCTGGCGCCCGAAGACTACATCCGTGCAGTCAAGGCTACGGTCGTAGCTATAACAAAGACCGAAGTAAGCTCTCATTAATTGATTGTGATCTGCGCTGCTCGACGTAGTTCGATGGCATCACGGTGCGGCTTAACTCGGCACTCCGCCAAGTGCTTTATAGAGGGCGATGACCGCGACATAGACATCTCGCTCGCTTTCGGCGACTGCGTCCTCCGCTTGGAGCTGAGTACGCTCGGCATCCAGGAGTGACAAGAAATCGATTACGCCTTCGCGGTAACGTAGTCTCGCGATGTCGGCTGCGCGTTTGCTTTCTTGCGCCTGTGCGTTCAGCTTTACAAGTCGATCTTGTTGTGCGTGGTAGTTGGAGAAAGAATTTTCCGTTTCTTCAAGGGCGCGTAAGACAGTTTCATCATAGGAAGCGAGAGCTTCGTCCGTGGCCGCGCTCGAACCGCGCACGCGCGCTCGCGCACGCCCCAAATCGAAGGCCGACCACGTAACACTGGGCGAAGCCGTTGACGCGAAGGACTGTGTTGTGAAAAAGAGGCTTCCGCGCCCGGCCAGAAATCCGACGAAAGCAGAGACGCTGACCTGCGGAAATAGTTGAGCAACGGCAACTCCTTGACGTTCGGTAGCGGCAGAGAGACGCCTCTCCGCCGCGCGCACATCCGGGCGGCGTCTCAGTAAGTCGGCGGCGTTGCCGATGGGCAAGGCTTTATCGATCGGAGCGTAGTTCCGCGGAGAGAGATCTGCGGAAAGTTCGCCTGGCCGTGTTCCCGTTAGTACCGCGAGCCGGTATTCCGCCCGTTTCCTTTCAAGTTCCAACAGCGGTATCGTCGCGTCTGTAGCGGCCACGCGAGCTGCCGCGCTAGCCACATCTTGCTCCTCGCCCACACCCGCATCACGACGGAGTTGCGTCAATCGCAGTGTGTCTCGCTGATTCTGCAAACTGCGTTCCGCTACCGCAAGGCGCCACTGCGCTCCACGCAACTCAAAATAGTTGCGCGCCAGTTCGGCCACGACACTGACTTCGACGTCGTGCAAATCTGCTTCGACTGCTTGATCGTCGCTTGCGGCGGCAGCCACGCTATGCCGAACTCGTCCGAATAAATCGATCTCCCAGTAAGCGTCGAATCCTGAGCGGAACGTGTTTATGGTCGCCGGACTGTTAAAAAATCCCGGGATTTGCTGCTTTGCGTAAGCGTAACTCGCATCTGCGGGAACGGTAGGATAGCGATCGAGTTTTCGCTCATCAAAGACGGCGCGCGATTCCGCAAGCCGTGCTTCCGCAGCGCGAATGCTGGTGTTAGCCGTAAGCGACTTTTGGATCAGCGAATCGAGAACTGGATCCTCGAATTGTTTCCACCAGCGCGGATCGAAGGGTGCATCGGTGAGGAGTTGCGGATCAGCGTCGTGATAGGTCACCGCTGCAGGCTGTGGCGCCTTGTAGTGCGGACCAACGGCGCAGCCGCTTACACCAAGCATGGCGACGAAGAACACAGCGTATTTCAAGGGGCGGATGAACAAGGTTCTAGGCCTCCACCGAAGCACTGGGCGAGAGGTCCGCTCTGACAGTCGATTTCTTGACCTCCCGCCCTTCGACGAATCGCTGAACCACTACGTAGAAGACCGGGGTAAGCACCAAACCAAACGCGGTGACGCCAAGCATCCCGAAAAATACCGCAACTCCAATGGCCCGGCGCATTTCGGATCCGGCTCCGGTAGACAGCATCAGGGGAATGACGCCCATCGTGAAGGCGAGTGAAGTCATCAAGATTGGCCGCAAACGCAGCCGGCATGCTTCCAACACCGCATCGACTCTGTTCATCCCCTCCTGAAGCTGTTTCTCCCTGGCAAACTCCACGATCAGGATGGCGTTCTTACATGCCAACCCGACGAGAACAATCAAGCTGATCTGGGTGAAGACGTTATTGTCACCACCAAGTACCCAGACTCCAGCGATGGCGGAGAACAGCGTCATGGGAACGATCAGTATGATCACTAAGGGCAGCGACCAGCTTTCGTACTGAGCAGCAAGCACAAGGTACACAAGGAAAACGGAAAGCGGAAAAATGTAAACCATGGTGTTGCCGGCAAGAATCTTCTGGTAAGTGAGCTCGGTCCATTCGTACTTCATTCCATTTGGCAATTGACTGTCCAGAATCTTGGCTATAGCGGCTTCCGATTGGCCGGTGCTGAATCCCGGCGCAGCCGCCCCATTGATTTCCGCCGCGGGATATCCGTTGTAACGCATCACGCGGTCGGGTCCATAAGTTGGTTTGACGGTGACCACCGATCCCAGCGGAATCATTTCTCCCGCCGAGTTTCTTGTCCTGAGGTGATTGATATCTTCGGGCTGCAGCCGGTACGGCGATTCTGCCTGCACATTGACCTGATACGTTCTGCCGAAACGGTTGAAGTCATTCACATAAAGCGAACCCAGGTAAACCTGCAAGGTGTCAAACACGTCGTTTAAGGGGATCCCGTAGGTCTTTGCTTTTTCGCGGTCCACATGCGAATCGATTTGCGGCACGTTGACGTCGAAGCTGGAAAATACTCCTGCCAGTCCCGGTGTCTGGTTGCCCTTTTGAAGCGTCGAAGTAGTCTCCTTATAGAGCGATTCCAAGCCCATGCCCCCGCGGTCCTCAATGTAGAGTTTGAAGCCGGCCACCGTCCCCAATCCTTGAACAGGCGGCGGAGGGAATATTGCGATAAATGCTTCGGGGATCGACGCGTATTGTCTGTTCAGATCGGCTGCGATGGCATTCGCGGAAAGCTCAGGAGACAATCGCTCGTCCGAAGGTTTCAAAGGGGTGAACACGATTCCGGAATTCGGGCTGTTGGTGAAGCCATTGATCGATAGGCCCGGAAAGGCGACTGCGTTCTGCACTCCGGGATTCTTCAAGGCAATATCGGACATCTTTCGAATCACATCTTCGGTGCGATCGAGGGTCGCGCCATTCGGCAACTGCGCGAACGCCACGAGATATCCCTTGTCCTGCGTGGGAACAAATCCTGAGGGTACGCGGGAAAAGCCGAGGATGGTCAGCCCGATCAGCCCTGCGTAAATCACAATGGCAATCAGGCTCGACCGCAGAGTGTGCGTCACAAGCTTTCCATAACCGCCCGAGGCACGGCCAAAGAACCGGTTAAACAGCTTGAAAAACCAGCCGAGTGCAAAATCAATCGCGCGCGTAGGACGATCCTTTTTGGCTCCGTGAGGTTTTAGGAGCAACGCAGCCAGAGCGGGGCTCAAGGTGAGTGAGTTAAAGGCTGAAATCACCGTGGAAATGGCGATGGTCAGGGCGAACTGCTTATAGAACTGCCCGGAAAGCCCTACGATGAACGCGGTCGGGACAAAAACCGCGCACAACACCAAAGCGATTGCCACGATCGGTCCGCTGACTTCCTGCATCGCGCGACGCGTGGCTTCGTGGGGTTCGAGTCCTAGCGCGATATTTCGTTCCACGTTTTCGACGACCACGATGGCGTCGTCCACCACGATTCCAATCGCCAGCACCAGTCCAAACAGAGATAGGGTATTCAGCGAAAAGCCCAGCGCCAGCATGATCGAAAACGTTCCAACCAGCGACACCGGAAGCGCTAAAAGAGGAATGATGGAGGCCCTCCACGTCTGCAGGAAAACCAGTACCACAAGCACCACCAAGATCAGTGCCTCCACAAACGTGTGACCGACAGCGTGGATTGATTCGCGCACGAAAATCGTTGGGTCGTAGACGATTTTGTAATC
>Ga0210405_10006768_pt1 | contig 10171 bp, 7 predicted proteins | sample IncBWH11MmetaG_FD_155492 | JGI IMG/M metagenome (GOLD analysis project Ga0210405, IMG submission 155492) | Forest soil microbial communities from Barre Woods Harvard Forest LTER site, Petersham, Massachusetts, United States - Inc-BW-H-11-M | ecosystem: Environmental > Terrestrial > Soil >... | reverse complement strand
CGGAATCAGCATGCCGGCGTCCTGGAGTAATTCCGCGCCGGCACGCGCCATCCAGCGGCCCATGGCCGGCGCCAGATCGGTGCGGTCCTGGTATTTGAGCGCGTGAACCAGGGTGCGCGCGACGTCGTCATAGCGCACCGCGGCGCGGGCGCGATCATAGGCCGGGGGATTTTCGATCGCCTCCATCGACAGCAGTTCGGGGCCCGGATCGTAGACGAAGGGAAATCCCGAGCCGCGGGCAACATGGCTTTGCGATGAACGAGAGCTTTGACCAGCACGACGCGCACACCCCTTCGCCATGGACGGGCTCGCGGCAGGAGATGCAGAGCGTCGACAGCGCGACATCGAGCGCGAGCCGCCATGCTGCGCGGCACACCGATAGCGCAGCGCGCCATCGGCTTTTGATCAGCCCGGCTGAGATTAACCCTGCACCCATGTCCAGAGGCTACCGCCAGGTGACATGCGGCTCGAGCCGTAACCCGTGGCCCATTCTCCTACCACGAGACCATTTCGCGGTGTTCCCGCAGCATCGTGCTGGTGTTTCGGCGCTTGACACCGTGGCCCTTGACGATCGCGTCGTAGGCGAGCCGCATCTGTCGTGCCGCCTGCTGCGGCGCGACCTTCCCCACACCAGTGCCAAAACCCGGTACAAGGAGGGACTGAATCGGCGCATCCGCAGTGGCATTGTGCGACAGCACGGCAATCAGCGCGGCGCGGAAAGCAAGGTACACATTGGGAGTTCCGTTGATCGTTGTCGGTACACGCATCGTCGGTGCGCTCACCAAAAACGGGATGTGGGCGTGGCCAGTCGCGAGCACCACCGCCTGGCCGACCGGCAGTTCACCGTAGAAGCGTTCGGACAAAACGGCCTTCAGATTTGCTTCAAGCTCCCAGCCGAAATACATCGAGTAGACGAGGTCGATCCCGCCATCCATGCAACCGAAGCTGTTTGCAGGACTGATGATTGCGTCGGCTGTGTGTTCGAAAATATCGCCTTGAGATATCAGAACATCCGGCGCATCGACGAATGCTTGTTCCCAGGCTTCGACCACGGCCGCATTGATGTCGCGCAGGTGAATTGCGAGCATAGCTGTATCCCGTATATCAAGCTGGAGTCGCCTTGATTGAGTTTAAGATGACGAGTTCGCGCCGAGCGCGCAATGAGCTGGTTGGAGAGCCCCGTCGCCAGAATGACCTTGAACCCTTCCACCACGCCCCGCCTGTTCGACCGCGCGCTCTTGATTGCACGGCAGCGCCGTGCGCAGGCGGCGGGGCCGGTGGAGTTTCTGCTCGATCGCGTGATCGAGGACATGGATGAGCGGCTCGCCGCGGTGAAGCGCGAATTCACCGTTGTCGCCGATATCTGGACGCCGGGCGCGGGGCTCCGCCCGCCATCGCCGGCAGGTTCTTTCGTCCATGTTGCGCTTGCGGACTCGCCGGACGAAGCGCTGCCGCTGAAGCCGGAGTCACTCGACCTCGCGCTGTCGGCGCTGGCGTTTCAGTTCGTCAATGACCTGCCGGGCGTGCTGGCGCAAATTCGTCGCGCGCTCAAGCCTGACGGGCTGATTTTGGCGGCAATGATCGGCGGCGATACGCTGACCGAACTGCGGCAATCCTTCGCCGCGGCTGAGGCCGAGTGCGAGGGCGGCGTCTCGCCACGCGTCGCGCCGTTTGCCGATTTACGCGACGTCGGAAGCCTGTCGCAGCGTGCGGGACTGGCGCTGCCAGTCACCGACGTCGACCGCGTCACGGTGCGCTACGATAGCGCCTTCGCGCTGATGGCCGATCTCAGGCGCATGGGCGCAACCAACATTCTGATCGAGCGCCGCCGCGTGCCGACCCGCCGCGCCACCATGCTGCGCATGGCCGAGATCTACGCCGAACGCTTCTCGGATCACGACGGCCGCATCCGCGCCACCTTCGACATCATCTGGATGTCCGCCTGGGCGCCGCATGAGAGCCAGCAGAAGCCGCTCAAGCCGGGCTCGGCGAAAGCGAGCCTGGAGGACGCGGTGAAGAAGGCGGGGAAAACCTGATCTCGTCATCGCCGGGCCGACCGGGCCATCCATCTCTCTTTTCAAAAACTTGTTCTTGATGAGGGATCGATGCGCGGGTCAAGCCCGCGCATGACGACCGAATTTGTTGTCTCAGGCTCACTCACATCAACACGTCGATCAGATGCGGGATCAGCGGCAGGTCGGCGGGCGGCATCGGGTAGTCGCGCAGTTTGGTCGCGCGGACCCAGGCGAGCGCCTGTCCCTCGCGCGGCGTCACCATCCCATCCCAGCGCCGGCAGATATAGAGCGGCATCAAGAGATGAAAACTCTCATAGCCGTGGCTCGCAAAAGTGAGCGGCGCCAGGCACGGCTCGGCCACCGTGATGCCGAGCTCCTCATGGAGCTCGCGGATCAGGGTCTGTTCCGGCCGCTCGCCGGGCTCGATCTTGCCGCCGGGAAATTCCCACAGGCCGGCAAGCGCCTTTCCTTGCGGCCGCTGTGCAATCAGCACGCGACGGTCGGCATCGATCAGCGCGCAGGCCACGACGAGGGTGAGTTTGAGTTCGGCCATGCGATGCGGTTGACTTTCGAGAAATGGGGACCGTAGTGAAGCGGAGCTTCATTAACCCTGTTCGGCCGGGGTTTCTACGGTTGGGGTAAACGAAAATTAACAGCTGACCGATAGATTACCACAAGAAGTAAATCAAAACGGCGTCCATTTATGCGTGTCATTCTACGTATGAGCAGTCGTTTCGGCGGCGACCTGCGCGGCAATGTTGCGGTGATTTTCGCCCTTGCCATTATTCCCGTCCTGACGATGGTCGGCGCAGCCGTCGACTATTCCCGGGCGACCCAGCTGAAGAGCAAGATACAGGCTGCCGCCGATGCCGCCAGCGTCGGATCAATCGCCAAGAACTCCACGGCCTTCATCGCGGCCGGAAACATGACCGGCGATGGCACGATCCCGGGTGGCGCCGCGGACGCGACCAACATCTTCAACGGCAATGTGTCGGGCCTGGCCGGAGTTACGATCAACAGCGTCACGCCGACGGTCACCAAGAGCGGTTCAACCCTCACCTCCGTGATCAGCTACTCGGCCGATGTTCCAACCTCCTTCATGGGCGTGATCGGCAAGACCTCGCTGACCGTGACCGGCACATCGACGTCGAGCGCGAACATGCCGCAATACATCGACTTCTACGTGCTGCTCGACAACTCCCCCTCGATGGGGGTGGGCGCGACGCCGACCGACGTCGCGACCATGGTCAACAACACCTCCGACAAATGCGCGTTCGCCTGTCACGACCTCAGCAACTCCAACAACTACTACAAGCTGGCGAAATCGCTCAGCGTGACGACGCGGATGGACGTGCTGCGCCAGGCCACGCAAAATCTGATGTCGACGGCGCAGAGCACGCAGACCTATTCCACCCAGTTCCGGATGGCGATCTACGACTTCGGCGGTTCCTCGGATACGCAAGGGCTGCGGTCGCTGTTCGCGCTGTCCTCGAGCCTGTCCAGCGCCCAGACCGCGGCCGGCAACATCGACCTGATGACGGTCAACGGCCAGAACGACAACAACGACCAGGACACCGGCTTCTCGGCGATCATGCCCGCAATCGACACCGCGATCACCACGCCGGGCAACGGGTCGTCCGGTTCGCCGCTGAAATATCTGTTCTTCGTCTCCGACGGCGTCGCCGACGAATACAATCCGAGCAAATGCCTCAAGTCGACCACCGGCGGCCGCTGCCAGTCGCCGATCGATCCCACGCTCTGCGACAACATGAAGAACCGCGGGGTCAAGATCGCAGTGCTCTACACCACCTATCTGCAGCTGCCGACCAATCCCTGGTACATGACCTGGATCGACCCGTTCAATGCGGGACCATGGGGCCCGTCACCGAACAGCCAGATCGCGCAGAAAATGCAGGCCTGCGCGTCGCCCGGCTTCTACTTCGAGGTCTCACCGACCCAGGGCATTTCGGAAGCCATGAACACGCTGTTCGCGAAGGCCGTCATGGATGCGCGCATCAGCAAGTGACGGCGACGCTCAACGTCCGGTGAGCGAATCCGGCAATCTCGCGATGGACCGTCGATGGCAATAGCGGGGTGTGGCCATGGAGCCGCTCCCTGCAGATCGTCCAGAGCTTCCGTTGTGGCCGGCGCGGCAATCTTGCAGTCGTGTTCGCGTTTGCCTGGCCGCCGCCGATCGCGGTGCGGATTTGGGTGAGGATCGGTTTGTCTTCGCCCGTGAAGGCAAGGACCGCTTCAATCAGTCGGCGACCTGGACGATCGAAGTGAACGTCCAGGTCAAGGAGCGCCTCTGAGCGCTCACGACCTGTAGTCGCCGTTGATCGTGACATATTCCTTGGTGAGGTCGCAGGTCAGCACGCGATCCCGGCCCTTGCCCAAGCCCAGCGACACCTTGATCTGGACTTTTGGCTGCTTCATCGCGTCGGAGACCTCGGTCTCGTCGTAGGCGGGATCGCGCGCGCCACGCGTCGCGACGCGGATGCCGTTGAACGCGATCGAGAGCTTGTCGCGGTCGGCGGGCTCGCCGGCCTTGCCGACCGCCATCACCACGCGGCCCCAATTGGCGTCCTCGCCGGCGATTGCGGTCTTCACCAGCGGCGAGTTGGCGATCGACATCGCGATTTTCCGCGCTGACTTTTTCGAGACCGCGCCTTCGACGATGATTTCGACCAGCTTGCGCGCGCCTTCGCCGTCGCGTGCGACCTGTTCGGCAAGGTCGGCGAGCACCGCGACGAACGCCTTGGCAAACGCCTTCAGGCGCGGGTCGCTGGCGCGACCGATCTTCGGCGCGCCGGCCGCCGCCGCGGCACCGGTCGCGAACGCGAGAAGCGTGTCCGAGGTCGAGGTATCGCCGTCGATGGTGACGGCGTTGAAGGTGTCTTCGACGCCGGACTTGAGCAGCGACTGCAGGGCTGCGGGTGTGATCGGCGCGTCGGTGAAGACGAACGACAGCATGGTCGCCATGTCAGGTGCGATCATGCCGGCGCCCTTGGCCATGCCGTTGATCGTGACCTTGGCCTTGCCGAGCTTCACGGTGGCGGTCGCGACCTTCGGGAAGGTGTCGGTGGTCATGATCGCCTTGGCTGCGCTCATCCAGTCCGCGCCCTCCGCGCGTTCGGCCAGGCTGCCGAGCACGCCGTCGAATTTGGTCGCATCGAGCGGCTCGCCGATCACCCCGGTGGAGGCGAGGAAGACCTCGTTCGCCTTGCAGCCGACCGCCTTGGCGGCAATCGCCGCAGTCATCGCGGTGGACTGCTTTCCGGTCTTGCCGGTGAAGGCGTTGGCATTGCCGGAATTGACCACCAGCGCGCGCGACTTGCCGCCCTTGAGCTGACCGCGGCACCATTCCACCGGGGCGGACGCACATTTCGACTGGGTGAAGACGCCGGCCACCGCGGTGCCCTCGTCCAACACGGCAAGGAGCACGTCGGTGCGGTCCTTGTAGCGGATGCCGGCTGCGGCGGTGGCGAGCTTCACGCCCGCGATTGCGGGCATCTCGGGGACATCGGTCGGGGCGAGCGGGGAGATGGCTGAAGACATGGCGGGCATCCGGCAGGGAGGGAGCAAAGCGCACCGCTCTCTATCACCTCTCCCCGCTTGCGGGGAGAGGTCGGATTGAGCCTGAAACGCGAAAGCCGGACAGGGGGCCCTCACCCGGCTCGCAAGATGCTCGCCACCTTCTCCCCGCAGGCGGGGAGAAGGTGAGATGCTTGATTTACTTCTTCGCCGGCGCAGCCGCGTCGGCCGGCTTGGAATCGGCCTTCGCCGCATCCGCCGGCTTGTCCATGCGCTCGATCTTGGCCGCCTCGCGCAGCTTGGAGACGTAGTCCGCCTGCGCCTTGCGCGTCACATAGGTCTCGATCTGGGCCTTGACCTGTTCGAAATCCGGCGGCTTGCGGTTGCGCTTTTCTTCGACCTTGATGACGTGCCAGCCGAACTGGGTCTTCACCGGATCGGAAATCTTGCCGGGCTCCAGCGAGAAGGCGACGTTGGCGAATTCCGGCACCATCTGGTCCTTGGTGAAGAAGCCGAGGTCGCCGCCATCGGCGGAACCGGGATCCTTCGATTTCTTCTTGGCGATTTCGGCGAAATCGCCGCCCTTCTTCAGTTCGTCCTCGATCGCCTTGGCCTCGTCCTCGGTCTCGACCAGGATGTGCCGGGCGTGGACCTCCTGTTCCCCGGAGATCTGCTTACCGGCCTCCTCGTAGACCTTCTTCATGGCATCGTCGGTGGTCGCAGCCTTGCCCTCGCTGGCCAGCAGATTGTCCATCAACAACCGGCTGCGGGCGAACGCCATCCGCTTCTTGAAATCGTCGGAGTCCTGGACCTTCTTGTCCTCGGCCGCTTTGGAAACCAGCTTCATGTCGATCAGGAACGACAGCACATTGTCTTCCTTGGTCGAGGGATCCATCTGCGCGAGGCTCGGGCCCAGCTCCTCCTCGGCGAGCGTCAGGTCGCTCTTGCGAATCTCGGCGCCGTTAACCTTGGCAAGCACAGGGTTTGCGTCCTCAGCGCGGACGGGACCGGCCAACAGCGCGAGGGCGAAAACGCCCGTCAGGGCCGCGGAGGCGAGGCCCCGGCGCATGCCGGTTTTCGTTACCGGGAACGAAGTGGTCATGGAAAATCCTTGTTGTCTTAGGGGGGAAAGCTTGAGGCGGCCGGGACACTCGCCCAATCGCGCCGCCTTGGCAACGCGAAAACTCTGTCAAAATCATGAATTCCCGGACAGGGCGGCTGTTCCAAAATTGCGCAGTTTAAGGCGGTGGCGCCGGGCTGGCGCGTCGGCTCAAAGGGGGCGACGCCGCCGTTGACAAGGCACCCACCCAGCCATATCTCTGCGAGCGTCGTGTCAGCGGCGATGGCGCTCATTTTGCTTGTGTTTTCGCCACTGACCCCGGACTGACGAACTCCCACTCATTTGGCGGACGAGCCCTGGACGGGGGGTCTGTACCACGGCGCGTCACAGTGAGTTGATAGATGACCGGACGGACTTAATTCACGGCCTCGAGACGCAGAGCCGCAAACTTTAGGAATTCCGCATGATCGGCGCGCTCGCCCGCAAGTTTTTCGGCTCCGCCAACGAGCGGCGGATCAAGGGCTACATGCCCCGGGTCAATGACATCAATGCGCTGGAGGGCGAGCTCGCTGCGCTGTCCGACGAGGCGTTGAAGGCGCGCACCGCCGAGTTTCGCAAGGAGCTCGCCGAAGGCAAGACACTCGACGACATCCTGGTGCCGGCGTTCGCCACCGTGCGCGAGGCGGCCAAGCGCACGCTCGGGCAACGGCATTTCGACGTCCAGCTGATCGGCGGCATGGTGCTGCATGAGGGCGACATCGCCGAGATGAAGACCGGCGAAGGCAAGACGCTGGTGGCGACGCTCGCCGTCTATCTCAACGCGCTCGCCAGCAAGGGCGTTCACGTCGTCACGGTCAACGACTACCTCGCCCGCCGTGACGCCGCCTGGATGGGCCAGATCTATTCCTTCCTCGGCATGACCACCGGCGTGATCGTCCATGGCCTCGACGACGGCGAACGCAAGCAGGCCTATGCCTGCGACATCACCTACGGCACCAACAACGAATACGGTTTCGATTATCTGCGCGACAACATGAAGTACCGCCTGGAGGACATGGTCCAGCGCGGCCACTACTTTGCGATCGTCGACGAGGTGGACTCGATTCTCATCGACGAGGCGCGCACGCCGCTGATCATTTCCGGCCCGCTCGACGACCGCTCGGATTTCTACAACACCATCGACACGTTCTTCCCGAAACTCGACAAGAGCGACTACGAGGTCGACGAGAAGCAGCGCACGGTGACGCTGACCGAAGCCGGCAACGAAAAGCTCGAGACGCTGCTGCGCGACGCCGGCCAGCTCAAGGGCGAGTCGCTCTACGACGTCGAGAACGTCTCCGTCGTGCACCACGTCAACCAGATGCTGCGCGCGCATACGCTGTTCACTCGCGACAAGGACTACATCGTCCGCGACGACGAGGTCGTGATCATCGACGAGTTCACCGGGCGCATGATGCCCGGCCGCCGCTATTCCGAAGGCCTGCACCAGGCGCTGGAAGCCAAAGAGCATCAGCCGGTGCAGCCGGAGAACCAGACGCTCGCCTCGATCACCTTCCAGAACTATTTCCGCATGTACGAGAAGCTGGCGGGCATGACCGGTACGGCCGCGACCGAGGCCGACGAATTGTTCGATATCTACAAGCTCGAAGTGGTGGAGATTCCAACCAACCTCCCGGTTGCCCGCCTCGACGAGGACGACGAGGTCTACCGGACGCAAAAAGAGAAATATTCCGCGATCCTGGCCGAGATCGAGCGCGCGAATTCGCGGCTGCAGCCGGTGCTGGTCGGCACCGCCTCGATCGAGAAGAGCGAGGTGCTCGCCGCGTTCCTGAAGCAGAACGGCTACAAGCAGATCGATTTCGGCAACCCCGGCGCGCTGGACAAGCTCTACGCCGCGGCGCGTGCCGGCAAGCAGGCCAAACTGTTCGCGGTGCTGAACGCGCGCTTCCACGAGCAGGAAGCCTACATCGTGGCGGAAGCCGGCGTGCCCGGCGCGATCACGATCGCGACCAACATGGCCGGCCGCGGCACCGACATCAAGCTCGGCGGCTCTCTGGAGATGCGGATCGCGCAGGAGACGGCCGACTTCACCGATGAGGCCGAGAAGGCGAAGAAGATCGAGCAGATCAAGGCCGACGTCGAGCGTTTCCGCGAACTCGTGCTGAAGGCGGAAGAGACCGTCGAGATCGAGCCGGCCAAGGGTGCCAAGGCCGCAAAGACCGTGCAGAAGCCGGGCGGGCTCTACATCATCGGCTCCGAGCGCCATGAATCCAGGCGCATCGACAACCAGCTCCGCGGCCGTTCCGGCCGCCAGGGTGACCCCGGGCGCTCGAAGTTCTTCCTGTCGCTGGAAGACGATTTGATGCGGATTTTCGGCTCCGACCGGCTCGACTCCATGCTGACGCGGCTCGGCCTGAAAGAGGGCGAGGCCATCATCCATCCCTGGATCAACAAGGCGCTGGAGAAGGCGCAGCAGAAGGTCGAGGCGCGCAACTTCGACATCCGCAAGAACCTGCTGAAATTCGACAACGTCCAGAACGACCAGCGCAAGGAAATCTTCACCCATCGCGTCAACCTGATGAAGGACGAGAGCGTCGCCGAGACGGTGGCCGGAATGCGTCATGATTTCGTGGATGACATCGTGGCCAAGCATGTGCCCGAGCATGTCTATGCCGAACAGTGGGACGTCGCGGGGCTGAAGGAGGAACTCACGCGCGTGCTGGGCGTCACGCTGCCGGTCGACGAATGGGCCAAGGAAGAGGGTATCGCCGACGAGCAGCTGCTGGAGCGCATCGAGACCCGCGTGGACGAGCACATGGCGGCCAAGGTCGCGCAATGGGGGCCCGACGTCATGCGCTACGTCGAGAAGACGATCCTGCTGCAGACGCTCGACCATCTCTGGCGCGAGCACCTGATCATGCTCGATCATTTGCGCCAGGTGATCGGCCTGCGCGGCTACGGCCAGCGCGATCCGTTGCAGGAATACAAGACGGAGGCCTTCAACCTGTTCGAGACCATGATCGCGCATCTGCGCGAGGCGGTGACGGCGCAATTGATGCGGGTCGAGATCGTTCCGCCCGAGGAGCAGCAGCCGCTGCCGGCGATGCAGGCGCATCACGCCGATCCGAACACCGGCGACGACGAACTGGCCTTCGCGCAGGCATCCTTGGTGCCGCAGGTGACCGCGGCCGGCGCTGCGGTCGTCGCCACGGCGACGAGCCGCGATCCGAAGAATCCGGCGAGCTGGGGCAAGATCGGCCGCAACGAGGATTGCCCCTGCGGCAGCGGCAAGAAGTACAAGCACTGCCACGGCAAATATGGGTGAGACGCCTTCGCAATGATGCGTAGGGTTGGCGGAGGCGCGCTTATGCCGTGCCCATCAATCTGCGAGGAGCAGGTACTACCTCCGCCGGGGGATGATCGTGCATCCCGGCGCCCCATTTGGAACGGCGTGGTGACGTCAGAGGTGGCCTTTGTAGGCGAGGCAGTGCTCGCGCAACTCCTGGTTCGAAAAGGAGCGCAAGGTCGATGCTGGCCATCTGCGGTAGAAGGTCCTTCATGG
>Ga0210405_10006767_pt1 | contig 10171 bp, 11 predicted proteins | sample IncBWH11MmetaG_FD_155492 | JGI IMG/M metagenome (GOLD analysis project Ga0210405, IMG submission 155492) | Forest soil microbial communities from Barre Woods Harvard Forest LTER site, Petersham, Massachusetts, United States - Inc-BW-H-11-M | ecosystem: Environmental > Terrestrial > Soil >... | reverse complement strand
TTCTTGCCGCCGTCGGTCGATTTCCAACAAACGACGCTGGCCGAGTAAACGATTTGCGGATTTTTTGGATCGAATCGCACTACCGGCAGGTCGCCGCCGCCAATCCCGAGCCCCGGCCGCGGATCGTCCGTTGTTCCGCTCCAACTGTCGCCGCCGTCGTCCGATCGATAAAGTTTCGCGATGGTTTTTGTCCGGACTGCCGCAAACAAGGTTGAGGTCTTGCTCGGCGCGATCGCGATGTTCGCCTGCACAACGCCCGGCGGCAGACCTTTGGTTAATTGCCGCCACGTTTTGCCGCCATCGACTGATTTGAAAACGCCGCCCCCGTCTCCGTTGAAAACGTCGTTTTCCCATGGCGCTTCGCGCGATTCCCACAACGCCGCGTAAACAATTTGCGAGTTGGTCGGATCGATCTGCACGTCGCTAGCGCCGACGTTTTCGTCCCGATATAGGACGCGTTCGAATGTTTTGCCACCGTCGAGCGATCGATAAACGCCGCGTTCCTGGTTTGGACCGTATGGATGACCGGCCACCGCGACGAAAAGCTTGTCGACGTTTTTGGGATCGACTACCAACTGCGCGATTTGTTGACCGTCGCGCAGCCCGAGATGCGTCCACGTCTTGCCGGCGTCAGTCGATTTATAAATGCCGTCGCCGACCGAAAGATCCGGCCGGTGCAATCCTTCGCCGCTTCCGACGTAAACAATGTTCGGACTTGAAACTGAAACCGCGATCGCGCCGACAGACGCGGTCGGCTGGTCGTCAAAGACCGGTTGCCACGTCCTGCCGTAATCGGTGGACTTGAAAACGCCGCCGTTGACGGGTGCCATGTAAAATACATTGGGCTGCGATGGGACGCCGCAGATCGCACGGGTTCGGCCACCGCGATACGGCCCGACATTGCGCCAGCGCAGAATCGACTCGAGCGCTGGGAGGTTGCTCGGCTTTGCCTCCTCGCCACCACGCGCGCTAGCGATTCCGAAAACGGTCGCCAAAATAATTGTTGTCGAGCTTCGAATCCAATGCCGTGCAGCCGCGGCCCTGCGGGCCGCAATTACTCTCGAACGCATAACGCGTCGCCACTTTGCGCTGCGACGGTGGCTCCCGCAAGACGGGGTCGTATCTAAAGATTCAAGATTTCCGGAGAAATCGAATTTTTGAGAGTAGAGCGAGATCTAAAGCTAGGATCTCGCTCGATCCAGCTTGGCTGCTTTTTTTCTCCAAGCTCCCTGGCCTTTCCTACATGCTGTTCGCTCCATGCTCTCGGCGTTAATCTTCGACCTCGACGGTGTGCTCGCCGATTCCGAGCCGTGGTGGAACCGGATCGACGCGAAATTGCTTAGTGAATACGGCGTCACTTATCGCGGCGAATATCATCAGCAGGTTGTGGGAGTGAGCTACCGGATCGCGTGCGAGTTTTACAAAAAAGCCTTTAACCTGTCCGTGCCGACCGACCAGATGATGAAGCGTCGCGGCGAGATCGCGGCTGAGTTCTTCACTGATCGGGTCGGCTTGTTTCCCGGCACCAAAGAAGTCTTGGAAGAATTGCGACAATTGAAGCTGCGCCTCGGCGTTGCTACCAGCTCAGTCAGCACCTCGGCCCGGCCGTTTTTAGATCGGCATCAACTGACGCAATTCTTCGAGGTTGTTGTCACCGGTGACGATGTCGATCGCGGGAAACCCGCGCCCGATATCTACCTGCGCGCAGTTGAAAAACTCGTGGTTCCCCCCGGCGAATGCCTTGTGATTGAAGACGCGCTTTCGGGTATCGCCGCCGCCAAAGCAGCAAAGATGTGCGTCGCCGCCATTCCGGACCGACGCTTCGTCGATCCCGCTGACTACAAAGAACAAGCCGATTATGTTTTGGACGGTCTGACGGAGTTGCCCGCGCTAGTCGCAAGAATCCGCCGCTCGCGTTAAGGCGCGCGGCTTCTGGCTCCGTGGTCCTCTGCTGGCTACGAGATCTTGCACGGAATCACCGCGTCTTCGTCGAACGAGTAAACCGCACACAACCGATGATATCCGTCCGCAATCACGACGTCGCCGTTCTTGACGTCTCTGATTAGGAGAAGCGGCGAAAGCGTTTGTCCGGCCTTGATCTTCTTCCGGTCTTTTTTCACGTGATAGTTGCTGATGCTGAGCAGCGACAAACGCGACGCCCGGAAAATATCTTTGGCCTTGAACTTCGACATCGGCGCCTGCTGCAGTTTTTCCACGTGCCCGGCCGCCGTCCGTTCGGCGTACAACAATCTCAAGTAAGAATTCGCCGCCGTATAATCGTGCTCTTCCGGTTCGCGCAACCACTTGATCTCAATTTCCTTGTCCATTGCGACGCTGGAATTGATTCTACATCTCAACATCTCAACATCTAAACGGCTCAACCCCTCAACTCTTCCTTCATGCCATCCGTCGCCCGACGTCGTTTTCGCTGCGGTGGCCTTGCTGATGCTATGATATGAAAGGTAACTGCGATGGAGGAGTAGCGCCATGTCCCTGGAAGTCACGATCGACGACAAGCGCGGACTGATACTGATGCGCGGGTCGGGCGTCTTGACCGACGCCGATCTCGCCGCAGGCCATCACCAGGTCGGGGCCAACCCGGCGGCCGATCCGTCGTTTGGGCGGATTTGTGATTTGTCGGCGCTGACCGACGTCCGGGTTTCTGACGAATCGTTGGATCTCTGGGTGACGGATCCAGTTTCGAATCCACCAGTTCGCCACGCGATCGTTTGCAATACACCTCCGGTGCTGAAGCGTGTGCTCGATTACGTTCGCCTGTCTCGGAAACAATTCCGCGAAGTCTCAGTCTTTCCCAGTTACGAACAAGCAGCCGATTGGATGGCGCGCGAGCACAAATCTCCCTGATCCGCACTCTCTGGCCGTTGTTTCGCCAAGGCTACGGCTTGGCAAGCTAGCGGGAGCGTAATGTTTAGATACGACCCCGGGTTAGCGCAGACGTAACGATCGCGGCGGGAACGCGAGCAATCGTAGTGAATCGTCGATATCAGTCTTTGGCCAACGTTCGGTATAAAGGTCCTGAATCGACTCACCTGATTCTGCCTTCTGCCCTGTGTCGTCTGCCCTCTGATCTCCGGTCTCTATGCTCTGATCAACCGGTCCTGCCGCGGGCGATTCCGGTTCTCGTTCCGCAGTCGCGCGCTGTTTCGCAACCATCATGCTCCAGCGCGCAGTTGCGCGCGTCGGCGCGGTGCCGGCCGTCCAACCCGTCACCCGCGTGCCGTCGATGAAAATCGCGTGGAGGGTTTTTCTTTTTGCATGAACATTGACCGGGCCCTCGAGTTTTCCGTCCACCATTCGGCCCCAGTAACGCGCGTAAAGTTGCGGCGTAACGATTCCCGGCTCTTTCGTGTACCAGGCGAGCAAACCGAATCCATGAGCGTAACCTGCAGGGTCGCGACCGCCCGACCACGTCGCGACGTCACCGGGATTGGGATGATTGTTCCAGACGAACGTTTTGCCATCTCGCGTGGATTGATAATTCCCTTCGCCACGCGCGAGCGCGACCATCAACACGAGCAACGTGCCGCAAAACAATAGCAATCGTCCAGCCACCGAAAATCGACCGAATATGACAGATCACGGTCCGCTCCGCCACCTCAACGTCCCTGAATCCAAAACGCTTCCAGTTCTGGACTCCCGGCTCCACCATTCGCAAGCTGCGTGACGAAGCCAGGGCGCAACTCGGAGCCAAGTTCGACGTCAGATCGTTCCACGACGAAATCCTAAACGGCGGCTCGATGCCGTTAGACCTTTTGCAGGAAAGGGTGGAAGCGTGGATCAAAGTCGCAAAAGAAGTGACAAGTGGCCTGTGACGAGTGACGAGTAGGGGTGCCAATTAGCGTCAATCGTTCAATCACTAAATCGCTAACTCACTAAGTCATGAACAAAGAATATTCCGCTCCGCCGTCGATGACGATCGATCCCAACAAACAGTACTCCGCCACGTTCAAAACCTCTCGTGGAGAAATTGTATGCGACTTGTTCGCCAAGGATGCTCCGAAAACGGTGAACAACTTCGTTTTTCTCGCCCGTGAAAAATTTTACGACGGAACGCTCTTTCATCGCGTGATCGCCGATTTCATGGTCCAGGGCGGTGATCCGACTGGAAGCGGGCGCGGCGGACCTGGATATCGATTCGAAGACGAAGTTAAGAACAACCCGCGCAAACATCAGGTGGGCAGCTTATCCATGGCGAACGCCGGCCCCAACACCAACGGCAGCCAATTCTTCATCACCCACGTCGCGACCGATTGGCTGAACGGTAAACACACCGTGTTCGGTCAGGTTCAGCAAGGCCAGGAAACAGTCGACGCAATTCAGCAAGGCGACGAGTTAGTCTCGGTCACGATTGGCGATCAATAACTGCGTTCCGCGCTTCAGCTTTCAGCTGTCCACTTCGCCTTTCGCCCTTCCCGCTGTCCGTTGTCCGCATTTGAAGTGCGCCGTTCGCACGCAAATGTTAAATGTTTAGGTACGACTCCAGGACAGAGGTACGACCCCAGGACAGAGGTCAGCTCAGGATATAGCGACCGGTCTTCTTTGTTCCGATGCGCCGGACCAATCCGGCTTTGATCAGCGGTCGCAATAAATCAAGTGCGCCTTGCTTGGAAATGCCGACCGCGTCCCAGATTTCGCGCGGGGTCATCGCCTTGCGTTCGCGCAACAGATGGAGGAGTTGCTCCTGTTTTGGCCGCAGCACCAGTTTGGCTCTGCCGCTGCCGGCCGTGAGTTTTTGAATCCGGGTCCAGACCCGTTCCAGGGTGACTCGCAATCCTTCCGCGCTGTACTCGAGCCATTCGGTGAGATCGTCTTCTTCCTTTCGGACGTTTGCCAGCGCAACATAATAACGCGGCCGGTCTTCCCAATAGAATTCGTCGATGGAAAAAATGTGATGGTTGTCGAACCCGCGCCGATAAAGTTCCCACAAGCTCAGCATGCGACCGGCCCGCCCATTGCCGTCGGCAAACGGATGAATTGTTTCAAGCTGATAATGCACGATCGCTGCGCTCATGATCGGCGAAATTTTCGGCGCCTGCTTATTCCACCAGGCGAGTAAATCGGACATCATCGGCTCGACCCGCTCAGGAGGGGGCGCAATGTGATCGCCAACTTTCACGCGGATGGTCCGGTATTCGCCCGCTTTTCCCTGGTCCATCACTTCGGCGGCGAGGATCCGATGCATCTTCAGCACGTCCGCGTGCGTGATCTTCTCCCGCTTCGCGTTCTTCTCCACGAAGCGCAGCCCGGCAAAATAATTCGCGACTTCTCGCCGCGGCCGTTGCCCTGTCGCCGGAATATCGCGTCCTTCGTCGATCGCGCGGACTTGTTCCAGGGTGAGTGGATTGCCCTCGATGGCGGTAGACGAATGGGCGTTGCGGATGCGGGTATCTTTTTGCAACGCCGGGATCCATGGTACCTGCACGGCCGCGGCCAGAACGCGTTCACGCAGGGCCGCAATCTGCTCGACGCGCGAGAGGAGAAGGGGGGTTATGGCATAGTTGGGCTGGAAGCTCATTCTAATTAGTCAAGCATAAGTCAAGTTATTGGTCAAGCGCTATCAGGGTTGCGCGCTGGGGCCGCAATGCCTCTAGGTCAAGTATGAGTCAAGTTATTGGTCAAGCGATCGCCGCGCTGCGCCTTCTGCGGCCGCTATGAAGGTAGGCCGTTCCGCGCGATCCATTCGAGCTCTTGGCAGAATCTGTCCAGTTCAGCCAAGGTCGTATAGAGGTTCGGCGTGACGCGGATGCCCTGGAATTCGTCATGCACGATTGGGACGGTGAAAATCTTATGTCGATCGAAGAGGTATTTGGTGACGGCTTTTGGATCGGCGCCGTCGACGTGAACGTTCGCGATCGCGCAGGATTGGTTCGGATCGAACGAGGTGTTGAAACGGATCTTGGGCACATCCTTAAGATTGTTCATCCAGTAACGGGACAAATATCGGAGCCTCGCTTCCTTGCGTTTGCCGCCGATCCCGTTGTGAAAAACGAGCGCTTCGCCAATGGCGAGCTTCGGTGCAGCGGAGTGGGTGCCGATCTCTTCGAACTTCCGGATGTCGTTTGCCTGCTTCGCTTCCGCGGCCATGAGCGGCCAGATTTTTTCGATCTTGTCGCGTTTCACGTAAAGCATGCCGGTGCCTTTCGGCGCGTACAACCATTTGTGCAGACTGGTGCCGAAATAATCGCACCCCAGATCTTTCTGTTTAAAATCGATCTGGGCGAAGGAATGGGCGCCATCGACGATGGTTTCAACCCCGCGGGCCCGGGCCAGGTCGCAGACCGCTTTCACCGGCGTGATCTGGCCGGTGATGTTGATCATGTGCGAGAGGAGGATCAATTTCGTGCGGTCGGTGATTCCTTTTTCAAACGCGGCGGTGATCTCGTTGAGGTTCTTGGGCGGGATCGGAACCTGGATTAGCTTGAGCTTGAGATTTTCGCGTTTCTCGCGCTGCCGCAACGTGGTGAGCATGCGCGGGTAATCCTGAGTGGTGGTGAGAATCTCGTCGCCCGGCTTGAAATCCATGCCATCGAGCAGATTCTCGAGCGACTCGGACGCGTTGCGAGTGATCGCGATCTCTTCCCGATCGCATCCGAACAATTCGGCCAGCCCGGTGCGGATGGTTTCCGATTGCGGCTCGAGGATTTCCCACATCGTATAAGCGGTGCAGTCTTCCTGTTCCCAGATGTAACGGACCAGAGCTTCGGTCACGACCTTCGGGCTGGGCGAAACGCCACCGTTGTTCAGATTGATCATGCCGCGGGTGACGCTGAACGAGTTTTGGATCGCTGCCCAATAGTCTTTGTTGGCGGCCGCTTCTTCCGGCGAGAGATGGGCAACCGTTTTGGTCGCGGCTTCGACGTCTCTTAATAGAGAGGCAATCGTCGCCGAAGAAAGCGCGGCGAGGCCGAGACCCTTGAGGAATTCGCGGCGGCTACGCACGCCGCGATGAAAGCTTAAACGCTGAAAACTGAAAAGCTGAAAGAAGACGTTTAGACGGTGCCGGGGGTTGAAAGCAAGGAGCGAGGATGGTCTTCGGGCAGCGAAACAAAAGGGCCAAATGAATAGATTCGAGACGACTAACGACGAATCATCGAACGATTTAGTTATAAGATGAAGAAGATTATCACTTTACTAGCAGGGTTCTCGCTGGCGTTGGCTGGAGCGGTCATCGCCCAGCAACCAGAGGGACAGGAATCACCAGCAAAGAAGGGCGGCGCGAAGGAGAAAACCGAGCGCGCGACCGAGACGAAACCAGCGCGCAACGCGGCGCCCGGTGAGAAAAAGGGCAACGCAACTAACGCGGAAAAGCCAACCTCCGCCGAAACGGGCGTGAAGCAGCACGGCGCTAAGGGCGAACGCAACGCTAAAGGCCAGACGACGACCAACGGAGAGACGTCGCCGGCAGCGGGGGCGAACGCAGGACAGCAAGAAGCGACAGGCGGCAAGAAAGGCCGACAAGGGCGCAATGCGAAGGAAAACGCCGCCGCTGAAACCGGCGCAACGGCGTCACCTGGTGCAAGTCAGCCGTTGGAGCAGGGGAAGAAAGGGCGGCAAGGTCGAGCTGCGAATGCGAAGACATCGCCGGCAGCGACTGTGGCTGCCGCCAATGCTACTCCCGCAACGGGCGCGTCACCCGCAACCAGTGCGACTGTTGCAGCAGGCGCAACCGGAACAACCGCGATGACGAAGGAACAGGGAACTGTTGGCCGAGGCGGGAAGAAAGTAGAACAACAGCAGGTCCAGCAGATCAGACAACAACACGCAAGTTTTCGTGCACAACCGAGGCCGGACAGGGCCCCAGCAGTGACATTCAATGCGAACTCTCGAATCTCGGGCGCTGAGCGTTGGCAAGGTCCGCAATACGAAGTGTTCCGTTCCTATCATCCGGAATGGCACGATCAGGGTTGGTATCGATCACGTTATGGTCGAGTCGAGCTGATCGGTGGCGGTTACTACTATTGGAACAGCGGCTACTGGTATCCCGCGTGGGGTTATGATTCCAGCGCTAACTATTATCCCTACGACGGGCCGATTTATGTTGGTCATAGCGCCGAGCCGCCCGATCGAGTGATCGCGGACGTGCAATCCGAATTGCAGGAGATGGGTTATTACCAAGGTGAGGTGGATGGATTGCTTGGACCATTAACGCGCCAGGCACTCAGAGATTATCAAGCAGACCACGGCCTGGAGGTAACCGAAGCAATCGACGAACCGACGCTAGATGCGCTGCAGTTGAGCTGAGGCGAAACGCTCAAACGCGCAAAAGCGAAGCAACCGCGGATTACACGGATCAAACGGATTTTGGTCCAGAAGCAGAGACGCGCCCTAGACCGTGTCCAAAGCACGTAAAGCATCGCCACGGCAGCGAAATTGCTCCGAAGAAGTACGAACAGCGCAGGCTGGGACAATTTATGAAGCGAAAACTGCGAATTTTGGAGGTCGATGACGAACCGATCATTGGTGAATCGATCGCGCTGGCTTTGGAAGCGCCTAACCGGAAGATTGTCGTCGCCAAAGACGGAAAGGAAGCGCTCGCTTTGGCCGCGAAACAGAAGTTCGACGTCGTCATTACGGATCATCGAATGCCGCGGGCCGGTGGACTGGAATTGGTGCGCAAGCTTCGGGAGCGAAATTATGCCGGAAAAATCATCGTTCTCTCGGGACATCTTTCACCGGACAACATTGGGCCGTACGAAGATCTCGAGGTCGACGAAGTGGTCGGCAAACCGCTGCACTCAGAGGAACTGCGGACGCTGATCGAGGATCTGGAAGAGTTCGGAATCTAGGGTCGTATCTAAACATTACGCTCCCGCTAGTGCATCCGTAATGTTCCCCTGGATATAGACTGCCGCACAGCGTTGAGCGGTTTAGTTATTGAGATGTTAGGGAGAAAAAGCTGAGACGCTGAAACTCAAAAGCGGAAACCTGAAAACGGAAACGCTGAGTTCCCTATTCGTCTCCGGGATTAACGATTTTGAAGGTTACGGCGGCCACTGCCGCGCCAATCAGGTCCGCGACGATGTGGATCCAGATTTGGGAGAGGTTGACCAGTTTCATCACCCCGATCCCGACCGCCACAGCGGGGTTGAACGCGCCGCCGGAAATCGCACCGACTGCGAACGCGCCGACCATCACGGTCATACCGATGGCCAGGCCGTAGAACGAGTTGTTGGCGGTGCCTTTGGCAGTGGCGACGTTAAGCACGACGAACGCGAGGGCGAAGGTAAAGAGGAATTCCGCGGCCATCGCCAGGGGAACGTTCGTAATCGCCATGGGGGTGCCGCTTTTGCCGCAAAGGTAAACGGCGACGAACGCAGCGGCGATTCCTGCCAATAGCTGCGCGATCCAGTATGGGATGACATCGCTCGCCGGGCATTTGCCGCGCAGAAAAACCGCAAGCGTGACCGCGGGATTGTAATGCGCGCCGGAAATGTGTCCTCCGGCGAAGACCATCACCATGAGCGCGGCGCCGATCGCGAGCGGAGGGATGACGCCGGCTGCGCCGGGGATGACGGTGCAGCCAATGGTCAGGACGAGAAAGAAAGTGCCGATAAATTCTACGATGTATTTGTTCATGCTTTTCAGGGAGTTATGGGCCGAGCCTAGGCAAAAGCTGAAGCGCTGAAAAGCGGAAATCGGGCAGAAGGCGGAAGACAGAGCGGCAGAAATTGAGAGTTCCAAGCGTGCAAATTTTCAGAGATATTCGCTGTTATGGCGAACGAAGCTGCTAACAAGATCGATTATGTTGAGTTTCAGGCGCGGGACATCGCGGCCACGAAGAAATTCTTTGAGCAGCTCTTCGGTTGGAAATTTACCGATTACGGTCCGGATTATACGTCGTTTGAGGATGGACGAATCGCCGGCGGTTTTTCGCGGGCAGACAAAGCCTCGACTATCGCGGACGGCGGCGTGCTGATTGTATTTTATCATCCGCGTCTCGAAGAAGTGCGCCAGCGGGTCCTGGATCTCGGTGGAAAAATCACGGCCGACATTTTTTCGTTCCCTGGCGGACGCCGTTTTCATTTCACCGAGCCGAGCGGCAACGAATGCGCGATTTGGGGCGAATAAGTACTAAAGCCGAAATACGGAAGGAGCGGGGAGGTCAGAAGTCAGAAGTCAGAAGTCAGAAGTCAGAAGTCAGAAGTCAGAA
>Ga0210405_10006765_pt1 | contig 10172 bp, 7 predicted proteins | sample IncBWH11MmetaG_FD_155492 | JGI IMG/M metagenome (GOLD analysis project Ga0210405, IMG submission 155492) | Forest soil microbial communities from Barre Woods Harvard Forest LTER site, Petersham, Massachusetts, United States - Inc-BW-H-11-M | ecosystem: Environmental > Terrestrial > Soil >... | reverse complement strand
AATCGAGGCGATTACGGCCTCTGGCATTACGACCAAAGAGCGCAGCTTCGGCGTGGATGTAATCGTTTTCGCCACCGGCTTCGACGCCATGACCGGCGCGATCATGGCCGTTCACCCGATCACTGGTCGCGGGGGAAAATTGCTGTCCGACGTCTGGGCCAATGGCCCGAAGACCTATCTGGGACTCACCGTGGCCGGCTTTCCGAACTTGTTCATGGTCACGGGCCCAGGTAGCCCGTCAGTGCTGTCGAACATGGTCGTGTCGATAGAGCAGCACGTCGACTGGATCGTCGAGCGCCTGATTGCGATGCGCGAGGCCGGCTTCACCACTATCGAGCCGACCGAGACGGCCCAGGCCGGCTGGACGCGACATCTGGCCGATTGTTCGATGCTTACGCTGCATCGGTTGGGCAACACCTGGTACACGGGCGCCAACGTCCCCGGCAAGGCACGAGGTGTGATGCCCTATACCGGCGGCGTCGGCCCCTACCGCGGCATCTGCAACGAGGTCGTCAGCCGCGGCATGCTCGGCTTCTCGCTCGCTGGACCTAATCTTCAAAGGCAGTGCAACGACGGCGAGATCGTTCGCCTGCAGCCAGACGTGCGCCTGGTGCTGAACATGATGACGGATATGAAGTTGCCGCCGATCGAGTCGCTCGGAGTCCAGGGTGCGCGCGCCTTCGCGACCCAGCTCAACGCCGCTCGGCCAGCCGGCCGGCCGGTGGGCGAGGTCGTCGACAGCACACTGCAGGGCGCCGATGGTTCTCTGCCCTACCGTCTCTATCGGCCGGCAACGCTGGGGCCGCATCCGATTGTGGTCTACTTCCATGGTGGCGGCTGGGTGTTGGGTGACCAGCAATCCGATGATCCGTTCTGCCGCGACATGTGCCGGCGTACCGGGATGATCTTCGTCAGTGTCGGGTATCGTCATGCGCCCGAACATCGCTTTCCGACCGCGGCAGAAGACGGCTATGCGGCGACGCGCTGGATCGCGGAGCACGCGGCGGAGCTCGGCGGCATGCCGGGACCGGTTCTGGTCGCGGGCTGGAGCGCCGGCGGTAACGTCGCAGCCGTCACTTGCCAGCTGGCGCGCGATCGCGGTGGCCCGCAGATCTCAGGTCAACTTTTGATATGCCCGGTCACCGACTACACATTCGATCGTCCGTCCTACAACGAAAACGCGACCGGCTACTTCCTGACGCGCTCGCTGATGTACTGGTTCTGGGACATTTACTGCTCGCCCGTCGATCGCACCGACCCGCGCGTTTCGCCACTCCGCGGCAAGCTTGCTGGCCTGCCCCCGGCTTTCGTGGTGACCTGTGAGTTCGATCCGTTGCGTGACGAGGGTATCGCGTATGCCGAAGCATTGGGTGCGGCAGGCGTGCCGGTCGAACAACTACAGGCCCGCGGCCACTTCCACGCGTCCTTCACAATGGTAGACGTGGTGATAACCGGCGTCAGCGGCCGCGACAGGATGGCGGAAGCACTGCGCCGTTTTGCTAAGCCGCCCAAAGCTGCGGGACATTATGAACAGGGCATGCGACCGGATCGCAAGGTTTCGCCACCGGCACACGCAACTGCAGGGTAACATGCGAACGAACTGGTGAAATAGGTGCACGCCTAGATAGCGGGCTTCGCGAGCAAGCCAGGGACTCCACGCCATTCAAAGCGAACTGCGCAATGTTTCACTAGCGCGCCCAAAGAGCCTCCGGCAGCCGATAAAGCTCGGCATACTTTTCACGAAGATAGTCGAAATAAGGTGTCATACTCATGGCCGCGCCTGTCACGCGTTTGATGAGGTCGTTCGGCGCGAATTTACTTCCGTGCCGGTAAACATTGTGGCGCAGCCAGGCGTGCAGCGTGCTGAATTCGCCAGTGGCGATTTCTTTGGGGATGTCGGGATGCGCCTGCAGCGCGGCCGCATAAAACTGCGCGGATAAAATGTTGCCGATTGTGTAGCTCTGGAATCGGCCGCCAATGTAGCCGGAGTACCAGTGAACGTCCTGTAGACAGCCGTCGCGATCATCGTGTGGCGCGACGTCCAGATTGGCGCGCATGGCCACACGCCAGGCCTCGGGGAGGTCCTTCACGCGCAACTTGCCCTCGAGCAATTGTAGCTCGAGATCGAAGCGAAGCATGATGTGCAGATTGTATGTCAACTCGTCGGCATCGGTTCGAACGGTAGAGTGCGCCACTTTGTTGATGGCGCGATGGAACACCGCAAGCGAAGCGCTCTCGAGTTGCTGCGGAAAAATCCGTCGCAACAAGGGATAAAAATGGTTCCAGAAACCGTAGCTGCGCCCGACCACGTTCTCCCAGAGCCGCGACTGGCTTTCATGGACACCGGCCGAGACACCTTTCCCCAGCGGCGTGCCATCGAGAGCAACGCTTACACCCTGCTCGTACATCGCATGGCCGGCTTCGTGCAGTGTCGAGAATAATGCATCCCTGAGGTCGTTCTCGTTGAGGTGAGTGGTGATGCGCACGTCGCCGGTAGAAAAGCGCGTGCTGAACGGATGATGGGTGAGGTCAAGCCGGCCACGAGCAAAATCGTAGCCCAGGCGCTGGGCGAGATTCAGGGCAAATTCAAACTGGGCTGCTTTGGGGAAGGCCTGCCGCAGGCTGGAGTCGTCAAGCGCAGGTTGCTCGCAGATCGCACACACCATTGGGACAAGCTTGGGTTTGAGCTCGCCGAAAATTTTGCGGATTGATGCCGTAGTCATACCCTCATCAGCGTGGTCAATGTGCGGGTCAGCCACATGATTGTAGGGCGCAAAGTAAGAGGAATATTCTCGGCTGAGATCGAGCGCCCGTTCGAGATAGGACACCATGGCCGCAAAGTCATTCGCCGGCCGAGCCTGCGTCCATGCGTTGTACGAGGCTGAGCCGTGGGCATTCGCGCGCGCGACATGGTCCGGCGGTATCTTGTTCATTCTTTGAAAGTCGCGGCGCGCAACGCGGATCAGACTTGCGTCGTCAGAATCGTGCGGCAGGCTCTCGCCAAAGCGGACAAGTGCGTCGAGGAGTTTGCCGAGTGCCGGCGCGACCGCCTGCTCGTGCGCCAGACGATAGAGCGCCGAGCATTGACGGGCTCGGGCGTCAGCACCACCTTGTGGCATGTAGGTCGCCTGATCCCAATTCAGCACATCGCCCGTCGCGGTCAAATCGCTGATCTCGCGGAGGCGCTGCTTGAGCTCCGCCAGCATCCGCTCGGCAGAGCGGCCGTTGCGGGCAGGCTTGATCGTTGCCATCCGTTGTCGACTTTTGGGCTTGGGTTTGCGCATTTGTTGAATAAGGTTGATTTTCTCGGGTCTACGCTGGCTGCCGTCTCCCACCATTTTCCCCTGAGATCGGACCCACGCTCGTTTTAAGGCAGAACGCCAGCACGGTAGCAACGTGATTATGACATGGTGCTCGGCACGATGCCGAGGGCAAACTTCAGGGGGTTGCGTCGAGTGCCCTGAGTTCGGCATGCGCAGCTGCGCGCTCGGTGAAGCTCTTGGGACAATTCGTGGCGGCAAGCCGAAACAGGCGCGTGGCCTCGTCTTTGGCGTGGCGGTGCAGGGCCAGTTCGGCACTGTAGAAATTGACCTCGCAGACCTTGCGCTGTTTGGTCTTGGCGTCGGGATCGTCTGCGGTGGCCAACAGCGCCTGCGGCGTCATTTGGCCGAGAAACAGCCGAATGAGCGGCGCTGGCCATTTGGTCATGTCGATCTGCTTTGCCGCTTCGGCGAGCTGGCTTGGCAGGTTGTTGCGCGTGTCCACAATGTGAAGCCAGAGCGCCGCGTAGGCGTATTTGGGATTGAGCTCGCTGGATTGACCCAAATCGGCCAGCGCCTTGGGCAGCCTACCGGCGTACAGGTTTGCGACGCCGCGGTTAAAATAGGCCTGGGCATATTTCGGGTCGAGCCGGATCGCCTCGGTATACTCGGCGATGGCGCGGTTCTCGTCGTGCTTGTGGTAGTAGGCGTTGCCGCGGTTGTTGTAGGCGTAGGCATATTTCGGGTCGAGCCGGATCGCCTCACCATAGTTGGCGATGGCGCGGTCAAAGTCGCCCTTCTGGTAGTACGCGAGGCCGCGACTGGAATAGGCTTGAGCAAATTTCGGATCAAGCCGGATCGCCTCGTTGTAGTCGACGATGGCGCGGTCGACGTCGCCCTGGCGGTCATACGCAGTACCGCGGTTATTGTAGGCGTAGGCATATTTCGGGTCGAGCCGGATCGCCTCGCTGTAGTCGGCGATGGCGCGGTCGTCGTCGCCCTTTTGGTAATACGCGTTACCGCGGTTGAAATAGGCTTGGGCATATTTCGGGTCGAGGCGGATCGCCTCGTTGTAGTCGGGGTCGGCGCGGTCGAGGTTACCCTTGTGGTCGTACGCAAGGCCGCGGCTGGAATAGGCGTAGGCAAATTTCGGATCGAGCCGGATCGCTTCGTTAAACTCGGCGATTGCGCGGTCGTCGTCGCCCTTGTCGTAGTAGGCGAGGCCGCGGCTATAGTAGGCGACCGCTAGGTTTAGCGGGCTCTCGCGGCCGGACTGGATGATCGACGAACAACCATTGATTCGTTGATCGACCGAAAACGTACCGCCTTGGTTCAAACACCAAGCCCGTCTTTGCGAAGACTGCGCCGCCGCTGGCCCCAATATGACGATGACAGTCATGCTCGCAAGCGCCAGCCCTACAAGTCCCCGCATGTCGCACTCCTTGCAGCGCCTCGAACGACCAATATCAAAATCCAGCGAACCTGTAACCACGACACGTCGCCAGCATGCCGGTCTGAGAGCTTCGCTCACAGGCGACGATTTCTTTACACCTTCGATCTCATGATGCCTTTACGGGCAGGGACCGTACATGTCGGGCTGGCAAGAGCTAAGAGCGGAAAGAAATCGGCGATCGGTTCTTCGTCTCACCAAAGCGTTGCCTCTCGTATTTCCACGAGCCGTACTATCCCGTGCTCTTGCCCGTCCGTTCGTGCCACCGACGCCGCGGCTTGCAATCGAGTCATACTGGGGCGCTCATCCAATTCGGGCCGATCGCCTGGCGCGAGCACTCGCAGCTCGCAGCCAAGCGCTCGATGGATGGACCTGGCAGCTGGGGGACCGCAAGAGCGACTTGCCTTTCACGTTCCGCACGCCACCCGCGCCGTTTTCATTTTCACCTGCCGGCTGGTGTGGCGCTTGAGGAACTTCAGATCATCGACCTCGACTGGCCGCATGCGGCGAATCGGCCCGACAATGCGCGGCACTGGATTGGGGTGGCCGGACCGGTCGAGCGCTGTTCCAGGATGGTCGATGTCGATTCCCTCGAGGGCAGCCGCGTATCGGTTCGAATAGCTTTCGCGCCTTATCTCTCCATCGGTGATGATATCGAGACCGGCCTCCTCCTGCGCCTTGATCGCGAGGATCGTCGCGTCGTCCTGGGCTTCGGCCAAGAGCGGCTCGGGGATGCGATCTCGACTACAGCTATACTTTCGATCCCGAATTGGAGAGCGCGTGGCGTGGTCTGAGAAATACGCAACGCAGCCCGAAATCCTGCCCGGGGCAGCTCCGGCGATTGTCGGGCTTCCCGCACGGGTCAGCTTATCCGAGAAGTTCACTATGCAGTAGGTGCAGCATGCTTTTACGAGGAGGCCTGTGCCTGCTCGGTTTGCCGGTCCTCCTTCCGGACTATTGGATGACTATTATCTGTGGGCGGCGTGGTTCGGTCACACCGGAGCATGTGCCGCTGGCGCGTCTCAAGTTTTGCACGGCCAAGCTTTTGCCATCGCTTCATTCGCCAGAAGCCCGAAACCATCCGTCACTCGTTTGGGTAGACCTTCAATGTAGATAACGATGACGCGCACCTGCTCAATGTTGTTGATCGTTTCCGGTGGACAAAACGCCTTATTGTCAGAACCCAATTCATCAAGAACCTCGACCGCTCCCACACAGCGACCACTGAGGAAATTGGATCTCCCGGCAAGAAAATCCTTGCAGGGCTTGGAATCTACGGGGGACCGTTTGCGGACCCGCGTCTGCGGTCGAACAGAACAGTGCCATGAGGATAACCAAACCAGGTCGCAACGATGCCATCGGTGTGCCCTCCACCTGTGGTGGCGCCCAGCCCCGTCTACTTCTCTATGGACGCGGCCGAGCACGGCAGCCGGGTCGAGTTCGCCATTAGTTCTGTCGATCACTACCGCGTCGGGCTCGGCTCGACCCGGAACACTTCAAGCAGCACCGTGTGGTTCTTGCCCTGCGGCTCCAGCACCAGCGGCTGTCCTGCGGGCACCACCCAAGAGTCGCCGGTGTGGCGCAGCACCCGCTGGTCGCCCTCGACGCTGATGACGTCGTTGGTCACAAGCGTCGCGACGTAGAAACCGGAGGGCGGAACTTGCACGCGTTTGCTACCGCTCACCTTGATGTCGCCGAGAGCCAATCGGTACGTCTGCGCTTGACCGCCCGGCGCCGGAAGTTCAGCCGTCGTCGCGAACCGCACTGCGGAAGCGACGCCGCGTGTAGTTCCGGCGGCTCCGGGCGCGGGTCCCGCCTGCTGCGCAAAGGCGGCGGACGACGCAAGGACGATCGATGCGAATCCCAGACATACTTTCATTGTCGCGGCCTCCCCAGTTTCAGGGCGACAACATGTAGACGTGTCCGCCCTGCGTCGCGACAAACAGGCGGCCGTTTGCGATAGCAGGCTCGTTGCGCAGTCCCGCAGCGTCAGCGCCGTCCGTCAGCGCCACATCCGCAAGCACCGCCGGCGCATAGACGAGTGAGAAACCGAGCGCCGCGCAGTTCGCGACTGCAGTGAGCACTTGCGAGCATCGAACGCCAGCGGGCGGCGCGACGGCTGGATCGGCAATTGCGACAACATGCCCTTGGTCAGTGGTGATATAGAAGATCCCGTGAGTCGCAGAAGGGGCGCCGAGCGAGTATCCGCCGCCTCCGTTATGCGGCACGTCGGCGATCCAGCGAACGCGGTGGCTCGGCGACGCGGCGCAGAGGTTGAGACCATGCATGCGGCCATAACCATTGAAGACGCCGCCCGCCGCCACGAGCGCCTCGCCGCCAGTCACGATCGCCAGCGTGTTCCGCCAAATGGCGGCTGGACGCTTATAGTCCGTATCCCCGTGGACGTGCGCGCCGCTCGCCGGGAACAGGCAATGATCGGCGGGCGGCACGGTCGCGGGAAATTGCCAGCGGCACTTGCCATTGTTCGCGTTGAGCGCATACGTCCAGCCATCTTTCATCACCGACGCGGCGATGCGCCCGCAGCTTGTCCGCGCGAGCGCCACGCCCGCGGACCAATCGGGATCGTCGTCGAGCGCGAAGGGCACGGGCTGGAATTGCCAGTTGATGGCGCCCGACCTAGCCTCGACGCTCATCATGCTCAGCCCGTGATTTGGCACTGGCTCGGACACCACCCCGTCGCTGGTGTTTCCCGTCGTGAACAGGACATCGTCGCGTTCAGCCGCCGGCGCGTTCCAGATCCCGCCTCCTCGGACGCTCGTCGCCTCGAAATTGAACGCTGGCCTAATGTGGCCGGTATCCGCATCGAGCGCGATCAGCTTGCCATTCTGGATCGGATCGTCGCCGGCGTCGTGGATGCCGACATAGACCCTGTCGCCATGTACGAGCGGCGAAGAATAGGCGATGCGCTCGTGTTGCTCCCCGGTCGCGCCGAAGCTGCACCCGTTGACTCGGGCGACGAGGTCGCTCTTCCACACCAGCGCGCCGGTCGCCTGATCGAGCGAATAGAGCCGCGCGCTGCCAAGACCGCCATCGACGCTGGGGGCCGGATCGGGGGCGCCGAAGATAATTGTGTCCTTGTAAGGGCTCGCGCTCGACAAGATCCCGTAGGCGCCAAAGGCCTGCACGTCGCCGACCGAGCCGCAGGAGCCGATCAGCGGAGGCTGCGGCAGGGGCGGGTAACTCCAGATCAAGACGCCCGTATTGGCGTCGAGCGCATAGAACCTGCCGCTCGTGCTGCCGATGAATACGCGACCGTCGATCACGACCGGCGAGGCGTAAAACATTCCGCCCTCGCCAGTCGTGGGTGGCCATTGCCAGCGGATCGCCAAGCCCGGCACCTTGGCTGGGTCAGCCAGGTCGCTGAAGTGGCGCTGCTCCCCGCTGCGGGACACGTCATGGCGATAGTGCTCCCAGTCGTCGTCCGCCGCCCACGCAACCGTCGCGCAGCCCACGACCGCCGCTACGCAGGCGGCGATCCCTGCTCTGCTCACCATCATCGCGCCTCCACGATATAGAGCCTCAGCATCAGAGAATCGTCGCCGTCGTTCGTGAGTTCAATCGGAATGCCCGGCTTCACGGAGATCGCCGTGCCGATTTGCAGTTGCTCAGAGCGATCGCCGGCCCGCAAGGTTCCGACACCGGAACGCGGGTCAACGAGCGCCAAGCCCGGCAGCGCATCGAGGCGCACATCCGCCCCGGGACCGATCAGCATTTCGCGGATAACGATCTGAGTATTGTCGGGGCCTGCTCCCTCGAACAGAACGCGCGAGGCAGCGGCCTGCCCGACATCGCCTCGAAGGGATGGGTTGCCGGTTGGCCGGCGAAGATCGGCAAGTCCGGCGAAGGAGGCGGCAACTCGGCCATTCCCGGCTCTTGATCTTGCCCCCAAGCCGCCGAACAGGCCGCCAACGAGAGGGCGACGACACCCAAATATGCGACCCGTCGCATGGGAACCCTCGTCGCAAATAACTGTTGCAGAAGGCCGACATTCGCCGGATGCCGCCTCCGACGACGGCCAATATGCCGGTATTGGGCGATTTTCTCAAGCGACCGGTTCCATAGTGCCCCACGCGCTCGAGGAGTCCGGAACGGCCGTTGCGCGGTGAACTCCGTCCAATCCGGCCCCGTCACGGCGCACGTCCCCCGTCAGTTTGAGTCGAACGCGTCACACTTGCTGCTGTCGAGCGCGTAATCCACCAAGCGCGATCGCGTCCCTCGCATGGCCAGCATCGAACCGCGCCTCAGCCAACAAGCGTTCGCCTCTATGCCATTTCGATCCGAGTTTGGGCGCACATGAAGCTGATCCGGTAGCGAAATCGGCGTTGTCGTAACGCTTTCCCTCTCCCCGCCAGCGGGGAGAAGGAGTAATTTTCCGCAATGTCCACGATTGCCCGTACGCTCGACGAGGCGCTCGCGCCCATCACCGACGGCTGCATGCTGGCGGTGCCGCGCGAAAGCTCGGGCGCGGCCATGGCGGCGACGCGAGCGCTGGTCCGGCGCGGCGTCAAGCTGCTGCACCTGATCACACTGCCCACGTCGAGCTTGCAGGCGGACCTTCTGATCGGCGCCGGCTGCGTTGAGACGTTGGATACCTCCGGTGTCAGCCTCGGCGAGTTCGGGCCGGCGCCGCGTTTTTCGTCGGCGACAATTTCCGGTGCGGTCCACGTGCGCGACGCCACGTGCCCGGCGCTACACGCGCAGTTTCAGGCCGCCGAGAAGGGCGTGCCATTCATGCCCCTGCGCGGTCTCATCGGCTCTGATGTGCTGGCTCACCGGCCCGACTGGAAAATCTTCGATAATCCGTTCGGCAATGACGACCCGATCGTGCTGCTGCCGGCGCTGAAGCCGGACGTTGTGTTGTTCCACGCCGCGCTTGCCGATCGCACCGGCAACGTCTTCATCGGCACTCAGCGCGAACTGGTCGCCATGGCGCACGCGGCGCAAAAGACCGTCGTCACCGTGGAAAAGATTCACGAGGGCGATCTGCTGCGCGATCCGCTGCTCGCTGCCGGTACGCTGCCCGGCTTCTATGTGGAGGCTGTCGCTCTCGAGCCGCGCGGATCGTGGCCGCTGCCGTTGCCGGATCATTACGGCATCGACGCCGTGCATCTTGCCGAATACGCGCGGCTTGCCGCGACGTCCGAAGGTTTTGCCGACTATGTGCAGCGATACGTCTACGAGCGGCGCGCTGCCTGAACGTTTCTTTCCCGGATGCGGCGCAGCACCGAGTGGTGCTCAGCGATTGAGGCGGAACACAACGCAAGTAGTGCAATGCCAAAGGATGATTTTCGCGACGAAGAATTACTCGCCGACGTGATCTGCCGGCTCATTGGCGACGTCCGCCACGTGGCGGTTGGCGTCTCCTCGCCCATCCCGGCAACTGCGGCGCTGCTGGCGCGCGAGCGCGGTGGCGGGCGGCCCTACGTCTCGCTGCTGGGCAG
>Ga0210405_10006763_pt1 | contig 10172 bp, 10 predicted proteins | sample IncBWH11MmetaG_FD_155492 | JGI IMG/M metagenome (GOLD analysis project Ga0210405, IMG submission 155492) | Forest soil microbial communities from Barre Woods Harvard Forest LTER site, Petersham, Massachusetts, United States - Inc-BW-H-11-M | ecosystem: Environmental > Terrestrial > Soil >... | reverse complement strand
GGAATCCCGCGACCCCAAGCGGATCGTCCCCCGCGCGCTGTACATCTCGGTGATCGGGCTCGGCGTCTTCTACACGCTCACGTCCTGGGCCTCGCTCGCCGGGTACCAGACCACGCACGCGGCGATCGCCGTCTCGCAGACCAACGCGGCCCAGTACTACCTCACCCCGGCCAGTCAGTACGCCGGGCGGTGGGTGTCCTCGGTAATGAGCTACCTGATCATCACCGGCTCGTTCGCCTGCGGCATGGCCTTCCACAACACCAGCGCGCGTTACTTGTACTCGGTTGGCCGGGAAGGCCTGGCCCCACGGGCGCTCGGCAGGACCCACCCCAAGTGGAAGAGCCCGTACATCGCCTCGGTCACCCAGTCGGTCATCGCCGCCATCATCGTCGGCCTGTTCGCCATCTTCACCGGCAGCGACAACCCGAACTCCCAGGCCTACCTGCAGCTGTACGGCCTGATGGCGGTGATGGGCGTGATCATCATCCTGTCCGTGCAGGCGGTGGTCTCGCTCAGCGTGCTGGTCTACTACGAGCGCTTCCACCGGGACGAGGCGCACTGGTGGAAGACCAGGCTCGCCCCACTGCTCTCGTTCTTCTCCCAGGCCTTCGTGGTGTACCTGCTGTTCACCAACATCACGTTCCTGGGCGGCGGCTACGGCTACGCGAACTGGCTCGGCCCGATCGACGCCGTGGTCGTGCTGGCCGGCGTGGGCACCGCCTTCTACTTCAAGAAGTACCGCCCCGCCAAGTACGAGCAAGCGGGCCGCCTCATCAACGAAGGCCTCTAGTCGGGCGCAGCCTCCCCCCCGTTTCGGGGGAAGCGTCCCGCCGTTGAATGAAACCCGGGTTTCACTTCGCTAGGGCGCAGTGAAACCCGGGTTTCATCTCGTTGGGCGGCGAGCGATGCGGCCGACTGGTGCACCCAGTGCGATCGGGCAGCTACCCAGAAATGTCGGCGGCAGGTGCCACGCTTCGGGCATGCCCCGTTGCAGCGACTTCGACCGCGCGGCAGTTACTGCCATCTTGGCGCGGCAGTACCAGGTCATCACCCGGAGCCAGGTTATCGGCTGCGGGCTCAGCGAAAGCGCTCTTGTGCACCGGCTCCGAGCTGGCGGTCCGTGGCAGCGACTGCTGCCGGGAGTGTTCCTGACCGTGTCCGGCACCCCAACCAGCGACCAACGCGATCTCGCGGCGCTGCTGTACGCGGGACCCGGAAGCATGCTCACCGGCACCGCCGCGCTGCGTCTGTGGGGCGTCCGGGCCCCGGCGACCAGCCTGATCGATGTACTGGTCTCCACCTCGAAGCAGCGCAAGAGCGCCGGGTTCGTACGCATCCAGCTGACCACGCGCATGCCCGAGCAGATGCTCACCACGGGCCCGCGGCGGTTCGCGCCGCTGCCCCGCGCGGTGGGCGATACGGCCCGCAGCCTCGGCAGGTTGACCGACGTTCGGGCTCTGGTCGCGGCGGTCGTTCAGCAGGGAAAGTGCACGCCCGCAGAACTTGCCGCCGAACTCGAGCAGGGGCCGGTCCAAGGTTCAGCCCTGCTGCGCATCGCCATCGACGACGTCTACGTCGGGACCAGGTCGAGCCCCGAAGCTGACCTCAATGACCTGCTCAGGCGGACAAAGCTCCCCATGCCCGAGTTCAACCCGCAGCTATATGTCGGCGAGGAATTCATCGCGAGCCCCGACGCATGGTGGCGGCACGCGGGCGTCGCGGCCGAGGTGGACTCCCACCAGTACCACTTGTCACCCGAGGAGCATGAGCGGACCCTGGCCCGCGATGCGCGGATGAAGGCATTCGGTATCAACGTGCTGCACTTCACTCCGCGGCAGATCCGCACCCAGCCCGCTCAGGTCATCGCCGCGATCAGATTCGCGCTCGCCGGGCCAGTCTTCCAGCCCCCGGTTCCCATCCGCACCATCTCGATAGCGGCCGCGCCCCACCCGGACCGGGGTTCCATTCCACCCGGAACGAAGTGAAACCCCGGATTCACTGCGTTAGGACGTAGTGAATCCGGGGTTTCATTCGGTGTTGGGGCCCGCAGAGCCCGGGAAGCAGCGAGTCGGGCGGAGGCGCCGCGGAGGCGGGTCAGGCGGAGGCGCCGCGGAGGCGGGCCAGGGCTTCGGCGAGGATCGCTTCGCCATCGGAGTCGCTGCGGCGCTCCTTCACGTACGCGAGGTGCGTCTTGTAGGGCTCGACGCGCGGCGGGGCCGGGGGGCTCTGCTCGTTCTGGCCGGCTGGGTTGCCGCACCGGGGGCACTCCCAGGTCTCGGGTATGGCGGCATCGGTGGCGAAACTCGGCCGGGTCTCGTGCTTGTTCGCGCACCAGAACGACACCCAGACACGCGGCGCGGACTCGCCGCGCTCGGCCTCTCCCATGGGTCCCGCGCCGACCCTGCTGCCGCGAATGGCGTTACCACTACTCACAGATCACCCCTTGAAGGCCATAGAGCTGTAGAACCCAGAACTTCGGTGCGGGAAGACGTACGCGTTAGCGATTGACTAGCACGTTCAGGGCGATGATGTCCACGAACCAGAGGACGCCAAAGAAGATGGTGATCCGGTCCAGGTTCCGCTCGACGACGGAGGAGGAGCCAAGGGTCGAGGACACCCCGCCGCCGAACAGGTCAGACAGGCCACCACCCTTGCCCTTGTGCAGCAGGACGAGCAGGATCATCACGAGACTCGTGATGATCAGGATAACGGAAAGCCCGATGATCATCTCTGTTATCCATCTCCTGCCGAGGAAGACCTATGCTGCCAGCTCACGATACCGGCAGATCTGAGCGAACTGCCCTGCATCGAGGCTAGCGCCTCCGACCAAAGCTCCGTCGATGTCCGGCTGCGCCATGATCGGCGCGACGTTGTCGGGCTTGACGGACCCGCCATACAGGATACGCACACTCGTGGCCGTCTCGGCGTCATGAATCTCCGAAATCCGTGACCTAATTGCCGAGGTCATCTGCTGCGCGTCCGCCGGGCTGGCCACTTCACCGGTGCCGATGGCCCAAACCGGCTCATAGGCGATCACCATCCCGGCCACCTCCTCGGCCGGGACCTTGGCCAGTGATCCGTCGAGCATCCCGACGCAGCACTCGACCGCCCGGCCCTCCTGACGGATCGCGAGCGACTCCCCCACGCACAAGATCGGCGTCAGCCCGGACCGCAGCGCCGCCTGCACCTTGGCGTTGACCACCTCGTCGGACTCATGGTGGTACCGACGCCGCTCGGAGTGTCCGGCCAGCACGTAGTCGCAGCCCAGCTTGGCCAGCATAGGCCCGGAGACGTCGCCGGTGTAGGCGCCGGAGTCGTACGGTGACAGGTCCTGCGCACCGTAGGAGATGCGCAGCTTGTCCCCGTCGATCAGCGTCTGCACGCTGCGCAGCGCGGTGAACGGCGGCAGCACCGCCACATCGACGGCGTCGTAGTCCCGCCCGGTCAGGGTGAACGCCAGCTTCTGCACCAGCGCGATCGCCTCGAGGTGGTTCTCGTGCATCTTCCAGTTGCCCGCCATCAGCGGCAGCCGGGTTCCTGGGGTCTTGGACCGGGCGTTCACGCCGAGTCATCCAGCGCGGTCAGGCCGGGCAGGGTCTTGCCCTCGAGGTATTCCAGGCTCGCGCCGCCGCCGGTGGAGATGTGCCCGAAGGCGCCCTCGTCGAGGCCGAGCGCGCGGATCGCCGCGGCCGAGTCGCCGCCGCCCACCACGGTCAGCCCGTTCACCTGGGCGATCGCCTCGGCTACCGCGCGGGTGCCCTCCGCGAACGCGGGAAACTCGAACACGCCGACCGGTCCGTTCCAGAACACCGTCTTGGCGTCGGCCAGCTTCTCCGCGAACAGGGCCCGGGTCTGCGGGCCCGCGTCCACGCCCTCCCGGTCGGCCGGGAAGTCGGTCACCGGCACCACGGAATGCTCGGCGTCGGGGGCAAAGTGCGTCGCGGCGACCAGGTCGACAGGCAGCACGAGTTCCACGCCGCGCCGCTCCGCCTCCTCCATCACCGCCTTGACCGCGGGGATCTGGTCGGCCTCGAGCACCGAGTTGCCCACCTCGTAGCCCCGCGCGGCGAGGAACGTATACCCCATTCCCCCGCCGATCAGGATGCGGTCGGCCAGGTCCAGCAGGTTCCCGATCACGGCCAGCTTGTCTGACGGCTTCTTGCCGCCGAGCACCACCACGAACGGGCGGGCCGGATCAGTGGTGAGCTGGCGCAGCACCGACACCTCGTCCCGGACCAGGTCGCCGGCGGCGTGCGGGAGCAGCGCGGGCAGGTCGTAGACCGAGGCATGCTTGCGGTGCACGGCGCCAAACGCGTCGTCCACGTACAGCTCGCCGAAGCGGGCCAGTTGCTGGGCGAACGCACCCCGCTCGGCGTCGTCCTTGCTGGTCTCGGCCGGCTCGAAGCGTATGTTCTCCAGCACCGCGACATCCTCGTCGCCCAGGCTGAACGCGGTCTTGGCGGCCGACTCGCCAACCACGTCGGTAGCGAACGCCACCGGCCGTCCCAGCAATTCGCCGAGCCGCTCGGCCACCGGTCGCAGCGACGGGCCGCCGGCCGCCCGCTCAGCGAACGAGGCGCCCTTCGGCCGGCCGAGGTGCGCGAGGATGATGACCCGCGCGCCCCGGTCGGACAGCTTGCTGATCACCGGCAGGCTGGCCCTGATCCGGCCGTCGTCGGTGATCTCCCCGGTGCCGGTCAGATCCAGGGGGACGTTCAGGTCAGACCGCAGCAGCACGCGGCGGCCGAGGACCTCCAGGTCATCGACGGGGCGCATTACCGCAGCCGGGAGGCGACGAGCACGGCCAGGTCGACGAGCCGGCTCGAGTAGCCCCACTCGTTGTCGTACCAGCCGAAGACCTTCACCTGGTTCCCGTACGCCATCGTGATCGACGCGTCGAATGTGCATGAGGCCGGCGAGCCGATGATGTCGGAGGAGACGATCGGGTCCTCGGTGTAGTAGAGGATGCCCTTGAGCGGCCCCTCGGCGGCGGCCTTGAACGCGGCGTTGACCTCATCCTTGGTGACGTCGCGGCCCAGTTCGACGACCAGGTCGGTGATCGAGCCGTCCGGGACGGGGACGCGCAGCGAGTAGCCGTCGAGTTTGCCCTTGAGCTCAGGGATCACCAGGCTCGTGGCCTTCGCGGCGCCGGTGGAGGTCGGGACGATGTTGATCGCGGCGGCGCGGGCGCGGCGCAGGTCCTTGTGCGGGCCGTCCTGGAGGTTCTGGTCCTGGGTGTAGGCGTGCACCGTCGTCATCAGGCCCTTGACGATGCCGAAGCTGTCGAGCAGCACCTTGGCCATCGGCGCCACGCAGTTCGTGGTGCAGGAGGCGTTGGAGATGATCGTGTGGGCGTCGGGGTCATACTTCTCGTCGTTGACCCCCATCACGATCGTGATGTCTTCTTCCTTGGCCGGCGCGGAGATGATGACCTTCTTCGCGCCCCCCTCGATGTGCGCCCGGGCCGCTGGGCCCGTGGTGAACCGGCCGGTGGACTCGATTACCACGTCCACACCGAGGTCACCCCACGGGAGCTTGGCCGGATCGCGCTCCGCCAGGATCTTGATCGACTTGGCGCCGACCTGGATGGTGTCGCCGGACACCGACACGGCGTAAGGAAGCGTGCCGATGACGCTGTCGTATTTGAGCAGGTGCGCCATCGTGGCAACGTCGCCGAGGTCGTTCGCGGCGACGATCTCGATGCCACGGTCGCCGTCTGCGGCGTTGGCGGCCCGCCAGAAGTTACGGCCGATGCGGCCGAACCCATTGATTCCTACGCGAATGGTCACAGTACTAAATCTCCTCGTCGATCCCCGTGATCGCCAGCGCTCAGAGACTATCGGACGCCGCCCACGAGGATGACCCGGAAGGCGGCCGTAGGAAGCCTGTCTGGGCCCCGGTACCGGGCAGGCATGCACAGACTCCTGAGGTCTAGACCATATCAAAGAGACAGGATTCTTTCCCGGGCGGGCCGGGGATCTGCGGTGGGTGATGTCGATTCGGGAACGTGGCGCTCGTATAGGAGATGAGACGCTGGCACGTGCGAGCGTCAACGTTTAGGAGGGACAAGATGAAGCAGTACCTGCTCAGCGTGTACCACCCCGAGGGCGGCATTCCCGAGCCAGCGGTCATGGAGAAGATCACGGCGGACGTCGACGCGCTGAACGCCGAGCTTCAGCAGGCCGGCGCGTGGGTCTTCGCCGGCGGGCTGTACCCGTCCAGCACGGCGACCGTGGTCCGGGTGGACGGGGGCGACGTCCTGATCACCGACGGACCGTTCGTCGAGGGCAAGGAGCACGTGGGCGGCTTCTGGGTGATCAAGGCCCACGACCTGGATTCCGCGCTGGAATGGGGCCGGAAGGCCACCCGCGCGTGCGCGGTCCCGATCGAGGTCCGGCCGTTCCATGATGAGGCCCCGGATGCAGGCCAGGAAATAGGCAGCGACTGAGGGTGCCAGGTCCTGAGCTCGCTGATATCGAACGCGTTTTCCGCGAGGAATACGGCCGGGCGGTGGCCGTCCTGACCCGCGTCTTCGGCGACATCGACACCGCGGAGGACGCGGTCCAGGACGCCTTCGCCGAGGCGGCGCGGCGGTGGCCCGAGGCCGGACTCCCGCCGAGCCCGGCCGGGTGGATCATCACCACCGCGCGCAACCGGGCCATCGACCGGCTACGGCGCGAGGCGGCCCGGGCGGACAAGCACGCCCAGGCGGCGCTCTTGCATGCCCACGACGAGCCCCTGGAGGAGGGACCCGTGCGCGATGACCGGCTACGGCTCATGTTCACCTGCTGCCACCCGGCGCTGGGCACCGCCGCCCAGGTGGCGCTGACGCTGCGGCTGCTGGGCGGGCTCACCACGGCCGAGATCGCGCACGCGTTCCTGGTGCCGGAGCCGACCATGGCCCAGCGCCTGGTCCGGGCCAAGGGCAAGATCCGCGACGCGGGGATTCCGTACCGGGTTCCCGCCGAGGCGGACCTGCCCGGCCGGCTCGCGGCGGTGCTCGCCGTGGTCTACCTGATCTTCAACGAGGGACACACGGCGAGTTCGGGAGATCGGCTGGCCCGCGGCGACCTGTGCGCGGAGGCGATCAGGCTCGGGCGGCTGCTCCTCGAGCTCATGCCGGACGAGCCCGAGGCGCTGGGCCTGCTCGCGCTGATGCTGCTTAGCGAGTCCCGCCGGGCGGCGCGGACCGGCGCGGATGGCACCATGATCCTGCTCGCCGACCAGGACCGGACGCGCTGGGACCGGGCGCTCATCACCGAGGGGCAGGACCTGGTCCGGCGCTGCCTGCGGCGCGGCCGGCCCGGCCCGTATCAGATCCAGGCGGCGATCAACGCCGTGCACAGCGACGCGCCGACCGCCGAGGTCACCGACTGGGGTCAGGTCCTGCAGCTGTACGACCAGCTGCTGGCGGTCGCGCCCGGCCCGGTAGTAGCCCTGAACCGGGCCGTCGCAGTGGCCGAGGTGCAAGGCCCGGCCGCGGCGCTCGACCTAGTCGACGGGCTCGATCTGGACCGGTATTACCTGTACCACGCGATCCGCGCCGAACTGCTCCGGCGCCTGGGCCGGTCCAGCGAGGCGGCCCTGGCCTACGAGGGGGCGCTGGCGCTGACCGGGAACGCGGCCGAACGCGCCTACCTGGCCGCGCGCCTGGCGGACCAGCGTACGAGCTAGGCGTCGAGGAGCGCCGGCTGCCGCATCGGCAGGGGCGGCCCTGCGGGTCATAACCTTATTTTGTGTCGCCGGTAAACAAAATCCAGCACCTCAGGTCCGCGACGCGACACGGATCTGGTGACCGGGCAGGGCTCGCCGGTGACCGGGCTGGGCTCGCCCGGGCCCGAACCGCCCTGTGCGCGGTTTTCGCGACGCACGGGTTCATCTTCGCCAGCTGGGCGGTCCGGGTGCCCGCGATCAAGGAGCAGACCGGGGCCTCGCCCGCGGCCCTGGGGCTCGCGCTGCTGGGCCTGTCGGCCGGGGCGGTGGCCACGATGCTGATCGCCGGAGCGCTATGCCGCCGATTCGGCAGCCAGCGGATCGCGGTGATCTCCTGCGCCTTGCTGTCGGTGACCCTGGTGCTGCCCGCGCTGGCCCGCTCGGCGACCACGCTCGGTCTCGCGCTGCTGGTCTTCGGGGCCGCGTACGGCTGCCTCAACGTGGCCATGAACAGCATCGCCGTGGACCTGGTGGCCGCGCTGCGCCGGCCGGTCATGCCAAGCTTCCACGCCGCGTGGAGCTTCGGCGGCCTGGCCGGGGCGGCCCTGGGCGGGCTGCTCGCGCCGCACCTGTCCCCACTCCGGGACCTGCTGCTGGTCGCGCTGGCCGGCCTGCTCGTGAGCGCCGTGGCCGGTCATACCCTGCTGGCCTCCGCGCGCTGGCTGCCCGCGGGCCCAGCCCAGCCGACGCGGGAGAGCCAGTCGAGTCGAGCGTGGCGCCGGATGCTGATGACGAGCCGGGTGGTGGGGCTGTTCGGCCTGATCGCGCTGTGCGCCGCGTACGACGAGGGCGCCATCGGCGACTGGGGCGCGCTACACCTGCGCCAGGACCTCGGGGCCGGCCCGGGCCTGGCCGCGGCGGGCTACGCGGCCTTCGCGCTCGCCGAGGCGTGCGGACGGCTCTCCGGCACGTCGCTCCTGGAACGGCTGGGCCGTACCCGGGTGCTGACGCTGGGTGGCCTGACCGCATGCGCCGGCATGCTCCTCGCCTCGCTGGCCCCGGACGTGTGGCTGGCCCTAGCCGGGTTCGCGGTCACCGGGCTCGGTCTAGCCAACGTGTTCCCTGCCGCCATCGCTCGGTCCGGCCTGCTGGCCGGATCGGAGGGAGTCGCCCTGACCTCGATGCTCGGCTATAGCGGGTTTCTGCTCGGCCCGCCCGCGATCGGCTTCCTGGCCAGCGAGTTCGGCTTGCGCGTGGGCCTGACCACGCTCTCCTTCCTGGCCCTGGCCGCAGCCACGATCGCCTACCTCGCGCCGGATCGCGCCGACCGGGGATAGCGATCAGTACCAGAGGACGCCTAACCCAGCATGTCGGCGGTCAGGCAGGCCTCGGTGCTCGGGATGCCCTGCTCACCGGCCCGGCGGTCGGCCATGGCCAGCAGACGGCGGATGCGGCCCGCGATGGCGTCCTTGGTCAGCGGCGGGTCGGCGAGCTGGCCCAGTTCCTCCAGGCTGGCCTGGCGGTGAGCCATCCGCAGATGGCCCGCCATGGTCAGGTGCTGCGGGGCGTCCGGGCCCAGGATCTCCAGGGCGCGTTCCACACGCGCACCGGCCGCCACCGCGGCCCGGGCGCTGCGGCGCAGGTTGGCGTCGTCGAAGTTGGCCAGCCGGTTCGCCGTGGCCCGGACCTCACGGCGCATCCGCCGCTCCTCCCAGGCCAGCACGGCCTGGTGGGCCCCGAGCCGGGTCAGCATCGCGGCGATCGCCTCGCCGTCCCTGATCACCACCCGGTCCACGCCGCGCACGTCACGCGCCTTGGCGTGCACCTTGAGCCGCCGGGCCGCGCCGACCAGCGCCAGCGCCGCCTCGGAGCCGGGGCAGGTGATCTCGAGCGCCATCGACCGGCCTGGCTCGGTCAGCGACCCGTGGGCCAGGAACGCGCCGCGCCAGGCCGCCTCGCAGTCGCAGGTGGCGCCCGACACCACTTGCCGCGGCAGGCCGCGCACCGGGCGGCCGTGGCTGTCGATCAGCCCGGCCTGGCGGGCCAGGGTCTCGCCTGCCTGCCCCTTGTCCACCCGGACCAGGTAGCGGTTGCCCTTGCGCAGGCCGCTCGGCGCGAGGACCAAGAACTCGGCCGGGTGCCCGAACACCTCGGTGATGCTGGCCCGCAGCCGCCGGGCCGCCGCGCCGGTGTCCAGTTCCGCCTCGATCACCACCCGGCCCTCGGCCAGGTGCAGTCCGCCGGCGAATCTGAGCAGCGTGGAGACCTCCGCCTTGCGGCAGCACGGCTTGATCACCGTGACGCGGCTGAGCTCGTCCTTCACCACGCCGGTCATCGCCATGGCGTCACTCCCCCCAACTTGGCCGGGCCATCGGGCTGGATTCCCGGAAGATTTGCGCGTAAGCCCCCGCGAGGAGCTTGGGCTCGTGGACTGGCGTGCCGTCGGCCGCAGCCACATCGGCCATCACCAGCCGGGCTCCGAGCATGCTCGCTGCCTTCTCCAGGTCGGCCAGGTTACC
>Ga0210405_10006762_pt1 | contig 10173 bp, 7 predicted proteins | sample IncBWH11MmetaG_FD_155492 | JGI IMG/M metagenome (GOLD analysis project Ga0210405, IMG submission 155492) | Forest soil microbial communities from Barre Woods Harvard Forest LTER site, Petersham, Massachusetts, United States - Inc-BW-H-11-M | ecosystem: Environmental > Terrestrial > Soil >... | reverse complement strand
GCCAGCGGCGGATGCGACCATCGTCGATTCCACCCGTTTGTCGGAGGACGAAGTGCTGCAGCGGGTAGAAGAGTTAGTGCAGCGGAAAATATCGCAGTGATTCGAGGGAGGACGGGCGTCCCCGCCCGTCCAGCTTTCCCAACCTGGAACCAAGCGTAAAAGAAAACTGCATCGTCACAGACATCGCCCGTCCCCCAGTGATATACAGAAACTGTCTCCCGTCCAGACTGGACTCACCTGAAACTTCTTTTTGCAGGCAGGTGATCGTCCTATGGCACGCCATTCTCGCGGCACTTTCTTGCTGCCGTTGTTGATCCTCTGTGTGCCATCCATCGTGGGACAGGACGCCTCAACCGGGGCGATTCGCGGAACCGTGGCTGATTCTTTCGGCCACCCGATTGTCGACGCTTCTGTCGCTCTCGTGGATTCTGCCCAGGGCTTTCATTACTTCGTCACCAGCGATTCCGAGGGAAAATTCGTGTTTGAATTCCTGCCGCCCGGAGAGTACGCCGCGCGCGCCGTTGCTCCCGACATGTCGCCGGAACTCACGCCCAAGCTCGAGGTGCACAAAGGCGCGACCACCGAACTCGACTTCAAACTCCGGGTCGGCGGCGCCAAAGAGATGGTCACAGTTACGGGCGAGCCTCCCATGGTCGAAACTGAATCTCATTCCGTTTCATCGCTGGTCGACAAGCGCGCAATCGAGGAATTGCCGCTCGACGGACGCCGCTTCACCGACCTCGCCCTCCTAACTCCCGGAGTGACACAGGACCCGCGTGGACTGACCTCGGGCTCGAATGGCGACTTGGCTTTTGGGGGCATCCGCGGATATCAGTCCAGCTACTTGGTTGACGGTGCTGACAACAACAACGCATTTTTCGCCCAGGCTCGCGGCCGCTATCGCGCTCCCTACCAGTTCTCCGAAGAAGTCGTGGAGGAGTTCCGGGTCTCGTCGAATACCTACGGTGCGGAACTTGGACGGGCCGGAGGCGCAGTGATCAACGTAGTCACAAAATCGGGATCGAACCAGCTGCATGGAACCGATTTTTATTTCATTCGAGACAGCGCGTTCGGAGCAACCCAGCCGACCCTCGATTTCAAGCCACACGCTCAGCAACAACAATTCGGCTTCACCCTGGGCGGTCCCGTTCACCACAACCGCATCTTTTTCTTCGGCGGACTCGATCAGCACATCTTTCACGTGCCTACAGTGGTTCGCTTTGTGAACGGAAGCTCGACGGTTGTCCCGCAAGCCGGCCAGGAACCGCTGCACGACGGCGACTACGAATCCAGCGATCAGGCAGTGGTGTTCGCTGCAGCAGCCCGACTTTCCACGCTCGCGGGTGAATTCCCGTCGCGGATGGTGGGCAACGCCGGCTTCTTCAAGTTGGATTTCACTCTCACTCCGCATGAAGCGCTTTCCACGCGCATCAGGACTTCTCGCTACTACGGTCTGAACAACGTCTTCCTCGATCCCTCAAGTCCGCTCACCACCAATGCCATCAGCGAAAACGGTCAGGAACAGGTGGAGACGGAAACCGCTTCGGTCTCCCTGACCAGCACATTTTCCTGGCGGCTGATCAGCCACTTGCGCGCCCAGTTCTCGCGCGATCTGCAGCAATCCTTCAGCAACACCACCGATCCTCTCACTGTGGTTCGCAGCACCATCGACGGCTTCGGACGTTCCAACATCCTGCCCCGCCAGACTCGCGAGCATCGCCTGAACCTGGCCGAGACCATCAGCCTCGAAGGCAAGCGGAACTCCTGGAAGTTTGGTGGCGACGCCCTGCTCACCTGGATCTATAACTATTTCCCAGCGCAGTCTGGCGGGGAGTACATTTTCGATCTCATCAAGGTGGATCCCTTCACCTTCGCACCGCAGGAGGGGGGTCTGCTGCTCACGCCGTTGCGCGCGTACGCGCACGATGTCCCGAAGTACTACATTCAGAATTTTGGATCTCAGTCCAGCCATCCCGACACCAACGAATATGCAGGTTTTGTGCAGGATACGATCCGCGCCACCAGCCACCTGGCCATCAGCCTTGGCGCACGCTATGACTTGCAGACCTTCACCAAAAAAGGATTGCTCACCAATCCGCTCTGGCCAGACTCCGGCAAAATTCCTTATAACCCGAACAACTACGCGCCGCGCATTGGCCTGGCATACTCGTTCGGAAGCGAGCGCCCGCTGGTCGTACGGGGGGGATACGGCTGGTTCTACACTCGTATTCCGCAGATTTACACTTCAACGATTACGACCGACAACGGATTCACCTCCGCCAATCTCTTCCTGAACAATTCCAAGTACTACGATCATCAGGTCTTCCCGCAGTATCCAAATGCGCTGGTGAATTGCCCGCTGGCCGCAACTTCCTGCACCTTGCCGTCCAGCCTGACGCAATATTCGCAAGCCGGAGTCTCCGCGTTCTCACCAAACTTCAAAACACCAAAGGTCGAGCAGGCCAGCCTCGGCGTCGAGAAAGAGGTGGCCCACCGTTTAGCTGTGGGCGTTGCTTACATGTACGTGCATGGAGTCGATCTCATTCGCGCCCGTGACGTGAACCTGCCACCACCGGTGAACATCGAGTATCCGGTATACGACAGCTCGGGTACCAATTTTCTCGGCACGTTCTATAACGTAGCTTCGTTTTCCACCTGGCAGATGACTCCCTCCTTTACCTGCCCGTATCCTCCATGCATCAATCCGCTCGCCCGGCCGATCCCGCAACTCGGCGCCATCGACGTCTTCGAGAGTGCCGCCTCCAGCACCTACAACGGAATGACGGTCTCCATTCACCGCCAGATGACCAGCGGCTTCTACTTTCGGATCGCCTACACCTTCGCCAAAGCCATTGACGACGGACAGGACGCATTAGTCGCCGGCGTACCCGCCGTGGTGCAGAATACCTATAACACCGCCGCTGAACGGGGTCTCAGCGTCACCGATCAGCGCCACCGCCTGATGTTTGCCTGGATTGCCGATCCCAAGTTCTTCGGCCGCGACCAGCCTGTCCTGGCCAAAGCGTTCAATGACTGGAAGCTGGCCGGAGTGCTCACCTTCGGCAGCGGACGGCCCGAGAATGTGATGGTTTCAGGCGATCCCAATCAGGACGGCAACGGCACCAACGACCGGCTTCCCGGAGCAGGCCGCAATTCGTTTATCGGACCCGATTACGCGACCACTGACGTACGCTTGACCCGTCGCCTGTTTGTTAGCGAGCGGGTGAAGCTGGACTTGATCATTGAATCCTTCAATCTGCTGAATCGCGACAACAAGCGCGTGCTGATTACCCAGGGCGGCCTGGAAGCTGACACGGCCTATTTCGTAAAGATCAGCAACGAACTTGGAGTCAATTACTACCCGGGCCATTTCCAGATTCCAAGAAATCCTCTGCAGGCCACCAATTCTTATGCTCCGCGGCAGGTACAGCTGGCTCTGAAAATGATTTTTTGAGTCGCAGTTAAGCGGAGTTCTTAGCGGACGAAATAACCGGGGCTTGTGTTCAATGGGATGGAGATTGAATGCCAGCCGTCTTCTCCAGGATAGTGATGCTGTTGAGTATTGTCTCCGCCGCCAGTTCCTCGCCAATCGTAGAGTTGATCATGAGATGAAAGCGATGCCGGTCCGGCCATTCGACACCGAAATATTGCTTGATGAAAGCTGCCCGGTCGCGATCCACGGTTTCGGCAAGCTGGACCGCGTCGCTCTCGCTCTTCCCCCCGGCCTGCAACCGTTGGACCTTTCCATTAAACGGCGCGTAAACAAATACGTGAAAGGCATCGCGACGATTTTGTAGATAGTAGGCAGAGCCCCGCCCGACGATGACGCACTTGCCGCCTTCGGCAGCACCTTTCACAACGCGCTCCGTGACCGCCCGGACGCAATCGGTATCCGCCATCTTCAGCCGCGGGGCATTCAAACTCCCTTCGTGGCTGCCTCGCATGAAAGCCTTAAACAGCCGGTAGAAGAGCGGGTCCCGCTTCTCTTCGTGTTCCTCGACCACTCGGCAGTCGCACTCCATCAGCCGGGCGATTTCGTTGGTCAACAATTGATCCCACAGCTTCCAGCCCAGGCGAGCCGCGACTCTCTTCGCGATATCGGCGCCACCGCTCCCGTATTCGCGCTCGATCGTAATAACCCGGATCACTGATCCATCAATCATAACGATCCATCAATCATAACGACCCATCAATCATAGCGCTGCTAGTCCAGCACAACCCGGCCTCCGCCAGGATCATTTTTCTTCAATGCAAATGAAACCAAAAACATGATCGCCGCTCCAATTGCGAGGACCCTGAAAGTATCAATGTAGGCCAAGGTGCTCGCTTGGACAATCACCGTCCGATACACCATGCCGTAAGCCTGCTTCGCTGCCCGATCGGCGTCCGCCCCCGATGCGATCAGCCGCGCCGTCAGCCTCGCAACCGCCCCCGCAAAGCTGGGCTGTCCCGGCGTGACATGTGCCACCAGGTACACTTGATGCACCTGAGCCCGGCGTGCAATCAGCGTGGTGACCATCGAAGTTCCCACGCTGCTTCCGATGTTGCGCATAAAGTTGACCAGCCCAGCGACACTGCTGCTTTTCTCCAACGGCATTCCCACGTACGAGCTCAGATTGATGGGAACGAACAGAAAGCCCAACCCAAACACCTGCGCCAGGCGTAACTGAGTGGCGCTCCAGAAGCTGATCTGCAGATCGAGCCGCTGCGTGGAATAGTACATTGCCAGGGAGAGGGTCAACCAGCCAAACGCCACCAGATACCGGGCCTGCACCTTGGACGACAGAAACCCTGCGATGGGCATCAGAAACAGCAGCAAAAGGCCGCCTCCCGAAAGCACCAGGCCCGCCGACTCCGCCGTGTAGCCCATAAGCGATTGCAGGAACAACGGCATCATCACGAGGCTCGCGAACAGCATGATCCCCAGCACAAACATCATTCCGTTCGCGCTCAGGAAGTTCAAATTCCTGAACAGATGCACGTCAATGATCGGTTTCTTGTAAAACCACTCCCACAGGACCAAACCAACCAGGCCGACCACGGTAAGAATCGCCAGCGTCAGGATGAAATGCGACCCAAACCAATCGTCCTCCTGACCCTTGTCCAGCATGATTTGCAAGGCACCGACACCTAGCACCAGCAGAGACACGCCCACATAATCGAACCGCGCCAGCGCTCCCTTAACGCGCTTCGCCCACGGCGGATCTTCGATCAAACGATAAACCAGTAACAGCGTCACAATCCCTACCGGCACATTAATAAAGAAGATCCAACGCCAGGTGTAATTATCCGTAATCCAGCCGCCCAGAGTCGGTCCAACCGTAGGCGCAACGATCACTGTAACGCCGTACAGCGCGAAGGCCAGCCCGCGCTTTTCAGGAGGGAACGTGTCCGCCAGAATCGCCTGCGCCATGGGCTGAAGTCCTCCCCCGCCCGTGCCTTGCAGGATGCGAAACACAATGATCGCCCCCAGGCTCGGCGCGAAGCCGCACAAAAGCGAACTCACAGTGAAAATCGCCAGGCAAGTCATGAAAAACCACTTGCGTCCAAGCACGCTGGCAAACCATCCGCTGATCGGCAGAACCACGGCGTTCGACACCAGATAAGAAGTGAGCACCCAGGTGCTCTGGTCATTGCTCGCTCCCAGATTGCCCGCAATATACGGAAGAGCCACGTTGGCGATGCTTGTATCGAGAACTTCCATGAACGCCGCCAAAGCGACCACAACCGCAATCAGCCACGGATTGAAACTGGGGCGCCACGGCGCGGAAGGAGTCGACGTCGCCTCACCCCCGGCGACCCCGGTCGCTGCATCGTTGAGCGTTGGAGGGCGGTCTGCCATATGCTCGAAATTTTAGATGAAGGCAGACCGCCAAAAGCACCGCTTTATCTTCGCGGCAAATAGGAGGGATTCACAAGGTCGCAAAAGGCGGAGAACCGGGCTCAGCGGCTGGCGCTGCCTGCGACAAGCGGGGCCGGAGTGACCAACCGTAGTTGGTCGAGCGATGTCAGGACGCTCTGCCAGTTGTCATGGTTCTTCTTCGTCTCAATCGGGGCAGCGAGATCACCATAAAAACTAAGGATGTTGACCCGCAGCTCCGGCGAAGTCTGGTCGAATTTTAGCTCTGACAATTGCGCCAGCAATTTTGCATAGGCGTCGTCTGTTAGCGAGTATTCCCCTGCCTTGGTCGGCTTGCCGCTATCCAGATCACAATTCGGCAGCACGACCGTGTCCGTGCGCACCTCTTCGAGAAAGGTCCGGTATTGATCGACCGTCGTATTGATGCTCTTGAAATACAGGTCCTCAGTTTGTGGAGTCGGATTATTGAAGGCCAGCGCCTTGAAAGGCCCGATCTTCGGCATGTATCGCAAAAGGGTTGACAGGACGCGGGTGCCAAATCCCGGCTTCGTGTAGTCCTTGCCCCAATCCTTTTCATATTCGGAGCGGGAAAGACGGTACAGAAACTTTTGTTTTGCGAAGTCGGGCTGCTCGCGCATCATGTCTTTCTTATGGGTCCGCAGGGCAACCTGGGTCATCTCTGGAATCATTCGACTGACAGAGTAACGATACGACCCGATCGCCAGATCCTCGTGGGCCAGCACGTCTTTCAGTTCTACGCCGTACACGATGGGGAACACCCGCTCCAGCAGAGTTTTGGACACTTTGAACCCGATGAAATCGTGGTACTGCTGCGATGCGTAACGATTCTTCGCGACCTGCACCATGTCGAAGCCGAACTCGGTTTTTAAGTGCGCGGTTTTGTCCTGCGCATACTTGACCGACTTGCCAAACTTCGCGCGCAACTTCGGATACTCGATCGCCACCGCCTGGTTGACGGCGGGATGGCCGGCGATATCGGACGCATAGTGCGCCAGCGCGCCCAGCGCGAAGGCGTACTCGTTCACATCCTGACTCTCGATCAGCAACTCGTGAACGAAATCTCCGCTGCGAACGTAGTGCACCAGGTTGCTGAATTCCCTGCTGCCAAACGGGTAGTACCCCAGATCCTGGATGACCGCGCCTCCATAGGCGTAGGCGTGTGCCTCTTTAATCTGATCCTCCGACAATCCCGGATATCGCTTGAGCAGCAGCGGGCGGATCTCGTCGGCCCATAGCAGATCGACGATTTCCTCGTGCGTCAGAACGGAGTATGCCGACGAGCCGCCGCTGCACATCAGCACCAGGAGAACAGATGCCACGACGCGTATAAAAAACAGGCGCCACCCTTTAGTGATGGCACCTAACGATATGGACGGCCGGCTCATGGCTTAAATGCGGCCAAGAACCAGCAGGATGACCACGATGAAAAGGACCAGTCCGACGCCGCCGGTCGGGGCATAACCCCACTCCCGACTGTGCGACCACCGCGGCAATGCACCAAAGAGCGCTAAAACCAAGATCACGATCAGTACAGTTCCAAGCATGTTTTCCTCCTTTATATTCAAGCTCAATACCTTCCCAAAAGCCGTGACGTCAAATCACGATAATGACGACGCGAATGCCGGGATGGAACGGGTTGTACAAAAAGTATCCTCCGTCGATGTAGTCAACATAAACGTTGTCGGTGTAAAGCCAGCCCACTGGCCACGGCTGACTGAATCCGAACCAATAGCCTCCGTACTGGAAGCGAGGTTGCCCCTCGATAATGACCGGGCGGTTGATCACGAACACGTGCTCGCGGCCGAAATTGGCACGAAAACGGTCGTCAGGAATGCGGCCGTGGTTGCTATCGGCGCGCTGCGCCTGCTGTTCGTGTTGCACGGCAGGCTTCTCCTGCTGTGATTTTTTCTCTTCTTGCTGAGCCTTTTTCTCTTCTTGCTGAGCAGGCTGCTGCGCCTTTTTCTCTTCTTGCTGCACCTGCTTCTGTTCCTGGGCAGGCTTCTCCGGTTGCGCCTTTTTCTCTACCTGCTGGCCGTGTTCCTCTTGCTGAGGGTGTTCTTCCTGCGCGTAAACGGGAGCTGCGGCTCCCAGGGTCAACGACAGAACTGCGGTGCCGATAATTCCTGCTAGTTTCATAGATGTTGCCTCCATTTGCCGCTCATTGACTTTTCTGTTCGCGCCGGACAGATCACCTACCGAGCCGGCGCGGTTCTCGGAGACTTCCTAATTCCTTTCGCCTAAGTGAAATAATCTTTTTCATGAATTGCCGCTTTCGAGGCTACGAACCTAAGAGAAGAAGACTTCAGATGGCTGACTTAGCTCAGAGAACCTGAAAAGAGAGAAGCGATGCGTCTCTAGCGTCATAATCGCTGAAGCCCAATAAAATAGCTGGTCCAAATTGCTCACTTTGATCTTTTCATTTACGCTCGCGAAATCCGGGAGCATGGGCCAAACCCACCCAATTCGGACAAAAACGCTTTTGTCCCAAATCTTGTCAAGCCCCCTAAAGCACCCAATTCCCGCCAACCCGCTGATTCAGCGGCAGAAATAAATCTGAAAATTTGGCGGGTTTACCCCCTCGAATCTGCTAGCCTGGTGGTAGAGATCAAGTTTGGCGCAAGCTTCCCAGCTTGCGCCTTTTCTGTTGCAACGACCCTTATTTCCAGAACTAACCATCAATGCGCAAAGCCAAGGCCGCTTCACCCCGACGCACTCGAGCGTCGCGGGAGAACTCTGCCCGCAAGGCGGCCCAGGCGCGCGGCCTCGGCATCACTCGCCGAGGCGATCTTGGCGAAGTGGCCTTCGTCCACAAAGCCATGAGCCTCGGCTACGTAGTCGCCAAGCCCTATGGACAAATGCATCGCTACGACTTCATGGTCGAAGGTGGTAAAAAGCTGTGGCGCGTCCAGGTAAAAACCAGCACCTGCATGCGCGACGGCCGCTATCAGCTCTGCGTCCAGCGCATCACCCACCGCCGTACCGTCGCCTACAAGAAATCCGAACTAGATTTCGTGTTGGCCTATCTGATGCCCGTAAAAACCTGGTACATCCTGCCAATAAGCGTGGTCGCGGGACGCAGAAGCTTTCTCCTCGCTCCCCCAGGATTCCGCGGCAAGAACTCATGGGCCGAATACCTGGAAGCCTGGCACCTCCTGGGCAAGCCGCATGGCCCCGCTGAGCCCATGTATCGCGGACACTCCCAGCCGCGGGGCGGCGCAAGAATGCAGCCCACGACGCAAGCCGTGGGAAAGCGGGGAAAACAACAAGCCCCAGCGGGGCGAAAGATTAGTTCGTCAGAATCGTGACTTGATACGTTATCTAATTTCGACCCAGACCCCGCATGATTCGTGGGAGGTTCGTGGTAGGCCACGGCTTCAGCCGTGCCACAACGCCCCGCTTTGATTCAGGCCCAGCCGGTCGCGACTCCATTCGGACCAAACCCATTTCTCCCCTAACAATGTCATCTTGAGCGCAGTAGCTTCCTCGCGCAGCGAGGAAGCTACGGAGTCGAAAGATCCCTACCTGCGCGACGTCACCGAAACGCCGGCCAACCACCTTTTGAAAAAAATGAAAGGCGGCCGAGCTGCGAGCGAGTTGCACCACCCAGTCTACGGTCGGAAGGAATAGGTGTATTTGACCACGAACTGGTTCTGATAGAGTTGCACGGGGTTTGCGGCAGCCAGACTGGCGAATTGCTGACCTGCCGTGTAGATCAAGTACAGGTCACTATCAGGGCGATAGTTCCAGCGTAGCCTGATATTGGCGCTGACTGCCTGAGCATTGGCCGTGTCCATCTGCACGATTGTCGAAAGCGAGAGAAACCGCGAGAAAGCGTAGTCTGTCTCCAAAGATCCGAACACGACCGAAAAGTTTCCGTTCACCAGCGGCAGCCGAAAACGATTCCATTGTTCGCTGAAGCTGAACGAAAGTCGTTCGTTTGCGCGATACCCAGTCCGAATGCGGGCCTCGTTTAACGAGCCGTCGTAGTACCCGCCAAACCGCTCATAGAAGCTGACCGTCCACTTCCGGTTTTCCGCCGAGCCATAGGTAAACTGGTGGCGAGCCCAGTTGTACACCCCCACCGGGATGAAGACGCTCTTATATATATTGAACGGAGTGGTGAGGCGCTGTGCGAAAACGTCTACGATGTCGTCGTCCGTGTAGGAACCGTTGTGAAAGTTGACGCGAAAAGTTGCCTGCCATTCTTGTGTCTCCACGGCACCGCGAGTGTTCGGCGCGTGGTCGATGAACCCTTCAAAATTTAGCTCGCGCACGCCGGGGATTTGCGGGCG
>Ga0210405_10006761_pt1 | contig 10174 bp, 7 predicted proteins | sample IncBWH11MmetaG_FD_155492 | JGI IMG/M metagenome (GOLD analysis project Ga0210405, IMG submission 155492) | Forest soil microbial communities from Barre Woods Harvard Forest LTER site, Petersham, Massachusetts, United States - Inc-BW-H-11-M | ecosystem: Environmental > Terrestrial > Soil >... | reverse complement strand
AAGGGGGCGATTGTTGGGGGGGCTGGGAATTTGAAAAGGGTCGAAATGTGATGAAAAGTGATGAATGGGGCCGGAAATTAGCGAACGAATTCATGCGGGGCAGGTACATCATATTGATTCTAAACGGATAGCGCGCGGGGAAATTCTCATTTGCAACACAACTGGGGTTGAACGCTTGCAAATGCCTGACTGACAGGCGAAACCGCCTGTCCTACCTAGCGCGGTGGCTGATTGATTCTTTCCAAACGCTTTGAGACGGTGCCGAAAGGGGAATGAAAAGGCGCAAGCAAATACACTCTCAATATGTACCACCAGAAACTCCGCTCATTCAGCGAGGGATCGATCAGGCTTTCGATTTCTCTCTGAGCCGCCGGGGTTTCGCTCCAATGAATGCCGGGCGCTTGGTGGTGAATGGTATGGTAGCCATTGTTGAACAGCGCCAGGTTGATCAGACCCACAAAATTACGGGCATGGTTGTAGGCCGATTCCTCATCGGTATGGACATGCTGAACGTAATTGAAAATCAACACGCTGAACAGCGAAACCTGATGCGGGATCACGATGAACAGAACGGCCTTCTTCCAATTCAGAACAAAGATTGCCACGGCGTAGTATAGTCCCAAAACAAGGTATTGGGAAGCGGCAAGATAGAATTTTGGCCGGTCGCTGCGCCACAGGGTTTTTAGATAATTGGCAATCGGCTGCTGCTGAAAATAACTGCTGATGGATGGGTAACTGAGCAGAGTGAAAATATTGTTCTTTTCGCTAAACCGGTAGGTGAGCGTGTAGTCGCCAATTTTGTTGTTCAGAAAATGATGATTTTTGTTGTGGGTGGGAATCCAAACGAAAGCGGGAAAGCCGTAGAAGAGAGTCAGCCAGTAGTCGGTCAAAATGTTTAGAAATCGCGATCTCCAGATCGGCACGTGATTGTGGTTATGGGCGATGACAGCCACTGAAACTCCCATAAACAGAAACCAGAGGTAAATGACCGGCTGGATAGCCGCGAGATTCCACTGCACGATAAGCAATGCGGTGGTGATAGCCATGTATGAGATGGTACGGCGGTCGGCCTGGTAGGTAAGAAGCAAAATCCAGGCTAAAATGTACCACCTTACTGGGGGCGATGGCAATAAACCGCGATAGAGCCCTCATCCAAAAGGCCGACGGGGGCGTCGGCCGCGGACCAGGGGTCCGCCCCACCAGCAAGAGGCTGAAAAAGCTAACTGGGCAGGTCGGGGACCTGCCCCACTGCTAGAGGCTAGAAGTACAGGCGCACGCCTAGCGTGATGATGCGTGGGCCGTACTGCGGGCCGGCGGCGCGGCCGAAGCTGGTACTGCCGACTGCGCCATTGACGCTGAAATTCGTCCGGTTGAATGGATTGAAGGCGTCGGCGCGGAATTGGAGCCGCATACGGCTACCGTCGCCGCTCGGCCACACGTACACTTGCTTGATCAGCGCAAGGTTGTCCACCAGGACCGGCGGCTGGCGAAACTTGCTGTTGTACTGCGAGGACGTTCCGAACGAAAGCTGACTAGGCACTGAGAAAGCCGCTGAGTTGAAATAGACGCTGGCCGGGTTGTTGGGATTGAGCGAAGTGCGGCTCTGGCCCGTGAGAACGTCGCCGCCGTTGGCGTTGCACATCCGGGCGTCGGTGAACAGGACGCCGCTTAGTGTATTCGCACAGTTCAGCGCGATGAGATTGCCGCTGCGGTAGTTGTGAGTGTCGGCGATCGTCCAGTTGCCGACGAAGGCGTTGACCAGGCGGCTGGAGTGTCCTAAGAAATGCTTGCCGGTTCCGAAGGGCAGATCGTAGGTGTTCAGGAAATCGAACACGTTCGGCTGGTCTTCCGGCAGGTACGACTTTCCCTGGTTCACGTTATACATGTCCTGGAGGTAGACCTGATTCTGCGAGAAGATTTGCCGGTAGGTTAGCAAGCCGAGAGATTTCGACCGGACGTAGGAGGCCGAGAACTGCCAGGCGCCGAAACGGCGATGCACCTTGAAACTCGCCGCGTCATACCAGTTTTGTCCCTGGCCGCTGTTGCGGGACCAGACATTGAGGAACTGCGGAAATGGGCGTAACGACTGGGCGAGAGTGCCGGTGTCGGGGAAATTCGGATAGGGCTTCTTGAAGCCCGCGGCGACAACGGCAGGAGACGAGATCTGCTGCTGCAGCAGCGATCCGAGAGAGAGGAACGAAGGGTTCACCTGGTTCAAGTCCACCGTGGAATTCAAACCCTTGCCGCGGACTTCGGCGTAATCCACCTCGACCAGGAATTTCGCAACCTCGCGCTGGAGGTTGATGCTCCAGTTCTGGATGCGGGCAGCCTTGCCGAAGGTGGGTCCCATGAAATCGACTTGCAGACCGTTGCCCGCGTTCGGGCTGAGGAAGGGCGGGGGCTGGTAGCCGGGCGGTTTGGGAAGTCCACCGTCCCACTGGAAGGGCGCGTTGAGACCGTCGGAAATCTGCTGGAACGATCCGTTGGCGCCGAGCGTGCAACCGCATCCGCCATTACTGGTCGCCTCGTAGAAAATGCCATAGCCGCCGCGCAGAACGGTCTTGGGATTGATCTGATACGCAAATCCGGCGCGGGGGCCGAGGTTGGTGAAGTCGGTCGGCCAGAACCGGGTTACTCCCAGCCGGTTGGGACCGCTGCCTGGGAAGACATAAGCGCCGGGAAAATTATTGGCCGCCGGATTTGGCTCCGTCAAGGAGACTGACCCCATGGTCGGCGCATACCAGTTGATGGGGACTTCGTAACGCATACCGAGGTTCAAGGTCAGCCTGGGTGTTACCTTCCAGTTATCCTGAAAGTAAAAGCCGTAATACTGGTAGCGAATCTGGGCATCCTGCACCGGCGTGGCGGCGGCGGTCGCCGAGTCCGGCAAGCCTAGCAGGAAACTGGCGAACGAATTGCCGGTCGTGCCTGTAGCCGCCGGATCAGCTGTTTCGTTGCGGGCAAAAATATAGGTCCCATTTGTGCCGGCCAAGTCATGCGCTAAAGTTTCCAGTCGGCGCAGGTCCCAGCCCACTTTGAACTCGTGCCTGCCTTTGATCCAGGTGAGGCCCTGGGAAATCTCGGTCGTATAGTTATTTTGTCCGCTATTGTTCACTTTGCCTTGATTCATACCCCAATACATGCCTCCGGTTGGACTACCCGACGTCTCGCCGCCGATGGGGAAATCGGCGGCCGCAAAAGCGATGACAGGCGTCACGTCTGAGTCGCCCTTGAGGCCGGGGAAACCCACTTTAGAGGCAAATCCACTCTGATCTGGGACGAACCATACCTGCACGGTACGGGAATATCCATAGGTGCTGTGCAGAAGCACGGTAGGAGAGAAGGTGTAATCGTGGTTCACACGGAAAATCCGGGGCTTCTGGTACTGATCGCCCAGCGCCGTGCCCAAGGGACCTGGATAGTCGCCAACGGCGTGACTGAGCTGGCTATCGATCGACTGGAAATACGAGACGCGGTTCTTCTCGCTGAAGATTTGATCAATCTTAAAGGCCCATACATGGTCGGTAATCTGGGTGGTGTTGTTGAAGGCGTGGTTGCTGGACGAGCTCCCGCCGGTCGCGGGCGGAATGAACGGAATGATATTGGCCGAAATTTTGCTGAAACGGGCGGCTGGAATGATATTGCCGGGGAACACGCTGCGAGTGGCGGTAGAGCCGGAACCCGACGTCGAGGCCGGATCGTAGATCGCCAGCCCAACCTGGCTGAAGTTGCCTTGCGTCTCCAGCGTGCTCGGCACCGTGTTCACCACGGCCGTAGGCTGTACAGGCCGCAAGTCGTTGTCGTCGGAGAAGTAGAAGAACGTCTTGTTGCGGCCGTTGTAAACCTTGGGGATGTAGACGGGGCCGCCGACTCCGCCGCTGGTGGCGTTGAAACGATCCTTGGGCCGGTATCCGGGCGCATTGAAGGGGTTCGCGTTTACAGTCCAGCCGGCTGCCTCCCAGATGTCGCGGCGCATGCTATAGTTCCATGTCCCGTGGTAGGCGTTGGCGCCAGACCGGGTGGTGAGGATTTCGATGCCACCGCCAGTGCGCCCGTATTCGGCCGTATAGGTTCCAACCAGCAGCTTGAACTCGCTGAAGGCTTCGGCCGAGGGCGGGTTGAAGACGGTGCCGCCAGACTCCGGAATGACGTTGCTGGTGCCATCGATCAACTGCTCGCGCGCGCGTCCGGTGGAACCGGCGATGCTGGTCTCACCGGAGTTGTTCACGCCGGCCATGTAGCCCAGAAACGCCGAGGGGTTCTGGAGTCCTCCGGACCACAGCGGCAACGTCTGGTACATTCTCGGCGTGAGGGTCTGGCCGCGCTCGCTGGTGTCGGTGTCGAGCAGCGTCTGGTTGGCGGTGACCTCCACGCTTTGCTTCACATCGCCGACCTCCAGTTGCAAGTCGAGCGTTTGGCGCTGGGCGATGAAGATTTCGATTTCGGGCCGGACCAACTTCTTGAAGCCCGGTTTTTCGGCGCTCACCGTCCAGATGCCGGGCGGCAGGCTGGGAAACACGTAGAGTCCGGATTCGGACGAAACAGAATGGAGAGTGACGCCGGAAGAGGCCAGGGTCACATCGACCGTGGCGCCTGGGACTGCGGCATTGTTGGAGTCTAAGACCGTGCCCGAGAGCGAGCCGGTTTGCGATTGACAGAATGCGATGGAACAAAGAAGCAGTCCCAACGCGCAAGCTTGTAGAAATCGAACGACAAAGTTCATTCCTTTAACCCTCCCGGAAAATTTGGCCCGTGACCCTAAAGACTACAGTGATGGCTGTCAGGCCGGCGCCTGGCAGCTTTATCGATCAGATTAACGTTAGTGAACTAGTGTTAACGAATCTGTCATGGTTTGTCAACCGGGGGTCGGAGAACATTAGCATGGGGCGTGACGCCGCGGAAGCAAGCACCCTCTAGGAATCGCCCCCTGCGTCGCCAGGAGTGGCGACGCGGCACGCAAAGTGCGTGCGCCACAAGGGATTGGAAACATTGAGGCCCTACCACCAAAGCGGCGTACTACCACGGCTTCTGGTTCCAAACTGTGGCCGGATGTACTAAGGTCTTTCGCCGATAGGCTCTCTAAAGTTTCCGTGTCAGAATTAAACAAAGCAGCACGGGATTAAATGGAATCTGCCCTGTTGGTCTTAGATTTTTGCCAATTGCGGAACGTCACGCTGGATGACGAGGCGCTAATGCGCGAGGTGGTTGGCGCACTGCTGATCGATGCGTCGCAGCGCATTGACGAGCTGCGTGAAGCCATTGAACGGGCCGACGCAGCCGAATGCGTCCGCCTGGCGCACACCGCTCAGGGCGCTTGCAGCAACGTGGGGGCTGCTTCCATGGCTGCGTTGTTCTGGTCGGTGGAGCGGTATGCCCGCGGCGGCGACTTCGATGGATGCAAGTCGGCGCGCGAGAAGCTATCGATCGAGTTGGACAAACTGCGCTTTGAAGCCGACTCGGTCTGAAAAGTAAGAACTCTCTAGTGGGCAGGCTATCAGCCTGGCCACAAGGCAGCATAGCCGCAACCAAAAACCGCTTGCTGACGCGCGCGGCTCTGTTTGAAGTTGCACACTCCAAATCAAGATGTAGTAGAACGCAGCAATAAGTGGACCGCGGTGGCGCAGAGAACTCCTACGTGCTTTGACTCCGGCTCTAGCTCCCCAATCAGGTCCTCAATCGCGGCTGGACGGAAAGCGCCGATCTCCTGCTTCGATTTTCCAGACAGCCACTCGGTCAGCGCGGAACCAGCGGCTATCGATGCCGTGCAGCCTCTCGTCTTATAGCGGACCTCCGATACCACGCCGCCTTCGAAGCGAACCGAAATCCGCAAGATGTCTCCGCAGGCGGGATTCGTCGCCTCCACGGTCACTGCGGGCGGCGGCAATTCGCCGACATTGCGCGGATTTTGAAAATGATCGATGAGGCGCTCGCTATACAATAGTGGTTACCGCCAGCTTCCATTTTGGCATGCACGTAGTGGCCGCCATTATCGTCAGGGACGAATCGGTTCTGATCTGCCAGCGAAAGACAGGGCAACAGTATGCCGGCAAGTGGGAATTTCCGGGCGGCAAGGTGGAACCGGGAGAAGAACTCAGAGCGGCGCTCGAGCGGGAGCTGCTGGAAGAGCTTGCGATCGCCGCGACAGCCGGCGAAGAGATCGCGCGCTACGAATACGCCTACCCTGGGCGCACTCCGATCCAACTGGTCTTCTACAAGGTCGGCCAGTTCGAAGGCGAGCCGCGCAATCTCATCTTCGAGCAGATTCGCTGGGAGAAAATTGAAAACCTGCCTGGATACGATTTTCTGGATGGCGATGTCGATTTCGTGAAGAATCTGACTGCGGGTCAAGTTTTCGGGTAGTGCATGCTGGAGTATTGCTCAGCGCCGCGAACAAGCATGTTGGATTATTCGAATAAAATATCCTGGGCGGGTGTGAGTGGCAATCAAAGTTAAGAGTGCGACCCGACTACACGAGATTCTTCCGCGCTACACACAGATGCCGGTTATGCTGATTACGGAAAGATTGCTCATCCATCCCAATCGTGTATTCATCATCCCGGCACAGCGCGATTTGCACGTTCTTAACGCAGAGTTCCGTCTGAAACCGATATCAAAGCCTAGGGGATGGCCCGACGTGATTACGGTTTTTCTGCGTTCCCTGACCAAGCATTGGGACGGCAAACTTATTGCGGTGATTGTCTCTGGCTATGACGGTGATGGGGAAGCAGCGCTCTGCGGCATAAAGAGGTCATCGCTCAAGAAATTGTGCGCATTGCGCACGCGGTACGTTAAGCAGATCAGCTGGACGACTACAAATCGGACCGCGGGTCAAGTTTTTGGCAGTGCCGAACCCGGCAAAAAGACACTCGAAAACCCTCTTTATTCATGGCCGTCCTGGGGGGTTTCCCAGTACTGTTGTAACGTCTTAGGTAGCTAGACTAAGTGTAAGGTCGACCGAAGGAGGACAGGCGCAACGTCCCGTCCTGCCAGCGCACCGTCTTGCAGTCGGCTCCGTTCCTTGAACCGTCATGTTTAAGAGAGTCGGAAAAGGAAGTGGAGAATGGATGCAAACGAATTAGTGCGAACCGGCATCGAGGGGCTCGACAGCATCCTTCTCGGTGGAATTCCAAAAAGCAACACGATCCTGGTTCAGGGCCTGGTGGGAAGCGGTAAAACCCTCCTAGGCCTCGAGTTCATCTATCGCGGGATCACCCAGTTCAACGAGCCCGGCATCGTGGTGGTATTTGAGACGAGCCCGGATAAGATCATTCGGGACGCCGCCGGATTCGGTTGGAACCTGGAGGAATTGCGGCAGCAGAAGAAGCTGAAAATCATCTTCACAACGCCGCAGGTGTTGGAGCAAGAACTGCGTATGCCCGACAGCCTGCTGATAGAGATGGCGGCGGAAATTGGCGCCAAGCGCATCTTCGTGGATGGCATCGGATCGTTATTTCCGGCGGTGAATGGCAACGGTCACACACCGCTTACCGGGCCAGGCTCCTACCGCGAATTGCTGCAGCAATTGCTTGACGCGCTGAGCCGCCAGAATTTAACGGCTATCCTCTCGCATGAGCTCAGCTCGGTCCCCGAGTCGCGAGTCACTTCCGATATGGCTAGCTCTCTTGTGGACACGGTTATCCAATTGAACCGCTCTTCGCGAAACAGGCAGAGCGTCCGCGGCATCGAGATCATCAAGAGCCGGGGACACCGGTATGACAGCGGCGAGCACACTTTACACATTACCGAAAATAAAGGCCTGCAAGTATTCCGCCGCGTTCAGGCCCCTCGCCCCCTAAGTCTCGCTCAGCCCAGCTCCAACAAGCGGTCGGCCATTGGAGTGGAGGTTCTGGACACACTCATCGGCGGAGGCATTTTCGACGGGTCCACCACGATGGTGATCGGCGTTTCGGGCGTGGGAAAGACCGTGCTCGGCACGCAACTTCTGGCCGAAGGAGCGGCGCGGCAGGGCAAGCGCGGCTTGCTGATCTCGCTCGATGAGCATCCGGCGCAAATCATTCGCAATTCCGAAACCATTGGCCTGGGCCTGAAGACGCAGGTCGATTCGGAAATGATTCACATTCTCTTCGCCAGCCCACAGGAATTGGATGTCGATAAACACTACGCGGACATCGTAGGGCTGATCGAAAAATACGATATTCAACGAATGGTGATCGATGGGATGACCAGTTACAGCACGGCGCTCGAAGATCCGCGGGTGTATCGTGACTTTTTTCACGCACTGGTCGCCTACAGTAAACAACGCTTGATGACGACGTTTTTCAACTATGAGAATCCGGAATTTCTGGGGGTATCGACTTATATGCCGGATTTTCCGGTGAGCTCCATTGTCGACAACATCATCCTGTTGAGCATAGCGGAACTGAACAACGCGCTGCACCGCTGCCTCACCGTAGTCAAGGCGAGGGGGAGTAAACATGAGTTCGAGACTCGCGAATATGTGATCGGGCAGGGCGGAATGAAACTGCTGCCCAGAGACCTGACCGCTTCCGCCTCGCTGCCGTTCCAGAACTATTCCAGTATGTTGAGCCGAGCCCCCACGCGATTGAGCTTGCCTGCGCGGATCAATGGCGAGGCCACCGTTGGGGACAGGGAGTGATTTGAGAAAGGTCCTTGCATGGCAAGCATCTCTGCAAATGTAACCAGCCGTATCGAACTGCCGGCCGAATTGCAGGCTGAACTGCTCGATCCTGGCGGCTGGAGCGACGTACTGGAAACATTCGCCCGCACGATGCGAGTGGGGGTGGCGCTAACGGATTCCAAAGGCCAACTTCTGAGCGCGTGTCACAACCCGCAGCCGGTCTGGGCTCTGTCTCGCAAGGCGCTGCCGGAATCTGACGGATCATTTTGGCTCTCGCCTCGGACGCCTGACTCGGCTGTAATGGAATCCATGCAACAAGGGGAGATTGGGACGGCAAACGACGAGGCCGGACTGGCGTATATTGCGGTACCGCTGTCGTTGGACGGCAGGTATGTAACGACACTCATGGCGGGGCAGGTGTTCGATCATTACCCGGAATCGCTTCGGATGGAGCAAGCGGCCAAGAAGCTCGGTATCCCGGCGCAGCAGATGTGGCAACTGGCCATTCGTCAGTCCCCGGTCAGCCGCGCAACTCTGCGGCTGTACGGCGAATTGCTGCAAGCCCTGGGTCAGGCTTTTCTGCGGCAACGTTATGGCGCGATCGTTGAAAGGAAGCTGAACGAGACCAACAGGCGGTTTCGATTGTTGGTCGATAGCCTGAAGGAATACGCTATTTTCACGGTGGCGGGCGACGGACTGGTGACCAGTTGGAATAGCGGCGCTCAACACCTGTTAGGGTACAGTGCAGCCGAGATCGTCGGCCGGGAATCGTCGCTACTTTACACGCCGGAGGACATCGAGACCGGCGCGCCAGCCAGCGATTTGCATCGGGCCATTCGGGAGGGCACGGCAGAGACGGAACGCTGGCACGTGCGTAAAGATGGCTCCCGCTTTCTAGCGCTCAGCACGCTGGCTGCGGTGGCGCACTCCGAAGGTCGTGAGTTTGGACGAATCGTACGCGATATCACCGAGCGCCGGAAAGCGGAGGAAGCTATTGTCGAGGCGCAGAAGCAGGAGAGCATCGGGATCCTGGCCGGCGGGGTCGCTCACGATTTTAATAATCTCTTGCAAGGGATATTGATAAACGCCACTTTGCTCCTGGACGACACAAATGCAGATCCGGTCAAGATTGACCGGCGCCAACTCGAGGATATCCTGGCCGCGGGCTCCGCTGGAGTCGGTCTAACCCATCAATTGCTGGCTTATGCGGGAAGGGGGGGCGTAGTCACAACCCGATTCGATATTTCCGAGCCTGTTTCGGAAGTGCTGAGCTTGATTCATTCGTTGTTACCGACAGGTGTGGAACTGCAATCGGAGTTGGCGGCGGGCCTGCCGCGGATTGAAGCAGATGCCAGCCAAATCCAGCAGATTGTCATGAATCTGGTGATCAATGGCGGCGAGGCGATCGGACCTGCTGGGGGCGTGGTGCGGGTCACAACGGGAATAGCCAGCCCCGAGCCTTCGCAGAATCCGGGTCCTCATGTTTACATTGAAGTACAGGATTCGGGTTGCGGCATGGACGCGGACACCTGTGCCCGAATCTTCGATCCGTTCTTCACTACCAAGTTTCTTGGA
>Ga0210405_10006759_pt1 | contig 10175 bp, 9 predicted proteins | sample IncBWH11MmetaG_FD_155492 | JGI IMG/M metagenome (GOLD analysis project Ga0210405, IMG submission 155492) | Forest soil microbial communities from Barre Woods Harvard Forest LTER site, Petersham, Massachusetts, United States - Inc-BW-H-11-M | ecosystem: Environmental > Terrestrial > Soil >... | reverse complement strand
ACGTCCATGACCCGCCTGTCTTTGCGGTCCGGCAGATAGCAGTAAGTGCAGTTAAGATTGCAGAACGGGGTTGGCTGAAAGATCAGCAACTGAACGGGTGATACCTCCATAACGGTGATAGGTTGGACGTTCTAACTTAAAGGTTCCGAGTTCCCCTGCGCAGGACGCCAAGCCTACCTGCGTGAACTTAGAACCTAAAACCTAAAACTGAAAACCTAAAACGGACTCTAGTGGTTAAACCAGAACTTGAGCCAGCCCGGAGCCACTATGGCACCACCGTTCGGCCACCCATAGTTTCCCCAACCCGAAGGAACTCGGAATCCGGCGCCATTATGCCAGCCGCCGTTCGGCCAAGCATATCTGCTTCCATTACGCCAACCGTTACGCCACGTGCCTCTACCGTTCCCCCAGCCGCCTTTACGCCAATTCGCCCAGTTTATTCTGACTCCGTCGACATCTTTCGAAGCAGTCATTTGGTCTTGTGCGGTTTGGGAAAGCATTTGCCTTACTTTCGCAATCCGTTCGCCGATTCGTGCGTCATCGCCGGCCCCGGTACTGATAGGGCTTGCTTTCGCCTGCTTGGGAAGCAGACAAGCACAGGCCGCAAGTTGTAATGCGACCGCAATAAATGATTTAGATGTATTCATTCTGTCGATGCTTTAGGGGCCAGCCTGGGAAGAATACTTCCTCTCAGGATCCTCCTTTAGACGAATCTAAGGAAAAGCGGTTACGCTTGCCAAGCCCTAAAGCGTTCGGCGGTCGGCACGTTGGCGGTTGGGTCGTTTGGCGTTTGGCGTTTGGCGTTTGGCGTTCGGCGCTTGGCGCTTGGCGCTTGGCGGTAGGCGGTAGGGATGAGCTCCTGCTCATCCGATCACGTCGCAGCTGCGTTGCCACGCTGACTGTGTAACAAGACAAGAGGCGTTCTACGGGAGTACAAAACTCGGACGAGCAGGAGCTCATCCCTACCGTTCCCTAGCGCTTCGCGCCTCGATTTGCCAAACGACGAAGCCCGAACGCCAAGCGCCGAACGCGATGAGCCCCTCGCCCTTTACACTCCCCTCCTTTGACGGCACATTAACCCCTTTATGGAAGTCGATTTTCAGGCCATTAAACTCGAAGAGCTGAAGAGCCGTCTAGGCGAACTTCGGAGGTATCTTTGACTATCCGAAGCTGAAAACCCGGCTCGGCGAGCTGGAATCGAGCATGGCGGAGCCCGCCTTCTGGGACAATAAAGAACGCGCCCAGCAGGTTATCGACGAAGCATCTTCTGTACGCTCGAAAACCTTGCCTTTTTCACAATTGACTGAAAAAGCTGACGATCTCGAGGTGCTTCTCTCGCTAGCTAAAGAAGAAACCGATCCCACTAGCCAATTAACGGCATTTCGCGAGGTTTACGGCGAGTACGAATCCTTGAGCAAAGAGCTCGAAGCTTTCGAACTGAAGATGTTGCTGTCCGGTGAGTTCGATAAAAACAACGCGTTTCTCACCATTCACGCCGGGGCCGGAGGCACAGAATCGTGCGACTGGGCGGATATGCTGCTCCGCATGTTTCAGCGTTGGACAGAACGTAGCGGATTTTCCAACCAGATCGTTGATATTCAGGAAGGAGACGAGGCCGGAGTCAAATCGGTCACTATCCTCGTTAGCGGCGAATACGCCTACGGCTACTTGCAGACCGAGCGCGGAGTTCATCGCCTGGTGCGCATTTCGCCCTTTGACGCGAATAAACGCCGCCATACCTCTTTCGCTAGCGTTGATGTCGTCCCCGAGCTCAAGGAAGACGTGAACATTGAAGTCAACGAGAGCGATCTTCTGATCGATACCTTCCGCAGCGGAGGTAAGGGCGGTCAAAACGTCAACAAAGTGGAGACTGCCGTCCGAATTACCCACGTGCCCACCGGATTAGTCGTCGCCTGCCAAGCCGAACGCAGCCAAGGCCGAAACCGGCAAATGGCCTTGAACATGTTGAAAGCGAAATTGCTTCAGATCGAACAGGACAAGAAACAGGCTGAGATCGACCGTCAGTACGGCGAGAAAGGCGAGATCGCCTGGGGAAGCCAAATCCGGTCTTATGTTTTCCAACCTTATCAGATGGTCAAGGATCACCGTACCGGGGTCGAGACCAGCAATGTCCAAGCCGTAATGGACGGCGACCTCGATGAATTCATCGAAGGCAAACTGCGAGGGCTCACTAACAAGAAAGGTGCCGACGAGGAAGTGTGAGAAACCTCGTGAAAGGTGAAAAGTGAAAGGTGAAAGGTAGTGCTCTACGGCGAGGCGTAGCTTCCGCGAAGCCCAATTACGGGCGGGCGCACGGCCTTTTTACGAGAGGCTTTGTTGCCGGTCAATCTTGAGCCTGTAAATCGCTCAAGAACTTACAATTCGCGAATCACCTTTCACCTTTCACCTTCTGCAGCCACGGTCCCGCTCGTTCCCACGTTAATTGGGCAAAGAAGAGGCCAACCACCAGACCGACGAGCACGTCCGAGAAAAAGTGCGCGTTGATATACAAGCGCGACCAACCGATCACGCCGGCTACGGCCAGAAAGCTCCAGGCCCAGCGCCGGTAGGCGAAACCGATTACTCCAAAAAAAGCAAAAGCGGTCGCAGTGTGTCCGGACGGAAAAGAATGAAATTTGTATTTCCCTACTAACCATTGGCCCTCGTACCACAGCCCGTACCAGCCCGGTGGGACCTCGTGATTATTTGGACGCGCTCTGCCGGAAAGTAACCGCACACTGTTGGTCACTGCCCCAGCCAAAGTCCCGGCGATCATCATACAGAGAATCACTTTGACCAAAGTCCGTTTTCGAGCGAGGCCCACTCCGACCAATGCGACCGTCGCGTATCCCATTAGTTCAGGCCAATCTCCAAATTTCGAAATGACGCCGGCGATCTGCTCCAGCCATCTTATCTGATGACCCGCGATCGCTCCGACGACCGTTTGGTCGAAAAAGAATCCCAGGCACGCCACCACGATCAAAACTGCCAGCCACATCAACGGATCGAGCCACGCAGGCAAAGCAGCTCCACGTGGCGGGTTTTGCGGCGACGGTTGTGCACGGTGAGATTCCATCTGTCCAACTCTGTCACATTGGTTGACGGGTTTGTCGACCGTGTCCTCCAATGATTCGACCGCTCCATCTGTTGCTCCTATTCCTTGCGGTCGCAATGATCGATTCGTTCGGGAACAACACCCTCCCCCTCATCGATCGAGATGAACCGCGCTTTGCCGAGGCATCTCGCGAGATGCGGCAAAGCGGTGACTTGGTTATCCCGCGAGTCAACGGAGAATATCGTTTCGATAAACCGCCCCTAATCTATTGGTGCCAGGTCGGCTGCGCACAGCTGTTCGGTGAGAGCGACTTTTCGGTCCGTTTCCCCTCGGTGCTTTTTGCTGCAGCCACCGCCGTTCTCACGGCGATCTGGGGAGCTCGCCTCTACGGGGCAAAGATCGGCCTTTGGTCGGGCATTATTTTCGGAACTTGTCTTCAGCTCTTCATTCACGGCCGGGCAGCCGTTGCCGATATGCCCGTGATCTTTTTTTTCCTGAGCGCCACTTGGATCGCCTGGGAAAGGATTGCCAAACCCAAATCGCGTTGGCTCTGGCTCGCGTTCTATATCTGCCTAGCTCTAGGGTTCTTAGCTAAGGGGCCGATCGCGCTGCTGCCGATCTTGTTCCCGGCCATCTTTTTTCTGTCCCAAAGGAAAGGCTTTTCCTTTCACGCAGGCTCGGCCTTGTTAGGCGTCTTTCTTCTGATCCTGATCGTTGGCGCTTGGGGTATTCCGGCGTTAGTCGCTACTAAAGGCGAGTTCTTTGCCATCGGGATCGGCCGTCACGTCGTCATGCGATCCGTTGCTCCCATGCAAAGCCACGGCGGCGGCGGTCTTATTGGTTACGTTCTTTCGCTCCCGTTCTACTTCTTGACGATTTTTTTTAGCTTCTTCCCTTGGTGTATCTATCTACCGGGCACAATCGCCCGCATCCGGCGCGGTCTGGACTTGCCTGAACGCTATCTGCTCGGCGGCGTCACTCTCGTTTTCCTGATATTCACGTTGATCCAGACCAAGCTGCCTCACTACACGTTGCCGGCGTTTCCGCTGCTCGCTATCCTCACCGCTAAGTACCTGAACTCACGACCGCGGGCCTCATTTATCGCACGCGGCATCGCCATAGGAGTCGTCGTGCTCTATGCGCTGGTCGCTCTAGCGGGCTTCTTCTGGATGGCTCCTTATTTTCCATCCAAGGCAGCGTATGAAGGCGCCAAACCATCCCTGACCGCAGAAACTCGAGTCGCTTACACCGGTTACGACGAGCAAAGCCTGGTCTGGTATTTTCGGTATTCGGTTAAGCCTTTCTTAGTCCACCTGTCTCCGCAGGACGTCGCTCATTTCATGGAGAGCGCACCCTCGACCGCCTGCGTGATATCAAAAAACGACCTGGCCCAAATCACGATCGACCCCGCTTGGAAACAGATCCCCGTCTCCGGATTCGATTTCGCCCGCTGGAAAATTCGCCACTCAGGGCCATTCCCGCTTCCGGAGCCTATCGATCTCGTCGTGCTGATTAAAATGCCGGCCAGTTGAAGCGGTAGGGCGAATTGCCCTTGGTGGGGCGAGGCTCCCGAACAGCCCTGTATTTTTCAACGAAGAAGTCCAATTTGGCGACACCGAGGGCGCGATTACGCCGATCGACGTGCCGAGCCGTGTCCCATCGCTCCGCATTCAGACAGAACGCGTCTGAGTCCCTGCGTCGTTCTTCCGTGCTAACCGCTTATATAGACCTAAGAGAGGCGGCTCGGCGGCGTATTGTTGTAGCGTAATCCTTGGTAGCATGAAGGCGTAAATCCTTCGCATAATTCCCTTGGCCCTTCGGGAGCCTCGCCCCACCATCGCCCATTCGCCGTTTCGCCCACACGCCCGACTTGTCCCGTCAGCCTTTTCTTATAGGTTGCCTAAGCCTCCCTTTGCCTATGCAATCTTTCATGCTTGCGGGTTTTCTACTGGCGCTTTGTATCCAGAGCGCCAGCGCAGACTTCGTTGTTAAGGAGACGGTACAAAATCTTGGCCGGAACCAGGACGTCACCATAAAACTGAAAGACAATCATTGCCGGATTGATGCGAACCCGGAAACGACCGCTCTACTGGACACCCAGTCCGGAGTTACCACCATCCTTCTTCATCAAACCAAGATGTTTCTGAATGTGAAGGCGGATGAACTCGGGGCTGAAGGGAATGCCCTGAAGAAGCTCCTGTCACAACAGAGCGGTAACGAAGAGACCGTCGATTTTCAGCCCACCGGCAAGAAGGAACAGATTAACGGGTACGATACGGATGAATTTGTTGGCAAGATCGCTGGTCTATCCATTCGAGTACAAGTTGCTAAAGATTTTCCCAATTATCAGGCTTTACTCAACGCTCTCTATGCTGCCCAAAATGCGCCTGGCCTGAATCTTTTTAGAGCACTTTCGATTCCGCCCGACAAATACCCAGGAATGCCGATTCGCACGACGATCGAGGTGTTAGGACAACCCGTCGTCACCACGGTAGATTACGTGCAGCAGTCCACGTTGAGCGATTCAGAGTTCACCATTCCTGAGGGGTATACCGAGCTGAAACCAAGCCCGTCGCCGGTCCCAAGTGCGACTATCTCACCATCTCAGCCGTGAGATCGCTTATCCTGGCGTCAGGCTCGGCTCGGCGAGCGGATCTATTGGCTGAGGCCGGTTACCGTTTCACAGTCGTGGTTGGCTCGGTCACGGAGTTGTTCGTAGACTTTCTGACTCCCCGCGAGCTAACGCTTTTCAACGCGCGACGAAAAGCCTTCGCGGTTGCTCCCCGGCATCCTGAGGCCGTGGTGCTGGCCGCAGATACCATTGTTTCTCTCGACCACAAGAAGTTCGGCAAACCAAAAGACCTCGCGGAAGCACGTTCATTCCTGGAAGAATTGTCCGGACGCACCCACTCGGTTTTCACCGGAGTCGCCGTTGTACACTACTCTCAATCGCGTCTTTGCTACGTTGTTGCGCAAACCGAAGTCACCTTTCGAGACCTGACCGGCTCCGAAATCGAGGCCTATCTCAGCCGCATAAACCCGCTAGACAAAGCAGGCGGCTACGCGGCCCAGACCGATACAGGTTCTATCATCGAGACGGTAAGCGGCTCCTTCACCAACGTCGTCGGACTCCCCATGGAGAGGGTTGGCCCAACCCTGGCAAAATTCGAGGTGGTGCCGGAGGACAGGAGCTAGCAGCTAGAATCTAGCTCCTTCTCACAGCTGCGGTCCTACCCCAATATCACGGAGCATGACCCGGATCTCTTCCTGGTGCTCAGGGTCTTTGGCATCGTGCAATGCTTTCTGAAGCAGGTCAGCGCCGGCTCGAACGTTCCCTTTTTGGCCCATCACATATCCCTTGCCGGCAAGAGCCAAGTAGTTATTCGGATCTAACGAAAGCGCCTTTTCGTAGTCAGCCCCGGCCTGGTCCCACTGCTTCAGCTTTGAATAGACATCTCCGCGGTGCACATACAAATCCGCGTTGTCCGGCTTCAAGGAGATCAGGTGATTAAAATCGCCAACCGCCTTAGTCGCATCCCCGTTCGTTACGAAAATATAGGCTCTTCCCGCGTAATACTCGCTGTTATCAGGCGCTAACTCGATGGCCTTATTGAAATCGTTGAGTGCATTGGTCTTGTCGTTCTTCTTCAGCTCTGCAAAACCTCGTCCTGCATAAAGCGCCGGATCCTTGGTCTGGAGTTGAAGCGCCTGCGTGTAGTCCGCGATTGCTTTATCCATGTCCCCCGACCGGCGGTAGGCCTCAGCCCGTTCTTTAACTGCGTCCAGATTTTTCGGATTTGCCGCAACGAGCGTATTAAGATCTTCCAGCTCCTTCGCCGGATTATTCGTGCGCAAATAAGCTAAAGCCCGAGCCCAAAGTGCGGCGGGGTCTTTAGGATTTTTCTCCAGTACCTTGCTGTAGTCGTCAATCGCTTCCTGCCATTTCCCGCTCCCCGCATAGACCTTGGCTCGGGTTATATAGTTCTGCGGATCGTCCGGTTTCGCAGTGATCAGCTTGGTGAGATCATCGATGGCCTTCTCCGGCTCCTTTTTCTGGATGTAAAGAAAAGCGCGATACCGCAGCGCGTTTTCATCGTTTGGTGCGGCCTGTATCACCGCATCGAAATCTTGCTCGGCCTCGTCAAGCTTACCTAGCTGAAAATAGGCAAACCCTCGGTTAAACCTGGTGACTTGGTCATTCTCCTGAGCTTTAAGGATCACATCATAATCGGGTATTGCCTTGTCCCATTGTTTAAGATGCGAATACATGGCCGACCGGTTCTTGCGATACATCGGATCGTTCGGAGCAAGGTCCACCGCCTTCGAGAACGCTTCCATCGCCTCGCTCACCTTCCCCTCCTTTACCAACTGCACGGCACGCGTGGTGTAGTCCCGGGCAGTTTCTTCGGCGAAGCATCGTGTCCCTATCCACAACACCCCTAGAATGGCGATCAAGCCAAGTTTTCTAAACATGGCTATCCAATCGTATGAGATTTTCGTCATATCAAGAGTGGAGAGAGGGGATTGCGCCTCTTGGAGCGCTGCCTCGCTTGCGAGGCCGACTTAGGCTCATCCCTACCGATCCGGCCTTTCGTGCAAAAATTTGCAAACAAAACCGCGCGTCATGCGTCTAAGCGATGAAGCTTAACTCCCCAACCGCCGGTTACACCTAGGACGATATGGCTGTAAGAATCTGTTCATGGACCCTGATCCCGACCATATTTCTTCTATTTGGGTGTACCTCCAGCGGCACTGGTCCAAAGATTTCCTCATCCCAGAAATTTCATAGTCCGGCAAAAATGACGCCTACGAGCGGAACCGAGGCTCATCCGTCGCCCATTTCGCCGGCTGTCGGCGATACTGCCTTCCATGGACTCAGCCTGGCCAATTTCTATCAGCGAATCATCGGCGGCCAGGTTGTCGAAGCCAGCAACGACCAGATCGTAGTCGAAGCCAAGGCCGACAAACCAAATTCTGATCCAGTCGCCCTCACGAACGACGCCATTATCGCTACCTCAGTTCGGGCCAAAATCGCCAGGGAATCGAAATTAAAAGACCGCGATTTCCAAGTGACCTCCAGTGATGGCATCGTCTCGATCCGGGCCCACCAAGACTCTCTCGATGACGCCCTCTCTGTAATCAATCTGACCCTAGCCGTCCCCGACGTGCGCGAGGTTGTTTATATCTTACCCACCAGGGTGTAACGGTAGGGACGAGCTCCCGCTCGTCCGTTTCTTTTCGGCGTAGCAACACACTCAACGGGCGACTGCGATTTCCGTTAGTGTGAGCAGAGCCGTTTGATCAAGTTCCATAGCAAACCGCAAGTTCCTGCGGCATTGGGGTCCGACGCCACACCGGTAGCGGGTGGCGGCTCCATGGAGCTAAAGTTGTGTCGGGCTAGCTACTCGCTGATACCGGAATTTGCATTGCCCCAAAAAATCGGATGAGCGGGAGCTCTTCCCTACCGGTTCTCACTGCTTCTCCGGCGTCGGCGTTGGAACCGGAGAAGCAACGGTCCTTGCTCCTGCGCTTTTCAATAATCGAAACAGCTGACTATCCGTCGAGAGGATGATCGTAGAATCCTTCGTGAAGATCTTGCGATACGCATCCAGCGTCTTCAGAAAGGTATAGAATTCCGCTGCCTGCGAATCCTGCGTATACGCCTTGGCATAGATCTCACTCGCTTTGGCGTCGGACTCACCACGAATCTTCTGCACCTGAAGATAAGCATTCGATTGGATTTCGTTCAGATCGCGCTCGCGTTGGCCGGCAATACGGGCAGACTCGCCTTCTCCTTCAGACCTGAACCGTTGCGCAATCTGGAGCCGTTCACTGATCATACGTTGGTAAATCCGATCTAGAACGTCAGGATTGTAGTTCACTCGTTTGATCCGGAAATCGAGGACGGTAATACCAAACTCTGCCAATTTCTGAGCCGCAGAAGCCTTGATTTCTGCTTCGATCTTTTGTCGTCCGAACTCAATCGGCGGAAGAACCCCGAGCATACCGGTAGGTCCTCCTTTAAGACTCTCATCTCGGAGCGGCTGCCGATTCTTATCGGTGCGCACGATTTCGATAAGATCATGTTTCGCAATCGAGTTGCGGGTCTCACTGCCCAGGATGTCTTCCAGGCGCGACTGCGCGCTTCGTTCATCGTGTAACCGGACGAAATAGGTCTTGGGATCTTCGATACGCCAGCGAGCAAAGGTATCGACATGGATATAAGTTTTATCCCGGGTAGGGATGGCCACCGGCGCTCCATCCCATTCCAGAAACCGTTTATCCAACGTATTGACGGTTTGCACGAACGGCAGTTTGAAATGCAAGCCGGGTTCCGTGATCGGTTCCCCCACCGGTTGCCCGAACTGAGTAATGATCACCTGTTCGGTTTGATCGACCGTGTAAACCGACAAAGAAATCACCAATATCCCAACAAAAACCGCCGCCAAGACCAGTACCAGGAGTCCGCCTTTTTTCATAAGAAACAATTACCAATCATTTTTCACAACTGACGTCTCACTTCTCACCGCCAAGTACCTCGGCGGGTTTATTCGAGAGCGGCAACACTGGCAGCAGCTGCCGTAAGGAATCATCCACAATAATCTTCGGCCCGGTTTCCGGGAGCACATCCTCCATCGTCTCCAGGTAAAGCCGGGTCCGGGTTACATCCGGGGCCTTGATATACTGCTCGAGCACAGCACTAAACGCCGCTACATCGCCCTCGGCTTCATTGACCCGCTTAAATCGGTAACCTTCTGCTGCCCGGATCGTCTCGTCCGCTTGACCTTTGGCTCGAGGTACCACTTTATTGTATTCGCCGTTAGCGATATTGATCGCGTTCTGCTTGTCTTGCTGCGCCTTGTTAACTTCGTTAAATGAGGCCTGTACCTGCGCCGGCGGATTAACGTTCTTCAATTGCACCTGATCCACTCGAATCCCGAGATGATACTGTTTGGCTAAATCCTGCATCCGGGTCAGCGCCTCGGTCTCGATATCTTGGCGTCCAATTGTGATGACTTCATCCACTGTCCGGTCACCAATCACCTCTCGCATGGCGGCCTCGGACACGTCGCGAAGAGTCCCCCCCGGATTGCGCACATCGAAAAGATACTGGCTTGGA
>Ga0210405_10006756_pt1 | contig 10175 bp, 7 predicted proteins | sample IncBWH11MmetaG_FD_155492 | JGI IMG/M metagenome (GOLD analysis project Ga0210405, IMG submission 155492) | Forest soil microbial communities from Barre Woods Harvard Forest LTER site, Petersham, Massachusetts, United States - Inc-BW-H-11-M | ecosystem: Environmental > Terrestrial > Soil >... | reverse complement strand
CTGGCACTAAGCTGACATTGCCGAGCCGCCGATCAATGTCCGCTTTGGGAGGAAGAGCGGACAACATATGCTCGACGTGGGTTTTTCCGCTTTTGACCCTGGCTGTGTGAAAACTCATACATCGGCAAAATGTATAAAATACAATTCTCCCGCACGGCATCGAGCTGTCTGTGCGCAGTAAGATTTGACTTCGCCGAGGCGCAATCCCTTCGAGATTTTTCTACGCGCGCGGCGGGCACTGGAGTTTTCACACAGCCAAGACCCGAAGCGGACATCCGCCAGCCCCCCTACGACCTATCCTCGAGGACAACCCATCCTGTTCCAATGTGCTAGACTTCAGTTGGTGCGACGCATCGTCAGAGAAAGGACGAGCACATGAGGCGGCGTGATTTCGTTACGCTTCTTTGCGGCACGGCGGCCGCCGCCTGGCCAGTCGCCGGGAGCGCGCAGCAGTCGGCCAAGCCCGTGATCGGTTTTCTAAGCATTTCATCACCCGGCCCGCACGCACCGCTTGTGGCCGCGTTCAATCGAGGACTAACGGAAGTCGGCTTTATCGATGGTCAAAACTTGGCGATCGAATACCGCTGGGCGGAGGGCCAGTTCGATCGATTGCCCGCATTGGCGGCCGACCTCGCCGACCGTAAGGTCGATGTGATCGCCGCGGTGAGCGGTGATGTTTCGATCCGAGCGGCGATGAACGCAAACTCGGAAATCCCTGTTATTTTTATCACTGGCAGTGACCCGGTAGCGAACGGCTTGGTCGCCAGTCTCGCACGACCGGGCGGCAAGATTACCGGTTTCAGCATGATCTCCAACGACCTGATGTCAAAGCGGTTCGAGCTGCTGTCTGAGCTAGTTCCTCAGATCAGGGTAATCGGTCTACTTGTAAATCCGAACTATCATAGTGCTACCGAGGGCACGATGCCGCTTGTGCAACGAGCGGCGAGCGCGAAGGGCATGCAACTCCATATCGTCAAGGCAAGCAAAGAGGGCGATTTTGAACCCGCCTTCTCCTCTCTCGTCAAACAGAAGGCCGGTGCGCTCGTCGTCGGCACCGATCCTTTCTTTACAAGCCGGCGCGAACAGATCGTGGCATTGGCGTCGCGTTACGCCGTCCCGGCGGTCTATGAGTGGCAAGAATTCGCCGCGGTGGGCGGCCTTATCAGTTACGGGACGAGCCTAACCTCGCTCTATCGTGAGGTTGGTATCTATGTGGGGAAAGTCCTCAAGGGCACTAAGCCGGCGGATTTGCCAATCCAACAGCCGACTAAATTCGAGCTTGTCATCAACCTCAAGACCGCCAAGGCGCTCGGCCTCACCGTGCCGCCGTCGCTACTCGCCCGCGCTAACGAGGTGATCGAATGAAACGGCGCGAGTTCATTGCACTTCTCGGCGGTGCGGCGGGTGCTTGGCCGCTCACGGCGCCCGCGCAACAGCCGGCCGTGCCGATGATTGGCTACCTCAGCGGTGGGGCACCTGGACCGTTTGCACCGTTTGTGGCTGCGTTCCGACAGGGCCTTAGAGACACCGGCTATGTCGAGAGTCAGAATGTGACGATCGAATACCGCTGGGCCGAGGGCCAATACGAGCGCCTGCCGGCGCTGGCTACGGAACTGGTCCGCCGCAAGGTCGACCTGATTGCAGCAAGCGGCGGTGACCTTGCGGCCCGCTCTGCAAAGGACGCGACCTCTACGATCCCGATCGTCTTCACCAGCGGCGACGACCCGGTTGCGACTGGGCTCGTCGCCAGTCTCGCACGACCGGGCGGAAACCTCACGGGCGCCGCTCTGCTTGTCGTTGAACTGCATGCCAAGCGGCTCGAGCTTATGTCCGAGCTGGTTCCCCAGGCCAAGGTAATCGGACTGCTTGTGAACCCAAGCAGTCCGCAGACCGAGCGCGTGATGCGGGCCATGCAGGCAGCGGCGCGTGCAAAAGGAATACACCTCTATGTCGCGACGGCAGGTACCGAAAGTGAGATCGACACCGCCGTCTTTTCCCTTGTCCAACAGCAAGCCGGCGCTCTTGTCGTCCAGGCTGATCCGTTCTTCGTCAGCCGACGCGAACAACTCGCTGCGCTGGCAGCGCGCCACGCCGTTCCGACGATCTATGAGGGGCGTCAATTCGCGGCGGCTGGCGGACTGATGAGCTACGGGACCAGCTTTACAGCCGTGTACAGGCAGATCGGCGTTTACGCGGGCAAGATTCTTAAAGGCGAGAAGCCGGCCGACCTGCCGGTGGTACAGCCGACCAAATTCGAACTGGTGATCAACCTCAAAACCGCCAAGGCGCTCGGCCTCGACGTGCCAGTGCAGCTCCAACAGCGCGCCGACGAGGTGATCGAATAAACTTGGCCAATGGCCGCTATTGGCACATTTCGGACGTTCCGATCAGTGCGACCAATGTCCGCTCATGGGGGCGGACCGGACAACATATGCTCGCTCTGAGCCTTACCGCTTTTGACCCGGAGCAGACGTACTCCAACAAGTCTGGCACCACTCGTCTCGTCATGTCCGCCCAAGGGCCGCTTATCGAGCGATGGGCGTGCATTGCAGATCGGATCCGATGATCAACGGACCGGTATATGCCGTCTTGAGCTCGGCAATGGCGGCATCGAGATCGTACAATCCGAGGTGACTGACGACCAATCGTCCGACGTGCGCCTCCCGTGCAATGCGCCCCACGACCGCCGGCGCCGCATGAAGCGGATTGGGAGGGGCGCCAGCGGCGATCGCGAGGTGCATAATCAGGACATCGGCATTCCTGGCGAAATCCACGAATTTCGGATTGGTGCCGTTCTGATCAGAACTGAACACGATCGTCCCGTCACGCGTTTCGACACGATACGCGAGGGTGGGCATGTTCGCATGGGGTATTCCGAACGCCGTCACCTTCAGGCCCTCGCCTTCGAACACGGCCGACGGCTCCGCCTTCAGCACGTCGACGACGCTGACCTTGAGCGGCACGCCGTTGCCCTTCGCGGCGCCCAGCGCACCACCCATCACCTGGAAGGCGCCATTCCTCTCGTCGAACATGCGCGTCAAGAACGTCGCAAAATCGGGCGCCACGTCGTTTCCGGCGGGCCCCGAAACGCCCAGGCCGGCGGAGGGGCCGGAGATGGGCAGAGGTTCCTTGCGTTGCAGATGGCTCAGCCACAGAAGGGCCGGCAGGTCGGACACATGATCGGGATGTAGGTGACTAATGCCGATCAACGCGAGGTCGCTCAGCTTCGCGCCCGATTGAGCGAACCGTAGATAGGCGCCGCCGCCCATGTCGACGAGCATTCTGGCCTTGCCGTCGATCCACAGCAGATAGCTCGACGACGCCCTTTCCTTGTTGAAGCCAGGACCGGCGGATCCCAAAATCTGCAGGGTCGCCGGCCCGACTGCGCAGCTCTGCGCCGAGGCGCCCGAAGGAGCGGCGAGAGCGAGCACGGCGCACATCATGAACAACCGCGGGAGCGTGATCATGAGCCACCTGTTATTGCTGGACCGCGCCGGCGATGTCTCCGGCCAACCCCCTGGGCCCTATACCATGTCAGAACTACCATAAGCGACCAGCGCTTTGGCACTGGAGGACCGCTCCTCGCACTTCTCGAACATGGCGGGAGCGCGCCGGGAGTTCCGCTATGGGCGGAATAGCGGACATGCGGCAGACGGACCCGGAGGACCGCTTTTGACCCATCTGAGACATGGACGGCTCCAGACTTTCGCAGCGCAAAAGCATTGTTCGTCCTTCGCTAAAGCGTGATATCGTCCCTTCCATTGCATGGGTATGACCCCGCACGGGAGGGTCACATGGCAAACCAAATCCGACGCCGAGACATCATTCTCACCCTCGGCAGCACAGCAGCAACGTGGCCGCTCCGCGCACGTGCACAGACCCAACGGGTCCGGCGGATCGCGGTGTTGGTGGCATACACCGAGGACAATGCAGAGGCTCGACGTTGGGTGACGGCGTTCAGGGATGGTCTAAAAGACCTCGGCTGGGTCGAAGGCCGCAACCTGCGCATCGACTACCTCTGGGGCGGAACCGATCTGAGCGCGCTCCAGAGGCTTGCAAAAGACATCGTCGCCTCCAGTCCCGATCTTATTTTTACTTCGGGCTCGCCCGCAACGAAGATTCTGCAACAGGAAACGCGCACCATTCCCATCGTCTTCGGGAATCTCGTGGATCCGGTGGGTCAGGGCTTCGTGGCGAGCCTGGCACGGCCGGGCGGCAACATCACCGGCTTCGTCAATCTGGAGCCGTCAGTCACTGGAAAATATCTCGAACTGCTCAAAGAGATCGCACCGGGCGTCGTCCGTGTCGCGATATTCTACAATCCAGCGACCGCGCCCTATCACGAAATCTATATTAAGCCCTTCGATGCTGCTGCCGCATCTCTTGGCGTCGTTTCGATCGTGGCTCCTGTTCGCGATCTGGCTGAACTCGAAAGTGTCATGGCCACGCAGGCGCGCGAACCCAATACCGGGCTGCTCTCGATGCCGAGCGGTTTCGAGATCGCCAATTACAAGGAAATCGTGGCGCTCGCGGCGCGTTACCGGCTGCCAGCCATCTACTCGAATATTACTTCTGCGCGAGCGGGCGGGCTGCTCGCCTACAGCAACGACGTCACTGACAATTATCATCGTGCTGCCGTTTACGCCGACAGAATCCTCAAAGGCGAGAAGCCGGCTGATCTTCCCGTGCAATTTCCGGTCAAGTTCCAACTGGTCATCAACCTCAAGACCGCCAACGCACTTGGCCTCAACGTGCCGCTGCTGCTCCAGCAGCGCGCCGGCGAGGTGATCGAGTAGGCTGCAAATTTGTTGCACCGCATATGTCGGCTCATGGCACTTCTCGGACATGCCGAAGGGCAGCGATTGACCATGGCGAGCCTCGGGGAGTTGGGTGCGTCGTCATTCATCAATTCGCGCGGGTGCCCCCCACCGGCAACGATACCCTGTTCGACGTTTCCATCGAATGACATTCCCACCACGCCTGAAGGCGACGATCGGGGTACTACCCCCCGGACATGAGTTGCATTTCGGCAACACATTCAAGAAAAAATAGAGGTCTGCACTTTTCTTCCTTGCGTGGCCATCTTTTGCCACCGGTTCCGATGGTCACATGCCTCCCGGAAATGACCGGCTTGTCCTGGCCGAGCAGCATCGATCAGAAGGGATCTCGCAACCAAACGGAAAGCGAGTTATCTGATGAGCCCGTGGCGACTTGCTATAGGGGGAGCGTTATGCGGAGCAATCGCTCTCGGCGCTTGGTTAGCTGTCGGGCCCCGCGACGTCTGTTCGCTCCACATCGAGATTACCCCTGCGCCGATCGCGGGTAATCGGGCAGCGTCCGGCGCCGAACCCGTGCAAGCTCCGCAGCCAGCGGGAGAAGGTCGGGTCTCCGTCGCCAATATAGAGCCCCGCGACGCCGGTTCGCCTCGCACCGAGATTGCTGGAGCACGGGTCGAGGCTACCCAAGCAACATCCGCGTTCGGCACCGCGCCGATTGACGCTCCGCAGAAAGCCGCGGAGGACCGAGTTGCCATCACCGATGTAGACCCCCGCGACGTCGCTTCCGTCCGAGCCGGCATCACTGAAGCGCCGATCGAAGATAGTCAGGCGACATCCGCGAGCGGCGCCGAGCCGATCGAAGCTCCGCAGAAAGTGCAAGACCGGGTTCCGGTCACCGATGTAGCCGCGGTCGATGCCGATGAGCCGGTCGCTCCGCCGCCGGCCGAAAGGCCGTCCGTGCAGCTTGCCTCCCTCGGCAGGCCTGATGCGGTGTCAGGTCATGCGAAGGAGGAAGCGAACGCCGTCAAAACGCCCGAAGAGTGTTTCCTGGCGGACGCCTGCGTCGATCAGTACCTCTGGTCGCTGTATCAACGCACCCCGAAAATCGATGCCGTCAAGAAGCAGGAACAGGTGAAGGTGACAGTCACCAAGAAGGGCAAAACGCGGACTGTCACCAAAACTGTGGTAAAGTTCGTCGACGAGGACTTCGGGTGGAAGGATCCGAAGGCGGCAGAAAGAGCCGGCATGCCGCTCATGAATTATGTCATCGGAGGCATGGACCGGAGCTTCAAACACAAACTCTATCGTGCTCTCCACGCGATGGACGACGCCGGGCTTGAGCCGGGTATCACCAGCGCATTCCGCGATGATTACCGGCAATTGATCGCCAGCGGCAAGAAGGCGGCCAGCGACAGTTCGTACCACGGCGGAAGCCGGCGCGGCGGGTATGGGCACGGGGCTGCGGCGGATCTCGTGAGCGTAAAGGGCGAGACCCGCGCGCAGCGATGGGATTCAACCGAAGCTTTGTGGAAGTGGATCGATGCGCACGAGAAAGAGCTTGGGATCGGGCGGCCGTATCTCGACAGAGATCCGCCGCATGTCGGGGCAGTCGACGGAAAAGAGTTTGTTGCCAAACGCGGCACTGGAAAATCGAAACTGGCGCGATCGGAGACGAGCAGGCGCGCCCGATCGGCCGTGAAGAAGATCGCAAGAGGGGCAGCGCCCGGATCAGATGCGACGAAGCTCGCAGCAACGATGCCGCCTGCATCAGCCGGGAAGCAAGGCGCAAAAACGACGTCACCGGCGCCAAGGGTGGCGAAAGGCGCAAAACCGACAACTCCTGTGCCGGCTCGGAGGAAAGTTGAAAGAACAGCATCATCTGCGTCGGGTGTGAGCGCAGGAACGGCATCGCCCCGATCGGCTGTGACGAAAAGCGCACGAACGGCATCGCCGAAGGGGAGAAGCATCTAGGCTTGCGCGCCCTTTAGCGTTTTCAGTTTGACCTCGGGGACTCTCCCCGAGGACCTAGCAGGGCTGCTCCCCGGAGCGGCCCCTTTTCTCGTTAGAGGCGGGATGTCGCCTATTGGCACTTCTCGGACCTCCCAGGATGTCCGCTCAATGTCCGCTCTTGCGGGAAAACCGGACAACATATGCTCGACGTGAGCCTTTCCGCTTTTGACCTAGGCCGTGTGAAAACTCATACATCGGCGAAATGTGGAAAATACAATTCTCCTAGCAACCGTCGAGCCGTATGTGTTCAGTATGATTTAGCTCTCATGATATGCAATGCGTTCGAGATATTCTACGCGCGCAGCGAGCGCGGACGTTTTTACACGGCCAAGACCCTGAGCGGACATCGGCGGGACATCGCGGTGCTACGCGCCACGGGGTCTGACCAGACCATGTCGCGATCAGAGACGCGTTGTCCTCGCCTGTCTCCGGTTTGCGCGCCGAGAGGGCATCTTGCGCATGCGGTCGCGCAGCGCCTCCAGAAACTGCTGGGCTGCAGGAGTGAGCGCCGCGTCGCGGACGCGAATTATCGACATCGTATTCCTTACCTTCCATCCGCGAAGAGGAATCACGACCAGCAGGCCTGTTCGGAGTTCTTCCTCGACCGCGAACCGGCTGCACGCGGCGACGCCATAGCCGCGCCTGACCATCAGCTTGATCGCTTCCCAGGATGGCAGCTCCAGTCGGCGCTTCGGGGTGATCCCAAGATCGGCGAAAGCAGCTTCGACGAGGGAGCGCCCTGCGGACCCTTCCTCCCGCGAGATCCAGGTCAACGCTTCGAGTTCGTTGCGCGCTAACCGCCGTCTGGCAAACCTGCGGGGTCCAACGACCACCATCTCGTTCTCCAAGAGCGATTCGGCCTCGATCTCGGGCGCGGCAACAAATCCACCGACCACGCCGAGCTCGGCGCGATGGGAGCGAACCGTTTCCACTGCCGTTGCGGAAGTCCCGAGTTCTAGGGCGACTCGTATTCCGGGATGTGCTTGCTGAAACTCCGCAATCACTTCCGGCAACAGATATGTCCCGCTCACCCCAGCAGCCACGATCGTCAGGGAGCCGGAACCCGGCGCACGAAACTCAGGGACCCCAAGCGCTGCTTGCGCCAGGATAGCCTCTGCTCGTAACACGTGGTTGGCGAGAAACTCTCCGGCTGCCGTGAGCACATTTCCCCGCCGTCGGCGCTCGACCAGCGGCACACCAAGCTGGCGCTCGATGTCCGCAATGTGCTTGGACACTGCCGGTTGGCTGATGCGGAGATCTTGCGCGGCGCCGGAGAACGAACGCCGGCGGGCGAAAGCCGCGAAGGCCCGCAATCGCGCTTCAAGTTGCATAACTGGAGATTATATAACCGTGGCGTAGAATGTATTTTATTTTATTTGCGGCGGAGCGCTAGGCTCCTGCCAAGCAGAATGCCGGGCCCTGGCAGGGAGGCCGCGGGAGGGTAGATGATTTCGCACGCCAACCTGATTCGAATTGCGGGTGCCCTATGTGCCGCAACGCTGCTGCTGACGAACTCGGGTTTTGCTCAAACGAATACCGGCCCAGGCGGCAAAGCAGCGCCGAAACTCGTCCTGTTCATGGTGATCGACGGTTTTCCCCAGGACCAGTTGGTCAGATACTACGACCAGTACGTCGAGGGTGGGTTCCGGCTGCTCCTCGATCGCGGGGCGTGGTACGGCAACTGCCAATACAGTCATGCGAATACGACCACAAGCGTGGGCCATGCCACTCTGGCGACCTGCGCACACCCTTACAAGCATGGCCTGAGCGGCAACAACTGGATGGTCGACCGGAAGACCAAAAGGTGGACCTATTCCACCGAGGACGCGCGGCACAATTATCTGGACGAAGAAACACCACCGCATTCCGGAACGTCGCCCTACAATATCAAGGTGACGGCGGTTGGCGACGAACTGATCTACGCGCATCCCCAGTCCAAGGTCGTTGCGATCTCCGGAAAGGATCGTTCGGCGATCGGGCTCGCCGGCCACTTCGGCACCGCCTACATTCACACCACGGCATCGGGCCGTTTCATCACCTCCGACTACTACATGAAGGATTATCCCGAGTGGTGGAAACGCTTCTACGCCGGCAAGCCGCAGAACAGGTATTACGGCCGGACCTGGTCGCTGTTGCTGCCGCAAGAAGCCTATGCGCGGTCGACGTTGGACGATCGGCCCTGGTCGACCAAAGCCAAAGATATCGGAACCCGCTTCCCGCACGCGATCAGCGGGGGAGCCAAGGAACCGAACAAGAGCTATTACGATGCGATGATGTGGACGCCTTACGGCGATCTTCTGACATTCGATTTCGTCAAGGCGGCGCTCGAGGGCGAGAACCTGGGCAACAATCCGGCCGGCGTGCCCGACATCCTGGCCATCAGCTGGACGACCCACGACTATGTCAATCACATGTTCGGCCCGGAAAGCCGTCAGTCGCAAGATCACACGCTGCGACTGGACCGCATCTTCGCCGAACTTTTTGCCCTGCTCGACCAGAGGATCGGCCTCGACAACGTGCTGATCACGTTGTCGGCGGACCATGGCTTCATGAACGTTCCCGAATATGCGGCCTCCCGCGGGCTCGATGCAGGGCGCATCGACCCGGACAAGATGATCGCGGCGACCAATGCGGCGCTGCAAGCCAAATTCGGCGACGGCGAGTACATCACCGCGTGGTGGCATCCGACGCTCTACGTCAATTACGCGCTGATCGAATCGCGAAAGCTCAATCGGGTCGAGGTCGAGAACGCCGCCCAGACTTTCCTGCTCGCCTATCCCGGTGTGGAAGCAGCGTTCACCCGGACGCAGTTGGAAACCGGGATGCTGCCCAACACGAAGTTGGCTCGGCAGGTGACCCTCGCCTGGAATCAGCATACCAGCGGCGACATGTTCGTCGTGAACAAGCCGAACTGGTACCTGTTTGAGAAGCCGAGCGCTCTGGCGTCGATCCACGGCTCGCCATGGTCGTACGACACGAACGTGCCGCTCGCGATGTACGGCCCGAGCTGGATCAGACCGGGAAAATATGGCGACTCGGAAGTAGTCGACCTCGCGCGCACCGTCGCCTTCATTCTGAACGTTCGGCCGCCCAGCGGCTGCGAAGGGAGAGTGTTGTCCGAGGCGCTCCGCTGACCGTGTCGGGCGACGGTGCCGATCGGGGGTAAGGGTGGTAACAATGGAAACGTCCGGTCCTGGCACAAAGCGGACATCCCGCGATGTCCGCTATTTGTCCGCTTTCTGGGTGCAAAGCGGACATCGGCCCCGCCTGCTGAACAATCATGATCTGTGAGTAGACGCCTTAGCCCCGTCAACCTGTCGGCTGCTCCTGCAGCACAAGCCGCTTGCGCTGCTCATCGTTGGGCTTGAACTTCTCGACGGCTGCGGC
>Ga0210405_10006754_pt1 | contig 10176 bp, 4 predicted proteins | sample IncBWH11MmetaG_FD_155492 | JGI IMG/M metagenome (GOLD analysis project Ga0210405, IMG submission 155492) | Forest soil microbial communities from Barre Woods Harvard Forest LTER site, Petersham, Massachusetts, United States - Inc-BW-H-11-M | ecosystem: Environmental > Terrestrial > Soil >... | reverse complement strand
GGATTCGGGTATTGATCCTCGAAAAATCGGCGAAACTTTTGCGGCGCGTCGGCGAAGCGACTGTTGAAGTGAGTGCTTACTTTATGGGTCGAGTGTTGGGGATGACCCAATACCTCAACGAATCGCACCTCAACAAACAGGGGCTACGATTTTGGTTCACGAACGACGAAGTAAAAACGCTGGCCGATGCGAGCGAGCTAGGCCCGCTTTATCAAGTGCGCGTCCCCTCGTATCAACTGGACCGCGCTGCATTTGATGAAGAGGTGCTGCGCCGTGCGGGTGCGGCTGGTGCGCACATTATGCGTCCCGTGACTGTGACGGATGTACAGCTTTCATCCGGGAAAGAGCAAACCGTTACATTTCGCAACGGCGACGGGACGAAGACGGTTCGCTCGCGCTGGATTGTCGATGCATCAGGCGTGGCTGCACTACTCGCCAGGAAGGGCGGTTGGTGGAAATCCAATACCGAGCACCCGACCGCGGCGGCGTGGTCAAGATGGAAAGGCGTGAAAGACTGGGACAGCCGCGAGCTTGCTGAGAAATATCCGCAATGGTCCTCGGCCGTTTACGCGACGCGTAATACCGCGACGAATCACGTTATCGGCGACGGATGGTGGAGTTGGTGGATCCCACTCAAAGGCGGCGACGTGAGTGTCGGTGTTGTTTTCGATCAGCGGCTGGTCGATTGGCCACAGGATGGAGGAAAAATTGGCGACCGGCTGAAAACTTTTCTGATGAAGCATCCGGTCGCGCGCGAAATCCTGGCCGATGCCGAATTTGATGAAGAAGACGTGCATTGGCGAAAAAATCTCGCCTATTACAGCACAACTTTCGCGGGCGACGGTTTTGTTTTGGTCGGAGATGCCGCCGCGTTTATGGATCCCTTCTATAGTCCGGGGATGGATTGGATTTCATTCACCACTTCCCGTGCCGCCGCGCTGATCAATGCGCAACGAAGAGGCGAACCGATGGCTGAATTGGTGCAGCGGCACAATCGCGATTTCGCCAGAAGTCATCGCTGCTGGTTCGAAGCTGTCTACAAAGATAAGTACGAATACATGGGCGAATTCGATCTCATGAGCACCGCTTTCATCTTCGATCTTGGCTTGTATTACCTGGGCGTTGCGTCACGACCGTTTAGGTCGGGCGAGAAAGCGCTGCTCGTTCCGCCATTTTCACAAACGGCTGCCGGCCCGATCTTTCGTTTCATGCGGACCTACAATCGCCGTTTTGCCGAGATTGCACGTCGTCGCCGCAAACGGCGGATGCTCGGCAAAACGAACCGCGCACAGCGGTGTCTAATCCCAGGTTTTACCTTGAAGTCCACTAATCCGAAGCTTTTAGCTCAAGGCTTTGCCAAATGGGCGAGGATAGAACTGGGTGAGCTGCTCGCTCCAGGCAAGTCGTAATTGGCTCCAGAGGTAGGATTCGGCGGCGCCTTCACCTGTATTTTGCCGCAGTTAAGCAGCTTACACCTTAGTAATCAAGCGAACTCGCGCACTACTCGCACGAACTCTTTCACTGCCATTTGCTGGCAATTTTGCTGGCACTGGAATCCGTGATACACACAACAGTTGCCGATGGAGCCCATGCCAGATCTGAAATTCGAAATCGGGCATGTTCTGTTTATCGACATCGTCGGTTATTCGAAGCTCAACATTCACGAGCAGAGTGAGCAGCTTGAGACGCTGAAGCAAATTGTGCGTGGCACTGAGCAGTTCCGAGCCGCAGAAGCCGAAGGAAAACTTCTACGCCTGCCAACCGGCGACGGCGGCGCGCTCGTCTTTCGCAACACTCCTGAAGCGCCGGCGTTGTGCGCGGTTGAAATCAGTAAAGTGCTTAAGAGTCATCCGGAACTGAAAGTGCGAATGGGCATCCATAGCGGCCCGGTAAACGAAATCAGCGACCTGAACGAGCAGTCGAACATCGCCGGCGCCGGAATCAATATGGCCCAGCGTGTAATGGATTGCGGCGATGCCGGCCACATTCTGCTCTCGAAACACGTGGCCGATGACCTGGAACATTATCCGCGCTGGCAACCATTTCTTCATTCGCTGGGCGAATGCGAAGTGAAACACGGCGCCCGTATCGGCGTCGTCAGTCTTCACACCAACGAAGTCGGTAATCCGAAGACGCCAAAAAAAATGCAGGCTGCTCAACAACACAAGGCGCGGACACGATGGGCTGCGATCGTAACCGCCCTGTTATTGTTGAGCGCGAGCGTTGCCGCTTTAATGATCGTTTCAAAGAAATCCTCAACATCCACATCACTCGTTCCGGAAAAGAGCATCGCTGTTTTGCCCTTCGAAAACCTCAGCAGCGACAAAGAGAACGCCTATTTCGCTGAAGGGATTCAGGATGAGATTTTGACGCGCTTGTCGAAGATCGCCGTGCTGAAAGTCATCTCGCGTACTTCTACCCAGAAATACAAAAGCGCCCCGGATAACTTGCACGAAGTCGGACAGCAACTGGGCGTGGCGAATCTGCTGGAAGGCAGCGTGCAGAAAGCCGGCAATGCAGTGCACATCAATGTGCAATTAATCAAGGCGGCGACCGACGCACACCTCTGGGCGGAGAGTTACGATCGCAAGCTTGATGACGTGTTCGGTGTCGAAGGCGAAGTCGCCACTGCAATTGCCGATCAACTCAACGCCAGGCTTTCGCAGAGCGAACAGAAAGCAGTTACGGCCAAGCCGACGCAGAACACCGGAGCCTATGACGCATATCTGCGCGGACTAGCTTTGCAGGGCCGCGTGGATGACCTGAGAACGAACTGGGTGAAATCCGCAGAAGCTTTCGCTGAGGCGGTGCGCCTCGATCCTGACTTTGCTGTGGGCTGGGCCCAGCTCTCCCGCCAGGAATCTCTGGTTTACAACAGCGTCAACCATTCGCCGGACCATCAGGCCGCCGCGCGCACGGCGCTCGACAACGCAATGAAGCTCGGGCCGGATTTGGTTGAGACGAAAATCGCTCAGGGCTGGTATCAATCCTACGTCGAAGCTGACTACGACGGCGCCAGAGTTTCCCTTGAACAAGTGCGCCGGCAATACCCGAATAAGTCTACCGTTAGCGAATTGCTGGCCGCGGTGCTACGACGCCAGGGCCACTGGGAAGAAAGCCGGCGGCTTTTCGATCAAACTGTCGAACTCGATCCACGAAATGTTTTTCTCCTCGCCAATGCGGCGCTCGCCGGACTAGAGACACGCGACCCCGCTTACACACAAGAATATATGCGTCGTGCGCTCGACCTTAGTCCGCAAAACGCGACGCTCGTCGCTCAGTTGGCCGCCAGTTATCAAATGAGTGGTGACATCAAACAGGCGCAAACCGTCCTCGATTCGGTCCAGCCGCGGGACGGCGATAGCTTCTACTTCAGTATCCTGGCCTACAACGCGATCTACTTGCGTAATTACCCGCCGGCAATTGGCACCTTGCAATTACACTTGAAGAATCTGCAGGTCTCGGATTCCTACTTTCCTAACTATGAGAACTACCTCGCCGATTTGCAGCGCCACTCCGGTGACATTGCAGCTGCGACCACGTCCTATAGGAAAGCGAAAGCTGATGCCGAAAAGCTATTGCACTCTCAACCCGATAATGCCGACCTGCTCGATACTCTAGCCTGGTCTGAGACTTGGCTTGGCGATAAGTCTGCCGCGTTGAAGCACGCGCAAGAAGCTGTCGTGCTTATGCCCGCATCCAAAGAACCAAGAATAGGTCCGGGGTACGAAGACACGCTTGCTCGCATCCAAGCCCAGGTCGGCGAGAAAGACGCTGCTATCACAGCTCTGCAACACCTGCTCGTCACTTCCTACAGTTCGCCGGTAGTGACACCGGCCCTCCTTCGTCTTGATCCGGATTGGGACAATCTCCGCGGCGATCCGCGCTTTCAGAAACTTTGCCAGGAACCGAGTAAGTGAGCGAGAAGCCGTCCTTCTTTTCGGAGCTGAAGCGGCGCAATGTTTACAAAGTTGCAGTCGCCTACGCAGTAGTCGCCTGGTTGCTGGTCCAAATCGCCACGCAGGTTTTTCCGTTTTTTGAAATTCCGAATTGGGGAGTGCGGCTCATCGTGCTAGCGATTGTTATTGGTTTTCCCATCTCGCTTGTCATTGCCTGGGCCTTCGAGTCGACCCCTCATGGAATCAGACGGACTGAAGCTGCCGATGCTGCGGGCCAGCATTCGCATGGCAAGGCTTGGATCTACGTTGTTGTGATTGGCGCTGCTCTTTCGATTGGCTTATTCTTTCTCGGCCGTTACACCGCAACCACAAAACAAAGTGGAAGACCTATCGCCACACAAAAATCGATTGCGGTCTTGCCATTCGCCAACCTGAGTCGCGATCCGGACAACGCTTATTTCGCTGCCGGCATCCAGGATGAGATTATTACGCGACTGTCGAAGATCACCGATTTGAACGTGATCTCCTGCACTTCGACTCAACGTTTCAAAAGTTCGCCGGATGATATACCGGCGATCGCGGCGCAACTGGGAGTGGCAAACATTTTGGAAGGCAGTGTTCAGCGCACTACCGACGCGGTCCGCGTCAACGTGCAACTAATCAGAGGCGCAACCGATACGCATCTTTGGGCCGACACCTTTGACCGCAAATTGACCGACCTTTTTGCGGTCGAGAGCGAGATCGCCAAAACCATCGCCACCACCCTGCAGGCGAAATTGACCGGCTCGGAAAAAACCGCGATTACGGCTCAGCCAACCGAAAGCACTGAGGCGTACCAGCTTTATCTCAAGGGACGATTTTTCTGGAACAAGCGGACTGGCCAAAATCTCAACAAAGCGGCCGATTACTTTAATCAAGCAATTGCCGCAGACGCGGGTTACGCGCTGGCTTACGTAGGATTAGCCGATTCCTATCTTCTGATGCCGCTTTATGGAGCCGGTACTCCACAAGATTGCTATCCGAAGGCGAAAGCTGCGGCGGAGAAAGCGATTCAGCTCGATAATTCATCGGCCGAGGCGCACACCTCCCGAGCTCAGATCTTTTGCTATTATGACTTGGATTTTACGCAGGCTGTCCGGGAGTTTGAGCGCGCGATTGAGCTAAATCCAAACTACCCGACTGCCCACCAATGGTACGGTAGCTCATGCCTTGCCTCATTAGGACGTTTTGACGAGGCGATTGCTCAAGTAAAGCGCGCGATCGAGCTCGACCCACTTTCGCTGGTGATTAACACCGACGTAGGCGACGCCTACTACCACGCGCGCCGCTACGACCAGGCAATTGAGCAAATGCGCAAAACCTTGGAAATGGATCCAGGCTTTTATTATGCGCATTGGCACCTTGCTTCTGCTCTGGCGGCAAAAGGAGACCTTAGCGCCGCAATTGAAGAGTACCTGAAAGCGCGAGCATTGAACGACGATCCTTCAGTGCTGGGACTGCTTGCTCACGGATATGGCGTTGGGGGAAATAAAAGCGACGCGATGAAAATCCGCGATCAACTAGAGGCGCTGGCGAAACAACGATACGTATCCGCTTATAGCTTTGCCCTCGTTTATCTCGGCCTCGGTGACAAAGGGGCGGCGCTTCACTGGCTCGAAAAAGCTTATGAGGATCGCGCCGGTGATTCCCTCCGGTTCATCAAAGTTGATCCATTGCTCGACGCTCTGCAGGGCGATCCGCGGTTTGAAGCGCTCGCAGAAAAGATTGTTCCGGCGCGTGAATTTGGAAAAGCGCAAAAATGAATTTGGGTAACTTCTTCGCCGAGCTCAAGCGGCGCAACGACATAGCAACATTAGTGTTAAAAAGGTTCGGAACCTCGACTTCAGGGACTCGAGGCAGGAAAAATCATCTTTCGCGACGCGCGTTCTGATCGTAAATGGATAGGTACGAACAACTTATAACTCCAGAGGTAGGATTCGGCGCTGTCTTCCCCTGTATTTGGTTGCAGTGAAGCATCTTACATCTCACTGATCAAGCCAACTCCGCGACTACTCGCGCGGACTCTTTCACTACTTTTTGCTGGCAATTCTGCTGGCAGCACTTACCACGTTGCTGTCAATTCTTATCATTCTGAATTACCACCCACCTGCGAGGAGCATGTCGAGCATACCAGCACTTGAGAGCAGAAACCCATCGTCTTCGTGGTCGGATAGCAGGAGTTCCAGGCAACTGGTGCAGCAATCTTTCCAGTCTCCATGTTCGGTGCATTTCATTGTGGGCTAACATGCGCAGAACGGCGCGGTGAGGAGTATCTGGAGCAAACCGGCGCGCGAGGAGTCGGTAGCTCAAAGCCTTTTCTCGCTCGACACAGATTGCGTGACGTACTCGTCTTCGTAATCGTCGCAATCTCGCGCGCAAATGTTGCCTATGTAATCGATTCTGTTCGTCAAGATTACTCCGCCGCGTGTTTGTCGATAAAGCAGTGAACATTCGATTGTCCTCGAATCTTCGAGTTGCTAGATCCAAGACTTTTTCAGCAACCAGACCTTTACCAACTGAGTTAACGCTACGTAACAAATCAGCGTCGCGAGCAAGAACGGCCAGAACTGCCACGGTAGCGCCACGAATCCGAGAAGCGGCCCCAACGGTGAAAATGGCAAGAACGCGCCAATTCCCATGATCAAGATGGTCGTCATGGTCAGTTGCCAACTCGCACGCGATTGAATGAAGGGGATTAAGTTAGTTCGTATGACGTGAACAATGAGAGTCTGAGTCATCAGCGATTCCACAAACCAGCCAGTATGGAATAGAGCCGCGGCGTAGGTTTTGTCCGGTTCGGTCGCGCTCGCGAAACGTGCAGCAATTTCACCCGAGGGCAACAAACCCAGGTTGCTGCATTTGAAGTAAAACCACATCAGGCAATAGGTGGTGTAATCGAAAATGGAGCTGATGGGCCCGATGAAGATGATGAACTTTGCGATTTCGCCGATGTTCCACGGCTTCGGTCTTGCGATTTGCGTCGGACCGACATTGTCGGTTGGGATGGGAACCTGGGAAAAGTCGTAGAGCAGATTGTTGGTGAGGACTTGAAGAGGCGCCATTGGTACGAACGGAAACCACGCGCTCGCTCCGATAACGCTGAACATGTTTCCGAAGTTCGAACTCGCGCCCATCCGAATGTACTTGAGGATGTTTACAAACACTTTGCGCCCCTCAAGCACGCCCTCCTCCAGCACCATCAAACTTTTCTCCAACAAAATCATATCGGCAGATTCCTTGGCGATGTCGACGGCGTTGTCGACAGAGATACCCACGTCAGCAGCGCGCAATGCCGGGGCATCGTTGATGCCGTCGCCGATAAAGCCCACAACGTTGCCTCGCTCTTGAAGCGCTTTCACAACGCGCTGTTTGTGGGAAGGCGAAAGGCGTGCGAAAACATCTGACGCACTCACGGCTTCGGACAATTGTAAGTCCGACATGCCTTCTACATCTCTTCCGAGCACGATTTTCTCCGCGTTGATGCCGACTTCAGTGCACACCTTGCGAGTCACCAAATCGTTGTCGCCCGTCAGCACCTTCACGGTGACGCCATGCTGTCGTAAAGCCGTGATCGCTTTACCGGCCGTATCTTTCGGCGGATCGAGAAAAGCGATATAGCCAGTTAAAACTAGGTCACTTTCATCCGTTTTGGAATAGGAAGGACGTACATCCAGTTTCTTGGTGGCCACAGCTAACACGCGAAAGCCATCTTCGTTCAGGCTGTTCACTTGCTCGGCGAGATCGCCGACGAAGATTGGCTCCATCGGAAAAATCTCGCCGTTGCTCTCGAAGTGTGTGCATTTGGTAAAGACCGCCTCCGGCGCTCCTTTAGTCAGCAATTGGCGTTGACCGTTCGGTCCTGCTACCGCGACCGACATCATCCTCCGGGAAAAGTCGAATGGGATTTCGTCAACCTTGGCGTATTTCTCGATGCCAAGCTCGCCGTGCAATTCCGCGTGTTTCAACACAGCGCGATCAAGCACGTTCTTCAGTCCAGTTTGGAAATGACTGATCAGATATGCATCGCGTAGGACTTCCTCGTTTTCGTTTTTAAAAACGTCGCAATAGATTTCGAGGATGACGCGATCAATGGTAAGCGTTCCGGTCTTGTCCGTGCAGAGCACATTCATTGCGCCGAAGTTTTGAATCGAGTTTAGGCGCTTCACGATTACCTTCTTGCGAGACATCGCGAGTGCGCCTTTGGACAGGCAAACAGAAACGATCATCGGCAGCATTTCCGGCGTGAGACCGACCGCGACGGCAAGCGCAAAGAAAAATGCCTCTTTCCAATCGTGCTTGGTCAGGCCGTTGATCAAAAACACCAACGGTACCATTACCAGCATGAACCGAATCATCAGCCAGGTGAACTTCTTCACCCCTTTGTCAAATGCCGTATCGACCTGTTGCCCGACGAGGCTACGCGCTACTTTTCCGAAATAGGTTTGTGACCCGGTTGAAACAATGACGGCCGTCGCGGAACCGCTTTCAACGCTTGTCCCGAGAAAACACAAATTGTGGCGCTCTATAGCGGAAACGTTTTCGCGAATATCGGGTGGGTCGGCCTTTTCAACCGGCAACGACTCTCCCGTCAGCGTTGCCTGAATAATAAATAGATCTTTAGCGGAGATAAGTCTTACGTCTCCTGGGATCATATCGCCGGAGCACAATTTCACGATGTCTCCTGGAACAAGCTGGTGCAGGGGAATTTCCTTTTGCTGCCCATCGCGAACCACCGTCGCGGTGACGCTGATCATCGCTTTGAGTTTCTCCGCGGCATTATCGGCTTTCGTTTCCTGAACGAGGCGCAGCATCACGCCTAACAGAACCATCAGCATCATCACCGTGCCGCCAGCGAAGTCGTCAGTGGCATAAGACAAAGTCGCGAGAACGGTGAGCAGGATAACGAGTGGATTGCGAGTCGCCGTCCACAGTCGCCACAACCAGGTATGCTTTGCTTCCTGGGCGACTTGGTTAGGGCCAAAGACCTCCAATCGCTCAGCCGCTTCTTCTTCGCTCAAGCCGCTAGGCGATGTCTTTAAACGTTCGAAGAGTTCCGCAATGTCCTTGGTTGCCGCATCGTGCACCAATTCGGCTGTGCGGTCACCGTTCGGTTCTTTTACGGCGTGCATCGTTCGAGAGTCTTGAGCGGGCTGCTCTATACCCCCACCCCCTATGTTGCGTCAACTGGATTTCTTCAGTAGATTCCGCTATGGAGAGTGCCTGTTACTTATGAAATCGAAACATGTTCGTCCCGGTCTGGAGAAGCGAGCGCTGGTAGTGCGCTTGCGGAAAATTAAAGGTCAGATTGAAGGGATCGAAAAGATGGTCGAAGCAGACGCTGATTGCTCAGATGTGCTAATGCAAGTCGTCTCGGCGCGACAAGCGCTCAAATCATTCAGCGAGGAAATGATCGAGTCGCATTTGCACGAATGCATCGAAAATGCAGCGAGTGAGTCCGAGGGCCGCCGGCATCTACGCTCGCTGCTTACTGTTCTGAAGCGATACGCGGTCTAATAAAGTATCGACAGAGCGCAGAACTAGGTTTCTCAACAGATGCTTTGATTGATAAGTAGCTGAATACAATCAACTTAACACTCCAGAGGTAGGATTCGAACCTACCGTTCGTTACCTCAGCATCAAGCACTTACAAAAGCTGACGCACTTCTAGACGCACTCGAAATCCAGCCGGACGAGCTGCTTCTCGAACTGATTGAGCGTTGGCCGCATCTGGATCAGCGAGCCAAGCGCGCTCTTCTTGCCGCCGCTCGTGCTTATGAGTCGGAAACTCACGATGAGGAGGGCGGTGGCTGCGCCGCCAGGCGCAGCTCCGCCCCTTAACCTTGTATGATTACAAACAATTCTTACGGCCAGGGATCGAACTGGTGGCGTTTGCCTTCCAAATCACGATTTGCTTTCGATTGTTCGGTTGAAAAATTGGCAGCGGATTCGCAGTGGCTGTACCTCTGGACGTTTACTTTTCCTGAAGTGCTGGACGTAGCTGTCGCGCGAAAGCGGTGGTCCAGATTTCTCGAAGCGTTTTCCAACTGGCGGCGCCGCGCCGGCCGAAACTTAGATCTTCGGGGCTTGCGGGTGTTTGAGCTCCACCCGAAAGGCCACGGGCTACACATTCATGTTTTGAATTGCTCATTCTGGGGCGTTGATTCGGTTCGGCATCTTTGGCAGTTGCCGAGCGTGGGCGGGGGTCGACTGCATGTGAAACGGATCCCGGTTTCTCGTG
>Ga0210405_10006753_pt1 | contig 10176 bp, 7 predicted proteins | sample IncBWH11MmetaG_FD_155492 | JGI IMG/M metagenome (GOLD analysis project Ga0210405, IMG submission 155492) | Forest soil microbial communities from Barre Woods Harvard Forest LTER site, Petersham, Massachusetts, United States - Inc-BW-H-11-M | ecosystem: Environmental > Terrestrial > Soil >... | reverse complement strand
GGTGCCAAAAGCCCGCGTAGTCGTCGGCCACGGCCAAATGGGCGAAAAAGAACTGGAAAGCGTCATGCTCAAATTCATCCGCGATGAAGCGGACGTGATGGTCGCCACGACCATCGTCGAAAACGGCCTCGACATCCCCAAGGCCAATACCATCCTTATCAACCGCGCCGACCGCCTCGGCCTCGCCGAACTCTATCAATTGCGGGGGCGCGTAGGCCGCTCTCACCAACGCGCCTACGCTTATCTCCTGGTTCCGCCGGATACATCTCTCTCTGAAATCGCCCGCAAACGCCTCTCCGCGATGAAAGAATTCAGTGAACTAGGCGCGGGCTTTCGCATCGCCGCCCTCGATCTCGAACTCCGCGGTGCAGGCAACATGCTCGGCCGCCAGCAACACGGACACATCGAAGCCATCGGTTTCGATATGTACTGCCAGATGCTGGAACGAGCCGTTTCCAAGCTAAAAGGCGAAGAATCCGGCCCCGAGCTGCGCACCACCTTGAGCCTCGGCCTCGATGTCCGCATCCCAGAAAACTACATCCCGAGCGAAAATCTCCGCCTCCGCACCTACAAACGCATCTCCTCGATCGCCAGCCAGGAGGAAAAGCAAGATGTTCACCGCGAACTAACTGACCGATTCGGCGCTCCGCCTGCCACGGTAGAAAACCTTTTGGAGTACGCCGTCCTCAAATCGATGTGTGAGCGCCTGCGTATCTCCGCGGTCGAGCGCCAGGGAAACCGCATCGCCATCCGTTTTCACGCGGAAACGCCCCTTGACCCCGCCACTCTGGTCAAGGTTGTGCGTTCGCGGAAGGGCATTAAACTTGACCCGAGCGGCGTCCTCTGGCTGGAGACTACCCGGGGAGAGTCTGTTCCAGCCGCACTCAGAAACGTATTGCTAGGCCTTCAAGGCCAGAGCTAAACTCTATAGGTGAGGAACTACATGCGAAATCTTGCAGTTACCGCGGCGCTATTCGCCGCCTTGCCGCTTGCGGCACAGCAGCCCGCTCCGCCCACGCCGGCTCCGCAAACGCAGAATCCGCCGGCCAAGCCGACTCTCGAAAAACCCGACGAGGCCCCTGCTGACGTCCCCACCCCCGCTGCCGCCGCGCCTAAGAAGCCGGCCCCGGCCAAAAAACCTGCCGTCTCCGAATCAGAAGGCAAAGTCATCGAAGAAATCGTGGCCCGCGTCAACAACGAGGTCATCACCCGCTCCGAATTCGAACACTCCAAAGTCACTGCCGAGGAAGACGCCAAGTCCGACTGCCAGAACCGCTGCACGTCGGAGCAGTTGAAAGCACTGACCGAAGACCGCCAGAAAAACGCTCTCCGCGATCTCATCGACCAGTCCCTACTCGTCCAGCGCGCCAAAGACATGGGAATCAGTGTCGAGCCCGACGTCATCAAACAACTCGATCAAATTCGCATCGAAAATAAACTGCCCAGCATGGAAGCTCTCGAGCAAGCTGTTTCCGGGCAGGGAATGAACTGGGAAGATTTCAAGAACAACATTCGCACCGGTCTGCTTACGAAAAAGGTCATCCAGAGTGAAGTCGGCTCGCACATCAACGTTACCAAGGAAGAAATCCAAAAATATTACGACGAGCACAAATCGGAGTTCGTTCGCCCCGAGCAAGTAGCTCTCCGCTCCATCGAAATCAATACGACCGGGAAGGATGAGGCGGAAGTCGCGGAGCTCAAGAAGAAAGCGGAAACGGCCTTAAAGCGGATTCAGGATGGAGAAGACTTCGGCGAAATCGCCAAACGCTATTCCGATGGCTCCACCGCGAAACAAGGCGGGTACTTGGGCGTTTACAAGCGCGGCGAACTCTCCAAAGAACTCGAAGACACCGTTTTCAGTATGAAGAAGAACGGCCTCACTGGCGTGATGGAAACGAAGCAAGGCTTTCTGATCATGCAGGTCCTCGAGCATTACGACGAAGGCGAACAAGCGCTTGCCAAGGTCCAGAATGAGATCGAGGGAAAGCTCTACGACCAGCGTTTGGAGCCGGCCCTCCGCGAATATCTCAAGACCCTTCGCGAGGAGAGTTACGTTGTCATTAAGCCCGGCTATCAGGACGCCGCCGGCGGCAGCAACTCCGAAATTCAGGAAGTCAGCGCTACGCCTGAAGTGACCAAATCGAAGAAGGGCCACAAGAAGTATCTGCTATTCGGCAAAAAACCCGGTGACTCGGGCAACTGATGAAGACGTCGTTCGTTAGCGATCTCGGAACCGAACAAACGATCACCACTTTCTTTCTCGTTCACGAAAAAGAAATTCGTAACACGCGCGACGGCAAGGCCTATCTTCGCCTCGAGCTCGGCGACCGCAGCGGTACAATCGAAGCCCGCATGTGGGATCAATTTGAAGCCATTGCCAAAGACTTGGGCCGCGACGACTTCGTCAAGGTTAACGCCCGCGTCGAAATTTACCGCAACAAGCCGCAACTCTCCTTGCAGCAGCTCCGCCGCGCCAAGCCCGAGGAGGTCGATCTCGCCGATTTTCTGCCGCACACCAAGGAAGATGTTGGCAAGCTCTGGGCGCAACTCCTCGAATATGCGAACTCCATCGAGAATCCCTGGCTTAATAAATTAGTGAACGGAATCATCAACGACCCAGCGACAGCTGCCCGCTACAAACGAGCTCCCGCCGCAAAAGTCATGCATCACGCCTATCTCGGCGGGCTGCTTGAACATGTTATCGGGCTATGCGGCCTGGCGAAACAGGTTGCCGCCCACTATCCGGAACTAAACGCCGACCTTCTCTTGACTGTCGCCATTTTGCACGACGTTGGCAAACTGGACGAGCTCTGCTACGACCGCGCCATCGGCTACACGACCGAAGGCCAACTCCTCGGCCACATCGTCATGGAACTTGAAACCGTTTCGAAAGCCATGGACTCTATTGAAGGATTCCCTCCAAATCTGAAAGCCGTAGTCCAGCATCTCCTGATCAGCCATCACGGCCAATACGAATTCGGCTCACCGAAATTGCCGATGATCCGCGAAGCCATGGTCTTCCACTACCTCGACGATATGGATTCCAAAATGGCCGCCGTCCGCGCCGCCCTGGTCACCGAATCCGGTGACGACGAATGGTCTGCCTACAGCGCCGCCCTCGGCCGCAAATTCCTCAAGCTCGACGCCTTCCTAAAAGATCCCAGTAGCGACTAGACGTGGCGACTAGACTCAAGTAGCGAATAAGAATTGTGCGGCGAACCCGTTCCGGAGCGACTCGTCCGAAACGATGGTACATTTGCGGCATGCGCACGCTCGTCGCCGTCATCGCGGCAGTCTTCCTTGCGTCGTTCCTTGCGCAAACCGCAGCTGCGCAAACGACTGTTTCCTTTCCCACCGAAGACGGAGGTGTAATCTACGCCGACGTTTACGGCGAAGGCGGCCGAGCTGTCGTGCTCGCTCATGGCGGCCGCTTCAACAAGGAAAGTTGGGAAAAACAAGCTCGCGTACTAGTCTCCGCAGGATTTCGCGTACTGGCGCTCGACTTCCGTGGTTACGGCAAGTCGCGAGGCCCGGGAGAGTCCGACCCAATGAATGCGCCGCTCCACTTGGATGTGCTCGCCGCTGTCCGTTATCTGCGAAGCACAGGTGCGAAGAGTGTCTCGATCATCGGCGCCAGCATGGGCGCAGGAGCCGCCGGCGACGCCTCGATCGCCTCGCAGCCAGGCGAGATCGATCGCCTGGTCTTCCTCGGCGGCGCCCCTAACGGCCCCGCCGAAAAACTAAAATCCCCCAACCTCTTCATCGTCGCCCGCAACGACACCAGCGGGGACGGTCCCCGCCTCCCCGGCATTCAGCAGCAGTACTACAAAGCCCCCCAACCCAAATCCCTCATCATTCTCGAAGGCTCCGCCCACGCCCAATATCTCTTCGAAACGGACCAAGCCGATCGCGTCATGCGCGAATTACTTCACTTCCTCTCCGCCAAGTAACGAGGTCGTGAACGGTAGGCCACCCCGGATTTTTCAGCACACTCAGGAGCTGCCATCAGCCCGGGTGTGAAACCGACACCCGAGGCACCCGGCCTTGCACTTCGTAGTGCAGCTTAGGACCGTGCCAACACAAGATGAGTGGTATTGGTTGAAGGAACGCGCTCGACACAACGGTAGCCGAGCGATGGCAGATCAAGGCCGGTGAACAAAGATTCTCCGGAGCCGAGCAGGACTGGCGACTGTGCGAGGTGCAATTCGTCAACCAAGCCAGCTTGCAGGTAGGCTCGAACCGTGGCGGCACCACCGCCGAGTCGCACGTCCTTGCCTTTGGCTGCGGCCTTTGCGCGTCGCCACGCGGCATCAATGCCATCGGTGACGAAATGGAACGTGGTACCACCTTCCATAGTTAGCGGAGCTCGGGCATGATGAGTGAGCACAAACACATCGGAATGATAGGGGGGATTGTCACCCCACCAGCCCTTCCAGTGGTCATCCGCCCATGCACCGCGGATGGGGCCGAACATGTTCCGTCCCATTATCCAAGCACCGATATTCTCAAACCCGCGAGCGGCGAAGTCGTTGTCAATGCCCACTTCACCATCTTCCTGGCCGAAGAGATCGTCCGGCACATTCACGAGTCCCGCTGTGCCGCGGGATTCCCGGCTGTGCATTCTCTGGAACGTGCGCGTCGGGAAGAACCATTCCATCAGCCCTGTGCCTCCGAAACCGAGGGGATGATCGAGGCTCTGGTTCGGGCCGGCGCTGTAGCCATCCAGTGAAATGCCGAAGCAGTTGACCCTTAGCTTTTGCGGCGTCATGCCGTCTCCTTACGCACAAGCATATTACGTCGACCATTCACCATTGTCTCGGTCAGTCCTGATAAACGCTGCCAGCTCAACCGGTCGATGCAACACTTTGTTGAAGTTTACTGGCGGGAGTTTGAAATGCTAAGGTTTTTCTTGGACGCTGATTTGAGCAGCGTTGTGAAACGCGAATGCCGCTCGACGCGCGTCGCTTCACTCGGAAAACACGGACCGCACTCCCAGGGAAGAAGACGGGCAGCTGCCGCAGGCGACTGAATATTTTGGCGCGGAGATAATTATTTATTCGTTTCAATCGTGGAACTTCGTGGAAGAGACCGAGACTCGGGTGTAAAACCGACACCCGGGGCACGCGGCCTCACGCAGAAAGCACGTGCCACCCATCCAGCGAAGAAGACGGGCAGCCGCTGTGAGCCACTAAACATTTTGGCGCGGAGATAGATTCAGAAGGAGTCTCGAGGTTGTCGAAGAAGGCGAGTCAAAACCCGCACCCTTGAAAAACCAAATCCCCAAATACCAAGGGTGCGGCACCCGGCTGCCAAAAGCACTTTACCGGTAACGCGACTTACCAGGAGTTGACAGGGGGCATTGCTCGACTACGCGCAGACTTTCGCTTGCTGAGCAAGTCAACTTGGTTCCCACGACCTGTCGAATGGCCTATCTTGTGGGCCAATATTGCCAAAATCGTAGGTGACACTTGCCGGGTCGCCCTCGTTTTCCGACGCATCTACAACAAGAGCCAAGCAAATCACGACGATCAGATTGGCATCGTCGTTCATCCTAATCTCGTATCGGTCACCATTGCCGATTCTTAGGCGATTCTTGTTGAATGCGGCGATCTGAGAATTGTTCTGAAAGATGGAGTAATTCAGTCCTTTGTGTTCGTAAAGCGTAAAGGACTCGTTGCTCCCTTCGCATCGAAAAACACCTTTCCAAATCTTCTGCTTCCAGAAATGGTAAGTCCTGCCGTCTGTAAGCTCCAGATCGTACTTGGAACGGAAAAGGGAAAAACGGCCGATTATTCTAGCCATTATCTGGTCACGAGGCCCCATAAGTTTGATTTTGTCGCGCCAGGAGAAAAATTTCTTTTCAGCAAGGTAAATGCAGCCGGGCGTGGAAATTTCATACTCGGATCGAAGTGAAAATTCACGTTGCTGGACAGAGATGTTCACTGTGAGCCCTAAATCAAGTAGACCGTCTTTGAAGTATGGTCACGACACATACTATCAAACGATACAAATTGCCGTCCGCAAATTGCCAACTCCTGGTAAACGCGGTTATCGTCCAAATGAAGTATTACTTCACATCTCCGGTAACGCGACTACACAGGCATGTGAATTCCTTCCGAGTTCCCGACGGTCAATTTCTTTCGCCGATGGTCGGTCAGCCTAGATCGCTTTTGAGCTCTGTATTTTTTGCCACTTCCCCTCCTGTCGCCTTACGGCCAGTATCCACGAGCCTCTGCGGTTTCAGCCTTTTATTCAGCTGGGAGGTCGGGCCCATTTTTGCGAGTAAGGAAGAGAGGACTTTCATGAAATACAGGGAAATAACAGCTCTTGCAGTTGGAGCGGGTCTCGCGTTACTGGGGCTAGCTTCATCGCCATCAGCTTCGGCCCAGGAGAAGCCAAACATCGTCATGCTTATGACCGACGACACCGGCTGGAATGACTTCGGCGCCTATTCCGGAGGCGGAGCGACCCTTGGCCATCCGACACCGAATATTGATCGTATGGCCAAAGAAGGCGCCGTTTTTACCAGTTGGTACGGACAGGCGAGTTGCACGGCGGGGCGCGCGTCCTTTATCACCGGACGAATTCCGATTCGTAGTGCCTTATCCATCGTGGTTGCCCCGGGTGACGAGAACTACCTCCGCCCAGAGACTCCAACCATTGCTGAATACTTCAAGAAGAACGGTTATTCGACCTACTTCTCAGGCAAATGGCATCTTGGCGACAAACCCGTCTCATATCCGATCAATCATGGATTCGATGAGATGAAGGAGTTCGCCGCCTATTACGCCGGCGTCTATTCCTACCCCGATTTGGACAAGTGGTTTCATCCCTGGTTTCCTTCCTACAATCCGGATTTCGAGAAAATGTGGGATTCCGTGGTGAACCTGGGCGAATGGGAAGGTGTGGCCGGTAAGCCCGCCACGAAGGTCGCCACGATCACCTATGACTATATGGCGACGATGGACGAACGGATGGCAGACTACGCAGTTGCCTATATCAAGGAGCACGCCAAGAGCGGCAAGCCGTTCTTCATGGACGTAAACTGGATCAAGATGCATAACCCCACCAATGCGGCGCCGGATTTTAAAGGACGCTCGCACCTGGGCGACTACTCGGATTCGCTCATGGAAATGGACGCGGACATCGGGAAGGTATTGGATGAGATCCGTGCCGATGCGCCCAACACCATCGTCATCCTGACCGCCGACAACGGGGCTTGGCTGGACGCTTATCCGGATGCGGGGACAACACCGTTCCGGGGCGAGAAGGGTTCTGCCTTCGAGGGCGGCTGGCGTGTTCCGGGCATTATGACTTGGCCCGGGCACATTCCGGCAGGTGTGACCTATGGCGAAATGATGTCGCACATTGATTGCTGGTCAACATTGTCAGCGATGGCAGGCATTCCCGTTCCACCGACAGGCGAAATGAAGGACAACAACGGCAAGCCCATCTACTTCGACAGCATCGACAACAGCGCCTATATCCTGGGCAAATCACCACACTCCGCGCGCAGATCGTGGATCTTCATCAATGGCGAGTATCTCCATGCAATTCGCACTGACTTGGCTGGCGATCCAAAAGAGCCTTGGGTCAACATTGCCTGGAAGTTCGTCTGGACGGCCAAAGATACATGGCTGGGACCAAACCTCGACACGGGTTCTATCCCGGCGGTCTACAACCTAACCATGGATCCGTACGAGAAATACGACATGATCTTCAATGGGGCTGCACCGGATCGGGCACTCACGAACTCACCTGGAAAGTATGCCGGACAGGATAACGGCTGGGCAGCTGGGCTGTTTAGCGTAGCGCTGCTCGAGTTCGACAAGACGATCATGAAGTATCCAAACATCACTCGCTTCCCGGGTGGTGCCTCGAACGACCTGATTCCCGACCTGCAGCATCCCAAGAACCCACTGCCGATGCTTGACCCACAAAACATGCCCAAGCCTGGTACTGGTGGGGTTAACTGATCGCGGCTACGACCGAAGGAAAGGGGAGCGCTCACAATCGAGCGCTCTCTTCTCCGTTCGTACGGGGACTGGCGGGATTTTCTTTCTGCGCTCTTGCTATAACCTTACGAATCGGCAATCAACGCTTCAACAAACCGAAAGAACGATTTTTCTTCCGAGACGCCTTCGAGTATCTCGGAAAGCTGTTCTGTCGAGCTCATACGCGCAAGCTCATCACCATGCAGATCAAGTCCCGATAAACGCGGTTACCGGTAAAGTGGAAAGACCCGGTTTCGTCCAGAGCGCGGCCCGAAAACGCTGATCGAGCTCCTACCGGGCAACCGATAGAGTCACGGCTATTCAGTTTTTGAGCTTTTGGGTCCAAAGACCTGGTAAAGACCGATCAACTTCCGCTAAGGAAGTCCCGTCTCTTCCGCCGAGCCTCGTACTGGCATCAGCTGTCAAAATTGGACCCGCCCCACGCCATCTCAATTTCCACATCGCCAGTTTTCTCGATCCTGGGTTTGTGGGGTGTCCATTGGCATTCTTCTTAAAGCGAGTTTTGGTGCGCCGACAATGGAGCGTGGCCCATCCTTCGAGGTGGCGCGCATTTTGTATGTTCTTTGCATCCAGTAGTCCGAATCAGGGCAGGGGAGGGCGGAGTTTGCCGGAGGCGAGGGCGTCGAGGGCGCGGAGGCGGCCGGCGAGTTCGGCGGCGGTCAAGCGGCGTTCGCGGTAGAGGCGGCGGAGAAAATCGTCGGCGGCCTTTTCGCCTTTCGCGACGTTGCATTCCATGCAACTGGAGACCAGGTTGCGGTAGGAGTTGGGTCCCGACTGCGACCTGGGCACGACGTGGTCCAAGCAGTGGACGGTTGATGAGGTGCGGCGCAGACAGTAAAAGCATTGGCCGCGCTCGCGGGCGTGGATGGTCTTGCGCAACGGCTTGTCGTGCAGAAAGTCCGCCTCCTCGATGTTAACGACGGCGCGGGAGCGCAGTTCCTTGGCGGCGGCGCGGCGTTCGATGCGATTGAGTCTCATGGCGCGAATCTCGCCGGGCAGGCGCACCTCGACGACGTGTCCGGCTTTGCTTCGCTGGACGAGGCGCAGTGCGCCTTGGGAGACGAGGCGGCGCACTCCTTCGCGCACTGGCCCGGTGGATAGGCGGATATTGCGGGCGAGCCACTGAATGGAAAAGCGAAGGCGGAGTTTTCCTTCCAGGCGGGTGTGGCGCAGGAGATGCGAATAGACGGTGCGGTCGATGACTGAGAGGCGCAGCCGCGGTACGAGCAAGTCTTCCAATTGTTTCCATACAAGTTCGGCGTTCGGTTTTTTGGTTTTCATGGGTCGATCCAGAGAAGTGGTTTAGAGTCAACAGCGACAGCTAACAGCCAGGAACCAGGGGAACGGATAAAGGCTTAACGTAGAGAGCGCGAAGCCAGAGCGCAGAGGTTACAGAGAAATATTGGGCGCAGAAAGAAAAAGGGCGAAACCGCGGTTGCGCGCAGTTTCACCCACAGTTATGATACCAAATTGGAAGAATTTTGCAACACCCGCGACGTAGGTGGCTCTTTTAGCGCAGGTGACCATAGAACATCGGCTACGGAGCACGACAGCCTTGCTACACCGCGCGGCTCGGCCTAGACTGGAATGGTCCATGAGCGAGCACATGCTTCCGGCATCTTTTCAAATTCGAGACTTGACCATCCGCCCGGCGGCGGTTCTGGCGCCTATGGCTGGGGTAACGGACACGCTATTTCGCCGCGTGATTCGCGGCCTTGGTAGCTGTGGGTTGTTGATGACGGAGTTCACCAGCTCGGAAGGCATCACGCGCAGCGCCGCCAAAACGCTTCGCTACCTCTATTTTCAGGAAGACGAGCATCCCATCACCGCGCAGCTCTTCGGCGCGAATCCCGCGGTCATGGCCGAAGCGGCGCGCATGGTTGAGGATCTGGGCTACGACGCGGTGGACATCAATCTGGGCTGCCCCGCCAAAAAAGTCGTCAAATGCGGCGGCTCGGGCTTGCTGCGCGATCTTCCGCTCCTCGGCGAAATCTTCAAAGCCGTGCGTGCCGCCGTCAAAATTCCGCTGACCATCAAGCTCCGCGCCGGATGGGACGAAAACTCCATCGTCGCCGTCGAGGTTGCCAGAATGGCGGAAAGCATCGGTGTCGAAGGTGTCGCGGTCCATCCGCGCACGCGCCTGCAGGGCTACGCGGGCGCT
>Ga0210405_10006752_pt1 | contig 10177 bp, 4 predicted proteins | sample IncBWH11MmetaG_FD_155492 | JGI IMG/M metagenome (GOLD analysis project Ga0210405, IMG submission 155492) | Forest soil microbial communities from Barre Woods Harvard Forest LTER site, Petersham, Massachusetts, United States - Inc-BW-H-11-M | ecosystem: Environmental > Terrestrial > Soil >... | reverse complement strand
GGGCACTTCAACGTAAACAGCTTCCAGTGGGCTGACGATGTGGATGTCATTCGCGGGAAGCATGAGTTTGCTTTCGGGTTCAACCTGATCCGGGTGCAAAACAACACGATCTCCGGCTTCGACGAGAATGGGACGTTCACCTTCAACGGCTCGCGTACAGGCCTTGCAGTGGCTGATTTCATGACCGGGTTAGTGCAGGACTTCCAACAGACCAACGCGACTCCCGACGACCTGCGGCAATGGATCATGAGCGTCTACGCGCAGGACACCTACCATCTATCTCCGAAGATTACGTTGAATGTCGGGCTTCGGTGGGAGCCGACGTTTTCCGATCCGGATAAGTACGGCCGGGGAACCTCTTTCAGTCTGCCGGCTTTCCTAGCGGGTCAGATCAGCACCAAGTATACCAACGCGCCTGCCGGTCTATTCTTCCCTGGCGACGCCGGAATTCCCGCCGCCAATTGGAATGGGCAAAAGGCGAACTTCGCGCCGCGCGCGGGGCTGGTCTGGAATCCGAGCGGCACCGGCAAGGACACGCTTCGAATCGGTGGGGCGCTCCTCTATGAGAATAACGAAACCTGGTTCAACGAGCGCGAGACCACCAACGCTCCGATCGGCACCGACATCGACCTCACCAACCCGGTAGGTGGATTCAGCAATCCGTGGCTTGGTTACCCCGGCGGAAGTCCTTTCCCGAATAACGGCAAAGCCATCTTCCCGGCCTCGGGCGGTGTCTACATCAACTTCCCGATCAATCCGAAGTCTACTTACGTGACGCAATGGAACGCCACCTATCAGCGGCAGATCAAAAACTGGGTGGTTTCGGCCAGCTATCTGGGGAATAAGACAACTCACTTGTGGATGTCCGGGGAGGTCAATCCGGCAATCTACAATCCGGCGCCGGGCGCTTCGACCACCAGCAACACGCAAGCGCGGCGGCGTCTTACCGCTTTGAATCCCACCTGGGGTCCTAACTATGCGAGCATCGACACTATGGATGACGGAGCGGTGGCTCACTACCAGGCCCTGCTGGTCTCACTGAAGCACAGTTTCAGCAACGGGTTCACGCTGCTTACCAACTACACGAACTCTTACTGTGTGGGCGACGCCGATTTTGGAGCCGCTCTGGCCGGCTCGACGAACTCCTTCCCATTCAGCCGTCACATCGATTGGGGGCCGTGCAACTTCGACGCCCGCCACATCTTCAACGCCTCGCTTGTGGCCACAAGCACAGTAAAGGAAGGCGTATGGGCGCGCCGGCTGCTGAGCGGCTGGCAGCTCGCGCCGCTATTTCACGTGCAAAGCGGCCAGCCCCTGAACGTCACGACCGGAACGGACAGGTCGCTCACGGGCCTTAATAACGACCGGCCCGTCCAGGTGCTCTCGAGTTATACTCCGGCTAGCCACGGCTGCAGCGGCGCCCCATGCTACCAGTTCCTCAATGCGGCGGCCTTCACTCCGAATCCGATCGGCTCGACCGGGAATGTCGGCCGCGACGCTGTGCGCGGGCCGAACACTGTCTCTTTCGATGTCGCGTTGACCCGCTTCTTCAAGATTACCGAGCGGTTTCAACTCGAAGCGCGGGGAGAATCGTTCAATATCATCAATCACACCAATTTCGTGGGGGGGATCCAGGGGGCCGGGACCGCCGCCGCAGCGTACACCACGTTGAATACCAATTTGAGCTCGTCGTCATTCGGAAAAGCGCTAGCGGCGTTCGATCCCCGGATCATGCAGCTCGTGCTGAAATTACATTTCTAGCCGCGATGTTGTCTCTGAGTTACTATTGAGAACTGTGGGGCAGCTTTGCAAGCTGCTGCGCCGATTTCATCGGCGCTCTTCGAGGCGCGCGCCTCAGCCGCAAGAGGCCGGTTGAAAAACCGGCCTGCAGGATGTAATCCTGCCCCACAAGTCTTAATATGTCCCTCGCTGCCGGAACTCGTCTGGGACCCTACGAGATCCTGTCGCCTCTTGGCGCAGGAGGAATGGGTGAGGTATACCGCGCGCGCGATACCCGCCTGAACCGCACGGTCGCGATCAAAGTCCTGCCTTCGCATTTCGCCGACGAGCCCACGGTGCGCCAACGCTTCGAGCGCGAAGCTCACGCGGTCTCCAGCCTGAATCACCCGCACATCTGCACTCTATACGATATTGGGCGCCAGGATGGCGTCGACTTCCTTGTGCTGGAGCTTCTGGAAGGCGAGACGCTGGCCGCCCGGATCGAGAAGGGTGCTCTCCCGCTGGATCAAGCGCTGCGATATGCCGCGCAGATCGCCGACGCCCTGGATCGTGCGCACCGGCAAGGCGTGGTTCACCGCGATTTGAAGCCCGGCAACATCATGCTCACCAAAGATGGCGCAAAGCTGCTCGACTTCGGTCTGGCCAAGATGCAAAACCAGCCGGCCGATGACGAAACGGTGACCAAGGCGTTGACGGCGCAGGGGACGATCCTGGGGACCTTCCAGTACATGGCGCCGGAGCAGTTGGAAGGCAAGGACGCCGACGCGCGTACCGACATTTTCGCGTTCGGAGCAGTGCTCTACGAGATGGTGACCGGGCGAAGGGCGTTCGCGGGTAAGACTCAGGCCAGTGTGATCGCGGCGATTCTGGCTGCCGATCCGCCACCGCTTTCGACTTTGCAGGCCACCTGTCCGCCGGCGCTGGAACATCTGGTCAAGACCTGCCTGGCGAAGGATCCGGAGGATCGGCGGCAGACCATCCACGATGTGAAGCTGGAGTTGAAATGGATTGCGGAAGGAGGAGGCAGCCAGGCGAAACCGTCTGCCCCACCTTCGAAACTCGCGTGGCTGCCGTGGATTCTCGCTGCCGTGATTCTGCTGGCGGCGGCGCCGTTTGTGATCGCCTATTTCCGGCGCGCGCCTGAGGAGACTCGGGCCGTTCGATCTCATATCCTTGCGCCGGAGAAGACGAGCTTCACGGGCATCGGCAATCTGGCGGTTTCGCCCGATGGCCGCCGCCTTGCTTTCGTCGCGGTTGGGTCCGATGGCGCAAACCTGGTGTGGGTCCGGTCGTTGGATTCGCTCTCGGCGCAATCGCTCAACGGCACCGATGGCGCTGCTTATCCTTTCTGGTCGCCCGACAGCCGGTTTATTGGTTTCTTTGCCGACAGCAAGGTCAAGAAGATCGAAGCCTCTGGCGGACCTCCGATTACACTTTGCAGCAGCACCCGCAACATATCTGGTGGAACCTGGAACCGGGACGGCGTAATCGTCTTTAGCGCCCTTGGTGGTGGACCGCTGTATCGAGTGGAGGCCGCGGGGGGCGAGGCAACCCTGCTGACGAGCCTGGACCGATCGCGCGGGGAAACCGGACAGACCTTTCCCTCCTTCCTGCCCGACGGCCGCCATTTCCTGTATCACTCCGTAACTGGCACTTCCGCGCAACAAGGCGTCTATGTTGGATCGCTGGATTCGAAAGATGTGAAGCGTCTTGTGGAGAGCGGGTCCAGCGCTGAATACGGGCAAGGCAACCTGCTTTTCGTTCGGAACGATAACCTGATGGCGCAGCCGCTGGATCTGCAGCGCCTGGAAACGGCTGGCGCCGCCGTTCCAGTCACCGAGGACGTCGCCGTTGGCATTACAACGGGCCGGGCTGCTTTTTCCGTCTCGGGGAACGGCGTGCTGGTGTACCAGACGGGCGGTACTCGGGGCGACATGCGGCTCACCTGGTTCGACAGAAGCGGCAAGAAAGCCGGCGTTCTGGGTGACCGCTCCAGTTATGGCAGCGTGAGCCTTTCCCCCAACGGAGCAAAGGCCGCCGTCAACAAGACTGGCGCCCAGGCGGGCGTCTGGCTCTTTGATGTTGCTCGCGATCTTCCCACCCGCTTGACGTTCGACGCCGCGTTCCACAGATATCCCGTGTGGTCGCCCGATGGGAGCCGTATCGTATTTTCATCGTCGAAGCGGAACGGCCACTTCGAGCTCTACGAAAAAGCTTCGAGCGGCGCTGGTATAGAGCAGCTTATCGTACCCTCCGATGTGGACATGTATGCGACGAGCTGGTCGCCGGACGGGCAGTTCATTCTTTACCAGACGCAGGGTGAACCACAGCAGAAGCTCGGCCTGCTGCCCATTTCCGGAGACCGAAAGCCGCGCGTCTTTCTCCAGGCCGAAGTCCGCGTGCGGCATGGCCAATTCTCCCCCGACGGCCGGTGGATCGCCTACGAATCCCCTGAATCCGGAAAGGCTGAAGTATACGTGGCGCCCTTTCCCGGGCCGGGCGGTAAGCGGCAGATATCGACAGGCGGCGGCGGAACGCCGAGGTGGCGCCGCGACGGCAAGGAGCTTTTCTACCTCGCGCCGGATAGGCAACTCATGGCGGCCGAGGTGAACGGAAAGGGCGGCGCATTCGAAATCGGCGCGGTGCGGCCACTGTTTCGAACTCGCGCGGCCGCCCCGGCTCTAACGTACGATGTCACCGCCGACGGCCAGCGTTTTCTGGTGATTAATTCTGTTGAGGAAGAGGAATCGTCGCCGCTGACCTTGGTGGTGAATTGGAATGCGGGCTTGAAGCGGTAATCAGGTCTTCGGCTTCTCGCTCGACGCCGGGTCGTCCACCGCGAATTTGGGTCCATTCTCATCCCACTCCTCGGCGCGAAACATGCGACCCTTACCTGCGGGCCCATCCAGCTCCTTCACCGACAGGTCCACCTTTGAGCCCTTCACATGCCCCCACACGTGATGATAGAAATATCCCTTGGCGAACCCTTCGCCCTTCATCTTTCCGCCGGAACTACCCACCTCCATGTACACGATCCCGTCCCGCGTCAGCCGCATGAACTGATGCCCGTGCCCGCTGATCACATAACTTACACCGTACTTCTTAGCCAATTGATGCAGCGGGAATTCGCCACTGCCTAACTTGAGAAAAGCGATCCAATACGGTTTGTGGAAGAAGACGAATTTGGGACGCCGATCCTGATTGGCCTTCAAATCCTCTTCGAGGAATTTGAGCTGGCTGTCGGTCAAATCCAAGCTGAGTGAGTTGTCGAGCACGGTGAAGTGCGCATCCTGATAATTGAAGCCATAGTAATTGGGCCGGCGCGTTTCCTGCTTGTAAATCTCCAGAGATTGTTTCGACCAGATGTCGTGATTTCCAGGGGTGAAGTAGAGCGGGAACCGGCCATAGCGCTCCCATAGAGGACGCAGGTCCTGCCATTGCGACTCGGCCAGATCGTCCCTGCCGCCTTCGATCGTATCGCCAACATTGATGGCGAAATCGGGATGCATCAGATCGATCTCGCGCCAGATGCGCCCGTAGATTTCAGGCATGGCCGTGCCGGTGCGGTCGCCTATGATTGAGAAGCGGAAATCGTTCTTCGGCTCGGTCAGCGCGCGTATGCCGACCACGCCCGCAAACAGCAGGACCACCGAGGTTGCAGCCAGCCAGCGCCTGTCGCGAGGATGCATATCGACATTGTCGCAGATGAGATTGATGTCTGAAACCTATTTCCTATATCGCCTGAGAGGATTACTCCGTGGGGACACTTAAGTCGTATACGGATTCTCGTGGGTCTGTTCTACTGCGCGGCGCACGCCTGTGTGCGTGCAGAGCGGTTGTCGATTGCCTCCGCCAGGGTCTAACTAATTAAAATCGAGGTAAGAGAAAGTGTATTTGCAAAAAATTAGAAGTTACTCGTTTGTCACAGCGCTCTTGATGGGCTGCTGTGTTAGTGCCAGTGCGTCTGTGGTAGTGTTCACGGATCGCAACCAGTGGCTGACTGCTACGTCGACTGTGAATACTATCGATTTTCAAGGAGCAACGACAAGTGGTGGTGAGCTAGTCATAGGCGGGGTGGACTTCCAGGGCTTTGATCACGATAACCCGCCCAGCGGCACGGATCTGCAAGTCTTTGGCGGTAATTATTGGGGCTCAGGATCGATCCTCGAAGGCCCGGCGGGATCCAGCCTTGGCCAACACGTCATTGCGACGCTCCCAGGGGGAATCTTCGCGGTTGGAAGCGACGTCATGCAGTTTGAACCTAATGGCCCAACTTCATTCGCCGAGACCCCTACCGTACAATTGTCAATTGATGGGACGATCTACAACGCGCCAACCATCGGTGGTTTCCTCAGCCGCGGTTTCATTGGATTTACCTCCGACACTCAAATCAGTTCGATTACCTTTTTCCCTGCAAATGACCCGAGCGCCCACCTGGGTCTCGATAACTTTTCGACCGGGCAAGCCGCAGTGTCCCAAACGCCCGAAGCCGCCACGATGATCCTATGCGGCGGCGGCCTGCTACTCATCGGGCTCGTCCGTAGACATCGGAATTCCAATTCACAGCCATAGCTGTGCGACTTAGGGGCGACAGGTATTGGATGTTGGGTGACTAGCGCAATGCAGCGGAATCGCCTGGCATCCAACATCCAGGACCTAAAATGCTGGAGCTATTTGCAAGCTGGTTCTTACTGAGCAGCCTGGACGATTTCTTCATCGACCTCGCCTACCTGTATCGCTGGTTCGTCACGCGCTGTCTTCTCTACCGCCGTGTCCATCTCCCTACCGAACGGGAACTGGCGTACGCTCCTAAAAAGCGCATCGCTATATTCGTGCCGCTTTGGGGCGAGAGCAAAGTGATCCGCAACATGGTCGAGCACAATCTGGCCGTCCAGCGCTATGACCAGGCCGATTTCTTCCTCGGTGTTTATCCGAACGACACGCCGACACGCACAGCCGCGCGAGAGCTGGCCAGCCGCTTTCCGAACGTCCATGTCTCGTTGTGTCCGCATGACGGGCCTACCTCCAAGGCCGACAATCTCAATTGGATTTTCCAGCGCATGCTGTTGTTTGAATCCGAATATCAGGCGCGCTTCGAGATCGTGCTGACCCATGACGCCGAGGACCTCATCCATCCCGAATCGCTGCGCTGGCTGAATTACTTCGCCCAGTTGTACGACATGGTGCAGATACCCGTATTGCCGTTTCCCACGCCTTTGCGTGAATTGCTCCATGGCATCTACTGCGACGATTTCGCCGAGTACCAATCCAAGGATCTGCCCGTCCGCCAGTTTGTGGGGGGCTTTCTCCCCTCCTGCGGCGTGGGAACAGGCTACTCGCGGAATGCGCTCGATCGCCTGGCCGCCGCGCACTCCAATTGCATCTTCGAGCCAAAGTGTCTCACCGAAGATTATGAAAACGGCTTCCGCCTACACCGCCTGGGCTGCTCTCAACTTTTTGTTCCGATCACCAGGTGGAACGGAAAGATCGTCGCCACGCGCGGATATTTTCCACGGCGCTTCCGTTACGCGGTGAAGCAACGCACGCGCTGGGTAATGGGTATCGGGCTGCAATCCTGGGAAATGAACGGCTGGCGCGATACCCTCGGACAGCTCTACTGGCTGTGGCGCGACCGCAAGGGACTCGTAGGGAACCTAGTTGGACCGGTAGCCAATCTTATCTTCTTTTACGGAGTGGTGCTTTGGTATGTAAACGGAATGACCGCCCATGCCGTGCGCCTCTTCCTGAACGGGAGCGACTGGATAGTGGCCGTGTTCGCGTTCTCACTGACGCTGCAAGCGGTCCACATGGTAATGAGGATGGGATTTTCGGCGCGCATCTACGGATGGAAATTCGCCTCCGCCGTGCCCGTGCGCGTCGTGATCGGCAACCTGATCAACATGCTGGCCACCGCTTCGGCGATCGGGCGCTACTGCCACGCCAAGTGGACCGGCCAGCCTCTGGTGTGGTTGAAGACCGATCACGCCTATCCAAACCGCGCGGCGCTCATGTCCGACCACCGCCGGCTAGGAGAAATTTTGGTGGGATCGCAGCACGTGGCCGCTGAAGAGTTGGAAGCCGCGCTGGCGTCTCAACCTCCCGGCATTCGCATCGGCGAGCACCTGGTTCACCTCGGCAAGCTAGCCGAGAACGATCTGTATGAATGCTTGAGCCTGCAGCAGAATCTGACCTTTCAGGTTCTCGATGGGACGCAAATCTCCCAGACGGTCGCGCGCTCGCTGCCGGCCGATGTCTCCCGAAAGTGGAAAGTGCTCGCCTTCAAGGTCGCCGCCGGACAATTGTTCGTCGCCGGTCCGAATGTCCCAACCGACGAGTTGAATGACGAGCTACACCGTATCTCATCGCTAGAGATTCGTTTCCATTTAGTGACGCCCGATAACTTCGAGACTCTCGTGCAGCAATTCCTGGGTGCCGCTCGCGCGGCCTGATGTTGGATGTTGGATTTTGGATGTTGGTTAAAACCAAGAACGCCGGCGCGCAGCGCGCTCCTTCAACCAACATCCAACATCTAACATCCAACATCTGTCTTAAAAGAAGTTCCCAGAATCACCAACCCCAACCCATACAACGCCGCGCCAATCAGCAGCGTCTGGATCAGCCCAAAATAGATGGCGCACACAATCGCGCCCGCCGATCCCATCACGCTAGCGGCTGCATTCAGTGACCAGGCCCATCGCACCGACGATTCCTGCCGCGCCTCCAATCGCTTCAACCCCGAGGGAAATGGCATGCCCATCGCGAACCCGGCTGGAAAGATCAGCACTACCGAAATCGCAATCTTCAACCACTGCGGCCATCCGACCCCGCCCGCCACCAGCGGAGAAACAACCGCCGCCATCGCCCCCACCAGAATCACTACCCCCCCCAGCGCCATCGACAATTTCGCCTGCGACTGCCCCACCAGCCGGCGGCTCCAGAAACTTCCCATGCCGCTCGATAGCAGCATCGAGAAAATCACCACCGTGAGCGCATACGTCGGATGTCCTAGGAACAGCACGAACTTCTGAATCAGCGCGACCTCCACCAGAATGTACCCCGCTCCGATCGCCACGAAGTAAAGCAGAAACCACAACACCCCGCGCCGCCGCGGCAGCCGCGCCCCTAGCAGCATCGGAGGCAGAGAGAGAATAATCAGAGTTGCGGCGATGCTCACCGCCATCAGGCCAAACAGCAGCGGCACAGCTTGATTGATTTTGTCATCAGCGCTGGTATTCCTGATCCGCGTCACGAATTTCCAGAGATCGCGCGGCTGCACCGTGTAAAAGAAAAACGGCCGGTTGTCGCTCACAGGCGATATATCGAAGCGATAATCGTGTTCGTACTCCTCCGGCCGCGGGCTGTGAAGCAGTTCGTTAAACGGATTGGAAATCACTTCATCCGGCAAGTACACCGATTGCATGTGTCCTTCCGCAATAGTCCTGCGCGCTCGCGCCACATACTCGGCGGAAAATGGCTTGCGCGAGATCAGCACCGTGTCCTTGGCGCCCCACCCCACTACGGATCCTTCGCGCACCACGATGAAATGCCGGCTCGCATCGGTCTCTCCCATTCGAGTCAAAGCCGCAATGCCGAGCGCGATCAGCCGCAGCGATTCCCGCGGCGGATCCAGGCCCCAGCGCTGGAACGCCAGGAATCCGTCATCGGTCAGGTGGCCCAGGTAATCGGCAAACGCGTCGGTGGTGTAGAGATTGTTCTCAGAAAGCGCGAACGCTCCGGCCGCGGTCGACGCCCACGTGTCGACCAACGTAGCCTGGATCACCTGATACTTATCCTGGCTGCGCCGCACGAAGCTTCGACCATCCTCGACGATCAGATGTACTACGTCCGGCCGCAGATACAGTCCGTGGCTGAGCTCCGGGTACCGTTGTTGCATGATCGTCTGAGCGATCAGCGGATTAATCTCCACCGCCGTGATATCCCGGCTTCCAGTGGAAAGCGCGCGCGCCACATCCCAACCGCCCCCCGGGCCGATGATGAGCGTCTTGGCGCCGGGGAGGATCATATACGGAAGCCCTGGCCCCTGATATTGCAGGTCGCGGCGCTCGTGCTCGGTGAGATGCTGAAAATCGAAATTGGCGATTCCGGTTGAGGCGTCGGCGTCGATGAAGATCATGGCGGAGTCTTTGTCCCCGGTGGCCGCGATCCGGGAAAAGCTGTTCCACTTGACGAAGAATTCATTGTTGAGCTTCTGGCCCTTGGCGTAGTGAACTTTCAGGATGCCGTTGCTTCCCCAGTTGCCGACGATCAAGCCGAGCAGTCCGAGCCCCAACGCCACGCTGAGCACCCGTCCGCCGAGCGATCCCGCCATCGCGTGCCAGACCGCCGCCGTTGCGGCAAATAGCAGCGCGACAACAATGATCGTGTTCTCACCGCCCACCGCCCTGAGCAGCGGATCCAGCAGCAGGCATCCGCCCGC
>Ga0210405_10006751_pt1 | contig 10177 bp, 8 predicted proteins | sample IncBWH11MmetaG_FD_155492 | JGI IMG/M metagenome (GOLD analysis project Ga0210405, IMG submission 155492) | Forest soil microbial communities from Barre Woods Harvard Forest LTER site, Petersham, Massachusetts, United States - Inc-BW-H-11-M | ecosystem: Environmental > Terrestrial > Soil >... | reverse complement strand
GCGTACGACCTCATGATCACGCACGCGCGGGAGGTCGGTGCGAATGCCGTCCTCGGCGTGTCGTACGACGCGTCCGAAATCGGGGGACAGCGTTCCTCCGCCACCGAGGTCCTCTGCTACGGGACGGCGGTGGTGCTCGAGTAGGAGAGACGTGATCCCGACCGTCGTCATCGCGGGCGCGGGATTCGGCGGCCTGCGGGCGGCCCGGGCGCTGGCGCGAGCTCCCGTCCGGGTCGTCCTGATCGACCGCAACAACTACCATCTGTTTCAGCCGCTCCTCTACCAGGTGGCGATGGCCGGTCTCGAGCCGTCGTCCATCGCCCGTCCCGTCCGCCGCATCCTCCGCGGCCAGAACAATTTCGAGTTTCGCATGGCCCACGTCACCGGGATCGACCGGCGGGCCCGGGTCGTGCGCACCTCCGCCGGAGACGTGCCGTACGACTATCTGGTGCTGGCCCTGGGGGGCCGCACCAACTTCTTCGGACTGGCCAGCGTCGAGCGGAACGGACTCGGGCTCAAGAGTCTCGACGACGCCGTCGCCGTCCGGAATCACGTCCTCTCGTGCTTCGAGCAGGCGCTCCTCGAGCCGGACGCCGAGAGCCGTCGGGCCCTGCTCACGTTCCTGGTGGTGGGCGGGGGACCGACCGGCGTGGAGATGGCCGGCGCGCTCGCGGAGCTGATCCGCTTGGTGCTGTCGCGCGATACCCCGGCGCTCAACATCCAGGACGTCCGGGTCCTGTTGCTCGAGGCGGGGCAGCGACTCCTGGCCGGGATGCGGCCCCGGTTCTCCCCGGTCACCGCCGAAATGCTCTGGAAGAAGCACGTCGAGGTGCGGTTCGGAGCGTCGGTGCAGGAGTTCGACGGCGCCAACGCGCGGATCGCGGGGGGCGAAGTGATCCCCACCCGGACCCTGATCTGGGCGGCAGGCGTGGAGGCGGTGTCCCTGGCCCCGATGCTGGGCGTAGCGCCGTCGAAGCAGGGGAGGGTGCCGGTCTCCCCGACCCTGCAGCTCGCGGGTGACGACCGGGTGGCGGTGATCGGGGATGCCGCCTACCTGGAGGTCGGGGGCGCCGCGCTGCCCATGCTCGCGCCCGTGGCGATCCAGATGGCGGATTGCGCGGCGGCCAACATCCGGCGGCAGCTCCGGGGGAAGGCGGCGCAGCCCTTCGTCTACCGGGATCCCGGGACGCTGGCCACCATCGGCCGGAACGCCGCGGTGGCGGACATCCGGGGCGTGGCGCTCAAGGGATTCCCGGCCTGGGTGGTGTGGCTCGTGGTGCACATCATCCAGCTCATCGGCTTCCGGAACAAACTGTTCGTCCTGCTCGACTGGGCCTGGGACTATTTCTTCTACGACCGGAGCGCCCGGCTGATCACTCACGACTGACCGATTCCGTACCAGCGGACCGGCCCCGGCCCGCGTACACTAGGAGGCCGCCCGGAGGGGCGGCTACGCCGTCCAACCCCCAGCCCTACAGGTCCGTCCATGCGACTCGCGCCGTCATCCTGTGTCCCGGCCGTGCTGGCGCTCGCCCTATCCGCGAGCCTGGCCGCTCAACAGCCCACTCCCAACCGCCCCGCCGGCCAGGGCGCCGCCGCTGCCGGTGATCAGCAGCGCCCCGAGCGTCCCCAGCAGCCCGAAGGGCCCAAGCCCTACAACCAGGTCATCACGGACAAGGCCACCACGGACTCGGGCGTCTTCATCCTCCATCAGCTGAACGACAAGCTGTTCTACGAGATTCCGCGCGCCGCGCTCGATAAGCCGTTTCTTCTGGTGATCCGCTATACCGCCACGCCGGCGGGCACGCGCTACGCCGGGGAGGAATACGGTGACCGCGTGGTGCGCTGGCAGCGCCTGGGCAACCGGGTGCTCCTGCGGGGCGTCAGCTATTCCGTGGTGGCGGATTCCACCGAGGCCGTGTCCCGCGCGGTTCGCATGTCGAACTTCGAACCGGTGCTGGCGTCGCTGGACGTCGCCGCGTACAGCCCCAATGCCGACAGCAACGCCGTGGTCGACGTGACGCGGTTGTTCACCACGGACGTGCCGGAGCTCTCCCCGCGGCGGCAGCTGCGCGCCTCCGCCATCGATCCGGCCCGTTCGCTGATCGAGCATGCGTCGACGTTTCCGACCAACGTCGAGGTGGAAGCCCTGCAGACCTACCGCTCCGACAGCGCTAACGCCGACCCCGCGCGGGCCAGTGAAACCGCGCTGATGCACTACTCGATGGTGCTGCTGCCCGCGCACCCGGCCAAAGCCCGCCTCTGCGACAATCGCGTCGGCTACTTCAACGTGAATCAGGAAGACTACGGCACCGACGAGCACCGGACGGCGAAGCGCTGCTACATCGCGCGCTGGCGGCTCGACCCCAAGGACTCGACGGCCGCGGTGAGCGATCCGGTCAAGCCCATCGTCTTCTACATCGATCCCGCCACGCCGCCGAAGTGGGTCCCCTGGCTCAAGAAGGGCATCGAGAGCTGGGAGCCCCTCTTCCGGGCCGCCGGGATCTCCAACGCCATTCAGGCACGGGACGTCCCCTCCAAGTCCGAAGATCCGAAGTTCTCGCTCGAAGACGCGCGGTATTCGTCCGTGCGGTGGCTGCCGTCTCCCACCGAAAACGCCTACGGACCGCACATCTCCGATCCCCGCACCGGTGAGATTCTGCAGACGTCGATCGGGTTCTACCACAACGTGATGAACCTGGTGCGGGACTGGTACTTCGTGCAGGTCGCGCCCGACGACCCGCGGGCGGCGCGGCTGCCCATGCCCGACTCATTGATGGGCCGCTTCCTGATGTACGTCGTGGCCCACGAGGTCGGCCACACCCTCGGCTTCCCGCACAACATGAAGGCCTCGTCGTCCTATCCCACCGACTCGCTCCGGTCGAAGACCTTCACGGCCAAGTACACGGACGAGCCGTCGATCATGGACTACGGGCGCTTCAACTACGTGGCCCAGCCGGGGGACGGTGCGACGCTGATTCCCACGCAGGGCGTCTACGACTACTACGCGGTGAACTGGGGCTATCACTTCATCCCCAATGCGGGCACGCCGCAGGCTGAGCGTCCGTATCTCGATTCGCTGGCGCGGCTGCAGGATCACAATCCCATGTTCCGGTTCGGCAACGCGGACGGCATCGACCCCGAGGCGCAGACCGAGGATCTGGGCAACGATGGGATCGCGTCCACGCGGTACGGCATCATGAACCTGAAGCGGGTCATGCCGATGCTGATTCCCGCCACGACCGCCGACCACCTGGCCGACTACGACGACCTGGACGAGATGTACAACCAGGTCATCGGGCAGTGGCAGCGCGAGCTGGGGCACGTGGTGACCATCGTGGGCGGCGTGTACCGCTCGGAGCGCTATCCCGACCAGCCGGGGCCCATCTTCACCGCGGCGCCGCAGGCCCGGCAGCAGGCCGCGGTGCGGTTCCTGCTCGACAACGCGTTCAAGACGCCCACGTTCCTGCTGGATGACCAGATTCTCCGGCTCACCCGGCAGAATGGGATCGTGGATGAGATCGCGCGGGCGCAGGACGGAGTGCTCGGTGGATTGCTCAACGATTCCCGCTGGAATCGCCTGGTGGAGGAGGAGGCGCGGCAGACCGCTGCCGCACCCGCCTACCGGCTCTCCGAGCTCCTGTCGGACCTCTCGGGAGGCCTGTTCTCGGAGCTGGCGGCGGGCGCCCCCGTGGACGTGTATCGCCGCAACCTCCAGCGAGCGTACGTCGATCAGCTCGGGCTGAAGTTCCTGCCCGTGCCGGAGTCGCGGTTCCCGAACTTCCCGGGATTCATTCCTCCGGCTCCCCGGCCCACGGAGGCCGCTGCCGCCGCCCGTGGCGCGCTGCGGGACCTGGATGGCCGGATCGCGGCCGCGCTGCCCAGAGTCAGGGATCGGGAGACGCGGAATCACCTTCAGGATCTGAGATCCAGGATCGATCACATACTCAATCCCAAGTCCTGAACAACAAAGACGTCCAGAGGCAAAACGTCGAGAAGCAAGGCGTCGAGAAGCAAGACGTTGACGCCGGCGCCGCTCGACGTTTTGCTTCTCGACGTATTGTTTCTCGACGCCTTTCACTCGGGATTCCCCATGCGCCGCAGTCTCTGGTTCTTGTTCGCCCTCCCCGGCCTCCTCGGAGCCCAACAAGTGGGCTTCTCTCCCACCGCCGCCCTCCGGGAGGACTCCATCGAGCGGGCGTTGATCGCCATCCCCGATACGCAGTCGGCCCGGCTGTGGACCCGGGATCTAAGCCGGGTGCCCCACATGGCGGGGACGCCCGCGCAGGCGGTCACGCGCGACTACGTGATCAATCTCATGAAGGGATGGGGGCTCGAGACCTGGACCACGACCTACGACGTCTTCCTGCCGCAGCCCGATACCGCCGGGTTGTGGCTCATCCCCGCGCCCGGCGCCGCGCCCCAGCCGCTTTCCCTCGCGGAGCCGGCGGTGCCCGGGGATTCGACGTCGCTGCGCTCCCAGATCCCGGCCTTCAACGGCACCGCGGCCAGTGGGGATGTCACGGGCGACGTTGTGTACGTCGGCTATGGACTGATCGAAGACTATAAGACGCTCGACTCGGTGGGTGTCAGCGTGAAAGGGAAGATCGTGATGGCGCGGTACGGCCGCTCGTATCGCGGCATCAAAGCCCGCGAGGCCGAGCGTCACGGAGCGCTGGCCCTCATTCTGTACTCGGATCCGGCCGAGGACGGCTTTGTGCGCGGGGACGTGTACCCGAAAGGCCCGATGCGGCCCTGGGGCGGCATTCAGCGCGGCAGCGTGCTCAATCCCGACGGCGATCCCACGACGCCCGGGTGGGCCTCGGTGCCCGGCGCCCGGCGGGTCCCCTTCGATTCACTGGACGTCCCGCACATTCCCGTGATCCCCATCGGCTACGGCAACGCCGAGAAGATCCTCGGCGCGCTCGCGGGGCCTTCCGTTCCCCAGGTGTGGCAGGGGGGATTGCCCTTCCGCTACCACGTGGGCCCCGGCCCCGTGCAGGTCCATCTGCTGTTGCGCGTGGAGCAGGGCGCCCACGCGATGCATCCGATCTGGGACACGTTCGGCATGATCCGGGGCGCCGTGTACCCCGATCAGTGGATCGTGATGGGCGCCCACCGGGATGCGTGGGGGCCGGGCGCCGACGACAACATCACCGGCACCGTCACCGTGCTCGCGGCGGCGCGGGCGTTCGCCAATCTCGCCAAACAGGGCATCCGGCCGGCCCGCACCATCATCTTCGCGACCTGGGATGCCGAGGAGTGGGGGGACGTCGGGTCCACGGAGTGGGTCGAGCAGATGGCGGACTCCCTCCAGCTCCGCGGCGTGGCCTACCTCAACGAAGACGCGATGGCCACCGGCACGAATTTCGGCGCGGCGGGCTCGCCGTCCCTGAAGCCCCTGATCCGGGCCTCCACCCGGGCGGTCCCGGCCCTGAAAGGGCCCGGGACGCTGTACGACAGCTGGCTCGCCGCCCACCACAGCGATACGGCGGCGCTCGACGTCGGTAACATGGGCGGCGGCTCGGACTTCGCGGGCTTCTATCACCACCTGGGCATTCCCGCGGGTGAGATCGGCTTCGGCGGCCCCGGCGGCGTCTACCATTCCGCGTACGACGACTATGAGTGGATGACCGCCTTCGGAGATCCTCAGTACCGCGCGCACCGGACGGCGGCGCAGCTGGACGCCGTCATCGTGGCCCGACTGGCCAACGCCCCCGTCGCGCCGCTCGACTACGCCGCCTTCGGCACCGAGATGCGCGAGCTCCTCGCCGAGCTGGATTCGGGAATCGCGAAGAAGGGCTGGTCGGTGAGTACCGAGGCGGCGCGAACCGCGCTCGACCGGTTCATCGCCAGCGCGCGGGCCTTTGCCGCGGCGCGCGACAGCGGTCTCGCCGGCGGGCTCGCGACCGGGCGGGCCGCGGCGGCCACCCGGGCCCTGATGCAGGTCGAGCGTCGGCTGACCCGTCCCCAGGGCCTGACCTATGCGGGGTCCTGGTTCAAAAGTCTGCAATTCGCGTCCGACGTGGACAACGGTTATGCGACGCTGGCGTTCCCCACGGTGGCGGAGGCCATCCGCTACGGGGACGCCGCGGTCACAGCGCGCGAGGTGGCCGATCTCGCCACCCGCATCGACTCGGCGCGCGCCGCCCTGGAGGACGCGCGGGCGGCCCTCCGCTAGCGCCCGGGGCGGCCGGGTCGCAGATTCTGTCCCTCCAAGGGGGCGTGCACATGGCTGAGGCGACCGACCGATCCAGTGTGGTGGTGTGGTACGCGGCGTGGGCGACCATCTGCGCCGTGGTGGCGGGAATCGTCGTCCTGCTCTTCGACACCTACCTGTTCAGTCACTTGGTGCACCGCGCCGCGATCATCCGCAACGTGGTGGATGAGGGCAGCGGCGTGCTGGCCATCTCGGCGGGGCAGGGCGCGGTCGCCCTGGTCACCGCGAGCGCCCTGCTGCAGCTTGGCCGCTCCCTGCAGCCCACCGTCCTGCTCGGCCTGCTGGTCGGCGCCTTCGATTTGCTCTTCGACCTGCTGCAGGTGTTCGTGCCGTCGCTCGAGGTCGAATGGAAGTGGAAGCTCGTGATCGGGCTGCTGGCGGCGGTCGTGATCACGGTGGCGGGCAGCAGAAAAGCAGAAAGCGCCGAGAAGCAAGGCGTCTAACAAATCGTTAGATTTTTGGCAACGTAATCCCTCTCTGCGCCTGATACTTGCCTTTCTTGTCCGCGTAACTCTTCTCGCACACATCATCCGGATCTGAAGCGAAGAACAGCACCTGGGCGATGCCCTCGTTGGCGTAAATCTTGGCGGGCAGGGGCGTAGTGTTCGAGATCTCGAGGGTCACGTGGCCTTCCCATTCCGGCTCGAAGGGCGTGACGTTGGTGATGATCCCGCACCGGGCGTACGTGCTTTTCCCTACGCAGACCGTCAGGATGTTCCGGGGAATCCGGAAGTATTCCACCGAGCGGGCCAGGGCGAAGGAGTTGGGAGGCACCACGCAGACGTCCCCGGTGAACTCCACGAACGACTTCGGATCGAAACGTTTGGGGTCCACGATGGCGGACAGGGCGTTGGTGAAGATCTTGAAGTCCTGCGCCACCCGCATGTCGTAGCCGTAGGACGACAGTCCGTACGAAATGCACCCCTCCCGCACCTGATCATCGGCGAAGGGCTCGATCATGGCGTGCTCCTTCGCCATCTTCCTAATCCAGCGGTCTGATTTGATGGACATAGGCGGGCAATATATCGGCGCCATCAAGACTTACGCTACTCGTTTCGGTTGACAGTGACCCCGCCCGCCGATAGTTTCCGAAATCCAACACGTGAATTATTTCACGAACCCAATGCTCCAACCTTACGTCCCCTGGCTCATCCTCTTCGTCTTCGTTCTGGTGAACGCGGGCGGGATGCTGCTGCTCTCCCACTTCGCGGGACCCCGGCGCCCCACGCCGGTGAAGATGGCGCCGTACGAGAGCGGGATGCCGCCCCTGGGGTCGGCGCACGAACGGTTCTCGGTCAAGTTCTATCTGGTCGCGATGCTGTTCATCGTCTTCGACATCGAGACCGTGTTCCTGATTCCCTGGGCCACGATCTACTTCGGCTCGGGCACGGCCGGCGGTCCCGGCATGGGCTTTCTGCTGGTCGAAATGCTGGTGTTCCTCGTGATCCTGTTCGTCGGCTACATCTACGTATGGAAACGCGGAGCGTTTGAGTGGGATTGACCGGCCAACGAGTCCAGGAACGGAGAACCGAGTGAAGCACGTCGAAACCGTCAAAGGCTCGGACAACTGGCTGACCACCAAGTTCACGTCGCTCGTGAACTGGGCCGTCAATCAGTCCCGCGCCAACTCGCTCTGGCCCATGCCGTTCGGCACCGCCTGCTGCGCCATCGAGTTCATGGCCACGGCGGCGAGCCGGTTCGACCTGGCCCGCTTCGGCATGGAGCGGCAGGCCTTCTCGCCCCGGCAGTCGGACGTGCTCATCTGCGCCGGACGGCTTCCGTTCAAGCTGGCCCCGGTCATCCGCCGCATTTACGACCAGATGCCGCAGCCCAAGTGGGTCATCTCGATGGGCGCCTGTGCCTCCACCGGCGGGATCTTCGACAACTACGCGATGGTGCAGGGGATCGACACGGTGGTCCCCGTGGACGTCTACGTGCCGGGGTGCCCACCCCGTCCCGAAGGGCTCCTGTACGGGATTCTCATGCTCCACAAGAAGATCAAGGGAGAAGACCTTTTCGATCCGACGCTCCGCGACGAACACCTTCTGAACGACAAGGGACTCCGGCTCGAGCCCGAGCAGATCGACGAGATCTCCGAGCCCTTCGGCAATTCCGTCCACCAATTCCGCTCGGCGTGAACCCGTCCGCTCAGGCGCTCCAGGCGACCTTCGGTAACGCCATCGGCCGCGTGGTGGACGCGCGTGGCGAGACCATCGTCTACGTCTCGGCCGCGAAGGTGCGCGACGTCCTGGCGTGGCTCAAGAACACGGCGGCACCGGGGTACGACTACCTCGTCGACGTCACCGCCGTCGAGTACCGCGACCGGGAACGCCCCCTCGAAGTCGTCTGGTTCCTCCGCTCGCTCGCGTCCACGCAGGATCTCCGGATCAAAGTGGAGCTGGACCCGCGGGGCGAGCTGGCGGTGCCGTCGGTGGTCGACCTCTGGGCCGGCGCCAACTGGCTCGAGCGCGAGGTCTACGACATGTTCGGCGTGACCTTCACCGGACACCCGGACCTGCGCCGCATCCTGATGTGGGAGACCTACGCCGAGGGCTATCCGCTCCGGAAGGACTTCCCGCTCCGCGGCCGCTTCAGCCGCTCCGAGCAGGTCCGCCAGGCCCTGAACGTCAATCCCGAAGGTCACTACTCGATGGAAGAGCTGGCCATCGCCGAGTCCTACGACGAGCTCCCCGCGGAAATGCGCGACCGGCTGGCCCGCGGCGACCGCGCCCGGATCCCGAACTCCGAATGAGCCCGCGCACCGTCGAGCTCTCGGTGGCGACCCCGGGCCTGGACGCCCAGGGGAATCCCATTCGCGTGCCCATCCCCACGTCTCCGGCGGACGTCGATCCGGAGCTCGGAGGTGAGCACCTGCTCATCAATCTGGGTCCGCAGCACCCGGCCACCCACGGCGTGCTGCGACTCGTCGTCGAGCTCGAGGGCGAGACCGTGGTGCGGGTGATCCCGCACGTGGGCTACCTGCACTCGGGTTTCGAGAAGCTCGGCGAATACCGGCACTACAATCAGATCGTCCCCCTCACCGACCGCACCGACTACCTGGCGCCGATGTCGAACAACGTCGGGGTGGTGCTCGCGGCGGAAAAGCTGATGGGGATCGAGATCACGCCCCGCTGTCAGGTGCTCCGCGTCATCGCCTGCGAAATGAGCCGGATCATCTCCCACATGGTCTGGCTGGGCACGACGTCCATCGACCTGGGCGCGTTCACGCCCTTCCTCTGGGCGTTCCAGCAGCGGGAGCGGATCTACAACCTGCAGGAGATGTGGACCGGCGCCCGGCTCACCACCAGTCTCACGCGGGTGGGCGGCCTGATGGCCGACGTGCCCGACAAGTTCATCACCGACCTTCGGGAGTTCACGCAGACGTTCCCGGATACCCTCGACGAAATCGACCGCGTGCTGACGCGGAACGGCGTCTGGGTGGGGCGGACCCAGAACATCGGCGTCCTCACCGCGGCCGAGGCGATCAACTACTCGCTGTCGGGCCCCATGCTCCGGGCTTCGGGCGTGCCGTGGGACCTGCGCAAGGACAAGCCGTACCTGGGGTACGAGACCTACGATTTCGACGTGCCGGTGGGTGAGAACGGGGACGTGTACGACCGGTTCCTGGTGCGCCTCGAGGAGTGCTATCAGTCGAACAAGATTCTGGCGCAGGCGCTGGACCGGCTCCCCGAGGGTCCCATCAACGTGGACGACCCCCGCGTGATCCTGCCACCGAAATCGCGCGCGATGAACGATATGGAAGCCATGATCTATCACTTCAAGCAGGTGATGGAAGGCGTGAAGGCGCCCGTGGGCGAGGCTTACGCCGGTATCGAGAACCCCAAGGGCGAGCTGGGGAACTACTTCGTGTCGGACGGGACCGCCAAGCCGGTGCGCTGGCGGATCCGCCCGCCCGCGTTCATCAACCTCGCCTCGATTTCCAAGATGGCCGAAGGC
>Ga0210405_10006750_pt1 | contig 10177 bp, 17 predicted proteins | sample IncBWH11MmetaG_FD_155492 | JGI IMG/M metagenome (GOLD analysis project Ga0210405, IMG submission 155492) | Forest soil microbial communities from Barre Woods Harvard Forest LTER site, Petersham, Massachusetts, United States - Inc-BW-H-11-M | ecosystem: Environmental > Terrestrial > Soil >... | reverse complement strand
CAGCGGAACGTCCAGCTCCAAGCCCCCCATACAGTCACGGAGAATCTTCATCTCTTCCTTCCACGCTCCGTGCGGTGCATTGACCATCAACTCGTCGTGCACCGTCAGCAGGAACCGACCTTCCTTTTTCGCCGAGTGGTACCGGATCAGCGCTTCTTTGGTCAAATCCGCGCTGGATCCTTGAATCAGATAGTTCAGCAGTTTGTACCCGTACTCCTTACGCTGTCCGTTCTTCAGGATCCGAGCCGGCTCTACAAAATAGATCCGCCCACCCCATGTCCTCAGGAACTGGTTCGTCCGGCTGCGATACTTCAGATCGTCCATCAACTCCTTGATACCAGGGAAGGTAGTCAGGTATGCCTGCTTCGTCGCTTTCGCTTGGTCAGGATCTACGTCAAGACTTGCTGCAAGTTTATCGATTCCCATTCCATATATCAGACCAAACGCAATAACTTTTGTGGCCTTTCGTTTAAGTTCAATACCGGCTTCTCGCTCGATCACATCTCGCGCATAGTCGTGAAGGTCCAAGTCCGGATCATCCAGATACGCCTGCTTCATCGCGCCGTCTTCGTAGTGTGCCAGCACCCGCAACTCCTGCTGGCGGAAGTCTCGATCTAACAGCACGTCGTCTGTCGTGTCGGCGATGATGAAACTACGCACCTTGGGGAGAGCGAACCAACCAGCCAACCGACCTTTGTCGGCCTTCTCCAGATTCTCGTCGGAGTAAATATTCTGGAAGTTGGGAGAACTCGACACACGGCCCGTTCGTGAACCGCCGCGGTTCTGCTGATCCTGTCGCGTCGAGTTCCAGTGGATATTGACACGGCCACCGGTCTCCCGCGCCCGCGCCAACCACGGACTCATGAAGGTGTTCAGGCACGTCTTGAGTGCTCCGCGGTAGAGCATGACTCCCACCAGTACCGGGTCCTTGATCGCGTGCGCTAGCGATGCTTTACTGGTGGAGCGTTTACCGCCGGGAGTGGGCAGCCAGTCGTCATCATCCACGACGCCGGAGCTGTCGAGCGCAGCCGCGAGTTGGTCCGTGGAATCGATGTTGAAGTCCTTGCGGCCCAGCTTCTTGTAGATCCAGGCATCAACCGTCTGCATCTGCTTTTCATACAACGGGACTTCTTTCTCCAACCGGTGCAGATCGACCGTCACCCCCGCCTGAGAGTTTTCCAGGAAGATCGGGATCAGTTTCTTCTCGCGCTCGTACGCGGCCTGCATCCCGAATTCCTGGACGTACGCGTAATCCACGTCGAACAACTCTTCGGTGCGAGTCACATCTCCAACGGCGTACTCGCCGACCAGAGTGCCCGGTGCGTCGGCGATATGCTCCGCCCAATTAGTTTTAGTCGCACCGGGCACATTCTCTAGGATCCATTCTTTCAATCGGTCCCGCTCTTCCGGTACGATGCCCAGACGCGTCTCTGCCAGATCTTTTAGGCGCAGCGTGCGGCTGTGCGGGTCTCGCAAGTAGGCGGTGAGCATGGAGTCGTCCCACCGGTCTTCTGACAGGAGTGGCAGACCCATGTGGACTTGCGCCACTTCCATGTCGAACTCGCCGTTGTGGTACAACACGCGCCGACCATCGGCGTAAACAGAACGGACCAAGTCTCTCGCGTGTTCGAACGTACAGTTATTGCCCGTCTTATGTCCGAAAGCCGCATAGATCGGTTTCGATCCCGGCACGGCGATTGCCACGCCAACCGGTTCCGGCGGATACTTTGGGCGATCTTCGATTTTCCTCGTTTCGAAGTCAATCGTGATGTGATCCACGCCGAACCCTTTCGCGGTGGGTAGAATACTGCTCACTAACTGGGTTAATGAGCAGTGGTGGGGTCCGCACCACAACGCGGTGGCGCTTTTATACGGAGGCTCGCTCCGGACCCCGTTTTCGGTCAGTACTTCGGCTTCTTGGCCGGCGTCGCGGTAACAGGAGCCCTCTTACCCTGGCGCGAAGGTTTTTCCTTTGCTTCTATGACATCGTACGGCTTCGTCATCTCGTCCAGATGCTGCTGAGACTTTGCATCGAGCGCGTTCAACAGCTCTTCGCTATCAATATTCGCCTCGTGCGTGAATAGCACCCGGAACTGGGTCTTGGGATCGGGAACGACCTTGATCTTCGTCACCGCGGCGAGCGGCGGACGGCCTTGCGTCGCGGCCAGCAGGCGCACATAGGCAGCCCAGCCCTTGACTGAAGTTACGGGGATCTTGAAGAAAGCAATCTCCGACTTCGCGATTGCATCCGGCCCCTTGTTCAGCACGTCCACCGGAACGATCATCAGCCGGCGGCGATTTTGGCATGCCTTACCTTTTCCTTCTGACGCCGTGTTGAATTCGTTCTGTGGGCACCCTTTGCACTGCTCCGCTTGCTTCTCAGGGCTTTGCTCGTGCGGCGCCATCTCCCGATCGTCCCGGCCAAAAGCGAAGCAGACGGGTGAAGCTGGGTTGTCGGCGTCAAACCGTTCCCGGTAGAACGTATTTTCCATGACAGAGTCCAGGACCACGCACTCCAGCTCGTTGTTCGCCATTGCCGCGCCGGAGTAGCTGAGCTGCCCCGCACGTACCGTGACGAAGTTGCCGGTAGTGACTGACTGTTCCTGCGCTACCTGTTCGGCTGCCTTCGCTTTCAGACGCTCCGCCCAAGTCGTCACAGCGCCCGCCATTGGCTTGCGCACGGCGACGGCGGTGGTAGCGGCCGGCGTGGTTTTACGGGCTCTGGGAGCCCTTGTAGCCGGTTCTGAGGCCGGGGCGGGGGTCGCCACGGGCTGGGCAGTAGGGGTTGCTTTAGGTGCGGCCATGAGGGCTCCTTACTTGGTGAGTGCCGTGATTTTCACGACGCGCTTACGGAAAACATCGACCCCGGGGACGGCCTTCTTGGCATCCCAGCGGGCACGGAAAGCGGTAACGCTCGGGCGCTTCTGGACGAGATCGGTCGAACCGGTCCGCTTGATGTAAGCCCAAAGAGCGTCCCAGTCGGTGACGTTCGGAACGGGGTCGTATTTTACTTCAGCCTTTGCGAACTTGGTCGTCAGGCCGTTGATGTCTTCGTCCTTGAAGTTCTGTTCCAGGTGGTCTTCAAGCACTTTGATCTGCTCGTCGATCGCCTTGACTTTCAGGTCTTCCACCTTGCGCTTTGCTTCCAGCTTCACAATCGCATTCACGATTTCAGCGGAAGTCTTCGGAACTCCGGTCGCCATTTGCGAGCCCTTTCTTACGAGGTACGTGTTACGAGAAGGCGCAGTATACCTACGGTTGTAAGGAAGTCAAATCAGAACAAATCCCGGATCAACACCACAGCAGCGGCAACGGCGATGATAGCGATTTGTACGTAGAACCAGCTCATTCCGGAGCCCGCTTTTCCGCTTTGTTGCACGTATCCATATCAGGATCCACATCCGGGTACGCGGACCAGGATCGAAACTCCGGGCCGTTTCCTAAATTCAGTAGAAACCCGAATGTCTTGCGCGGCTCGATCATGCAGTGATGCGATACCGGGCGCCGATAGTAGTAGTGCTTGCAGTCTTTGCACGGAATTTCGGGCGTGCGCTCGATCGGGCGTTCTGGTTTCTTCGGCTGTTCAACAACGACGATGTCGCTCATTTTCTCTCATCCTTTCGCGGTGTCGAACGCATCACAGCAGATCGGCACGATCGGCCGCACGATGTCCATCATCGCCTGAGCGAACACGCGGATTTCGTGCTGAGCATGCGCATGCATCCGCAACTCTAGGAAGTGGAACAGCGAACGTAGATTCGCGGTGGCGAACATACGACTATAGGTACCCATCGGCAGTACCATCCGTGCCAGCTCACGCGGGCAACCGTCTCGTAGCATCTCGTGGTAAACCTTAAACGCGTATCGGCCAGCGTTGTGAATGTCGTGCTGAATCAGATTCGCATTCGGGTTCTGCTTATCCGTGCGCATTTGCTTATTGTCCATCGACTGGGTCGTGATCTGATCCAGCGCTGGCACATAAAACTCTTCCGGCAGTTCCGAGTAGCGAGCTGATACTTCGTTGAATCTCCAGGAATTATGACGATGCCATTGGCGGAACACGAAGATCGGGGCTTTCACTTCGAAGGTGAACGTCACGGCCTCGAAAGGCGAGACGTGTTTGTTCTTCCACAAGTAGTGGATCAGTTTCGCGTCAGATCCATCGTTCCGGGGCTCAGCGTCGTAGGACACCCGCGCCGCTCGTACGACGGACAGATCACTTCCCATGTAATCAACCAGACGCACGAATCCGTGATCGAGGCAATCAATCTTCGTGTCCACAACAGCAACCCTTTCTTTAAACGTTGAGGCGAGGTTTCGGACCGAGATAGAGCTTCCAGCGCGCAGAGACGCCGTGTTTGGGGTGGACGAATAGAAGCCACTGAGAAGGCTGGGACGGGCGCATACGGCCGCTCTTAGCGTATTCGCTATACCCGGGGAGCGACCCATTGCACCACCCGTACTCCAGTTCTAGCGACGTGTGGAAGTGACCGATGATGACGTGATCGATCACCACTCCCAGCGCAGCGTATTCATCGATGATCCGCTTCATCCCTCTAGCGATCGTCGCGGCGGGACCGATGAACCCCTCGCCACCGCGAGATCCCATACGGTCCCCGTGAGTCAGGAGGAACGTGAGACCGTAAAGCCGGAACACGATGTCCGGAGAAGTCGCCGTTTGAAATTGCACATGACCGGACAACTCCGGGTCCATGTTGCACGCCATCTCCAACCACCACGACGACAGCGTGTCGTAGTTGGAGTCCGCGAAACCCTTTGCCATCGGTTTGATGGTGTCACGGCCGTGATTGCCGGCGACTGTTTTCACCACCACGCGGCCGAACTTGCGTTTTAGTTGCCGGATGCCCCACAGCTCCGATTCGACCAAGCTCTTCACAGAGGGAATCGCCAGCAGCTCATTCGTCTCGCGCAACTCCTGGTGGATGTTGCCGGAGATCATATCCCCGCCACGCAGATAGTAGATACACGGAAAGACGAGCTTGCTACCCATGTGGTGGTTGGACAGATCGATCGTCTTCTCGATCATCATGCGGTAGCGGTCTTGCGCAATCTCGATGTTGAACGCATTGATCCCGTCCAGCTCGCGTGCCGAAATGCTCTCTCCCCACTGGGCATCCGAGAACATCAGGATCGGTACCGACTCCCCAGTACTGTGCAAGTCAGACCGCAGAGTCCAAGCGGGTGGCGTAAGATCGATTTCCGGTAAACGGAAAACCTCCTGGCGGAGATTCAATCCCTCAGCGAGCTGCTTCTCAGTCTTCTTAAGCCGGAGCCGCAGAATTTCGCGCTCCCGCTCCAGCGTGACGATTTGAGCCAGCAGATCGGAGTTCTCACTGGCTGCGATAGCCTGCTCGCGGGGATCGATGTTGTCGCTCATCTTCGGTGCGCCCACCACGGCGTAAGGCCGGCACTGGTCATGAGTTTGTATAATACCACGCGACCAATCGCCATCCCGTGATGTTGTTTCAACCAATCAAGCAACGATTCCAGACGAATGGGAGATCCTTCCTTTGCTCGTTTCTCGAAATACTTCAGGTCTTCCAGCGCTTTGGGGGTCAGCGCCACCGGTACCTTTCTCATCTGATTCGCTTGCACGAAATCTTCCAGAGATTCTTCCTGACCTTTCATGGTCCCTCCTTTACGCCGGAAACAATTGTTCTTGCGAGTCCAGGTCTTCCTCTTCCAGTCCACACGAACTTGGAGTCTTGATGCACTCAACGATTGCGTTGACCGCGAGATGTTCACCTAAAGATACGAGGTACGCTCCGATCACTGTTCCTGCTACCAGACACAGAATACAGAGTAAGGTCGTTCTCATGTCAGCACCGGAGGCGCATGCGTGTGCGTGATCAATCTAAGCGTACGAATTTGGCCGATGTCTGTAAAAGTGAATGCCTCGATCTCCATACCATACGGCTTCACCTGCCGGCGAACATCCGCCGCTATCGTATTCTCTGGCGGTTTATCGAGTAACGTACGTAAATCGATCTGGCGCACCTGTCGTAACACGGCGCCCATGCTAGTGTCCCGGAGCAGGTCGTGCTGGTTGCCAATCTCAGTGATGAACGGCTCGACATCCACGATTCGGTATCGCACGATTCCGGTAACCACCACTGTCTTGTCATCTTGAGTCGTGATGGTCTGAGGCTCTAGTGCCAGTGTCGTACGGAAAATGTTTTCCGGGTATATCTCTTCCACGAACGGCCATCGCCAATGAAACCCCGGTTGCAGCGTTCGATGGTAGTGGCCGAATCTCAACACCCCCGCGTTCTGATAGACGTGGATGACACAGAATGGGATCAAATGCTCCCACAGCGCTTCGAAGATCCCTTTGAGCCAATCCAACATCTTCGTTACTCGATCTTCGCTCCACGCGCAACCGGAGCCCCTTCGTCTTCAAGTTCCAGTTGCAGGAGTGCCAGGATTCTCCAGGCCGCTTTGGCAGTGTGTCGTACGCCGTCCACGTCGATCGCACCGCGCTCCATCAGGTGTCGCATGATCGTATCGAAGTGATCGTTAGACTTACCACGTGACCAGTGCAACGGTTCACCGGGATTGTGCTGGTTGTTCCCATGCCATGACACGTTCGCCACTTCCGCGATAGCCGCGGGGAAGTAGTCAAAGAACCCACTGCCAATAGGAATCTGTTTACGTTCTTCTTTGCCAACAGGCAGCACTAAACCGTCGCGGCCGGTGTCTTTCGCTAACGCAAAAGAAAGATCTTCCAGTGTCACGAGCTTATTCATCCTTCACCTCCCTCACCGGAATGTGGAGCAGCTTCGCCATCTCCAACTCTTGCTGGATCCCTTTCGACATCTCCCACCCATCAATGGTGAGAATCGCGAATTCATCCGACTTACGAAGAAGTGCGATGCACTGGCGCATCCAGAATTCGTGGTCCATCGCCTTACCCATGATCTGTCCAATGGGGTGCGAGTGCGCGATCGGCGAGAACACGATATAACCCTCTTCCATCAACCGGCCCGCAACACGACAGGCAGCATCGAATCGGTTCTGCCGCACGCTGGCGTTAGGGTGGGAGTACGGACTGGATAAGTACAGGATACTACTCACTCTGCTTTCTCCACACTCGGCGGAACGATGATCGCCGGAGCCTGTCCTGGAGGGGGTTGTTGTAAGCTCTGCAACATCTGAGACAACTGCCCCATCTGCTGTTCCATCGTGTTCGCAGTGATCTGAGCCCCTTGAAGGTACATCTGGATCGCCGTCGAACGCGACGGTGCGCGGCCCGTGGCAGCGCAATACAGACCATCCTTGGTCGGCCATGCCATAACGCACACAATGCCCAGCGCTTGGTGCTGAGCCTGAAATGCGGCGAGCACTTTATCCAGCTCGCGCATGATCGCATCGGGATCAACCTTGATCGGTTCGTTCTTCTTCATCGCCAGCGCGTTTTTCACGCCGTTCATCAACCCCTTCATGCTCATCGAAGGTTCGTCATCCGGACTAGGTTGATCCGGCAGTTCTTCGGCGTTAGGTCCTTGCGTGTCCATTCTCACCCCTTCGCGGTCACCCGCTCCCAAATTTCTTCAAGACGTTCAATCTGTTTACCCGACAACCCACTACCGTTAGCAAGCCAATGTGCCACTGAGTCGATGAAGGTGCGCTCCCAGTCCGTGAGCTTCGATTCGCGCTTCTCGCAGTCCGCGATCATGCGCAAATATTCATCCTGCCACCTAGCAGACATGTGATCCCCCGATATTCCAAATTAGCAGAATAGCCGTTCCCCACAAATACACTTGCGGCGCCTGCCCCTCTCCGCGCGCGTGCCACGCCAAGACTGCCGTAAAGAGGCCGACGAATAAGTTCAGAGCATTCAGGATCACAGCGGTACCCTCCGGAGTTTTACGCCAGCCTCAGCCAGCATGGACTCCGACACAGCGAACTTCCAATCCTTGTTCAAAGTGAACGATCGGTCCGGCCCGATGATCTCGACGATACCAGCTTGAATCAGAGCCTTGGTGCATTCCAGACACGGCGTTGGTGCCCAGTTCAAGTACGCGCGAGCGCCCAGCAGTTTGACGCCATTGCGCGCCGCACTGAACACTGCGTTTCCTTCTCCATGTGCCACGCGCTCGTACTTCGCAGGTCGTTCCCAACGCGACGGATCAGTCTCATCCACTCCCCGCGGGAAGCCGTTGAAGCCCGTGGAGAGAATGACGTTACCCTCTCCGACGATGACGCAACCAACCTTCGTAGACGGATCTTTACTCTTCGACGCGACCAGTTCCGCCATCTCAATGAAATACTGGTCCCAAGACTTGGTCATTTCAACTCCTCAATCTTTACCAGCAGCCTCTTCGCTAACCCCACATCGGAATCCGGTGCGTGAGCCAGCAAGTGAGCCAGCGCGTTGATCGATCGCTGTATATCGGCGGTACACGCTTCCGCGGTATGAGTGGACCCGCGTCGTCGCGCGGGATAGTCCACCCAGTTCAATCCTTTACCGAGAACTGATAGAATCCCCCCATCACCCGCTCGCAGAGCCAGTCCAGCGTGAGAGCTGACGGTCATGGGGTCCTCCACACGCATCCAGCCAATCATCGCCAGACCGTAATCGAGCGCAACACCAATCCCGTGCAACACGGTTCCCAGCAGTGAAAACATCGCCCTAGCGCTCCGATTCAATGGTGGGGGGCAGAGGATCAGTCGGTGTAATCTGCCGGCGGATGTCCGCACCTTCAGGGCTGCTCAGGATTTCTTCCGGACTGAACGTCACGGTCTGCGACCAACCTTTTTCGGACTTGAGCGTAAAGGTGTTTTCCTGCGTCGTAGACTTCTGCCAGCAGACGAGCACGAATCCCCCCGGCGGTCGGATGTTGATCAAGGCGCCCCGTGCCCAGCCTTTCGGACAATCAAACCGTGCGGGTTGTAGCATGACGAGCTGGTGGCCGTTGCTCATCACGTACTGAGCCACGTAGTCCTCGGTCTTGGTCGAAAGCTTGTGGGGCGCCAACAGCCACAGCATTACTGCCGGAAAGAGGGCAATGATTGCGATCAGGGACCAGCGTTTCAGCGACTTCATTTATTACCTCACTTTTTCCGAGTCATACCAATGGGAGTGTACTTGTCACCGTGACACCAGAACTTCCATACATGGAACGCTGGCGGTTCAGTTTCATGTGCGCTTGCTTTAACCGTAATCCTTCTATAAACCAAAGAGTCTGAAAACGTTCGATCAGGCCACTCCCGCTCGCACTGCCCCGCGGATTCCCACTGGCAGATTTTACACATCGGCTGCGGATGGTCCACATCAACCTTTCCTGGCAGCTTTGCGTAGACATCCGCAAGACTTCGTTTTACCACTGCGGAGCCTGCTGCCCAGCACAGCCTTGCGAACGCCGCAGTCACAGCGCGCCATGTACCAAACCTGACCTTTCTTAACGCCGTACTCAAACAAGATCACCAATTTACCAAACCGCGTGTCCGGCGGGATCTTTGACCAAGACGATCGTTTCGGGCTCGGCGGCTCAAATCCTTCGTCTTCCTCAGCGCGCCCCCAGACCGCAGGAAACTGCTTCTCAGCTCGTGCTTTCGACTCTGCACGCATTACCTGCCACGCTTTCGCGCGTTCTTTCTGCGGTGTCATGTCGTTGGCAGCATTAAGTCCACACCGGCCATCAGCACATTCGGATCCCCGCGCACGAATGCCTGAGGGTTAAGCTCAAGTATCGTCTCCATCGCGAGCCCGCAGTCCGCAGCGATCTTACTGAGCGAATCGCCGGGACGCACCGTATACGTCGAACCCCGTTCCGGCTTCGGCGCCACGTCGCGCATGTATTGTACGACTCCGCCTGCATATGCATCCGAGCGCACATCAACTCCGCGCGCGCCGCCCGGGCCTCGGTTGTACGCCACTGCGAGCGCTGCCGCTGTGTGATACCCATACTGGTTCAGGAGCAACAGGTATTTGCTGGCGACAGATAGGTTGAACGTGTCGTCGTCGATGAGTTTCGCAATCACTTCTTCATCAGTGTGCGTGTGGAACCCGAACTGTGTCCACAACTCAGGATGCCGGCGCAACACGTCGTGCGCCGCTGCGAGCTTCACCTGACACACACCGTAGTACCGAAGATTCGTGGGCAGACCTTGCTCCTGGCCAGCAACTTTGTACGACGCCATTGCACCGGCTTTC
>Ga0210405_10006746_pt1 | contig 10181 bp, 16 predicted proteins | sample IncBWH11MmetaG_FD_155492 | JGI IMG/M metagenome (GOLD analysis project Ga0210405, IMG submission 155492) | Forest soil microbial communities from Barre Woods Harvard Forest LTER site, Petersham, Massachusetts, United States - Inc-BW-H-11-M | ecosystem: Environmental > Terrestrial > Soil >... | reverse complement strand
TTTCCCCGTGGGAGTCAGCAAACGGCATTCGTTCAATCACTTCCAGATCGGCCGGAAAAAGGGCGGTTTTGACCGGGTCCGCCTCGGTCCGTTTTTCAAATTTCGATTTTGTGCGCACAATCGATCAACTCTTCCTCGACGATGAGCGCGGGCTTCGCATCGCGATCAGAGGACAAACAGGATGACTGCCGCCGGGGTAGTAGAGCCTGCCATGCTGAGCCTGCAGCTTATCCATACCCTCACATAGTCACCAGGGCCGGGAATTGCGACTCCACGCTCTGCCAACCGGCCCGGCGGCTCGGCGTTTCAGTGTTGTTTCATCGCCCTGGGAAAATGGTTTCGTCGCCGAAGAAAAGCGCGGGGCTTCGGTCGGTCCTCGCTGGAAACGATTCTGGCACAAATGTGGATGAAGCGACAATCGCCAGAAGCCAAGTTCTTTTATGTGCTGTACTACATCGCCTCCATAGTCATGATGCTCGGCCTTGTCGGCAAGCCTTTGCGCCTTATTCGTTGAAACGGAACGAACTGATCCATGCGCTAAAGAAGTTCGCCCACGAGCACTTTCAATAACGCAAGTGGGCGCCGGGCCTCCATTCGCTTGAGCTATTCTTTGCGCTTAACGATTGGAAGCGACTTCATAAGCTCAAACACACCGTCCATATAATTCGCCAAAGGGTGAGCACTACAGTACTCTCTGAGAAAGCGTTTCCCATCGTCCGTGGTCTCGGCATTCAGATCGAAGAAGCCTTCCAGGCTCATTGAATTAAGGGCGCTCATGTAGCCCAGTGCCCAAGAATAGTAGACGACGTCTGTTCCGTCAGGGTTCTTGAGGTAAATCCAACCCTTCGTGAGCAGTTTTTCAATGACTTTGGGGCTCGAACGCATTGTGAATGCCTTCACCCAGCCAGAGCCCTCCAAGTGTGCATGAACTGCCGCTCGTGATGGTTGGGAATTTCGGGACCCCGAGGCATCATTATTTTGATCTCGACCGGGCGGCTTTCATCAAGTTCCTTAAGCATCAAGTTCGGTCAAATAACCGATGACCATGTCGTCGGACCGCTCCCGAAACGGCGGCGGCTTGACCAAGGAAAATGGTCTCCTCTTCGGGTGACGCAGGACGAGCTGAAAGCTTGGACTGATCCTACAGTGCGCGGCGAGAGATCAGAGCCAGCTACGAGAAGCGCTGGCACAACGAGCCGATCGCATAGGAAGCGCAACCGGCAAAGGTTGGCGACACACGCCATAAGGCTGAGGACAGGTAACCGCAGATTAAAGCTTTAGGCTCATGCTAGTCCTGACCTTCTGGTTGGTCACGAACAACAGGCCGTCGCTGATCTCAACCCAGCGGCGGCTTTTCGTTGAGGGCGCGGGGCTTTGGTCGGTCCCGCGCTCACACTGCTGGTACAGACCTCAAGCGCGCCGCTTTAACCCGGCGGATTTTACTTTTGGCTTTGGCGGGTTCGGAAAGCTGTTGTTGCTGTTGAGGCTGGCTTTGGGGCGCCGCTGGCGGAGCCGGCCGACAAAATCTGGCGGCCCATCGCTGCTCGAACCTTCTTTGAAGGTCCAGGGGAATGCTCATAACCGGAACTCCGGGTTCGCGGTCCTGCCCCAGTGTGATGACCTCAACGCTCACCGCATCCGAAAGGTCCCGCGCTCTCAGCGCAACGTATAATCGCTCGGCGGCGTTGGTCAGTCCCGGGGTCCCTGAAATCCCCCGACGGAATTACGTCTGCACAACCTCTGCAAAGGTTCAATTACCCACCAATGGCAGCCCGCCCCGCTTCGTGCTGGGCGGCCCGATTCGTTTCCAGCGATCGGCCGGCAACATGACAGCCCCCAAATCCCGGACTCACCAGCCGCCTTCCTGGAGTCATGCAGTGGCTATCGAGGGCGGTCCGTCCTGCTGGCCCAATACCTTACCGGTCTTTCGGTTGATGAGATGCATTCTGGCGCAGGCAGGACAGGGGACAACCTCGTACTCGTTTTCGGAAACATCCGGATCGTCATCCAATTGGTGTGGGATGTTGAAGCCGGTCGCCGGACACTGGAAATGGGCCATCGTCAGAATATGACGGCATTGCGACGCCAGGCCATGATCTAGCGCAATGTGTCCGCAAGGCGACCTACTGCGTCAGCGCCGATCGGCCGGCACCTGACAGCCCGCGGCGGGTGGTCAATTTGATTGTGCCAGACTGCCCGGCTGGAAAAGAGACGGTTCGGGACGCATATTTGCGCGATGGAGAAGGTATGGAAATTCGTGGGAAAGTTCGAGCGAGGCCGCAAAGAGTGCTTGGCAATTGAATGCATTGTGGCGGTTCCCGACCTAAAAGAAGCCAAGGCAATCGCCAGCAAGAAGCTAATCGGGGCTGACGTGATAACCGCAACAGGACTCTCACGGGCCCAAATAAAAGCCCTAGACCTCAAGGAGGGCGACGTTCGCCTTATGACCAGCCCCAAACGCCCCTAGAGACTCCAAAGAGCTTGCAAATCGATTTGCTGACGGACCCACATGCCCGAGATTCTCGGACTCACCAGCGGCCTTCGTAGAGTTCATGGCGGGGCTTCGGTCCCGCGCTCACTCCGGTGGTACCAACCTCAAGCCCGGGTTAAGTCGGCGGGTTTTTCTTTTGGCTTCGGCGGGCTCGGCGATCTGCTGGCTCCCCCTTTCCGGCCCCTGCTTTCGAGATGCGACCGGTTCCACCCGCAGGGAAAACCGAGCAGCCGACCGCCGTTCGCACCGTCTTTGAAAGTCCAGCGGGATGACACTCATAACAACTCCGGGTTTTTGGTGATTTGACGCCCTCAGTCAGCGAACAGCTTCCGGGAGTCGTGCGAATGGCGCGGGGCACAACTGTGTTCCGAATAAGGATAGAGCTGATTTTCCGTAGGTGTTGGAATCTGATCACACCATGGCGGGCCGCACAGCGCCGCAGGTAAATCAGCGCGGCCGCCCATGCCTGGCGCCGACCGGCCGGTACACGACAGCCCGCCAATCCCGGACTCCTCACCAGCGGCCTTCCTAGAGTCATGGCGGGGCTTCTGTCCCACGCTCTTCATGTTAGCCTTTCTTTTTTGGGAGAATCACATGCGCGACGTTTCAGAGCTGCGATTACTCTGCTGTGCGTTCTGCAAGCCATATCAGAGCGAGGCGAAGTTCTACGTTGAAGAGACAAGCCCATCGGGGTGGCGGCAACTCGTCGTGATCTACGAAAAAGGCGGTTACGGCGGGGGCAAGGAATTCGCGGCAGGCATCCCCAAAGCCTGGACCGATCAGGACGTCGAGAACCTCATCTCGTGGCCGATGAAGGATCCAAAGGCACCATACCCCGCATGGGAGGTGCCGACGCGTGTGCACGGTAAACCTGTGCTGTTCGAGTTTTGGAAGGATGAGAAGTCGGACCTTTAGTCGGCCTCGTTGCTCCCGTAGTAGAACCGTAGCTTTGCGGATCAGCCTCGGGCTCGCGTCTCGGTAGCGCGCTTTATCGTTGTGGTGATGTTCCAGGCAGCTGCTTTGCCGCATCGGATTCCGCGGCGAGCAAAAGCCAGTCTTTAGCGATCAAAAGCCATGCGTCGCTATCTTCTGACTTCCGAGCTTGAACAGCTCGTTCCAGGCAATCCTCACCAAGCTTATATGTTTCCGCACCATCGCCAAACGAATCCGCCGGGCGCTTATGGGCGTCCCGGCGGCGGTTGGATGACAAGTTGCCAAGGGCTAGGCACTTCCTTTGCTCGGACGATCCGGAGGAAGGGCGTCAATGTCGGCGCGCATCGCGTTCATATCGGCAAGCAATTTTTCAAGTTTTGTCCGCAGGGGTAGCAGCGGCGCGTATTCATCCGACTTGTTCAGATATTCCTGAATGTCTTCTACGGCATCATGAAGCGTGTCTGCGATTCCCATCTGTTTTTCTTCTCTGGGATGAACCTCGCCTGAGGGCGGGGAAAAACCCGCGAGCGCGCGTGATCAGCCGCACACGATCGCCGTCGCGCTCGACGCGCAAGCGATAGCCGTCATACTTTATTTCATGCAGCCACTCCGGCCCAGTCGGAACCTTGGTTCCCCGCGACGAGATGCGACTCCCTCCCCAGGAACACCCTTCGTCGAATTGCATTGGTTTCGTGGGTCGTGTTTTCCGCCGATTACGCGGCCTGCACGGCCCCCGCCTCAACAGTTCCTTCAAACAGGGCAGGGCCGTGCCCCCGGGTGAACTGCATCAGGCGAACAGCTCGGCCCCGGCGGGCGTGAACATTTTTGTAGTTGTTTAAGGGGTAGGAATTTGAGTCGTCGCGTGCAGGTTTACGATCGTTCAATTGTTCTGCACCTGAGAGTCCAGGCGCTCCTGAAGCAGTTTGAAGAACTTCAGAGACTTCGGGACCGGATACGAAAGGTCGAGGCGAGGGCCGCGTACGCTCGTCGGCATATGGCAGAACCGGTCGCGTCCGCGCGACGCAATATCCGATGATCGGGCATTCGTAATTCCGACACGGCAATATCGCACCGCTGCCTTTCAGTCGCCGCAATACAGGACATGGTATAAAGGTATGTGGATCGCGGCTAGCCAGCGCTCAGGTTGCTGCCGGCGTCGTTTCAACAGTGCCCGTGAGGCCTCTCATGGAAAGCTATGCATTCAAATTCATGTCCATAGATGAGCTGTGGAATCTGCACGAGCAGGTGATCTCGACGTTGACGGACAAGATTGCGGCGGAGAAAGCCACGCTTGAAGAACGGCTGTACAAGATTGATAGGGCCAGCAACTTTATCAGGCTAGATCGCGTGCGCCGACCTTATCCGAAGGTGCTGCCGAAATACCGAAATCCCCAAAATCCCGCCGAGACTTGGTCTGGCCGTGGGAAACAACCTCGCTGGTTGGGCGCACAGCTTCGAGCCGGCAAGAATTTAAACAAGTTTCTGATCGTCCGATCGTCGACAGAAACCAGAAAAGCGCAGTAGCTGCTGCGAGTGGGCTGGCCAAATGAGTGCCGCAGATCGTTGAAGGCCTAGACCGCCAGCGCGTTTTAGAGCGGTCTCCTGTTCGGCGGCCAAAATCTTCAGAGCCCGCCAGCCTTTCGGCATTTATGCGCGCAAGGACCAGTTTGAAGGCCCCAGGCCGCGGTCGCTACACCGGCGGTGCCCTTGAGCAAATAGTGAACCGCCGCACGGATTGTCAGCTTAGCATCGTCGGCGCCGGCGGAATCCCAATCGTATTGATCTGACATGACAGCGCATAGCTATTTGCGACGACGCAACAGTCGATAAATGGTTTGATTCCGTTCAACGAGGGACAAGCTTGAACGTCCGCTGCGGTCAAAAGCCGACATCGGCGCAGTTTTCGGGATGTCCGCTCTACTCCCGATGTTGCAAAAGTCTTTTTTTAGGGTGACGAATGAAATTTCTTAGGACGTCTGATGCGTTTCGCGCCCGGCGACGTGAGGGACCACATCATCTTAGCCAAAATCGACCACCGACCTTCGTACCGGCGCTACAGTGCGTTGCAGCGGCGGGAAAGTGCCAAAAGAGACATCACAAATTCCATCCCTAGACTATTACAAGTGCTATAGTTTCGGCCCAAAAGTCGGGCCGCATCGGGGGTGGGGTTCGCTGTGAGGCAGAAAAACAAGGTAGGAATTACGCCCAAACCTGTGGAGATCGAAGCAGCGCTTCGCGAAAGCGAGCAACGGTTGCGTTGGCTGGCCTCCATAGTCGAATCCAGCGACGACGCGATTGTTAGCAAAAATCTCGATGGCGTCATTACAAGCTGGAATAGCGGTGCTGAGCGCGTCTTCGGCTACCCTGCCAGCGACGCAATCGGTCAGCCTATTACGCTTGTGATCCCTCAGGACCGGCAAAGCGAAGAACGCGAGATTTTAACGCGCATCCGACGAGGTGAGCGCATCGACCATTTTGAGACTGTTCGGCAACGCAAAGACGGCAGCTTGATCGTCGTTTCGCTGACCGTTTCCCCTGTCAAAGATGCAGACGGCAACATCGTCGGCGCATCAAAGATTGCGAGAGATATTTCCGAGCAGAAGAGAAATCAGCAGCTGATCGTGACCTTGGCACGGGAGGCCGAGCACCGCAGCAAGAACTTACTTGCGAACGCGCTGGCAACGGTCAATCTTTCTCAGTCAAGCTCGCCAGAAGGTCTCAAACAGGTAATTGCTGGGCGCATCCAGGCACTCGCGAATGTTTGCTCGCTGTTCGCGGCAACACGTTGGATCGGTGCCGAGCTATCGGCGATTGCGACACAGGAACTAGCTCCCTATTCCGAGATGAATGCGAAGCGAACTTTCATAGATGGCCCACAAACCATGTTGGAGCCAGACGCCGCTCAGGCAATTGCGATAACGTTGCACGAGTTAGCGACCAACGCCGCGAAGTACGGTGCTTTGTCCACGCCCAACGGCCAAGTCCGCTTCGAATGGTCAGACGCGGCTGACGGTCGATTGCGTCTACGCTGGATGGAGACGGGTGGTCCAGTCGCGCAGGAACCTACGCGAAAGGGACTCGGTGGCCGTATCATCGAACAAATGATCTCCCAGCAAAAGGGGGAAGTTCGCTTCGACTGGCGCAAAGACGGGCTTGTTTGCGAAATTACACTCCCGGTGTGAGATCAGAATAAACCTCAACCGATAACGAAAATTTAGTCGAAGTTGTCGCACCGCCCTTCCGTTTGGGCTACCAGACGTGATCATCGCTTTGGCGGATTATCCTTGGGAACAAAACCGGCGAGAATTATGCGAAAAACGGGCTGGCCAGGAACAATGGGTCCCGGCACCCCGTTGACAGTTCTATAGGGAGATCCGCCATGGGATGATGGTTCCCTTGCAAGAACTCGATAGGGGGCCGTTCCGAGTCTTGCTCGTCGAAGATGAGCTTTTCGTCCGAATGGACGTTGCCGCGACGCTTCGGTACGCAGGCTTTCAGGTAATCGAGGCCGCGTGCGCCGATGCCGCGATGGAGTTTATCGAATCCGGCGAGCCGATTGATCTGGTGTTCACTGACATCCAGACACCTGGCATTCTTGACGGGCTCGCGCTGGCCGAACGGGTTCGGGCCAAGTACCCGTTGATGCCGGTACTTATCTGCTCTGGAAACCCGGAGTTGGCGGGCGCGGCGAGCCAGTGGGGAAAATTCGTACCCAAGCCATATGAGCCGACCGGTATCGTAAGGCTCATTACAAGCTCGATGCGGTGAACACCAATGGAACCTGCAACCGTTTTAGTAGTGGAGCGCGACATTCTCGTGCGGCAGCCCCTTGCTCAATATCTCCGCGATTGCGGCTATCGCGTCTTGGAGGCGGTCAATGCCACCGAGGCACGTGGTGCAGTCTCTACTGGAAGAGAGAGCATAGACGTTGTGCTCATGGACGTGAAAGGCGTGCCGAGTGAAGGCGGATTTGCCCTGGCGTCTTGGTTGAGGTCCAACCATCCGGCTATCAAGGTTCTGCTTGGCGGCACTATTGCTAAGGTTCTGCAACTGGCAGGCGATTTGTGTAATGATGGGCCAGGAGGCGGCCTAGACTATCGATTGGTGCTTGATCATATCCGACGACTGCTTGCGGGTCGAAGCCGACGGTCTCCCGACGCACGGTAAGCGGCGCTTTCTTTGCCGTCTTCGAGCCGATGTTGGACGCTTAGCTTGGTCATCGGGCAAACAAAGGCGATTGTAGCCATCCGATCCTTACCGTGGGCTGCGGCACCGGCGGCGAGCATCCAAGAGCGATCGCTCGCTTGAAGGAGTGTTCAGCGAATTTGCAAAACAGCGCAAAAGCAACCCGGCCTGCGCTGCACTGGGTGCCGTCAGTTCTCTGCGTCTAGAATTAGCTTGTTCGGTAACGATGTTCCTATTGCGTCTGTCCCGAGCGCAAAGGGAGGTCGTTCGGCGGCGTTAGTTGGGACGCTCAACTAAGCTCCCGAAGCATCGCATTGCAGGCGCCCTCGAGAACAAGGTCGACGCCCTGCGGATCCACCTAGAAGGCGTCGTCAGCCAGATCGACAATATCCAGAAGAGGGCCAATAGCACCCGGCAGTCGTCGTGACCTCTACCTATCCTTGGCCCGCGTCCGGGTTAAGCGGCGGCTTTATTTTTGATCGCGCCGATGATCGCCGTGAGAATGGCTCCGCCAGCCCCGCCTGCGACCACTTGGGAAATGATGCCACCAATGCTCATATTGCCCGACTGTGCCGCTGCCATGACCGAGGGCAGCGCCAGAGTTACGATCTGGCCGAGCACCCCGCCACCAACCAGGCCGGAGACAATGTTGCCGACCGTACCCAGATCGAAATTTGGGAATGCTTTGCCGACGCCTGCGCCACCGATTGCGCCGGCGATGAGGTTGATCAGGATCTGCTCCACGTCGATCTCCCGTTGGGTTTAAGGAAATGTCTTCAAATGCACGGCGTCCGCGGAAATTTTGCCGTCCATCTCGGGCGCCGCGATGCTGCGAACGATGATAGCGGTCAGCGAAAACAGAATGGCGACGACTAGCCCGGTAGACGACTAGCCCGGTAACAGTTGCAGATTTTGTTTTGACACTTTGTGCAACGCCGTTCCCCCCGTGATGTGCATGATCCCTTCCCCAGGGTCACCGCAATGGCGTGAGTCGCGGGGCGGTTCGGTGGCGCGTCGACGGCAATATAGCGGCGGCATCAAAGCCAAAGTTCTGCAGCCGAAGCGTCGCGGCCCTATACGCACGCGCCCGCTGCAATGCCAGTGAGGTACGTCAACTTGCTGTCCCGCTTGGCTCGCAAATCCTGAGCAGGGCATTCGTAGTTCAACGTCCGCTCTTGATCGCATACCGGTCTCAAGTCGGACATTGCGCCATGTCCGTTAGGTGCCGATGCTGTCGAAAAAATCGAAAATCGAAGGACGCCGAAAATCTCGCAAATGGCGAGTTTTGGACTAATCCGCCGCTGCGATGCTTTGTAGTGCTAATACGAAGGTCCGTGGTCGTTTTTCTAAGATACGATGTGGTCCCTCACGTCGCGGCGCACGAAACGCATCAGCGGCTTTAGAAAATTTCGTTTGTTACCCCTAAAAGACTTTTTCGACAGCATCTGCCAACAGCGGAAGTGGGACGTTTCACTCAATCACTTCGTCAGCGCGAGCCCGCAGCGATGGTGGCACCGTACGACCGAGTCGGTTTGGCCATCCGATGCGCAGTTGTGTTGTCAATTCCAGGACACGATCAACGCTGGCGCTTTTTGAGCACTTCCAGCGCCCGGTCGGCGTGCACGGTCATTACCAACTCGCTGCTGATCACCTCGAGCACGGTCAGGTCGGTATCGATCACGAACGTTACGCGCTGCAGAGGCATCATGGGAATCCACCCCCTGACCCCGAACTGGCGTGCGACCACCTGATCGCTGTCCGATAACAGTGGATAGCCCAGTGAATGTTTCTCGGCAAAGTGCCGCTGCCGCTCCACCCTGTCGGCGCTGATGCCGACGGGCTGAGCCCCAACTGCCTTGAACTCGCCGATCAGATCGCGGAAGTGACAGCTCTCCACAGTGCAGCCAAGGCTCATGGCCGCGGGATAGAAGAACAGCACGACGGGACCATCGGCGAGGAGCCCGGACAGGCGACGCGGCGCACCGGTCTCATCGGGAAGCTCGAAATCAGTGACGACATCGCCTTTGCGCACGACAGGCCCCAACATGGAAACTGCGGGAATTCCTGGTGACTTGAGACCATATAGGAATTGGCGCATGAAAAAAGCCCGCTGAGCCCCGCGCCCCCGACGGCCCTTTGCCTAGGAAGACAGCCGGTGCGGGGGTGGCCCCTAGAGTTCTAGGTGCCGGTCCCAGCGCGACCTTGATGGCGGCCGAGCTAATTGACTCGCGTTTGAACCCCTCAGAGGCGTAGACTTGCATAATCACCGCTCGGCCTCCTAGGCACTCTACCGGTGACAGAGAGTGTTGTGCTCCCGCCTTTTCGGGGAAGCATCATGCCGCAGCCTCAACGCCTGTCGTCCATCATTCCAATCGTTGAGCGTCCCGCCTGTCCGAAGTGCAAGGCCCCGATGATGCTCGTCAGCATCGAGCTGGCAGGTCCTGGCATCGACTTACAGAAGTTTGATTGCGCTATCTGCAATAGCGTACTTGAGTCATTCGCACCGTACGAAGATCCGATGAAGTCCAGGGGTCTGGGGCGCTGGCTTCAAGGTGATTTGCACCCGCCGAAG
>Ga0210405_10006745_pt1 | contig 10181 bp, 10 predicted proteins | sample IncBWH11MmetaG_FD_155492 | JGI IMG/M metagenome (GOLD analysis project Ga0210405, IMG submission 155492) | Forest soil microbial communities from Barre Woods Harvard Forest LTER site, Petersham, Massachusetts, United States - Inc-BW-H-11-M | ecosystem: Environmental > Terrestrial > Soil >... | reverse complement strand
GCCGCCGACCCCGTAGACCACCGCGGTCGCCAGCGCGGCGAGCAGTGACAGCGAGATGAAGAACACCGATCCGTACATGGACTGGATGACGCCGATGTCTCGCACCCGCCCGGCCCGCTCGGCGAAGACCTCGGACTCCTCACGGGGACGGCCGAAGAGCTTGACCAGCATGGCCCCCGCCACGTTGAAGCGCTCGGTCATGGTCGAGCCCATCGCCGCGTCGAGTTGCATCGACTCGCGGGTGAGCCGCTGCAGCCTGCGCCCAACGCGGCGGGCCGGGAGCAGGAAGAGCGGGATCAGCACCAGTGCGATGAGGCTGATCTGCCAGGACAGCAAGAACATGGTGACCAGGATCGCGCCCACGGTCAAGATGTTGGAGACCACCGAGGACATGGTGGAGGTGATCGCCTGCTGCGCGCCGATCACGTCGCTGTTGAGCCGGGAGACCAGCGACCCGGTCTGCGCCCGGGTAAAGAACGCGATCGGCTGCTCCTGCACATGGCTGAACACCTCGGTGCGCAGGTCATAGATGAGCCCCTCGCCGATCCGGGACGAATACCAGCGGTTGGCGAAGCCGAGGAAGGCGTCGAAGATGGCGACCGCGGCGACCGCCGACGCGAGGCCGATCACGATGGCCAGGTCATGACCGAGGATCCCCTTGTCGATGATCGCCCCCAGCAGCAGCGGGTTAACCACCGTGATGAGCGCGTCGAGGACGGTAACGAGCAGGAACAGGGAGAGCCACAGCTTGTAGGGCTTGGCGTAGCCAACGATCCGGCGGACGATTCCTGGCTTCAGCTTCTGCTGGGTCACCGATGGGTCCTGCCGGAAAGACCGCATCATGCTGATGTTCGCCCGCCCGTACATGCCCTGGAAAACCTCCCGAGGGGCTCAATTCGTTCCCGTAACGGGCCGGAACGCTATCAGCTAGCAGCGAACTCGGGAAAGGGGATTTACCGGTGGCTGTCCGGGCGGGGTCCCGGCGGCCGTGAGTTCCACGGGTCCGGGCCGGTGCCACCGGGCGTGGCCTGCGCTATACCTTGGCCTTGCTGCTGCGGGTTGCGCCGCCACGCCCGCGCAATGTCACGCCGGTCTCGCTGAGAATCCGGTGGACGAAGCCGTAGGACCTTCCTGTCGAAGCCGCGAGGGAACGGATGCTCTCGCCGCCGTCGTACCTCTTGCCAAGAAGCGTCGCTAGCTTGCTACGATCCACGCCGGTTACCCGCGTGCCTTTTTTGAGGGTGGTGTCGACCACTTGCACCTCCGTTTGCTGAAGTCAGGAGCGAGTTCCTGATCCTCACTTCGCAATGATCAGGCATGACCAGTGGATTGACTACCCAGATGAGCGTAAATGATCACCTATTTTTATCCGGCCATGGCGGAATCGTTGCCTTTGCCCGGAGAGCGCCCAGTCGGTAAGTATTTACGCAAGTGCCACGAGATCTGCGAAATCCTCACTCCACGCGTCTTCCAGGCCGTCCGGCAGGACGATAACGCGTTCTGGTGAAAGCGCCTCAACCGCACCTTCATCATGTGTCACAAGTACTATCGCGCCGCGGAAGCTTCTCAGCGCGGCGAGAACCTCTTCCCGGCTGGCCGGATCGAGGTTGTTGGTCGGCTCGTCAAGCAGCAGCACGTTAGCGCCTGATACAACAAGAAGAGCGAGGGCGAGTCTGGTCTTCTCGCCGCCGGAAAGCACTCCCGCGGGCTTTTCCACGTCATCACCGGAGAACAGGAATGACCCGAGAACCTTCCGCTGCTGCGATTCGGTAAGGTCGGGCGCGGCGGTACGCATGTGCGCCAGGACGGTCCGCTCAGTTTCCAGGGTCTCATGCTCTTGGGCGTAATATCCGAGGCTGAGGCCGTGTCCCGGCGTGACTTCTCCGGTATCCGGCGTTTCCAGCCCGGCCAGCAGCCGGAGCAGGGTGGTCTTCCCCGCGCCGTTGAGGCCGAGCACCACGACCCGGCTGCCCCGGTCGACCGCGACGTCCACCCCGGCGAACACCTCGGTCGACCCGTACGACTTGGACAAGCCGTTGGCGGCCAGTGGCGTGCGGCCGCACGGCGCGGGCACCGGGAAGCGCAGCTTGGCCACCCGGTCCGCGGAGCGCTCGGCCTCGACTCCGGCCAGCAGCCGCTCGGCCCGGCGCTGCATGTTCTGCGCCGCCCGGGCCTTGGTGGCCTTGGCCCGCATCTTGTCGGCCTGGGTCATTAGCGCGCTGGCCTGCCGGCTCGCGTTGACGCGCTCCCGACGGCGGCGCCGCTCGTCGGTCTCGCGCTGCTGCAGGTAGGCCCGCCAGCCCAGGTTGTACATATCCAGACCGGCCCGCTGCGCGTCCAGGTAGAACACCTTGTTGACCACGTCGGCCAGCAGGTTCACGTCGTGGCTGATCACCACCAGGCCGCCGCGGTAGCTCTTGAGATGATCACGAAGCCAGACCACCGAGTCGGCATCCAGGTGGTTGGTCGGCTCGTCCAGCAGCATGGTCTCGGAATCGGAGAACAAGATCCGGGCCAGCTCCACCCGGCGGCGCTGACCGCCGGACAGGGTGTGTAGCGGCTGATGCAAGACCCGGTCGGGCAGGCCTAGGCTGGCCGTGATCGAGGCGGCCTGTGACTCCGCGGCGTACCCGCCGAGCACCGCGAGCCGCTCCTCGAGCCGGCCGTACTGGCGGATGGCCACCGCCGCGGCGGCGGAGTCGGGGTTGGACATCTGGGCCTCCGCGGCGCGCAGATCGGCCCGGAGCTGATCGAGTCCGCGGGCCGACAGCACCCGGTCGATGGCCAGCGTGTCCAGGTCCCCGGTACGCGGATCCTGCGGCAGGTACCCCACCGGGCCCGAGCGCCGGACCGAGCCTGCGGCCGGCTGGGCCTGCCCGGCCAGCACCTTGGCCAGGGTGGTCTTCCCGGCGCCGTTCCGGCCCACCAGGCCGATCCGGTCCCCCGCGGCCACCTGGAAGGACGCGCCTTCCAGCAGCAGGCGCGCGCCAGCCCGCAGTTCGATGTCGGTTGCCACGATCATGTTTCAGCTGCTCCTGAGAACGAACGAAAACGGACAGACTTCTTCCCCGGAAGGTGTCCTCAGTCCGTTGTCCGCAGCACGACGTCTAGTTTACTTGGTCGGCCGAAGGCGTTCCAACGGATTGCGGCTCGGCCAGGCGGATGCGAATGGCCAGGAAGGAGCTTGGTATCTCCTTCAGCACGGCCAGCCGCGGGTCGGGGACGGTGAGGAAGCGGTCGGTGGCCAGGGCCAGGTACGGCGCCAGCCGCAGGTCGCCGCGGATTCCCGCGATGGCTCGCTTGTCCCCGCCCAGGACCAGCTCGTCTAGGCGGTGCGGGCCGAACATCGTGGCCGCCGCGTCAGCGGCGGCCCGCAGCGCGGTCGCGGCCTGGTTCTCCCGGCGCCGGGCGAAGCGGTGCTGAGACCAGCCGCCCGCCGCGCTCCGGCCGTGCACCGGCCGGCTGCCGGTTTTCGAGCTCACCAGGTACGGTGGCGAGCCGGTGAAGACGCCGACCGCGTAGCCGCCCAGCCGGACCAGCAGCACGCCGACGGTCCGCTCAGCGACCGCATGCGCCACGATCGCTTCCGCGGCCGCCGCCGGATCGCCCTCGCTCGTCCACCGCAGCGGAGGGAACGGCGGATGGCATTCGGCCACCGCCCCGTCCGCAGCCGCGAACGTGACCGTCGCGCCCGCCGCATCGCCGGACACGGGCCCGGCACCATGACGGTGAGTGAACGTGACGATCCAGGACACCAGGCGCTCTGGCGGAACATCCACCCAGCGACCGCCCCCAGCCGCGGGATTCTTCATTACGCACCGCGTACGCGGAGCCGTTCTACATCCGGGCTTAGATGTTGAAGCCGAGGGCGCGGAGCTGCTCGCGCCCGTCCTCGGTGATGCTCTCCGGACCCCACGGCGGCATCCACACCCAGTTGATGCGGAAGTCGGTCACTATCCCCTCCAGCGCTTCCCGGGCCTGATCCTCGATCACGTCGGTGAGCGGGCACGCCGCGCTGGTCAGAGTCATGTCGATGGTCGCCACCCGCTCGGCGTCGACGTCGACGCCGTAGACCAGGCCGAGGTCCACCACATTGATGCCGAGCTCGGGGTCCACCACATCACGCAGGGCCTCGAGCACGTCCTCCTGCTCCGGCGTGAGCTCGGTGATGAGCTCGCCGGCCGCCTCCGGCCCAGTGTCCTGGGCCGCAATGTCTTGGGCCACAGTGTCCTGGGTTGTCGTGTTCTCCGTCATCGTTCCTCCTCCAGGGCCTTGGCGGTAGCATCCTTCCACGCCATCCAGCCCAGCAGCGCGCACTTGATCCTGGCCGGGTACTTGGACACGCCCGCGAACGCCACCGCGTCCTCGAGCAGGCCCTCGTCGGGCGTTCCCCTCCCCTTGGACTGCATGAGATCAAGGAACGCCTGGCTTATCGTCATGGCCTCGGTCACCGGCTTGCCGATGACCAGGTCGCTCATGACCGACGCGCTGGCCTGACTGATCGAGCAGCCAAGCGCGTCATACGAGATGTCCTCGACCACCGGCTCGCCATCGACATCCTTGAGCGCGACCCGCAACGTCACCTCGTCACCGCAGACCGGGTTGACGTGATGTACTTCGGCGTCGAACGGCTCTCGCAGTCCCTTGTGATGAGGGTGGCGGTAGTGATCCAGGATGATCTGCTGGTACATCGACTCGAGTTGCATCACATCACCTCCTAACGTGGAACGGAGACCGCCTATTGCCGGGCGCCGAAGAAGCGCTGAGCGTAGCGGATGCCGTCGGCCAGGGCATCGACCTCGGCGTGCGTGTTGTACACGTAAAATGTCGCCCGCGTACTGGCCTGCACGCCCAGGGCCCGGTGCAGCGGCCAGGCGCAATGATGGCCGGTGCGCACCGCGATGCCCAGTTCATCGAGCACCTGGCCCACATCGTGCGGGTGGACGCCCTCGACCTCGAACGCGACGGCGCCGCCCCGGTCCTTGGTGGTGTCCGGGCCGAGGATGCGCACGCCCCTAATCTCGCGCAGCGCGTCGAGCGCGTGCGCGGTGAGGGACTCCTCGTGCGCGGCGACATCACCCATGCCCAGGCCGTTAAGGTAGTCCACGGCAGCGGCCAGGCCCGCGGCCTCGGCCGCGGCCGGCACGCCCGGCTCGAACCGCTGCGGCGGTGGTAGGAACGTGCTGCCCTCCATCCGAACTACCTCGATCATCGATCCGCCGGTCAGGAAGGGCGGCATCGCCTCGAGCAGGTCGGCCCGGCCGAACAGCACGCCGATCCCGTACGGGCCGAGCATCTTGTGCCCGGAGAAGGCCAGGAAGTCCGCACCGAGCGCCGCCACGTCGACCGGCTGGTGCGGCACCGACTGCGCGGCATCGGCCAGGACCAGCGCGCCCTTCTCGTGCGCCGCCCGGGCGATCTCGGTCACCGGCGGGATGGTGCCGGTCACGTTGGACTGGTGAGTGAGCGCGACGAGCTTGGTGCGCCCGGTGATCATGTTGTCCAGATGGTCCAGGTCGAGCCGGCCGTCGGGTGTGACGCTGAGCCAGCGCAACGTGGCGCCGGTCCGCTCGCACAGCTGCTGCCAGGGGACGAGGTTGGCGTGATGCTCCATCTCGGTGATCAGGATCTCGTCGCCGGGCAGAACCCGGAACCGCTCGGCTCCCCCGGTAACCGTGGCGTTGCTCATCGCGTAGGCCACCAGGTTGATCGCCTCGGTGGCGTTCTTGGTGAACACGACCTCGCCGACGTCCGCGCCGATGAACGCCGCGATCTTCGCTCGCGCGCCTTCGTAGATCTCGGTGCCCTCTTCGCTGAGCAGATGCGCGCCGCGGTGGGCGGCGCCGTTGTGCCGCTCGTAGAACGAGCGCTCGGCGTCCAGGACCTGGACCGGCTTCTGGGAGGTCGCGCCGGAGTCCAGGTAGATCAGCGGGTTGCCGTTGCGTACCGTCCTGGCCAGCGCCGGGAAATCGGCCCGGATCGCCTCGACGTCGAGGTGCCCCGGGAACTCGCTCATGCGGGGATCCCCAGGAACTTCTCGTAGCCCTCGTTCTCCAGGCGTTCGGCCAGCTCGGGGCCGCCCTCCTCGACGATGCGCCCGCCGACGAACACGTGCACGAAGTCGGGCTTCACCAGTCGCAGGAGCCGGGGGTAGTGGGTGATCAGCAGGACCGCGTGGCCAGGCTGGCCGCGGAACCGGTTGATGCCCTCGGCCACGACCTTGAGGGCGTCGATGTCCAGGCCGGAGTCGGTCTCGTCGAGCACCGCGATCTTCGGGTTGAGCAGCTCGAGCTGGAGGATCTCGTGCCGCTTCTTCTCCCCGCCGGAGAAGCCCTCGTTCAGGTTGCGCTCGGCGAAGGCCGGGTCCATGGACAGCGCGGCCATCGCGGCCCGCAGTTCCTTGACCCAGTCCCGCAGCTTGGGCGCCTCGCCCCGCACCGCCGTGACCGCGGTCCGCAGGAAGTTCGACACCGTGACCCCGGGCACCTCGACCGGGTACTGCATGGCCAGGAACAGCCCGGCCCGGGCGCGCGAGTCCACGGTCATGGCCAGCACGTCCTCACCGTCCAGGGTGACGCTGCCCTTGGTGACCAGGTACTTCGGATGGCCGGCGATCGCGTAGGCCAGGGTCGACTTGCCCGAGCCGTTCGGGCCCATGAGGGCGTGGGTCTCCCCCTCGGCGACGATCAGGTCCACGCCGCGCAGGATCTCCCGGTGCACGCCAGGGCTCTCCTCCACGCTGACGTGCAGGTCGCGGATCTCGAGGGTAGCCACTATGACTCCTTAGCTATGGCGACGTAGACCTCGTCGCCGTCGATCTTGACGGGGTAAACGGGAACGGGCTCGGTGGCCGGCAGCCCGGTGGGCTGGCCGGTGCGCAGGTCGAAGCAGGACCCGTGCAGCCAGCACTCGACCGTGTGGTCGTAGATCTCGCCTTCTGACAGCGGCACCTCGGCGTGCGAGCACACGTCCCGCAGCGCGAAGACCTCGCCGCCGGTGCGGGCCACCGCCACCGGCTCACCCGCCACCTCGACGCCGATCACGCCCTCGACGGGGAGATCGGACAACGCACAGGCCCGGGTGTACACAGGGGTTTCGGTCATCGCGACTTCTCCAACTCGGCCTCGACGCCCTCGGCGATCCTCACCCGCAGCTCCGGCACCTCGATCGCGTCGATCTGTTGACCGAAGAACCCGCGGATGACCAGCTTGCGGGCTTCGTCGAACGGGATGCCGCGGGCCATCAGGTAGAACAGGTGGTGGTCCTCGAGCCGGCCGCTGGCGCTGGCGTGGCCGGCCCCGACGATCTCCCCGGTGAGGATCTCCAGGTTCGGCACCGAGTCGACCCGGGTGCCGTCGGTCAGCACCAGGTTCCGGTTGTACTCGTAGGTGTCCGTGCCGATGGCCTCGGGCCTGATCAGCACGTCGCCGATCCAGACCGCGTGCGCGTCCTGGCCTTGCAGCGCGCCCTTGTAGGTGACCCGGCTCCGGCAGTTCGGCATGTCGTGGTCGACGAACAGCCGGTGCTCCAGGTGCTGACCCGCGTCGGCGAAGTACAGGCCGGTCAGCTCGGCGTCGCCGCCCGGGCCGTCGTAGCGCACCTCGATGCCGAGTCGGACCACCGATCCGCCGAGGCTGACCGCGGCGTGCCGGAGCCGGGCGTCCCGGCCCAGCGTGGCGTAGTGGTAGGAGGCGTGCACCGTGTCGTCGGCCCAGTCCTGCAGGCTGACCACCGACAGCGCGGCGCCGTCGCCCACCACGAGCTCGACGTTATCGGCGTAGGTGGCGCTGCCGCGGTGGTCGATCACCACCACGGCCCGCGACAACGGCTCGGCCTGCACCAGCAGGTGGCCGTAGCCCGCGCCGCCGTGCCCGGTGACGGTGACAATGGTCGGCCGGGACGCGTCGGCCTCCGCGGGCACCGTGATCACGGTGGCCTCGTCGAACGACGCGTAGGCCTGGGCGCTGATCCGGTCGGCCGGGATGAAGGTGCGGGCGGCGTGAGCCACGGACCGTTCGGCCAAAGAGGTCTTCACCTCAGGGGCCGGGTCCACGTCCACTTCCACGCCCGCCGTCGGCGACGGTACCGGCGGAGAATCGGTGTGCAGGCCGCGCAGCCGGCGCAGCGGGGTGAACCGCCACTCCTCCTCGCGACCGTTGGGCACGCCGAAGTCCGCCGGATCGTAGGACCGGCGCTCGTGCAGCCTGCTCACGGGAGCGGACTCGATCGCTCCCTGCAATCCAGCCGACATTAGCCGACCGCCCCCTCCATCTGAAGCTCGATCAGCCGGTTCAGCTCGAGCGCGTACTCCATCGGCAGTTCGCGAGCGATCGGCTCGACGAACCCCCGGACGATGGTGGCCATCGCCTCGTCCTCGGTCATGCCGCGGCTCATCAGGTAGAACAGCTGGTCCCCGGAGATCTTGGAGACGGTCGCCTCGTGGGCCATCTCCACGTCGTCCTCGCGGACGTCCACATACGGATAGGTGTCGCTGCGGCTCACCGAGTCGACCAGCAGCGCGTCGCACTTGACGTTGGACTTGGAGTGCTCGGCGCCCTCCTGCACGTTGACCAGCCCGCGGTAGGAGGTCCGGCCGCCGGCCCGGGCCACCGACTTGGACACGATGGTCGAGGAGGTGTTCGGCGCGCAGTGCACCATCTTGGCCCCGGCGTCCTGGTGCTGGCCCGCGCCCGCGAACGCGACCGAGAGCGTCTCGCCCCGGGCGTGCTCGCCCATCAGGTAGACCGCCGGGTACTTCATCGTGATCTTGGAGCCGATGTTGCCGTCGATCCACTCCATCGTCGCGCCCTGCTGGGCGACGGCCCGCTTGGTGACCAGGTTGTAGACGTTGGCGGACCAGTTCTGGATCGTGGTGTAACGGCAGCGCGCGTCCTTCTTCACGATGATCTCGACCACCGCGGAATGCAGCGAGTCGGACTTGTAAATGGGCGCGGTGCAGCCCTCCACGTAATGGACGTAGGCGCCCTCGTCCACGATGATCAGGGTCCGCTCGAACTGGCCCATGTTCTCGGTGTTGATCCGGAAATAGGCCTGCAGCGGGATTTCCACTTTTACGTTCTTAGGCACGTAGATGAACGAGCCGCCGGACCATACCGCGGTGTTCAGCGCGGCGAACTTGTTGTCGCCCGGCGGAATCACGGTGCCGAAGTACTCGCGGAACAGATCCGGCTGCTCCCGCAGCGCGGTGTCCGTGTCGAGGAAGATAACGCCCTTTTCCTCGAGGTCTTCCCTGATCTTGTGGTAGACCACCTCGGACTCGTACTGGGCGGCCACGCCCGCGATGAGCCGCTGCTTTTCCGCCTCGGGTATGCCGAGCCGGTCGTAGGTGTTCTTGATATCGGCGGGCAGTTCGTCCCAGCTCGCGGCCTGCTTCTCGGTGGAGCGGACGAAGTACTTGATGTTGTCGAAGTCAATTTCCGACAGGTCGGCGCCCCAGGTGGGCAGCGGCTTGCGGCCGTAGGACTTCAGGCCCTTCAGCCGCAGGTCGAGCATCCACTCCGGCTCGTTCTTGCGCGCCGAGATGTCACGGACCACCTCTTCGGACAGGCCGCGACGCGCGGACGCGCCCGCCACGTCCGAGTCGGCCCAGCCGAACTTGTACGTGCCCAGCCCTTCGAGCTGTTCTTGCGTGGTGGTCATGTCAAGAGCCCTCCGGACTCTGCGGTGATTTCGGTAGTTACGCCGTGTTTTATAACAGATTTCGCCGAGCGGACCTTCCCGACGCCCGTGACGTGAGTGACGTGCGTGGTGCAGATCCCGTCGCCGTGCGCGATAGTAGCGAGGCGCTGCACCGGCGTGCCGAGCAGCCTGCCGAACGCCTCAGTTTCCGCCTCGCACAACTGCGGGAACTTGGCCGCCACGTGCGCGACCGGGCAATGGTGCTGGCAGAGCTGCTCGCCGGCCGGCCCGGCCGCCCCGATCGCGGGCGCCGGGCCCGCGGAGGCGGCGTAGCCGTCGGCCGACAGCGCCTCGGCCAGCGCCTGGACCCGCGCGGCGAGTTCGCCCTGGGCCACCACCGGCGCGTACCGGCGCTCCAGATCGGACAGCTGCCGGCGGGCGAACTCGGCGACCGCGTCCGGGCCCGCCGTCTCGGCCAGGAACCGCAGCGCTCCCGTGGCCAGGTCGTCATAGGCGTGCTCGAACGCGCTGCGCCCGGCGTC
>Ga0210405_10006744_pt1 | contig 10183 bp, 8 predicted proteins | sample IncBWH11MmetaG_FD_155492 | JGI IMG/M metagenome (GOLD analysis project Ga0210405, IMG submission 155492) | Forest soil microbial communities from Barre Woods Harvard Forest LTER site, Petersham, Massachusetts, United States - Inc-BW-H-11-M | ecosystem: Environmental > Terrestrial > Soil >... | reverse complement strand
ATGGAGGGCTACTGGGGCCAACCGGAAGCTTCCGCCGAAGCTCTGCGCGGCGGATGGTTCCACACCGGGGACATGGCCACATTCCACGAAGAGGGCTACCTTTTGATCGTCGATCGCAAAAAAGACATTATCGTGAGCGGCGGAGAAAATATCTCCTCCCTTGAACTTGAAAAGGCCATCCTCGCGCATGCGGCGGTCCTGGAAGCCGCCGTCATTCCGGTTCCCGACGAAAAATGGGGCGAAGTGCCCAAAGCGCTGGTGGTTCTAAAGCCGAACGCCGTCGCCACAGAGTCGGAACTCATCGAGTTCTGCCGTTCACGCCTGGCACACTACAAATGCCCTCGCTCATTCGAATTCTTGGATAGTTTGCCCAAGACCGGCACTGGAAAAATTCTCAAAAAAGATATCCGGAAAAAGTACTGGCAAGGTCAGGACACCTTGCGCCCGAGTTTCGCCTGGCCGGCGCGGAAATCAGGCGCTTGAGCCAGATGAATTTGCCAGATGCAGTTTTCAACGGACAAAAAACCGGAGCGCAGTCGGTGCCCGGCAGCCGGAAGGAGTCTCGATCATGGATTTAAACTTGACCAGAGAGGAGTTAGCGTTTCGCGACGAACTTCGCGCGTGGCTCGCCGCCAACGTCCCGAAAGACTGGAAAGAATGGCGCGAAAAGCCCATCGAGGAATCGTTCCCATATCTCCGCGCCTGGCAACGAAAACTCCAGGAAGGCCGCTGGGCCGCCGTTTCATGGCCCAAGGAATACGGGGGCCGCAGCGCTACGCTCATGGAACAAGCCATATTCTGGGAAGAGATGGCGCGTGTGGAGGCACCGCCGATGGCCAACTCGCTTGGTCTAGGGCTCATCGGACCCACCATCATCGCCTACGGAACAGAAGCACAAAAGAAACGCTACATTCCGAAAATTCTGAACGCCGAAGAAATCTGGTGCCAAGGCTTTTCCGAACCCAACGCCGGCTCCGATCTGGCAGGTTTACAAATGGAAGCCAGGCTGGATGGCGATCACTACGTCGTTAACGGACAAAAAGTCTGGACCAGCTATGGCTGGGTTGGCGACTGGTGCGAACTCGTGGTTCGCACCGACGCGAGTGTCGCGAAACACAAGGGACTCTCAGTCCTGCTGGTGGACATGAAATCGCCGGGGGTCGAGGTTCGTCCTCTGCGCCAGATGACCGGGGAGTCCGAATTCAATGAGCTTTTCTTTCGCGACGTTCGCGTTCCAACTGAAAATATTCTCGGCAAAGTGAATGATGGATGGAATGTGGCCGTGAGCACGCTGATGTACGAGCGCGGTTCCTACGGCGCTCGCCTTCATCTTATATTCAAACGCGCCATCACACGCCTTATTGAACTTTCCCGAAGCGTCCAACGCAACGGTCGGCCCGCTGCCCAGGACCCGCTCATCCGCCAGAAACTCGCGCAGTGCAGCGCGGAAATTGAAATCATGCGCTTCAACCAGATGCGGGCATTCAGCCGCATCACCGTGACCGGCGTGCCTGGCCCGGAGGGTTCCATTCAGAAGATTTTCTGGAGCGAGCTCAACCAGCGCCTTCAACAAATCGCGCAGGAGCTGCTCGGTCCCTACGGTCAACTGCTGGGCGGCGACCCGCGTGCCGTCGATAAAGGGATTTGGTCTTATGGCTACCTGCGCACGCGCGGAAACACTATCGAGGCAGGGACCTCCGAAGTGCAGCGGAACATCATTGGACATTTCGTTCTCGGACTGCCCAGAAGCTACTAAGGGGATACGCCATGCAATTCGGTTTGACGGAAAGCCAGGAATTTTTGAAGGACAGCGCGCGCAAGTTTTTCGCCGGGGAATGTCCCAGCGCCGAAATGCGGCGTCTGATGGAAACCGATACGGCATACGATCCCGCGCTTTGGTCGAAACTCACCGATCAGGGTTACACTGGCATCATTTTTTCGGAAACCTTTGGCGGCGTAGGCCTCGGCAAAGTTGAACTTATGCTTCTGATGGAAGAGGCCGGGCGCGCATTGTTGCCCGGGCCGCTTTTCTCGACCGTAGCGCTGGCGGGATCGGTCTTGGATTCCGTAGGGTCGCTGGCACACAAGAACAAATACCTCGCTCCAATCTGCCGAGGGGCGGCTCGCGCCACGGTGGCCATTGTGGAATCCAACGCAAGCTGGAATCCGCGGGACGTCCAGCTGAGCGGGGTGCATGGGAAAATCACTGGTGAAAAATTGTTTGTTTCGGATGCCGCCGTCGCCGATTTCATCATCGTGGTCGCGCGCAACGGCGTTTTTGTGGTGGATTCTAAAGCTCGAGGCCTAAGAATTTCTCCCATGCGGGCCATGGACCTTACGCGCAAGCTCTACGCCGTTGAATTCAATGACACCCCGGCGGAGGAAATTGGTTCTACGGCGAACCTCGCGCGGGCTTTCGACATCGCCACTGCAGCGTTGGCTGCCGAACTGGTCGGTGGCATGCAGCGAACCCTCGATATCTCTGTCGCATACGCCAAAACCCGCAAACAATTTGGCAAACCGATCGGAATGTTTCAGGCCGTGCAGCACCAATGCGCAGACATGTATTTGGAAACCGAGAGCGCGCGTTCGGCTGTGTACTATGCAGGTTGGGCACTGGAAGAAAACTCGCCGGATGCGTCGACTGCCGTTTCCATTGCCAAAATGTATGCCAGTGATGCCGGCCGCACCGTGGGCAACCGCGGCATACAGATACACGGCGGCATGGGCTTCACCTGGGAAAACGATGTTCACCTGTATTACCGTCGAGCAAAGGGATCGGAAACCGCATTCGGCGACGCCACCTTTCACCGCGAGCGCATTGCCTCACTAGTGATCGATTCCGATGGCGTCACGACGAAAAGCGCTTAACTCCGCAAGCCGGAGGAATTTTTGCATGAATGATCTAGTGCAACTCACCAAAGAGAATGGCGTCGCGGTCATCACCATCAATAATCCACCGGTCAACGCGCTGAGCCCAGGCGTTCCCGAAGGCATTTCCGAAGCGCTAGACCTCATCGCGCAGGACGACGGCGTCAACGCCGTTGTTCTGATCGGCGGCGGACGTACCTTTGTGGCCGGCGCGGACATTAAGGAATTCGGCAAAATGACGTCGGGCAAACCGCGCGGCGCTGGCTTGCTTCCGTTGCTCTTGAAAATTGAAGACAGCAGCAAGCCGGTGGTCGTAGCCATTCACGGGACGGCCTTTGGCGGCGGCTTGGAGCTGGCGATGGCTGGACATTATCGCGTGGCTGTGTCTTCCGCGCAGGTCGGTCAGCCGGAGGTGAAGCTCGGCATTATTCCCGGGGCGGCGGGCACGCAACGTCTTCCCAGGCTCGCGGGCTTCGCAAAAGCTCTGGAAATGTGCACTAGCGGCAACGCCATCAACGCGGAAGAAGCGGTTAAGTTCGGCATCGTTGACCGCATCATCGAAGGCGGGCTCCTTGCGGGAGCTGTTGCATTTGCGCGCGAAGTTGCGGGTAAGCCGGCCCCCAAAACTCGGGAGCGAAACGAAAAGCTTGGCAACGCTTCCGACAGCGCGCCGGTCTTTTCCGCCGCGCGGGAAACTGTGGCCAAGAAACAACGCGGTTTGCTCGCTCCAGTTGCCGCTATCGACGCCATCGAAGCCGCTGCCAGAATGCCATTCGAAGAAGGCTGCCAGGCCGAGCAAAAGCTTTTCGTCGAGTGCCTGTTCTCCGATCAATCCAAATCGCTCATCCACATCTTCTTCAGCGAGCGAGAAGTAAGCAAGATTCCCGACATTCCTAAGGAAACCACGACCGTTCCCGTCAAATCTGCCGCGGTTGTTGGCGCTGGCACCATGGGTGGTGGCATTGCCATGGTCCTCGCTAACGCAGGCATCCCCGTGCTGCTAAAGGAGGCGGACCAAGCCGCGCTCGCTCGCGGACTGGCAACCATCAAATCCAATTATGCGAATTCCGTCAAACGCGGGCGTTTCTCTCAGGAAGCTGCCGATGAACGCTTCAACCGCATCACGCCCACACTCAGCTATGACGGTTTTTCAAACGTTGATTTGGTTATCGAAGCCGTGTTCGAAGGCATGGCGCTTAAGAAGGAGGTCTTCCAGGCGCTGGATCGCGTGTGCAAGCCAGGCGCGATTCTGGCCAGCAATACCTCAACGCTGAGCATCGACGAGATTGCTGCCTCTACCTCTCGGCCGGGTTTTGTCATCGGCACGCATTTTTTCAGCCCCGCGAACGTCATGCGATTGCTGGAGATTGTCCGTGGCAAAGCTTCTTCAAAGGAAGTTGTCGCCACTTGCATGCAGCTCTCAAAGGCGCTGGGCAAAGTGGGAGTGCTCGTTGGCAACTGTCGAGGTTTCGTCGGCAATCGCATGTTTGGTCCCTACCGCCGTGAAGCACAGTTCCTGGTCGAAGAAGGCGCTGGCATCGAAGCCGTGGACCAGGCTCTGGTCGATTTCGGCAATGCCATGGGGCCTCTCGCCGCCGGCGACCTCGCAGGTCTCGACGTTGGCTGGCGCATTCGAAAGGAGTATCGGCACCTGGAAGTGCCCGGCATTCGTCAGCCCTTCGCCGAAGATCGTTTGTGTGAACTCGGTCGATTCGGGCAGAAAACGGGAGCGGGTTGGTACAAATATGACGACCAACGGCGGGCCATCCCGGACCCGGCGGTAGATGAGCTCGTTCGCCAATGGGTTACGGAGGCTGGAATTGTGCAGCGTAAAATCTCCGCTGAGGAAATCACGGATCGCTGCATCTATGCACTGGTCAACGAGGGTGCGCGCATTCTGGAAGAAGGTTTCGCGCTGCGTGCTTCCGACATCGACATCATTTATGTGAATGGTTACGGTTTTCCCGCGCATCGCGGCGGTCCCATGTGGTATGCCGACACCGTTGGCCTCAAAAAAGTCTTCGATCGTGTCTCGGAATTCCATCGCCAGCATGGTGAAACGTGGCGGCCGGCCCCACTGCTGGAGCGGCTTGCGGGGCAAGGCAAGACCTTTGCGCAATTCGGCAAGGAAGAAGGGGCGGCAGTCTAACCTTTCCTCAAAAAAGATTCATGGGAATCCTCTTTCTTGTCCGTCACGCGCAAGCTTCATTCCTCGAGCACAACTATGACCAGCTGTCTGCGCTCGGAGAGGCGCAAGCGCGCCTCCTCGGCCAATATTGGGCGCGGCGCAATCTGGTTTTCAACCGCACATGTGTCGGCCCCTGCGTTCGTCAGCAAGAGACCTTAAAAATCGTGAGCGACGCATACTTCAAGGCCGGTCTCGAGTTTCCCGAGTCTCTGGTGCTGCCGGAATTCGATGAATACCAAGGCGAAGGCGTGCTCCAACACGGTCTGCCCGGGCTGCTCGAGAGCGAACCGAGATTTCGAGATCTTCATGCGGCGTTCGAATCATCCTCGGGCACCGCGGAGCAGCGCGCGACTTTCCAAAGGCTTTTCGAGGCCGTCATCGGTGAGTGGGTCCGTGGCGCGATTCGCGTACAAGGTGTGGAAACCTGGATAGAGTTTTGCTCACGGGTGAATTCCGGTCTGGTGAAGTTTCTCTCCGCCGCTGGACGCGGCGAACGCGTCGCGATTTTTACTTCCGGTGGTCCCATCGCGGTGGCAGTGCAGCGTGCTTTGCGACTGTCGCAGGAAAGCACCTTGCAAGTGAGCTGGATGTCGCGGAATTCCTCTTGGAGTGAATTCCTTCATTCGGCTGACCGGTTTACGCTCAGCTCTGTCCACCCGCATCTCGACGATCCTGCAATGCTCACTCACCGCTAGGGGCGCTTCCTATGAGCGATTTGCTAGACCATCCAGAGGCCATGCGATCCGGTGAAGAACTGGATGCTAATAAGCTCGAGCCCTTCTTGCGCCGTCACTTCCCGAACGAAACAGGTGCGCTCGAGATTCGCCAATTTCCCAGCGGCCATTCGAATTTGACTTACTCATTGCATCTCGGTGCCAAGGAACTGGTTCTTCGGCGGCCGCCTCTTGGAAGCAAGGTGAAATCCGCCCACGATATGAGCCGCGAATTTCGAGTTCTTTCAAAGCTTCACTCCGTCTACGCTCCGGCTCCCGAAGTACTCATGTATTGCCATGACGCTTCCGTGATCGGTGCCCCCTTCTACCTCATGCAACCGATCCACGGCATCATTCTTCGTAAGCATCTCCCGTCCGCTTTGGATTTTCCCGCCGAAACAGCGCGTCGACTCAGCGAATTATTCATCGAAAACCTCATACGCCTGCATCGCGTGGATTACGCAGCCGCAGGACTTTCCGATCTTGGTAAGCCGGACGGATACCTGCAGCGCCAGGTCCGCGGATGGACAGAGCGTTACTACGGTTCCCAAACACACGATTACCCAGAAGTAGAGATAATTTCTCGATGGATCGAGCAACACACCCCAACCACGAGCGGCGTCTCGCTAATTCACAACGACTATAAATATGACAATGTCGTCCTCGATCCGAGCGAGATCACTAAAATCGTGGGAGTGCTGGATTGGGAGATGTGCACCATCGGAGACCCCCTTTCGGATCTGGGCACTGCATTAAGCTATTGGGTGGACGCAACGGATCCAGAGGAGCTCCGAAAAAATTGTTGGGGGCCCACCACCGAACCTGGCAGCCTTACTCGCGCGGAAATCGTGCACTACTATTCGCAAAAAACCGGATGGGACGCTTCCCAGATTGCTTTCTACCTTGTATTCGCCCGCTTCAAGCTGGCTGTCATCGTGCAGCAAATTTATTTTCGCTATCACCAAGGCCTGACCAAGGATGAACGCTTCGCATCCATGCCTGAAATAATTCGAATGCTCTTGCGCGCTTCCTTGCAAACCGCGCAGACCGGGAAAATCTAACGTGTATTTCGCCTCGCGATTGGTTCGCCCAAATCGCATTAAAATTTCGAGCTCGTTACCGGTAGTAGCGCACGATCCATTCCGCAACGCATCCGGGCTTATCGGATTTGTCGATCTCCACGGTCACCGCATAAATAGCCTCCGCACAGTCGGGAAGTTCCTTCAAAGCGAGCAGCGTGACCAGGGCCCGAACTCTGGAATCTGTCCGCACGGCGGCGGGAAAGCGCACGCGATTCAACCCGTAATTCACCGCTAGCCGCACGCCGCCACGTATTTCCATCACGTCTTTCATTAAATGGCTGATCAGGGATAGGGTGAGAAATCCGTGAGCGATAGTGCCACCATACGGTGATTCCTTGCTTGCGCGCTCGTGGTCTAGATGAATCCATTGCCGGTCTCCGGTGGCCTCGGCGAAGCAGTTGACGCGCTCCGGCGTAACAGAAAACCATTCCGAGGCGCCAATCTCTCGGCCGACCAGTTCTTTGAGCGCTTGCAGATCGTTGAAAACCAGGGGTGCCATGAATTTCTTCCCATCCAACGTAGGCCGCTACATCGCAGGTCAATTATCACACTCAATTAGTGTGGGTCGGATGTTCCTTCCGTATTTTTATTTTTGGCCAGCTCCCATTTGGCGATCGATTCCACGTGTACCTCATCTGGCCCGTCGGCTAACCGCAGCGTGCGAACCATCGCCCAGGAGCCAGCCAGAAACGTATCCTGTGAAACTCCGGCGCCACCGTGTGATTGAATGGCCCGATCCAGCACGCGCAACGTGGTGTTAGGCGCCACAATTTTGATCATCGCAATTTCGGCCCGCGCTGCTTTGTTCCCCAGCGTGTCCATCATGTGCGCGGCCTTGAGCGTAAGCAGGCGCGCCTGTTCAATTTCCATCCGAGACTCGGCGATGCCCGCGCGAATCGTTCCCTGCTCAGCCAGCGGTTTTCCGAAGGCCACCCTCGACTGCACTCGTTGGCACATGGTTTCCAGAGCGCGTTCCGCGATGCCGATGCACCGCATGCAGTGATGAATCCGCCCAGGACCCAGGCGTCCCTGCGCGATCTCAAATCCCCGGCCTTCGCCAAGCAACATGTTGGCGGCCGGAACACGCACATTTTCAAAATTAATCTCTGCGTGGCCGTGCGGTGCATGGTCGTAGCCGAAAACAGTTAAAAGCCGGACCATCCTGACTCCCGGCGTCTCGAGCGGTACTAGGATCATTGCTTGCTGTTTGTGCGCGGGCGCCGTGGGATCGCTCTTGCCCATAAAGATCGCGATTTTGCACCGCGGATCGCCGGCCCCCGAGGACCACCATTTCCGTCCGTTGATTACGTAATCATCGCCGTCTCGCACGATACTTGCGGAAATGTTCGTGGCATCTGAAGAAGCAACGTCCGGCTCAGTCATCGCAAAGCAGGATCGGATTTCGCCGGCCAGAAGTGGCTTCAGCCATTTCTCCTTCTGCTCGAGTGTTCCGTAGCGCGCCAGCACTTCCATATTTCCAGTGTCAGGCGCAGAACAATTGAATACTTCCGGTGCCATATGACTGCGGCCCATAATTTCGCAAAGTGGCGCGTACTCAAGGTTTGTCAGGCCAGCGCCGCTTGGATCTTTCGGCAAGAACAGATTCCACAATCCCTCATCGCGCGCCTTCGCCTTCAGTTCTTCGAGGATCTTCGTCGGTTTCCAGCGCTCGCGCGCTACTTCCTCGTGGAATCGCCCCTCGTTCGGATACACGTAGGCAGCCATGAACCGCCGCAAACGCTGTTGCAGTTCCTTGGTCTTGGCGCTGGGTTCAAAGCTCATAGATCTCGCTTATTTCCCGGTGAAAACCGGTGGACGCTTTTCGACAAAGTGCGCCACTCCTTCCCTGAAATCTTCGCTTTTCACGCTCGCTAGCATCTCCTGCTCCGAGATTTCAAACGATTCCGCGAGCGTTTGGAACATCGCGTCGTACACTTGCCGCTTGATCACCCGCAACGACCGCGGACTGACGTTGGAAGCCAAATCTAGGGTGTACTCGCGGACCTTCTCAGGAAATCCCTCCTGCGGGTAAACCTGATTGACCAATCCTATCTTCAACGCTTCCGCAGAGTCGATCATTCTCGCAGAAAAGAGCAAGTCCAGCGCGTTTGCATGGCCCACCAGACGCGGCAACATCCATGCCATTCCGTACTCTGCGACCAATCCCCGCCGCGCAAACGCTGTACTGAAACGGGCTGCATCAGAAGCAAAACGCAAATCGCAATATAAAGTAATGAGCAAACCCAATCCCACCACAGGGCCGTTGATGGCCGCAATCACGGGTTTGCTGAGCGCCGGAAAATACGAATATTTCCTTTGAAAATCCGCTCGCATGCCTTCGCCGATCCCGCCGGCAGGCTGTACTGCCTGCGCCCGTTGCGCCGGGTTGATTCCTTTTTCCGAGATCGTGCGCAACAGTGACATGTCCGCGCCCGCGCAGAATCCGCGCCCGGCGCCGGTCAAAATGATCACCCGGACGTTTTCGTCGCTCTCCGCTGCGGCCATCGCAGAGTGCACCTCATGCTCCATGGTCGCTGTCCAGGCGTTCAGCTTGTCGGGCCGGTTGAGGGTAATCGTGGCGATCCGGTCGGCTACGTGATATTGCGTTTCTTGGTTTGGCATGGTGAGGCGGATTATATACAATGGCAGCCGCGTTAGTAACGTTCATCTGTGGGTCACTATCGGATTCAATGATTCTCCCTACGCTCGCCAGAGGGCCTAATATATCGGCCAATCGGAGTATCGATGCCGTTTGTTGAAAATCAGGGCGCCAAAATTTATTGGGATGAAAAAGGCTGTGGGGAACCTCTGCTGCTCATCGAGGGCCTGAGCTATCCCTCGTACATGTGGCATCGCGCCCGTCCAATTCTCGCTCAAAGCTACCGCACCATCGCTCTGGATAATCGCGGCGTGGGACAAAGCGACGTACCCCCTGGCGTTTATCCCATCGAATTGATGGCCTCCGACGCAGCAGCCGTGCTCGATGCTGCGGGGAGCCAAAGCGCGCACGTATTCGGTGTTTCGATGGGAGGCATGATTGCGCAGGAATTCGCCCTGCAGTATCGGAAGCGCGTACGTTCGCTGATTTTGGGCTGTACCGCTGCCGGTGGCCCCCATGCGGTGCAGCCCGAACCACACGTGCTTGAAATCTTAATGCGCCAAGGTATGACTCCGGAAGAAGCAAAGGAGGCCATCATCCCATTCATCTATGACGCGGGCACGCCGCGCGAGCGAATCGACGAAGATATGGCCATCCGCATGAAATGGTATCCCGCTGCGCAAGGATACGTAGGTCAACTTCAAGGGATCCTCGGTTGGGAGGCCTACAG
>Ga0210405_10006743_pt1 | contig 10183 bp, 11 predicted proteins | sample IncBWH11MmetaG_FD_155492 | JGI IMG/M metagenome (GOLD analysis project Ga0210405, IMG submission 155492) | Forest soil microbial communities from Barre Woods Harvard Forest LTER site, Petersham, Massachusetts, United States - Inc-BW-H-11-M | ecosystem: Environmental > Terrestrial > Soil >... | reverse complement strand
TCATGGTCGGTGAACTGGCCGTGGCTGACGTGATGGCTGATCGACTGGCGGGCTCGGTTGCGGCAGGTTTCATGCCTGTCGAGATGGTGCCGGGCTGGGAAGCCGCAGCAAAATCGCTTTACTTCGAGAAGCCTCAGACCCAGCGCGATGAGGCAATTCGATCGGCGACCTTTGGCGCAAGCGGACTGATTCACGCCGCGCAGGCGATGGGTCTGGGCACTACGCCGATGATCGGGTTTGATCCGGTCGGCGTGTCACGTGAGTTTAGTCTCAGCGATAATGAGGTCCCGGCACTCCTCGTTGCCGTCGGCTATCCGACGGAGGCGAATTGGCCGCAGAAGCCGCGTCGGCCGATTTCGGACGTGCTCGCGTTCGCGTAACTCTTCTGACCAGCGCCGGTCGCGTTTCACACCAACCTCGTCGAACTCTCGGGAGATCGGTTGTGTGGTGAATCCGTCCAGTCATCTGCCCGCCAGAACCGGTTGGTCCGGCCCTAAACGCTGGCGTTATCTAACCAGACCTTGAGGAATGTCCCATGGCCCAACGTTTGAACTACACCACCATTGCTCCGGCCGGCGTAAAGGCCCTTGGCGGCGTTTACGCCTATATCGCGCAATCGAATTTGCCCGCTCAGCTCGTCAATCAGGTCTATCTGCGCGTCTCGCAGATCAACGGCTGTGCCTATTGCATCGACATGCATTCTCGCGACCTGCTTAAGGGCGGCTTGGCCGTCGAAAAGCTGGTGCTCGTCCCTGCCTGGCGCGAGGCAGGCTCCCTGTTCGACCCACGCGAACGTGCGGCTCTGGCTTGGGCTGAAACAGTCACGCGCGTCGCCGACACCGCTATACCGGATGGCGAATTCGAGTCTGCGTCGGCGGCGTTCTCTGAAAAGGAACTGGCCGACCTGACGATCGCGATCGGGCTGATGAATGCCTATAACCGGCTGGCCATCGGATTCCGCAACCCACCCAAGGCAGCTACTTGAATGTGAACGAAGCACGCCGACGGGCCGCCCATCCGTCGACCGAGGCTGGTTTCGCACGGAGCTTCAGCTTAGGCCACAAGACGGGAAGCCTCGATATGCTGTCCGGTCACCCACCAGCAGCGTAGCTCTGGCCTTATCTCGACCCCTCTCTGAAGGAAGCGACATTATGACCACGATTTCTGCGAAAAGCGGTGCAATAACCCTGATCAACACGTTCACGGTTGAACCGGCAAACCAGCGACGGCTCGTTGAACTTCTAACCGAAGCCACGGAGGTTTCAGTGCGTCGGGCGCCGGGCTTTGTTTCTGCCACCCTCCATCGCAGCACCGACGGGATGAAGGTCACGATGTATGCACAATGGCGGAGCATCGATGATTATAAGGCGATGCGTCAGGATCCTGCCCCGCTTTCGTTTCTTCAGGAAGCGCTCACGATCGCCAAGTTTGAACCCGGCGTCTACGAAGTCGTCCGAACCTTCACACCCGCCGGCGAGCCGAATTGAGCGACTACGGTTTTGTCCGCTTTGCGCCAAAGGCTGTCATTCGAAGTTCGAAGACAAAGCTCCTCCATGACGTCATCCTGGGATGCCTTGATGTTATTTATGCCGAGCGGCGGATCTTCAATCGAATTGAACCGGATCCGGTCCGGGATAGGCGAGGCGACGAACTCGCAGAAAGCGCGGGCCGCCGGGGAAAGCCGGGCCTTGCTCTTCCAAAGCAAGGCCCACGTCGATGGTGTGAACATCGTCATCGAGCGTTTTGAGATCGATGCGATGTCCTCCGAGAGACCATGGCCGATACACCATGTCGGACAGAATGGTGATGCCCATGCCGGTTGCCACCAAGCTGCGAACGGCCTCCGCGGACAGTGTACAGAAGATAACGTTGGGGACGTGCGACGTGCGTTGCCAGTATCGCATGGCAGAGCGTTCGGCCTCGTCAACGGTCAGCATCAGAAAAGGCTCACCGGCAAGATCGGCCAGCCGAACCCTGTCCTTGTGCAGTAGCGGATGATTCGCGCAGGCCCACAGGCGGCGCGGCGAACGCAACAAAAGGCGCGAGCGAATGGAGCGCCGGTCGTGCAGGTTGGAGACCAGCATGACGGCGGCATCGACGCTACCGCTCCTGATGCTGTGCTCGATGGCGTAGCGCTCGACTTATGGAGTCGGACCATGATGCCCGGAAAGGCTCGCCAGAAGCGCGACAGAAGTGGCGGCAGGAAGTATCCGGCGACGGTATAGCTGACGGCAACGTCGACGGTGCCATCAACCTGGGTTCCCCAGCGATGCGGACCCCGCATCGCATCTGACAGTTGGCCTCGATGGCGCGGGCGCGCTGCAGGAATTGCTGCCCGTCGAATGTGAGTGTGACGCCGTTCGAATGCCGGTCGAACAATTTTCGTCCGAGTTCGGCCTCAAGCGCCTCGATTGCGCGGTGACGGCCGTGCGTCACGTTGAGACAGCAGCGGCCGCCGAAACCCTTCCGATTTCGGCGGTGGCGATGAAGTGGCGCACCTGACGGAAGGTCGGAGCCATAGAAAATTCTGATATCAGCGAGCTATTTTTCGAATTTTACAATTGCTTGCTGCGACGCAAAAGATCAAAATCAATTGTTCGTTCGCGTTTGAAAAGGCGTTTCGATGACCTCCGGTGACTTGGACTTGGTCGGTCGCGATGTCAGCGTCCAGTTCGAGGGTTTGAAAGCCTTATCCAGCGTCACGCTGGCCGTCACGAGGGGACGCATTACCGGATTGATCGGCCCCAACGGCGCCGGAAAAACCACGCTCATCAACGTCTTGACGGGCTTTCAGCGTGTTGGCGCGGGAACCGTTGAACTGGAAGGCGAAGCGGTCAACGGCGTTGCGGCTCACAAGCTGCGACGCAAGGGCGTGGCGCGCACTTTTCAATCAGGACGCCTTTTTCGCGAGTTGCCGGTTGTGGACAACCTGGAGGTCACCGGCGTGGGCCTCGGTCATACGCGGCGCGACGCGATCGCAGAGGCCGAGCGCGTGATGGACTGGCTGGGCATATCGCACCTGGCCGGTGCAATCGCCGGGGCCCTGCCCTACACTGACGAGCGACGCGTCGCCATCGGCCGGGCCATCATGTGCAATCCGCGCTATCTGCTGCTGGACGAGCCCGCAGCAGGCATGTCCGAACATGAAAGCCACGATCTGGCGACCGTCATCAAACGGATTGCCGGGGAGCTCGGGATCGGCGTACTGCTGATCGAGCACAATATCGGCCTCGTGCTCGAACTGTGCGGACGCATCTTCGTGCTCGACTCCGGCGAGATCATCGAAGTCGGTGCACCGGACCAGATCCGCAACAGCGATGCGGTCCGGCACGCCTATATGGGAACGCAACGGAACGAAGTTATTCCAGCGCTTGCCGCTGCCGGGGCGGTCGCACCATGACATTGCTGGCCGTCGACAACATCACGGTTCGCTACGGGCGCCTGACGGCCTTACGCGGCATTAGTCTGAAGATCTCCGAAGGCGAGGTGCTGTTCGTGACGGGCCCCAATGGCGCCGGGAAGTCGACTTTGCTGAATACGATTGCCGGCGTTGTGCCGTCCATCTCGGGATCCATCACGATGGATGGCGCGGAGGTGACAGGAGGCCCACCCGAGTCGATCGCCCGGCGGGGATTTTCGCTCGTACCCGAGGGGCGCAACGTCTTTGGTGCGCTGAGCATCGAGGAGAATTTGAAGGTCGGCGCCGGCATGCGGACCGACAGGAAGAAGGTCCCTGACGATCTTGAATCAGTCTACCGTGAATTCCCGATGCTGGCCGAGCGGCGCCACGCGCCGGCCGGTATGCTTTCGGGTGGTCAGCAACAAATGCTTGTCATCGGCCGGGCCCTCATGACCTCGCCCCGCCTCATGGCTATCGACGAGCCATCGCTCGGACTTGCGCCCAAGGTCATCGATCAAGTGTACGAAATCCTCGAGCGGCTGCAAGCGCAGCGCAAGCTGACCCTATTGATCGTCGAGCAAAGTTCGACGCGGGCCATGATGACCGGCGGGCGGATGATTCTCTTGCGCGGCGGACGCATCGTACTGGAGGGCGAGGCCGGCGAAGTGGTCAAGGACGAGCGCCTGAAGCAGGCGTATTTCGGCTTCGGAGACCATTGAAGATGACAGAAATGCTGCAAATCGTCTTTGACGCGCTCAGCCTGGGTAGCCTTTATGCCTTGGGCGCCCTCGGTATCGCGCTGATCTTCGGCGTAATGCGGCTGGTGAACTTCGCGCATGGCGATTTCATCGCCTTCTGCGTGTTCGCAATGCTGTGGCCGTCGATCAATGCGGCTGCCATCGTCTTCGCCGGCAACCTGCCATTCTACCTTCTCGTTCCGCTGCTGCTGCTTGTCGGGGCAGCGCTGTCGGTGTTGTCGGAGGTGATCGTTTTCCGGCGTTTCCGCAACACCAATCCGGCGACGATGATGATCGCCTCCTTCGCCCTCGGCTTCGTGATCCGGCATCTTTTGTTGATGCTTTTTTCGAGCCGCCCGAAGTCGATCACACTATGGCCCAGTCTCAGCCTGCCGGTCGAACTTCTGGGTGCCCGCATCCCGATGCTGCAAGTCGTCACAATCATCATCACTTTGGCTTTGCTGGCGGCTCTTACCCTGTTCCTCAAACGCACGCGCTACGGTTTGGAGATGCGCGCTGCTGCCGAGAACTTCACCATGGCCCGCATGCTCGGGGTGCGCGCCAATGGGGTCATTTTGCTGGCCTTTGCCATTAGCGGCATGCTGGCGGCGGCGATCGGGTTGATCCTGGCGACCAATTCCGGCACGGCGGATATTGGGATGGGCGCCAATGTCATGCTGATCGCCTTCATCGCCACGGTGATCGGTGGTCTTGGCAGCCTGCCGGGAGCCGTTGCCGCCGGGTTCCTGATCGGCGGCGCCAGCGTCGTGTTTCAGGCAACACTGCCGCATGACGCACGCGTCTTCCGCGATGCTTTTGTCTATGGCGCCGTGATCGTGGTCCTGCTGGTACGCCCGCAAGGGCTATTCGCACCCAAATCTGCCAAGCAGAGGGTCTGACCCATGTCGCAGCGGCCACGAATCATTTGGCGAACGATTGCGACACCGGTCATCCTGATCGTGGTTCTGCTCGCCATTGCCGCCTTGACCTATCAATTCGGCAGCAGAGCCTTCAATCGCACCGTGGTCGAGATGTTCATCAATATCATGGTGGTCGCCGGCCTCTACGTCTTCGTTGGCAATTCCGGCCTGTTGTCGTTCGGCCATATCAGCTTCATGTGCCTCGGCGCTTATATGACCGCATGGTTGACCATCCCGCCGGTGATGAAATCGGTCACGCTCAAAGGGCTTCCCGGGTGGCTCCTGCACACGCAGTTGCCGATGTGGGTCGCCACGCCGATCTCAGGCCTGTTCGCGGCCCTGTTCGCGCTCATCGTCGGCCGTGTCATCGTGCGGTTATCAGGAATAGCCGCCTCGATCGCTACCTTCGGGCTGCTTGGCGTCGTCAGCAACGTCTATTCGAACTGGGATTCCGTGACAGGCGGCCAGGGCTCTATCGTCGGTACGCCGGCCACCATGAATGTCTGGATCGGATGGCTGGGCGCCGCCGTCGCCATCGCGATCGCTTATCTCTACTCGATTTCCCGCTCCGGTTTGGCGCTTCGCGCCACCCGGGACGAGACGGTGGCTGCCAGCGCCTCCGGAATCGATATTGTCCGCGAGCGGTTGATCGCCTTTGTCGTCAGCGCCTTCATCATAGGTCTCGCCGGCGCGCTCTATGCGCACTTCTTGAGCATCGTCAATCCGGGCTCGTTCTATCTGCGCACGACGTTCATCACCTTGTCGATGCTGGTGGTTGGCGGGATGTACAGCCTCAGCGGAGCCGTCGCCGGCGTCGTCGTGATTTCCGCACTGATCGAGATGTTTCGCAACCTGGAAAAGGGCGTCAGCCTCGGCGGTCTGACCATCGCGCTCCCGAACGGGGTTCAGGAGATCGCGATCGGCATCATCACAATCGTCATCCTGATGTACTTGCCAACCGGCCTCACCCGCAACCGGGAATTCTCCTGGAGAGGATGGCCGCTCGAGCGGCGGCCGCGGCGACCTGTGCAGACGGCCTTGAAGGAATTAAACTGAAGTACGGTGAACAAACGGAGGAATGGTCAAATGCGTTTCACGACAATACTAGGCACATTAGCCGCGGCGACCGCGCTGTGGTGTACGCCGACGCTGGCAGCCGACGAGATCGTGGTCGGATTTGCAACGGCAGCATCCGGCTTCATGCAGGCCTATGACAAGCCGGCCCAGGATGCTGCGCTGATCCGCATCGACGAGATCAACAAGGCGAGCGGTCTGCTTGGCAAGAAGATCAAGCCCGTGTTTGCAGACACCAAGACCGATCAGGCAGAGGGAGCCAAAGCGGGCCTCGCGGTGCTCGATCAGGGTGCGGACTTGGTGATCGTATCTTGCGACTACGATTTCGGCGCGCCGGCGGCTTTGCAAGCACAGTCAGCCGGTAAAGTCTCTTTCTTCCTGTGCGCAGAGTCGATCAAGGCCGGCATCCCCGGCGTCGGTCCCTACTCGTTCTCCGGATCGGTGCTGGCGGCCGTGCAGGGCGCGACCATGGCCGAATGGGCCTACAACAAGAAAAATGCCCGCAACTTCTACCGGCTGCTCGACAGTTGGACGGTCTATAACAAGGGTATCTGCGATGGCTTCGACTGGATGATGCCGCGTCTGAAGGATGCCGCGCTCGCCGGCAGCGACACATTCAAGAACGATGATGCCTCGATCGCCTCTCAGATCACGCGCATCAAGAGCCTGCCGAAGGAACCGGACGCAATCATGCTCTGCACGATGATGCCGGGCGCCGTCTCCGCCATCAAGCAGATCCGGGCCGCCGGTATCAAGTCGATGATCCTCAACGGCTCGGGCGTCGATGGCAGCTATTGGCTGAACGCCGTTCCGGACCTGTCGAACTTCTACGTGCCAGTACAGGCTTCGATCTATGGCGACGACCCCAATCCGAAGGTCACCGAGTTCAACAAGAAGTACAAGGAGGTCACCGGTGGTGATCCTTCCAGCCAATACGTCTATCCGGGATATGTTCTGATCGACGTTTGGGCGAAGGCCGTCGAGCGCGCCAAGACGACGGACGCTGGCCCGGTGGTGGCTGAGCTCGAAAAAATGAACAATGAGGCCACGCTGTTTGGGCCACGTACTTTCAGCAAAGACCTCCACCATCAGAACCAGGGTCGCTACCTGATCGTCGATACCGAACAAGGCAAGCCGAAAGTAGTCGATCAGTGGACGATTTCGGAGAAGATCCCGGTCGACTATCTGGTATCGAAGTAGGCTGGGAACGCGCCGCCGCAGGTTGCATGACTGCGGCGACGAATTGGATCGATCGCCATGAACTTGACGCTTGTTGAAGTCGGCCGGCGTCTCGTTCGGCGGGTTTTGGGGTTAATTTGCGAAGGCTGCGCTCGAATGCAGCAACCAGGATAAGGACAACAAAAAGATGGTCATCATTAACTGCGACATGGGCGAGGCTTTCGGCCTCTACAAGATGGGCGACGACGAAGGCCTGATGCCCCAGATCGACGTAGCCAACGTCGCTTGCGGCTTCCATGGTTCTGACTTCAATCACATGCGCAAGACCGTGCGCCTGGCCAAACAGCATGGCGTCAAGGTTGGCGCCCATCCCTCTCTGCCCGATTTGCAAGGGTTCGGACGCAGGGAGATGAAGATCGGCCGCGAAGAGTTGACGAACTGCGTACTCTACCAGATCGGTGCACTCAAGGCGTTCCTGGATGCCGAAGGCATGGCCCTCAATCATATCAAGCCGCACGGTGCACTCTATGGCATGGCCGCGCGGATGGAGGACATCGCCGAGGCCGTGGCGGACGCGGCCGATGTCTACAAGGTGCCGCTATTCGGCATGAAAGGGACGCTGCACGAGAGGGTCTATCAGCGCCGCCGCCATGCCTTCGTCGCCGAATACTACGCCGATCTCGACTACAATGCCGAGGGTGGCCTCATCATCACGCGCGAACATGACGCCAAGGATCCAACCGACGCGGCAGCACGGTGCCTGCGAGCTTTGACCGAAGGCAAGACGCGCACTGTGGCCGGAAACGACGTCGCCGTCGGGTCCGATTCCATCTGCGTGCACTCCGACACACCGAATGCCGTCGCGATCGCCCAGGCCGTTCGCGAGGCAGTCCGCCCCTACTTGGCAGCGCGCTGAAGCGCGGCCGGCCAACGCCGAAGCGATCATAGAACGAGGAACTCATGGCCAAACAGCAAGTCTTTTCGCCGCTCCCCGGCATATTCTACCGCAAGCCAGCGCCGGACCAGCCAGATTACAAATCCGATGGCGACACGATCACGCAAGACGACACGATTGGCCTCATCGAGGTCATGAAGTCGTTCAACGAGGTGAAGGCAGGCGCATCGGGCAAGATCGTGCGCTTCCTTGCCGAGAATGAGGAGGCCGTGATGGCCGGTCAGCCGATCGCCGAGATCGACGTTTGAGGCTTTCAAAACCGGCCATGACGATTCATAAGCTTCTCATTGCCAATCGCGGCGAGATCGCTGTGCGCATTATTCGTGCGGCACGGGAGTTGGGCCTTGCGACGGTGCAGGTCTACAGCAACGCCGACAAAGACTCGCTTGCTGTGCGGATCGCTGACGAGTGCGTCGACATAGGCCCCGCACAGGCATCGAAATCATATCTTAACCGCGACGCGATTCTGGTTGCCGCCAAGACAACGGGCGCCGACGCCATCCATCCGGGCTATGGATTTCTGGCCGAAAATGCCGAGTTTGCCGCCGCGGTCGAGGCGGCGGGGCTCATCTTCGTGGGACCGACGGCCCAGTCCATCCGCCTGATGGGCGACAAGGTCGCCGCCCGGGAAGCGGCAGCGGCAGCAGGAGTCCCTACGGTTCCGGGCAGCCGCGGCCGTCTGGAGTCACCTGAGGCGGCATTCGCCTTGGTGAAGACAACCGGCTTTCCCGTGATGATCAAGGCGGCGGCTGGCGGCGGCGGCCGCGGTATCCGCATTGCGCGCTCGACCGAGGAGTTTCATCACCTCATGCCGCAGGCGCAGGTCGAGGCGCTCGCGGCCTTCGGCGATGGCGGGCTCTATGTCGAGAAACTCATCGAAGGCGCGCGGCACATCGAGGTGCAGGTGCTCGGCGACGGACAGGATGTCATCCACTGCTTCGAGCGCGAGTGCTCGCTGCAGCGACGCCGTCAGAAAGTCTGGGAAGAAGCTCCGTCGCCCTCACTGACGCCCGCCATTCGCGAAAAGCTCTGTTCGTCTGCCGTCGCGCTCGCCAGGGCGGTGCACTACCGCGGCGCGGGGACGATCGAATATTTGTACGATGACCGCAGCCACGAATTCTACTTCCTGGAGATGAACACGCGCATCCAGGTCGAGCATCCAGTAACGGAGATGGTCACCGGCATCGACCTGGTGCGCGAGATGATCCGGGTCGCCGGCGGCGAACGCTTGCGCATCCGCCAGGATCAGGTGCGCGTTAATGGCCACTCGATCGAGGTCCGCATCAACGCCGAGGACCCGGCGAAAGGCTTCGCCCCGAACCCGGGCACCGTCACCGCACTCACCGTGCCAGGCGGCAACGGGGTGCGTTTCGACAGCATGCTCTATGCCGGCTACACGGTGCCGCCATTCTACGACAGCTTGCTCGGCAAGTTGATCGTCCACGACGAGGATCGAGCGAGCGCGATTCGACGTCTCGATCGCGCCCTCGGCGAACTGAATGTCGAGGGGTTGGCGACGACCAAGCCGCTGCACCAGGCGCTCGTTCGCGACCCCGACGTACAGGCCGGGCGGTTTCATACCGCCTGGCTCGAACCGTGGCTGGCATCCCATACTGCAGGTCTTGCCGCAACAGAGGCTGCGCTGGCGATGCCGACCGCTCCTGCCCCCGCAACCGCAAAATAGTCCGCCCCGTCAGCAACAGGAGGCCAGTGTCCCATGCAAACTCGATTTTCCTTCGGCGGCGATGAGCACATCTTCGCCGAGGTGGATGAATCCATGTCGCTCGAGGCGTTTTTCAAGAGCCTTTTTATCACCAACGCGGTGCGCGACGCCAAGATCAAGGGTGTCACCGAGATCTGCCCGGCCAACGCCTCCTATCAGGTGAAGTTCGATCCGGATCTGATCAAGCCCGATGAC
>Ga0210405_10006741_pt1 | contig 10188 bp, 9 predicted proteins | sample IncBWH11MmetaG_FD_155492 | JGI IMG/M metagenome (GOLD analysis project Ga0210405, IMG submission 155492) | Forest soil microbial communities from Barre Woods Harvard Forest LTER site, Petersham, Massachusetts, United States - Inc-BW-H-11-M | ecosystem: Environmental > Terrestrial > Soil >... | reverse complement strand
CGCCCAGCTCAAACCACTGGATGACGGGCTGAAAATTGATATCGGTGAAATGCTTGCTGAAGACGCGGCCGACGGCGGCGCGAATGAGTTCGCGGGCGATGGTGTCCGCGCCTTTGAGTTCGCCTTCATATTCGAGCTCGAGTTTTCCGGTGATGGCGGGAAGGGCGGCGTAGACGTCGGCGACGCGAGCGACGACGGATTTCTCGCCGTTGCGAGCGGCGCGTTGCTCGGCGCTGCTGACGAGACTTTCGAGAGTGGTGATGGGTAGACGCTGGCTTACGCCGGAGCGGCGGTCAACGCGCTTGTCCTCGCGAGCCTGGAAAGCAATTTCTTCGACGACCTGGCGGAGATAATGCGGGACTTCGATTTTTTTGCCGGAATCGCGGCCCACCCAGGCTTCCTGCGCGGTGATGGTCATTCCTTCCTCGATGCTGGCGGGATAGTGGGTGCGAATCTCCGCCCCGATGCGGTCTTTGAGCGGGGTGATGATTTTTCCGCGCGCGGTGTAATCCTCGGGATTGGCGGTGAAGACGAGAAGCACGTCGAGCGGGAGGCGCAGCGGGTAGCCTTTAATCTGAATGTCGCCCTCCTGCATGATGTTGAAGAGGCCGACTTGAATCTTGCCGGCGAGGTCGGGCAACTCGTTCACAGCAAAGATGCCGCGATTGGCGCGCGGAAGAAGGCCGTAGTGGATGGTGAGTTCGTCGGAGAGGTCGCGGCCGCCGCGGGCAGCGCGAATGGGATCGACATCGCCGATGATGTCGGCCATGGTGACGTCGGGAGTGGCGAGCTTTTCGACGAAGCGAAGGTCGCGGGGCATCCAGGAGATGGGAGTATTGTCGCCATCGGCGGCGATTTTTTCGCGGCAGGCGCGGCAGATGGGCTTCAAGGGATCATCGTTGATTTCGCAGCCGGCGACGACGGGCATTTCCGGATCGAGCAGGTTGACGAGGCCGCGGAGAATGCGGCTCTTGGCCTGGCCGCGCAAGCCGAGAAGAATGAAATTATGGCGGGAAAGCAGGGCATTGACGATTTGCGGGACGACGGTGTCCTCATAACCGTGAACGCCGGGGAAAAGCGTCTCGCCTTTTTCAATGGCGCGGAGGAGATTGCGGCGGATCTCGTTTCTGACGGAGCGAGAAGCGCCGCTCGCATCAAAATCGGGAATGCGCTTGAGTTCGCCGAGGGTGCGCGGTTTGGAATGTCCTGAAGAATGCACCGATGTGCTTGCCGTCATGGGTTCCCGTTCCGCGAGCCGGCTGGAACGGCCCGCCCGAGGTTAATTCAATCCGTTGCCTGCGGCGCGCTGGCGCGAAGACTCTGCCTTCTGTAGATGCGGCGCCCACTCGCGAAGGTACGCCACCAGACGCTCCTGGCGATCGGCCTCCGAGCGAAGCTCGAGGATTTGCTGCTTCCACAATAGGTCCATCGGAAGCGTGGCGGCAACCAAATAAGAAAGATTCTCGGGCGCGCAGCCTTCGAGATTCTTCGGGTAGTCGTCGAAGATAAGGGTATGGCAGGCTTCGAAGAGTTCCACGAGTTCGCGCTGGATGCGTTGAGGGGCGGCCATCTCCCGATCATCGAGATAATCTACTTGGCCTTCGAGTAGCGGATTCTGCTGGAAGAGTTCGACAACACGGAAGGGGGCGCGGCCAACGGTGAGAATGTCCATGCGGCCGTCGCGATAACGTTTGGCGACGTTCAGAATTTCGGCAGTGCAGCCGACGCGGGCGAGGCCCTTGGGGAGAGAAAGGAGCATGCCGAACTCGAACTTTTCTTCGAGGCAGATTTTCACCATTTCGCGGTAGCGCGGCTCGAAAATGTGCAGGGGAAGGTCCGCGCCAGGAAGGAGGACGACGTTCAGCGGAAACAACGGAATGCGATCAGGCCGCATGGGTCCCAGAAGACATGATACCAGAGTCAGTGACTGCTGACGCGTGATTGGCGCCCAAGGGACTATAGAGTCGGGGGCAAGTTTCTCAGGCGAGTTCGGTCAGGAGGGCTTCCATTTCGGAGCGGGCGTGTTGATCGCCTTTTTTTGCGGCGACGGCTATGCCGGTTGAAAGGATTTGTTTGGCTTCGCTGGGGCGGGATTCGCGGGCCAGGAGTTGGGCGTACATCAGATAGGCGGGGATGTAATCGGCGTTGCGGTCGAGGAGAGTTTGGAAATGGGTGACGGCGGCTGCGGGGTCGCCGCTGTTCATGCACTCCATGGCTAGGCCGTAACGGGAGAAGGCGTCATCGGGTTTCTTGGCTACGAACTCTTCGAGCATCTGGCGGCGGGTTTTCTTTTGGTCGGTCATGGCGGCGTCTCGTATTATACGGGGGCGGTGGACGGGGGCAAAGAAGTTGACAGTCGACATTGGTCAAAGGAAAGACAGAAAATTAACACAGAGAATACAGAGTGCACAGAGTTCACCGAGAAGAGGGAAGACAAGAGAGGGAAGCGGGGATGCGAATGAGGCGGAAGAACGGAAACAGGCCGGGGCTCGAGATAGAGCCGGCGGGGAAGCCGGTTAGCGCGTCACGGTCGGAGATGACGGAAATTGTTTTGCCGGCGATGACAAATCCTCTGGGAAAGCTGCTTGGCGGACAGGTGATGCACCTTGTTGATATGGCGGCGGCGCTGGCGGCGCACCGGCATTCGAACAGCTACGTCGTGACGGCGTCGGTGGATTACATTGATTTTCGAAATCCGGTGAATCTGGGCGAAATCGTAAATTTGAAGTCGCAAGTAAATCGCGTTTTTCATACTTCGATGGAGGTGGGCGTGGAGGTCTATTCCGAGAATGCAATGACGGGGGAGAGGAAGCATACGACGACGGCATATGTGACGTTTGTGGCGGTTGACGAACATACAAGATTGCCCAAGCTTGTGCCGCCGCTGATCGTGAAAACGGCGGAAGAGAGGCGGCGGTTCAAGGAAGCGGCGGAGCGGCGCAAGACGCGCTTGGCGCTGAGGTATGGCGCTGATTCGAGAAAGCGAAGATAGGAATTTGGGGCATAGGCGAAATTTCATTACGGGCGGGGCTGGCGCATTTCGTCGGCGACGGCCAGGGCCTGGTCGATGCAGGAGCCAATGGCGGGTCCTCGCAGATAATTGCCGGTGAGCCAGAGGCCGGGGAATTGGGCGCGCAGCTGCTCGAGGCGGGCAAGGCGGTCGGCGTGACCGAGGTTGTACTGGGGCAGGGCGCGCGGCCAGATGGTGACATTGGAGAAGACCGGAGCGTTTGCGATGGAGAGCACGGGCGAGATTTCACGGTGGGCTAGGCTCGTGAGCTCTTGAGGCTGCAACGTCGCGGCTGTGGCATCGGTTGCCCCACCTACAAAGCTGGTCAGGAGCGCGTGACCTTCGGGCGCGCGGCCTGGGAAAAGCGATGAGTTCCAGACGGAGCCCAGGACGCGGAGCCCGGCGGAGCGGGGCACTAGGAAGCCGAAGCCATTCAGAGAATGTCCCACATCCTTCCTGCGATAACCCAGAGAGACGACAGCGACGGAAGCATATTCGACGGGACTGAGCAGAGATTCGAATGACGAATCGAGTGGGGTGAGAAGTTTTCCCGTGATGTCTATGGGTGTAGTGAAGACTACCGATCCTGCGGAAACGGATTCGTCGCGGCCATGGCTTTGCAGGCGGATGGCGAACGAACCGTCCAGTTGGCGAGAGGTTTCTGTAACGGCGGTTTCGGTAAGCAGGGCTGTGCCGAGTTTATTGGCCAGCGCGCGGATCAGAGTTTCGTTGCCCTGCCGAAAAGTCAACAATGTCGGACGCTCGCGTGGACCTTTCCTGGATTTAGCGAAGCGGAGCAGTCCGCGAAGTACGCTGCCAGTGGCCATTTCGGCTTCGTAGAGTTGGGGGAAGGCGCTGCGAACGCTGAGATGCTCGGGATCGCCGGCATAGATGCCGGAGACAAAAGGGCCGACGAGACGATCGAGGAGCTGCGCTGAGAATTTTCTGCGAACAAAATCGGCGACGGATTCGTCGGTCTGCGGAGGAATGCTTTTTCCGAGGATATCGCGCACCAGGGTCCATTTGGTTGAGGCGCCAACCAGCGAACTCAGGAAAAACGCGGGAGGGCTGAGGGGCACGGGGCGTAGGTGCCCGTCGATGAGGACATATCGTGGCGCGCGTGTCGGGGCTTGCAGCAATTCGTTGGAAATGCCAAGTTCCGCGCAAAGCTCGCGAAGCGCGGGCGTGCCACTGAAACTTTGCGGACCTAATTCCAATAGGAAGCCGTCGCGCGTGATGGAATGGATAACGCCACCAGGGCGTGGGGAAGCTTCCACGACCTGCGCGTCAATCCCGGCTTTGCGCAGCGCATAACCGCAGACGAGGCCGGAGATGCCGCCGCCGACCACCAGTGCTGGGACGTGACGGGTCACGGTGCTGTGAGCATCCTCGCAGGATCAGAGCGTTTTCGAAAAGAGCGGCTTGGCGATGAGCTGCTGTTTTTCAAGATACGGGTCGAAAACCATGGCCAGATTGCGGATGAAGATGCGGCCGAGCCACGTGGCGCGGATTTCGCCGTGATCGAGTAGCACTAGGCCGTCCTGGCGGGAAGGCTCGAGGCGGCGAAGCTCTTCGGCGAAATGCTGGTCAAAGTCGATTCCGAATTCGCGCGAAATTTCGTCCTTGATCACGATGGTGTGGCAGAGCAGGCGGCTGATGACGGCGCGGCGCAGACGATCCTCGTTCGAAAGCTGATAACCGCGCATGGTGGCGAGGCCGCGCTCGGCGACGGCGTTTTGCCAGGATGGAATGTCGCGGAAATTTTGGGCGTAGGCGTCTTGAATGCCGCTGATGGCGGTGATGCCCATGCCGTAGAGGTCGGCGCCCGCCTTGGTGGTGTAGCCCTGAAAATTGCGATGGAGCGTGCGGTTTTGCTGGGAGACGGCAAGTTCGTCACCTAGCTTGGCGAAGTGGTCCATGCCGATGTAGAGATAGCCGGCCTCGAGAAACTTGAGGAGCCCGACGCGAAAGATTTCGAATTTCTCCATACCTTCCGGGAGGTGCGCGGCGAAGGAGCCTTGCTGCTTCTTCAACCAGGGCACGTGGGCGTAGCTGAAGAGCGCGATGCGATCCGGGGCGAGCTCGAGAATTTGATCCACGGTGTGGGCAAAGGTGGCCGCCGTTTGGTAGGGAAGGCCGTAGATCAGGTCGACGTTGATGCTATCGAAGCCGAGCGCGCGGGCGGCGAGGAGGAGATCGCGGGTCATTTCGTACGGCTGGATACGGTGCACCGCCTGCTGCACATCGGCGTGGAAGTCCTGAATGCCCATGCTGAGGCGGTTGAAGCCGAGCTTGCGGAGAGTCTCGAGATGCTCGCGGGAGGTTACGCGGGGGTCGACTTCGATGCCAATCTCACTGTCGGGGTCGAAGCGGAAATTTTCTTTTGTGAAAGCGAATAGATCCTCAATTTGCTCGGGCGTCAGGTAGGTTGGTGTTCCGCCGCCCCAATGGAATTGGACCACGGGACGATTGTTGGAGACGCTTTGGCTGAGGCGCTTCATCTCTTGCTTGAGAACGTCGAGGTAGGGCGGCGCGACGTTTTTGTTTTTTTGAATGACGACGTTGCAAGCACAAAACAGGCAGAGACTTTCACAGAAGGGAATGTGCATGTAAAGCGAAACGGGGGTGCTGGCGCGCTCGGCTTCCTCGTGGACTCGTTGCAGATCGGAGGGACCGAAGGCGTCGTTCCAGACCGGGGCGGTGGGATAACTGGTATAACGTGGCCCGGGACGATTGTATTTTGCAAGGAATTCCTCGCCGACGTGGAGTTCGCCGCGCATCTGCTGGAGGCTGGGAAGTCCGAGGGTCATACGCGGCGGCTCCTAGCGCGCGTGGGCAACGGGTCTGACATGTTGAATCAGCGCTTGCTGGCACGTTTCGATAAAGAGCTGGGCATTCTCTACTGGCGTATTTTGCAGGATGCCGTGGCCGAGGTTGAGGATGTGGCCGCGGCCAGCCAGGGAGCAGATGGTGGCTATTGCCACATCGCGGATTTTCTCGGCAGGGCCAAGAAGTACGGCCGGATCGACATTTCCTTGCAGCGCGATCTTAGGACCTAACATTTTTCGAACTTCTGCCAAATCCACCCGCCAATCGACGCTAAGGACGTTCGCGCCGGAGCGCGCCAGGGCGGGGAGCAAATGCTGCGACGCTTTTGTGTAGTAAATCACTGGGACCGGGCCGCCGAGGGTCGCGGTGATCTCTTGAACGGCGGGGAGCGCGAAGTCTTCGTAGTCCTGGAGATTCAGTTCGCCGCACCAAGTGTCGAACAATTGAACGGCGGTGGCCCCGGCGGCGATTTGCGCCTGAAGATAGGGAACGGTAGCTTGAGCAATGCGATGAAGGAGTTCGCGGAAGGTATTTGGCTCATGGTAGAGGAAGCCCTTGGCGGTGGCGAAGCCTTCCTTGGCTTTGCCCTCCACCATGTAACAGGCGAGAGTCCACGGGGCGCCGGCAAAACCCAAGACGGGAACCTCTGGGCCGACGGACTTGACGATGCGCCGGATGGCTTCGGGCAGGAAGCCCGTTTCCATTTCGGGATCGAATATTTTGAGGCGATCAACATCGGCTTTGGAGCGGACCGGGTTGGGCAAGTTTGGCCCGGCGTCGCCGAGTTCCAACTGCAGACCCATAGCTTCGGCGGGGATCAAAATGTCCGAAAACACGATGACTGCATCGACGCCAAGCCTGCGGAAGGGCTGGAGGGAGACTTCGGCGGCAAGTTGCGGGGTCTTGCAAACCTCGAGGAATGCGTGCTTTGCGCGGATTTCACGGTATTCCGGAAGATATCGGCCCGCCTGGCGCATCATCCACACGGGAACCCGGGGAAGGGCCTCCCCGCGGCAGGCGCAAAGGAACAGCTCTTTCCGGTTGATGGATGCAGTTTGCAGGGTCATATTCCGCCAGAGGGATTAAGGATAGCAAATCCGCGCCAGTCATGCTGGCACGAGTAGTAAAGGTGTCGAGCCAAGCGGGCAGCCGCAACTGTGGGCTATACTCGAAATGGCGGAGACTCGAGTGGGTTACCTGGAGGACAGCTGTTGGTGAGGCACTGCGATCCGGGATGAGGTGGGACCCGAGTTCCTAAAAATGAATCATTTATTTCCCATTTTGACGGCGCTGGCCTATATCTCGAGTTTCGCACTGTACGTTCGATTCCTGAGTACCGGAAAGAAACTGACTGGCCGGTTGGCTACGCTGCTGTTAGGACTGGGGCTTATCGCCCACTATTTCGCACTTTTGGAAAGATCGCGCGGCTTGCATACCGTCCCTTACCGTGACTTGTACGGTTCGATGTCGCTGTTCGGCTGGCTGCTTGCGCTGACCTATCTTGGTTTGGAGTTGTATCATCGGCAGCGATCGGTTGGAGCCTTCGTTCTCCCGTTCATCCTGGTGTTCTTTCTTGCGGCGCATCTTGCTCCGGCCGACCGGCTTTCGCCCCCTGCAGCGCATGGAGCCACGTTTGCGTTTCACGTTACGTTGAGCATCCTGGCTTATGCGGCGTTTGCGCTCTCGTTTGTGCTCAGCCTGATTTTCTTGGGAGAGGAGCGCCTGCTGCGAAGGCACAAAGTCGGCGACTTGGTTTGGCGGTTGCCGCCGCTGGAGTTGCTGGAGCGCATGAGCCAGTCGAGTGTTTTGGTGGGATTGATTTCTATCGCCATTGGAACTGTCCTGGGTTTTGTTTGGGTCGACCGACTGAGCAGCCAATATTCGTTTTACGATCCAAAATACGCGATCACATTGCTAGTGCTGGCATTGTATGCGCTCTATTTTCGATTGGCGCGGACGACGGCATGGCGCGGGGGGCGGGCCTCCAAATTGTGCATCTTCAATTTTGCGATTGTGGTGCTGAGTTTTACGGTTGTAAATCTATATCTTTCGCATAGTCATCGTTACTTTTAGGAGCGATTGAACCGCGGCATGGAAATTGTTCTCGTCGGACTGAATCACCGCACGGCGCCCGTTGAGGTGCGCGAACGGGTGTCCTTCACCGCGGAGCAGAGCCGGCGAGCGGCAGAGGAACTCCGAGCGCGGGGCATTCTCGAAGAGACGCTGGTGCTATCCACGTGCAATCGCAGCGAAGTGTACGGCGTGCCGCCGGAATCTTCCCATGAATCGGCCGGCGGACTTTCTTCTTTTCTGAGCGAGTTTCATTCGGTCCGGCCGGATATCCTGGGCGTATCGCTGTATCACCACTACGACCAGGCGGCCGTCCGGCATCTGTTTCGAGTCGCCGCGGGACTCGATTCCATGTTGCTGGGGGAAGGGGAGATCCTGGGCCAGGTGCGAGAGGCGTATCGCTTCGCGCATGAGCATGGCGCAACTGGGCCGGTATTGAATCGCCTGTTCCAGGGCGCGCTTGAAGTTGGGAAGCGCGTGCGGACAGATACGGAGCTGGGAACACGGCCGATGTCGATAGCGTCCGCGGGCGTGAAGCTGGCGGAACGCATCTTCGGAAAACTCAGCGAGCGCAAGGCCCTGGTTTTGGGAGCGGGGACCATCAGCGAGCAAGTGGTCAGCAATCTCCGGGACCGCGGGATCGCGCAACTCCAGGTGATGAACCGCTCGCGCGACCGGGCGCAGGAGCTGGCCAGGCAGTTCGGCGGAGAGGTGGTGGGCTGGAGCGAGTGGGATGCGGCGCTGAAATCGCCGGATGTGGTGGTGACGTCGGTGAGCGCGGAAGAAGCGGTGCTGCGGCGGGATATGGTCGAGCGAGCGATGATGGCGCGGGGAAATCGCGCGCTGTTCCTGATGGACCTCGGCGTCCCGCGAAACATAGATCCCAGCGTCGCGGAGCTTTACAACGTCTACGTATACAACACCGATGACTTGACCGAAATCGTGCAGCAGAATCGCAATGCTCGCGAAAGCGAGATCCCCCTGGCGCAGGGGATCGTCGATGAACACGTGACCAAGTTCCTTTCGTGGCAAGCGAGCGTCGAGCTGGTTGGACTTGTGGATGCGCTGCGCACGAAAATGAAGGAGGAACGCGCGGCCTTCATCCGCTCACGCATGGAACCGATGAAGCACCTGACAGAGACGGACCGCGCGCATGTGGAAAAGTTGATGGACGAAATGCTCGAAAAGTTGCTTCTGGAGCCGGCGCAACGCTTGCGGGGCGAAAAGGAATTGCGGCGGAAAATTCAGAACGTCGAGGCATTGCGCGACCTGTTCCTTTCGAACCGGGAGAAGCCGTGAGAATCCTGCGAATCGGCACTCGGGGGAGCATGCTTGCCAAATGGCAGGCGGAATCCATTCGCAAGAAACTGTTTGCCGCTACGGGAGTGGAAGCGGAAATTGTCATTATCAAGACCAGCGGTGACAAGATGCAGCACGCTTCCCTGACGCAGATTGGCGGCAAGGGAATTTTTATCAAGGAGCTGGAGGAGGCGCTGCTGGAAGAATCGATCGACCTTGCGGTGCATAGCGTGAAGGACGTGCCGACCGACGTTCCTTCGCGGCTGATGTTTCCCGCGGTGTGCCGGCGGGATGATGTGCGGGATTGCCTGGTAGGCTCGACGCTGGCGAATCTGCGGCACGGGGCGCGCGTCGGAACAAGCAGCCTGCGCCGGCAAGCGCAGTTTCGACATCTCCGGCCAGACCTCGACTTGCGCGACCTGCGCGGGAATGTCGACACGCGATTGCGAAAAGTGGAGAGCGGGGAATATGAAGCGGTAGTGGTCGCCAAAGCGGGGCTGGATCGCCTTGGTTTGAGCAAGCGGATTTCAGAGGTGCTCTCGCCGGAAGTCTGCCTGCCGGCGGTGGGACAGGGCGCGATCGCGGTGGAGTGCCGGTTGAAGGATACGGAAGCGGGAGACCTTTTGGCGCCACTGGACGATGCAGAGACGCGCACGGCGATCCTTGCGGAGCGCGCCCTCCTGGCGGCGTTGCAGGGCGGGTGCCAGGTTCCAATGGGGGCGTGGGCGCGCATCGAGCGTGGAGAACTTTTGCTGGATGCGTGCGTTTGTTCCGTGGATGGGTCGCAATACGTGAAACTGCGGGCCACGGCACCGCCGGGGCAGGCGGCGCAGCTTGGAGAGCACATGGCGCGCCTGCTCATCGAGGCCGGGGCGCAATCGATCCTCGAAGAAGTGAGCCGCCAACGTGGTTGAAGCGCGGGCAAATTCGCTGGCGGGCAAGCGGATTGTGATTACTCGGGCGATGGCGCAGAGTGAGGA